>Ga0335083_10000093_pt1 | contig 157097 bp, 132 predicted proteins | sample Lox_Sample_42_FD_206716 | JGI IMG/M metagenome (GOLD analysis project Ga0335083, IMG submission 206716) | Soil microbial communities from Loxahatchee National Wildlife Refuge, Florida, United States - Lox_Sample_4.2 | ecosystem: Environmental > Terrestrial > Soil > Wetlands | place: USA... | reverse complement strand
CGGCGAAGAGTCCGGCTGGCATCGGCACGAATCCGAGCCAGCTGCCGAGAATCGTATAGGGCAGGACGCACGCCACCAGCACGACGCCGATCGAGCCCAGAGCAAGCCAGCGGTTGGCCAGGCTTTGCCAGGGGCGGTTGCGCGTGCGAATGACGAAGATGACAAGGCACTGCGTCGCCAGCGACTCCACGAACCAGCCGGTGTGGAACAGTGCCTCGCCCGCGTGGAAAAAATAGAGCAGCACGCCGAACGTGACGAAGTCGAACAGCGAACTCACCGGCCCGAGCACGAACATGAAGCGCCGCACGAAGCGCACGTCCCAGCGCCGCGGCCGGACGATCATGTCTTCGTCGACCGCGTCCATCGGGATCGCAATCTCGGAAATATCGTATAGCAGGTTGTTGAGAAGAATCTGCACCGGAAGCATCGGCAGGAACGGCAGGAACAGCACCCCGCCCGCCATCGAAAACATGTTCCCGAAATTCGAACTCGTCGCCATCATCACGTATTTGAGGATGTTGGCGAAGGTTCGCCGTCCCTCGCGCACGCCGTCGACGATCACGTCGAGATCGTTCTTCAGCATGATCATCGATGCGGCTTCCCTGGCTACGTCCACCGCGCCGTCGACGGACAAGCTGACATCGGCGGCGTGCAGCGATGGCGCATCGTTGATGCCGTCGCCGATATAGCCGACGACGTTTCCCGCGCGCCGGAAGGCCGAGATGATGCGCAGCTTCTGTGCCGGCGTGACGCGGCAGAATTTGTTCACGGTTCGGAGCTTCGCCAGCAATGCTTCGTCGCTGAGCGCCGTGATGGCGTCGCCGATCAGGGTTTCGCCGGCCCCCAACCCGATCGCGTCGCAAACGTGGCCGGTGACGTGCTCGTTGTCGCCGGTGATGACTTTCACGGTGACGCCCAGCTCTTCCAGGGCTTTGAGCGCAACCGAGGCGGTTTCCTTCGGCGGGTCGAGGAACAGCGCGAAGCCGCCGAAGACGAGGCCGCTTTCGATGCAGGATTCGGCGCCGTCATACCAGGCGATGCCGAGGCTGCGCAGCCCCTGCTCGCCGAAGGTCTTCAGCATCGCCTGCGCTTTCAGGCGCTCGGGCTCGCCCAACGAAATCGTCTTGTCGCCGCTCGCATAGGAGCTGCACACCTCGAGCACGCTCTCGGGCGCACCTTTCAGCACCAGCCGCCGCAGCGAGTCTTTCTCGATCAGGACCGAGGTCCGCCGCCGTTCGAAATCGAACGGCCTTTCGTCGCGCTTCGTCCAGCCGTCGGTGCCGACGGCATGGGTTTTCAGGATGGCATCGTCGAGCGGGCTTTTGATTCCCGTCTGGAAATACGCGTTGAGATATGCGGCATCGCGCGCGTCCGATGAATCGTTGCCATCGAGATCGACTGCCTGCACCAGATCGATCGCGGCCTTGGTCAGTGTTCCCGTCTTGTCGCTGCACAGCACGTCCATGCTGCCGAGGTCATGGATCGCCGACAGGCGCTTCACGATCACCTGCTTCTCGGCCATGCGCAGCGCGCCATGCGCCAGCGTCACCGAAACGATCATGGGCAGGAGTTCCGGCGTCAGTCCCACCGCAAGCGCCAGCGCGAACAGGAAAGACTCGAGCGGCGGGCGGTGGAACAACAGGTTCACCAGCAGCGCGAACAGCACCAACAGGATCGTCAGCCGCACGATCATCAAGCTGAAATCGCGAAGTCCCAGCGCGAAGGCGGTGGGCGGCGGCTCGCTGCGCAACGAGCCCGCGATACCGCCAAGCATCGTGTTGCGGCCGGTGCGCACGACGATCGCGCTCGCGGTGCCGCTGACGACGGAACTTCCCATCAAGGCCGCGCTCTGTGGAACGGCCTCGTCCTCGCCCTGGGGAGGCGCCGCGCTCTTTTCCGCGGGATAGGATTCGCCCGTCAGCAGCGACTGGTTGACGAACAGGTGGCTGGTTTTCAGCAGTCGGCAATCGGCGGGCACAAGGTCGCCCGCGGAAAGCGCGATCACATCGCCGGGCACAAGTTCCGTGGCGCGCACCGGTTGCGCCATTCCATCACGCAGCACGCTCGCCATCAACGCCACCTGCTCGCGCAGTTTCTCGGCCGCGTTTTCGGCACGGCGTTCCTGCAGGAAATCGAGCAGCACGGACGCGACGACGATGCCGGCGATGAGCCCGAAACTCACGATGTCGCCCGTGGCGCCCGCGATCGCGGCCGCGACCAGAAGCACGATCACCAACGGATTGCGGAAGCGTTTGAGAATCTCGATCCAGACCGGCGCCGCGCGAGCTTCGGCGATGCGGTTGGGGCCCACCTGGCGCAGCCGCTCCGCCGCCTCTTGCGAAGCAAGGCCTTCTTCGCTCGAATGAAGCGAAGCGGCGAGCGTTGCAAGCGGCATCGACCAGATGTTCCCGCCGGCGTCTGCCATGATCAGTGCAACTGGAACCAAAGGAAGACGCCCACCGCCACGAAGAAGACGGCGATCAAGGCAAAGCAGCCTATGGTGCGGCCCAACGATTCCGGCAGACCTTCATTGTCATCTCCGGGCGGATCGTCGCTCATGCAGCCCCCAGTCACATGCGACAATAGCAGAGTCGACGCCCGGATTGTGCCAATATCGGCGCGAAAGGACGAACGGCATGCCCGCCACCAGCGCAGGCGTACTTCTTTATCGGGGAGCGCGCCGACGGAGGCACGTTTTTCTGGTCCATCCGGGCGGGCCTTATTGGGCGCGCAAGGACGAGGGCACGTGGTCGATTCCGAAGGGCCTGGTGAACCTGGGCGAGGACGAGCTCGTCTGCGCGCGGCGCGAATTCCGCGAGGAAACCGGCTTCGGGGCCGCGGGCGACGCACACGACCTCGGCACCTTCCGCATGCCGGGCGGCAAGCGGCTCAGGGTCTGGGCGGTCGAAGGCGACTGCGACGCGGCCAAGCTCAAGAGCAACCTGTTCGAGATGGAATGGCCGCCGCGCTCGGGAAGGCGCGCGCATTTTCCGGAAGCCGACCGCGGCGGCTGGTTCGACGAAAGCACGGCGCTGACCAAGATCGTGAAGGGCCAGCGAACGGCCATCGAAGCGTTCTTTGCAAGAGGACTTTGAGCTTGCGCAAACCGCGTCGCAGGGCCTGTGCTAGCCTGATGGCCATGGCGCCGCGATTCCGCCTGACGCTCCTTGCGCTGGGTCTGCTGATGCTTACAGGCAGAGCAGCCGATGCCTTTGCGCCGCGGTGGATGAACCGCAGCTTGACTCCCGACCGCCGCGCCGAACTGCTGCTGAGGGCGATGACGCTGGACGAAAAGATCCTGCTGCTGCACGGCCACGCGCCGCTGGTCATGACCCAACGCCCGCCCGAAATCGGCTTGATGTCGGGCTATGTCGCGCCTGTGCCGCGTCTCGGCATTCCGGCATTGACCGAGACCGACGCAGGACTGGGCGTCACATCCGCCGCGATGGCCGCGCCGGGAGAAGGCGCAACCGTACTTCCGTCCGGCATCGCGCAGGCCGCGACCTTCGATCCCGATCTTGCCTATCGGGCCGGCGCGATGCTGGGCGGCGAAGCGCACCGCAAAGGCTTCAACGTCATGCTCGACGGCGCGATGAACCTTGCGCGCGAACCGCGCAACGGCCGCACCTTCGAATACGCCGGCGAAGATCCATTGCTGGCGGGAACGATGGTTGGCGCGACCGTTCGCGGCGTCCAGGATCAGCACGTCGTCACGACCGTCAAGCACTTCGCGATCAACGACCAGGAGTCGGGACGCTTCATCCTGGATGCCGTGATCGATGAGGCGGCGCTGCGCGAGTCCGATCTGCTCGCCTTCGAGATTGCGATCGAGCGTGGAGAGCCCGGTTCCGTCATGTGCGCATACAACAAGGTCAACGGGCCTTATGCCTGCGAGAACGAGAAGCTGCTCCACGCGGTGCTGAAACGCGACTGGAACTACAAGGGCTGGGTAATGTCGGATTGGGGCGGCACGCATTCGACCGAAGCCGCGGCGCTGTCCGGGCTTGACCAGGAAGACGGCGAAGAACTCGACGGCCGCTCTTACTTCAATGCGCCGCTGAAGCAGGCGGTGTTGCATGGGCGCGTGCCCATGGTGCGCCTCAACGACATGGCGCGGCGCGTGCTGCGCAGCCTCTTCGCGGCCGGAGTCATGGACGATCCGGCGATGTCTGGACCGATCGACTACGACGCGGACGCGGCGCTTTCACAGCGCATTGCGGAAAGCGCCATGGTTCTGCTCAAGAACCAGGCGGCGCTGCTTCCGCTCGGCGCAGATGTGAAGCACATCGCCGTCATTGGCGGACACGCCGATCTGGGTGTGATCGGCGGCGGCGGCGGATCGTCGGAGGTCTTCCCGCATGGGGGCTATCGCTCGCACGAACGCGGATCGCAGGGCGACTGGCCGGTGTACGAGTCATATATCGGAGCGGCGCCGGTCGCCGCGCTGGCCGAGCGGCTTCCCGGAACCGCGGTCGATTTTTCCGATGGCGCCGATGTGATCGCCGCTGCGGCGGCCGCGGCCCGCGCCGACGTCGCCATCGTCTTCGCGACGCAATGGATGACGGAGTCGGCGGATGTCCCCTCACTGTCGCTGCCGGGAAATCAGGACGCGTTGATCGCCGCAGTCGCCGCGGCCAATCCCCGAACGATCGTCGTGCTCGAGACAGGCGGACCGGTGCTGATGCCGTGGCTCGATCGGGTCTCCGCGGTCTTGGAAGCGTGGTATCCGGGATTGCGCGGCGCGGAGGCGATCGCCAACATCCTGAGCGGAGCCGTAAATCCGTCGGCGCGCTTGCCGGTCAGCTTCCCCGTCAGCGAGGCGCAGCTTCCCCGACCGAGCCCGCCGGCACAGCAACTCGTCAAGGGACCGGATGGGCGCTTTCAACCCTTCGATGTCGAATATTTCGAGGGCGCCGATGTCGGCTATCGCTGGTACGCCAGCCGCGGCCTGCATCCGCTGTTCCCGTTCGGCGCCGGCCTTGGCTACGCCACGTTTCGCTACGACAATCTTCAGGTGCAGGGCGGCCGGATGTTGCGCGTCTCCTTCGATGTCACCAATACCGGCACGCGTGCCGGCGCCGACGTGCCGCAACTCTATATGCAACAGATCGTCTCGGCTGGGCGCACTATCCGCAGGCTCGCGGGCTGGTCCAAAGTGTCGCTTGCGCCCGGCGAGACGCGGCACCTGACGATCGAAGCCGAGCCGCGGCTTCTGGCCGATTTCGACATTCGGCGCAACGATTGGCACATCGCGGGCGGCAGCTATGTGGCCGAGCTTGCGCGCGATGCGGAGGATCCGGGCGTGGAAGCGGTGACGACGCTCAGCGAAAGGCGGATGAAGCCATGAATGCGCGCGGCGATCTTGCACTCGTGGGCGATGTCGGCGGCACCAACGCGCGCTTCGCCTTGGCGGAATTGGGCGCAACGCCGCCGAGAATCCGCGACATCCGGATTCTGCATTCGCACGACTATCCGCACGCGATCGGCGCGGTGCGGGCCTATCTCGCCACGACGACCGAGCGGCCGGCCGCCGCCGTGATCGCCGTTGCGGGACCGGTGACGGCGGGCGCGGTGCGTTTCACCAACCTGCACTGGTCCTTGTCGGAAAAGGAACTTCTCGCGCAGGGTTTCGCAACGGCGCGGTTGATCAACGATTTTCTGGCTTTGGCACTGGCGATTCCGCTGCTTGCGGCAGAAGACATCAGAAAGGTCGGTCCCAAGATCGAGGGCGAAAAGGCAAAGCCGATCGCCGCCATCGGCCCGGGTACGGGTTTCGGTGCGGCGTTGTTGCTGCCGACCCGGTCCGGTCTTCCGGTCGCGGTCGCGACCGAAGGCGGCCATGCCTCGCTTGCGCCGAACGGCGACGTCGAGATCGAGATTCTCAAATTCCTGTGGCGCGAGTTCGGACATGTCTCGCTGGAGCGCGTGCTCTCGGGACCCGGCCTGATCAATCTTCACCGCGCGCTCGCCGCTATCGAGGGCCGCGCGCCCGAAAATGTCGCGGCGCCCGAAATTACCTCCGGCGCGCTGGCGGGCGAGGAGCCTTACCTTTCGACGGTGAAGCGATTCGCCGCGATGCTCGGCGCGGCGGCGGGAAATTTCGCGCTCACCTTCGGCGCGCAGGGCGGCGTCTACGTTGCGGGCGGCATTGCGCCCGGCATCCTGCGGCTCCTGGAGCAAAGCGATTTCCGCGCCCGCTTCGAGGACAAGGGGCGCTTCCGCGCCTATCTGGCGGCGATTCCGACATCGGTCGTGATTCATACCGATATGGCGTTTCTGGGCGCGGCCTCGGTGGCGCAGAGTCTGATGAAAGGGGCTTGAGATGGATGCGAACAGCGATGCGCGGGTGCGCAGCGTCCCATCCGGGATCATGGCGCTGGTGATCGCGCTGTTCTTCGCCTGGGGGTTCCTGACCGTCCTCAACGATACGCTGGTGCCGAAGTTCAAGGCGCTTTTCGCGCTCGACTATACCGAGGTGATGCTGACCCAATTCAGTTTCTTCCTCGCCTATCTGCTGGTGTCGCTGCCGGCGGGATTGCTGTTGTCGCGCATCGGCTATGTACGCGCCATCGTCGTCGGTCTCGTGGTGATGGCGTTCGGCTGCGTGCTGTTCGCGCCGGCTGCGATGGCCGGAACCTATGCCGGTTTCCTGCTTGCGCTCTTCATCGTGGCGTCGGGCATCACCGTGCTGCAGGTCGCCGCCAATCCGCTGGTGGCGCTTCTCGGCTCGCCCGAGACTTCGCATAGCAGGCTCAATCTCGCGCAGGCCTTCAATTCCATCGGCACCGCGATCGGCCCGCAACTCGGCGCGGCGGTGATCCTGTCGGCCGGGCTGGTGACGCCAGACCCGACAAAACTCTCACCCGCGGCGCTGGCCGCCGTCCGCGTTCGCGACGCGTCGGTCCTGCAGATGCCCTATATCGCGTTCGCGCTGCTGCTGGTCCTGCTTGCGTTCGCCTTCTGGCGCCTGCGCAGGCGCATCGTGATGCCCGGCGCCGGCAAGGCTGCGACGGTCGGAGGCACCTTCGCGCTCCTGCGCAACCCGCGGCTCGCGCTCGGCATGTTGTCGATCTTCATCTATGTCGGCGCGGAAGTGTCCATCGGCAGCATGCTGACCAACTATCTGATGTCGGCGCACACGCTTTCGCTCGCGGCGAAGGAGGCGGGCGCGCTGGTCAGCTTCTATTGGGGCGGGGCGATGCTCGGCCGCTTCGTGGGTTCCGCCGTTTTGCGTGTGGTGAAGGCGGGCAACGCGCTCGCGGCCTGCGCCATCGTGGCGGCGCTGCTTGCGGCGCTCTCGGCATTGGGCGACGGCATGCTCGCCGCCGTGGCGGTGCTTGCCATCGGACTGTTCAATTCGATCATGTTCCCGACGATCTTCACGCTCGCCATCGAAGGCGAGAACGGCGACACGCCGCAAGCCTCCGCGTTGCTCTGCATGGCGATCGTGGGCGGCGCGGTGATCCCGGTCGCGACGGGCGCGGCGGCCGACCGCTTCGGTCTTGCGCTCGCACTTCTCGTGCCGGCGGCCTGCTATCTGTGGATCGCCTGCTATGGGTGGCTGGGCAGCAAGCCGACGATCGCCACCGCGATGCGTGTTGCGACGTGAGATCCGAATCATCCTTATACAGATGATCGCATCGAGGCGGCGCGCGATTATCAATTCATAATCATCAATTGGCACAAATCGGGTTGTGCCGTGGCGATCTCCGCGCTATGGCATTGGCGCGGAGGCAGCCTAGCGGAATGACCGAGGAGCCAATTCCCGCAGACGTGCGGGAATTCATCTTGGAAAATATCGATTCGGTGGCGCAACTCGAAGCGCTGCTGCTGCTGCGCGACAATTCGGAACGCGCGTGGGACATCGCCTCGCTCGCACAACGGCTCTATATCGGCGGCGCCGAGGCGCAGGACATACTGAACGGGCTTGTCGTCTACGGACTTGCGATCAACGAGGATGCGCGCTTTCGCTATGCCGCCCGCGACGAAAGCCGCCAGGCGCTCATCGACGGCGTGGCGCTGGCCTACAAGCGCTATCTGGTCCCGGTGACCAGGCTGATCCACGACAAATCGCAGAACATCCGCAAATTCGCCGATGCCTTCAGGTTTCGGAAGGACAAATAGCCATGTCGTCTGCCACCTACACGCTTTGCGCCCTGGTCGCGTTGCTTTGCGCCTACCTTCTGCTCGCGGCCTATCGGCGCCAAAATTACCGGCTGCTGTTGTGGAGCGGGCTTTGCTTCGTCGGCTTCACGGCGAATAACGTGCTCCTCGTTCTCGACAAGGTGGTGTTTCCCGACATCGACCTCTCCGTCCTGCGAACCGCCGTCGCGCTGGGATCGATCATGATCCTGCTTTACGGCCTCATCTGGGATGCCGACTGATGATCTGGCTCGAAAACTTCCTTACCGGTGCCGTGTTCATGGGCTCGTTTGTCGCGGCCCTGTTCTTCCTACGGTTCTGGTGGCGGACGCGCGATATCTTCTTCCTGCTGTTTTCGTGCTCGTTCTTCATCGAAGCCGTCACCCGCTTCGTCTTTGCGTTCCACCCCGCGAGCGACGAGACGGAGCCACTCTACTATCTCCCGAGATTGTTCGCCTTCGCCTTGATCATCCTTGCGGTCGTCCTGAAGAACAGGCCGACGAACCGCTGATCAGCCTTCGAGCAGGCGCCGGCGTTCCGGCGACGGCCCCAGAACCGATTCCAGGGCGCGCTCGAGGTCGTCGGCGGCGATCGGTTTCTGAAGCAGGGGCGCTGCGTCGAAAGGCTTCTCCAGGACGGTCTTCTCGTATCCCGTCAGGAACACGAGCGGCACGTTGCGCGCCGCGAGCAGGTTCGCAACCGCAAAAACCGGCTCGCCCGCCAGATTGACGTCCAACACGGCGCCGTCGATACGCGTTTCCTCGATGATCTTCGTCGCGCGGGCGACATCGAGACAGGGACCCAGAACCTTGTAGCCAAGCTCGGCGAGCACTTCGCTCGTCCACATGCCGACCAGGGGTTCGTCCTCCACCACGAGAATATGATGCGCTTGCGGCTCAACCGGCTTTGTCGGCTCGGCGGCCGTGCCGGTCGCGGCGCTCTCCTGGCGGGACACCAGCGAAAGCGAGACATGAAAGCGCAGGCCCTCGGGCCGCCATTCGAACTCGGCCTTGTCGCCCTTGTGTTGCTGCACCGTGGACTCGATGATCCGCGTGCCGAGGCCCTTTGCGCTGGGCGCGGCCACGACAGGTCCTCCGGTTTCCATCCAGTCGAGCACCAGGAAACCGTCTCGAATGTCCCAGCGCAGATCGACGCGGCCGGCGGCCGCTGAAAGCGCGCCATATTTGGCCGCGTTGGTCGCGAGTTCATGAATGACCAGCGCCACGGATTGCGCGCGGTCCGCCGGCAGGATGATCGAGGGACCTAGGCCGACCGCGCGTTGTCCTCCATCGACTTGATAGGGAGCGAATTCCTCCGCGACCAGACGCCCGATATCGGCGCCCTGCCAGCGCGATTGCGACAGCAGGTCGTGCGACAGCGAAAGGGCGCGGACGCGGCCTTCGACGGCCGCGATATATTCTTCGACCGACTTCGAGCGGCCGAGACGCACGATCGCCTGCACCACCGCAAGCGCGTTGCGGGCGCGATGGTCGACCTCGCGGGCCAGAAGCAGCTGTTGGCGCTCCGCCTCGCGCCGATCCGTGACATCGATCGTCACCCCGCTGACGCGGTGTGCGGCGTCATCGGCATCGAAGGTGACCGCCGCCACGATCATGCACCAGCGTGTCTGGCCGCCGGGCTGCACGATCCTCAGTTCGGACTGAAAGGTGGGATTCTCCGGCGTCGCAACGCTCCAAGCACGACTCAACTTCCCGCGATCTTCCTTGTGAAACAGCGAGTCGATGAGATCCGCATCGGATTGTTCCATCGCATCGATGCCGAAGATCCGGCACTGGCCGTCATCCAGAGACCAGCGGCGTTCCGCGATCGCGTATTCCCAGGAACCCATGTTCCCGGCAGCCAGCGCGAGGCTCCGGCCCCGCTCGCTCTCCAACAGCCTGGCTGCGGATGCTTCGAGCGCCGCCGTCCGCTCGCGCACGCGGCTCTCCAGATCGCGATTGAGTTCCTCGAGCATGCGGGTCTTGCGGTGGAGCTCGGTGAAGATCTTCACCTTGGCCCGCAAGACTTCCGGGACCACGGGAACCGGCACATAGTCGACCGCGCCCGCGCTGTAGCCGCGCAGGGAATCGGCTTCGGAGATATGGACCGCGGAAATGAAGATGATCGCGGTGCTCTGGAAGCGCGGGTGGTCGCGGATCATGCGCGCCAATTCGAAGCCGTCGAATTCCGGCATGCAGACGTCGATGAGGATGACGGCGACGTCGGTCCTGAGCAAGACTTCCAGGGCTTCCTTGGCGGAGGATGTCTTGATCAGGGTCTCGCCAAGCTCCGCCAGCATGACTTCGTAGCTCAGAAGCTTTCCCGGCTGGTCGTCGACCAGCAGGATGTTGAGCTTGTCGCCGGTGTTCATCGGCCGGCCCCTAGCGGTGCAACCACATGCGCAAGGAGGAAAGAAGCTGCTCGGTGTTCACCGGCTTCGCGAGATAATCGGAAGCACCGGCCTCGAGACATTTCTCGCGGTCTCCCTTCATGGCTTTGGCGGTGAGGGTGATGATCGGCAGGCGCTTGAACCTGGGATTTTCGCGGATCTTTCCGGTGGTCTGATAGCCGTCCATTCCCGGCATCATGATATCCATGAGCACGATGGAGACTTCCGGTTCGGATTGGAGGATGTCGATCGCTTCCTGGCCGGTGGTCGCCGTCAGCACCTTCATTCCGCGGCGCTCCAGGATGCTCGACAGCGCGAAGATGTTGCGCGCGTCGTCATCGACGAGCAGAACCGTGCGACCGACGAGATCTTCGTCGGAACCGTTCAGTCGTTCGAGCATGCGCTGCTTGTCCTGCGGCAGCTCGGTGACGACGCGATGCAGGAACAGCGCGGTCTCGTCCAGCAGCCGCTCGGGTGATTCCACGCCCTTGACGACGATGCTGCGCGCCATGGTGTGGAGCTGGGCGTCCTCCTCGGCGGAGAGTTCGCGTCCGGTGAAGACGATGACCGGCACGTCGGCGATCGTGGGCTCTGCCTTGAGCGCTTCCAGCACGTCAAATCCCGACATGTCGGGCAGCCGCAGGTCCAGGACCACGCAGTCCCATGCGGCGGTTCTGAGTTCCTCCAGCGCGTCCGCACCGGTGCCGACGGTCTTGATCTCGATGTCGTCATGGTCCAGCAGCGCTTCGATGCTGAGCTGCTCGGCTTCGTTGTCCTCGACGACCAGCAAGCGCCTCTTGCGGGGCTGCGCATATTCCTTGATCCGCGCCAGTGCGGTCTGCACGCCCTCGGTGGTGGTAGGCTTGGTGACGAAGGAAAAGGCCCCGCGCGCCAATCCGTGCTGCCTGTCCTCGTCCAGCGTGACGATCTGAACCGGGATGTGGCGGGTGAGCGGATCGTGCTTGAGCTGGCTCAGCACGCTCCAGCCCAGCATGTCGGGCAGGAAGACATCCAGCGAGACCGCCGTGGGTCGGTACTGAAGCGCCAGTTCGAGCGCGTCCTCGCCGCGCATGGCGACGAGCACCTTGAAGCCCTCGTCGTGCGCAAGATCGAGGAGGATGCGCGCATAATGCGGATCGTCCTCGACGATCAGAAGCACCGTATCGCCTTCGACGATGTCGGCGCGATCGTCCGGAACCGGTTCGATCGTGCGTTCCGGCATGGCGATCATGGCGCGGTTCCGTTCGGGCATGGGTCCGTTGGCGACCGCGGCGCGCCAATCGCTCGCGGGTCCCACATAGCGCACCGGCAGATAGAGCGTGAACACGCTTCCCGCGCCTGGCGTGCTGCGCAGGTGGATTTCGCCGCCGAGCAGGTTGGAAAGCTCGCGGCTGATGGCGAGGCCAAGCCCGGTGCCGCCGTATTTGCGGCTGGTGCTGGCATCGGCCTGCTGGAACGCCTCGAAGATGATCTTCTGCTTTTCCAGCGGGATGCCGATGCCGGTGTCCGAGACCTCGAAGGCGACGACCGCGCCGGCCTGGGACAGGACGGGATTGTCCGGCGTCCAGCCGCTTGCCGCCGGCGATACGCTGAGCTTCACGCCGCCGCGTGCGGTGAACTTGAAGGAGTTGGACAAGAGGTTCTTCAAGACCTGCTGCAGGCGCTTGGAGTCGGTCGAGATCGTTCGGCCGAGGTCCGGATCGACATTGACCTCGAAAGAGAGCTGGCGCGTGTCCGCTTCGTGGCGGAAGGGACGCGAAACCGCCTCGATGACGTTGGTGATCGAGATTTCCTCGGCCTCGACCGTCACCGTGCCGGATTCGATCTTCGACAGGTCGAGAATGTCGCTGATGAGATTGAGCAGATCGGTGCCGGCGCCATGGATGGTGCGCGCGAACTCGATCTGCTTGGCAGAGAGGTTGCCGTCCGGATTCTCGGCCAGTTGCTGGCCGAGAATGAGGATCGAGTTGAGCGGCGTGCGCAATTCGTGGCTCATATTGGCCAGGAACTCCGACTTGTACTTGGACGTCAGCGCGAGTTCTTCCGCCTTTTCTTCGAGCGCACGCCGCGCCTGTTCGATTTCCTGGTTCTTGCGCTCGACCTCGACGTTCTGCTCGGCCAGCTGTTGCGCTTTCTGCTCGAGCTTTTCGTTGGTCTCCTGCAGTTCCGCCTGCTGGGTCTGCAATTCGACGGCAAGCTGCTGGGACTGCTTGAGCAGGCCTTCGGTCTGCATCGTCGCTTCGATCGAGTTGAGCACGATGCCGAGATTGGCGGTGAGCTGTTCGAGGAACGCGATCTGCAGATCGGTGAAGTTGCGCAGCGACGAGAGTTCGATCACCGCCTTGACGTTGTTCTCGAACAGCACCGGAAGCACGATGATGCTGCTCGGCGCCACCTTGAGCAGCGCGGAATTGATCGGGCTCGCGTTCTCGCGCAGGCCGGTGACCAGCAGGCTTCGCTTGTCCAGCGCGCACTGGCCGACCAGGCCCTTGCCCACCTCGATCCAGCGCGGATGGCCGTCGACGTTGTCGTCGGCATAGGAGGCGAGCAGCCGCAGCTTCTGCTGTTCGTCGCCTTCCATCTGATAGATGACGCCGAGCTGCGCATCGACCAGCGGAGTCAATTCCGACAGCAGCAGGCGGCCCACCGTGACCAGGTCGCGCTGTCCCTGCATCATGTTGGTGAACTTGGCGAGGTTGGTCTTGAGCCAGTCCTGCTCGGTGTTGCGATCGGTGGTGAGGCGCAGATTGCCGATCATGGTGTTGATGTTGTCTTTGAGTTCGGCCACTTCGCCGCGCGCGTCCACCTGAATCGAGCGGGTGAGGTCGCCTTTGGTCACGGCGGTCGCCACCTCGGCGATGGCGCGCACCTGCGTCGTCAGGTTGGCGGCCATGAAGTTCACGTTCTCGGTCAGGTCCTTCCAGGTGCCCGCCACGCCAGGCACTTGCGCCTGGCCGCCGAGCTTGCCTTCGACGCCCACTTCGCGCGCCACGGTCGTCACCTGATCGGCAAAGGTCGCGAGCGTTTCGGTCATCGAGTTGATGGTGTCGGCAAGTGCCGCCACTTCGCCCTTGGACTGCACGGTGAGATTCTGTTTCAGGTCGCCGTTTGCCACCGCCGTCACGACCTTCACGATGCCGCGCACCTGTTCGGTCAGGTTCGCAGCCATCACGTTCACGGTATCGGTCAAATCCTTCCAGGTGCCCGCGACGCCCGGCACCTGTGCCTGACCGCCGAGCCGTCCATCGGTTCCGACTTCGCGCGCCACGCGCGTCACCTCGGCAGCGAAGGCGTTGAGCTGGTCCACCATGGTGTTGATGGTGTTCTTGAGTTCCAGGATCTCGCCCTTCACGTCGGCGGTCACTTTGCGGCTCAAATCGCCGCGCGCCACCGCGGTGGTCACCTCGGCGATGTTGCGCACCTGCGTGGTCAGGTTCGCCGCCAAGAGGTTCACGTTGTCGGTCAAGTCCTTCCAGGTACCGCCGACGCCCGGCACCTGCGCCTGACCGCCGAGCCGGCCTTCGGTGCCGACCTCGCGCGCCACGCGCGTCACTTCGGCGGCGAAGGAGCGCAACTGCTCCACCATGGTGTTCATGGTGTCCTTGAGCTCGAGGATTTCGCCGCGCACGTCCACGGTGATCTTGCGCGAGAGGTCGCCGCCGGCGATGGCCGTCGCCACTTCGGCGATGTTTCGCACCTGTGCCGTCAGGTTCGACGCCATGAAGTTGACGTTGTCGGTGAGGTCTTTCCACGTACCGGCCACGCCCGGCACCTGCGCCTGGCCGCCGAGCTTTCCTTCCGTGCCGACCTCGCGCGCCACGCGCGTCACCTCGGCAGCGAAGGCGTTGAGCTGGTCCACCATGGTGTTGATGGTGTTCTTGAGTTCCAGGATCTCGCCCTTCACGTCGGCGGTCACTTTGCGGCTCAAATCGCCGCGCGCCACGGCGGTGGTCACCTCGGCGATGTTGCGCACCTGGGTGGTCAGGTTCGCCGCCAAGAGGTTCACGTTGTCGGTCAAGTCCTTCCAGGTGCCGCCGACGCCCGGCACCTGCGCCTGGCCGCCCAATCGCCCTTCGGTGCCGACCTCGCGCGCCACGCGCGTCACTTCGGCGGCGAAGGAGCGCAGCTGCTCCACCATGGTGTTCATGGTGTCCTTGAGCTCGAGGATTTCGCCGCGCACGTCCACGGTGATCTTGCGCGAGAGGTCGCCGCCGGCCACCGCCGTCGCCACTTCGGCGATGTTGCGCACCTGCGCCGTCAGATTGCCGGCCATGGAGTTCACGGAGTCGGTCAGGTCTTTCCAGGTTCCGGCGACGCCGGGGACCTGCGCCTGTCCGCCGAGCTTTCCTTCGGTGCCGACCTCGCGGGCCACGCGGGTCACTTCCGAAGCGAAGGAGTTGAGCTGGTCCACCATGGTGTTGATGGTGTCCTTCAGCTCGAGGATTTCGCCCGACACGTTCACGGTGATCTTCTTCGACAGGTCGCCGCGCGCGATGGCGGTCGCCACCTCGGCGATGTTGCGCACCTGCGCCGTCAGATTGCTCGCCATCGAGTTCACGGAGTCGGTCAGGTCGTTCCAGGTGCCGGCCACGCCGCGCACCACCGCCTGTCCGCCGAGCTTGCCTTCGGTGCCCACTTCGCGCGCGACACGCGTCACTTCCGAGGCGAAGGCGTTGAGCTGGTCGACGGTCGCGTTGATGGTCTCCTTGACCTGAAGGATCTCGCCCTTCACGTCGACGGTGATCTTCTTGGAAAGGTCGCCATTGGCGATGGCGGTGGAGACTTCCGCGATGTTGCGCACCTGGGTCGTCAGGTTGGCGGCGAGCAGGTTCACGTTGTCGGTCAAATCCTTCCAGGTGCCGGCGACGCCGGGCACATTGGCCTGTCCGCCCAGCCGGCCGTCGGTGCCGACCTCGCGCGCCACGCGCGTCACCTCGGAGGCGAAGGCGTTGAGCTGGTCGACCATGGTGTTGAGCGTCTCCTTCAGCTGAAGGATTTCACCCGACACGTTCACGGTGATCTTCTTCGACAAATCGCCGCCGGCGATGGCGGTCGCGACTTCGGCGATGTTGCGCACCTGATTGGTGAGGTTCGAGGCCATGAAGTTGACGTTGTCGGTCAAGTCCTTCCAGGTGCCGGCCACGCCCGGCACCTGCGCTTGGCCGCCGAGCTTGCCTTCGGTGCCGACTTCGCGCGCCACGCGCGTCACTTCCGAGGCGAAGCCGTTGAGCTGATCCACCATCGTGTTGATGGTGTCCTTGAGCTCGAGGATTTCACCGCGCACGTCCACGGTGATCTTGCGGCTCAAGTCGCCGCGCGCCACGGCCGTCGTCACCTGCGCGATGTTGCGCACCTGGTCGGTGAGGTTGCCGCACATGGCGTTCACCGAGTCGGTCAAGTCCTTCCAGGTGCCGGCGACGCCGGGCACCAGTGCCTGTCCGCCGAGCTTGCCGTCCGTGCCGACCTCGCGCGCCACGCGCGTCACTTCCGAGGCGAAGGACCGCAGCTGGTCCACCATGGTGTTGATGGCTTCCTTGAGCTGGAGGATTTCGCCACGCACGTCGACGGTGATCTTCTTCGACAGGTCGCCGTTCGCCACCGCGATGGTCACTTCGGCAATGTTGCGCACCTGATCGGTCAGGTTGTTGGCCATGGAGTTCACCGACTCGGTGAGCTCCTTCCACACGCCGGTCACTTCGCGCACTTGCGCCTGCCCGCCGAGCTTGCCTTCGGTGCCGACTTCGCGCGCCACGCGTGTCACTTCCGAGGTGAAGACGGAAAGCTGGCGGATCATGGTGTTGACGATGGTGGCCGACCGCAGGAACTCGCCCTGCAGGGGCCGGCCTTCGACGTCGAGATGAACGGTCTGGAGCAGGTCCCCCTTGGCCACGGCGGAAATCGCGCGCGTCACCTCGGCGGTCGGCCAGAGCAGGTCGTCGATCAGGGTGTTGATGGAGGTTTCCATCTCCCCCCACGACCCGTCGGACCGGCCCAGGTTCACGCGCTGGCGGGTCTTGCCTTGGCGGCCGACGGTTTCGCCCACCCGCTCGAGCTGTTCGGCCATGCGCTGGTTGGTGGAGGCGATTTCATTGAAAGTATCCGCGATCTTGCCGGGAAAACCCGTCAGGTCGCCGGACATCCGGACCGTGAAATCGCCGTCGCGCATGCTTTGCAGCGCGCCAAGAAGCTCCTCGAGAAGCGGGTCGAACTGGCCCGCGGGCAGGGGCTCGCCCTCCGCGGCCGAAAGCTCCCCCTCCCGCAGAATCTTGGGGAAAGTCTTGATTTTCCTGCGTTGCCGCGAGTCGCCTTGTGCGCTCATGAGCCCCAGCCTTCCTGACAATCGACCGGGGCTCTCAACTTCCGTTAGGACGGCGTTGAGAAGTCACTTTCCCGGTCGACTCGCTAAACGCGCGGTCGGTTCAAAGGGTTCCACGGGCAGTTTGGAACAGGCTTCCGGGGGTGGGCGGGTGTCCCAGACGGCTGTCAGCAAGCGTCGATCAAAAAGAAAAACCTGGAGCGGGCGAGGCGAATCGAACGCCCGACCCTAACCTTGGCAAGGTTATGCTCTACCCCTGAGCTACGCCCGCTTAACCAGGTTGGGCGCGGGTTATCGCCCAAGAGCCCTTGGGATTCAACACCCTTGATCAGGCTTGGTTTCCCGCCCCCGCCCGACGCGATAGCATTGCGCGATGCGCGGGTTTCCCAGCCGATCCTACGTCGTCTTCCCTTCGCGGCACGCGGCGCCGCTGACCATCGCCGCACGGTTGATGAGCCCGGCAGCGGATGCGCCGTCGCCGGCAGTGATCCTGCTGCATGGTTCGGCGGGGCCCTCGACCCGCGAAGGCGGCTATGCCCTCGCCCTGCACGAGGCCGGTTTCGTGACGCTGGAGCCGGATCTCTGGTCGGCGCGCGGTTTAAGCGGCGGATCGGAGGGGCGGCCCAAAACCGTCCCCGAGACCTTGCCCGACGTCTTCGGCGCACGGGCCTATCTTGCGGCGCGCAAGGACGTCGACCCGCAGCGCATCGGTGTGATCGGATTCTCCTTTGGCGGGGTTGCCGCGATGCTGGCCGCCACGCACGCCTATAGCGACCGTTACGGGAGTCCGTTTGCCGCCTTCATGCCGTTTTATCCTGCCTGCTGGACATACAATGTCGTGCCCGGACATGAATGGCGCGGTCTCGTGCCTTCGCCGCTGCTGCTGGTGACGGGAGCGCTCGACGGTTATGACGACGACGCGCAAGCCGGACCGAAGCTCGCTGCCGCGCTGACGCCGCAAAACCGCGCCCATGTCCGCACAAAGGTGTTTGCGGACAGCCATCACGGCTTCGACATGCCCGGCGTCGACGTGGTCGTGACCGATCCGATGTCGCATCGCGGCCAGGGCGGCGAGGTGCGCATGCAGCACAACCCCAAGGCCACGGCGCAGGCGCACGAGCTGGCGGTGGCGTTCTTCCGCGAGGCGCTTGGCGTCTGAGCCGACTCAAGCTTCATGCCGCGTGTTTGCTGAAGAACCCTTCGTCTTATTCAGTATACGGACGATGTGAAATATTCCGCGCGGATTTCGGCGATGCCCGGAAAGGCCTCGATGGCGCTGCGCTCCGCGGGGGGAAGGGCTGGGTACGGCGAGCGGCGCTCGGAATTGGCGATGCGCTCGATGTGCTGCGCCACCCGCTTGGGAACATGGAGTTCCAGAAAGGAAAACAGCCTGTCGCGATAGAACTTTGCCGGATCGCCGGAAGCGATCACTTCGTCCAGGCTGATGACCGCCACGCGCTGCGGCGCGGCCGTGCGCATGGCGCGCAAATGCGCGAACGACTTCACATACGCGGCGAGAAAGCCCTCTTCGTCGTGGCGGTTCCACGAGGTCGCTTTGTAGGAGCGCCAGCAGTCGAAGGGATTGCGCGCGCAATAGACGTAGCGCGGCGCCAGACCCACGGAGGCGAAGTGCGACTCCAGATCGGCGAACATGCCTTCGAGACGCGGCTCCTTGAATCCGCGAAACCCGGCCGTGGCGCGGCGATGCGTTCTTCCCTCGCCGCCCTTCGAGAGAAAGCCGAAGGCGTCGAACATGAAGTCGGTCTTGCGGGAGAGCCAGCCGTCGCGGGTGTCGACATGCGCCTTGTCCGCGGCGTCCAGCGTGGCGAACAATGCGCGCAAAACCGGAAGCGGTACTTCGCCGGTCAGATACACCGATGGATGGGTATTGAGCACGCGCAGCGCCGTGGTCGTTCCCGAACGTCCCATGCCCGTGACGAAAAGCGGCGTCGGAGCGTCCATCACGCCGGCCAAATAGAGGGAATAGAGGGATCGCAATGCATGGGCGTTGTGGCGACGGGTTGGCGCTTCTGGTTGGGGGCGCTATCATTAGTCGGGGCGCAAGATCCCCGCAATCCGCCCCTCACGCGGGCGTGATGCGACAACGATGTTCCTCGACCACTCCCGGCTGTAAGAACACGCAATCGTCGAAGGAGAAGATCATGCGAGGTCTCGTGGCTGCTTCCATGCTTTTGCTTGCGTTCTCGCCGCTCGAAGCGATGGCGGCTGCGCCCGCGCCGGCGGATGACTCGAAAAACCCCGCCTATATGTGGGACTTGAGCGATCTCTATCCCTCGCCCGAGGCGTGGACGGCGGCGGAAGAAAAGCTCAAGGACCAGGTCGACAAGCTGGACGGCTACAAGGGCACGTTGGGCAGGAGCGCGAAGGACATGCTGGCCGCGCTCGATGCGATCTCGATGGCCGGCAAGGAGGTCGCGCGGCTCAACGTCTATGCCTCGCTCAAGGCGGACGAGGATGTGCGCATCGCGGCGAATCAGGAACGCTCGCAGCTCGCCCAGACCTTGCAGACCCGCTGGCAGGAGAAGTCCGCCTGGGTCGCGCCCGAAGTGCTGATGCTCGGCGCAAAGAAGGTGCATGAATTCGAGGCGCAGTCGCCGGACCTCAAGCGCCGCTTCGACTTCTATCTCGACAACATCCTGCGCAATGCGCCGCACACGCTGTCGCCGGAGTCGGAAGACGTGATGGCGGCTGCGGCCAACGTCTTGATCCAGCCCGACAACATCTACAGCCAGCTCTCGAACGGCGAATTGCCGTTTCCGAGCGTGACCTTGTCCGACGGCACGAAGGTCGAACGGCTGGATCAGTCGGCCTATGCCAAGTATCGCCAGTCGCCCAATCGCGCCGACCGCAAGCTGGTGTTCGATACGTTCTGGAACACCTGGAACAAATATGAAGGGACCTTCGGCGCCTCCTTGATCGCGCAGGTGATGGGGGCGGAGTTCGACGCCAAGGTGCGCCACTTCCCCAACGCGCTGTCCGACGCGCTGTTCGCCGATAACATGCCCGAAGCGGTCTACCGCCAGCTCGTGGCGCAGGCCAATGCGGGACTGCCGGTGTTCCACCGCTATCTGAAGCTGCGCAAGAAGCTGCTCGGCGTCACGGACGATCTTCGCTACTACGACATCTATCCATCGATGTTCAAACTCGAAACGCCGGAGCACATCACGGTGGCGGATGCGGAACGCATCGCCTTCGACGTCACCGCGCCTTACGGCCCGGAATATGCGGCGATGCTGCACAAGGCGTTCGCGGGCCGCTGGATGGACGTGCTGCCGCGTCCGGGAAAGGCCTCGGGCGCCTATATGAACGGCTCGGCCTATGACGTGCATCCCTATCTGCATCTGAACCACAATTACGACTATCAGTCGCTGTCGACCTTCGTGCACGAATGGGGACATGCGGTGCATACGCTGCTTGCAGACGAAACGCAGCCATGGGAGAAGTCGAACTATTCCACCTTCATCGCCGAGACCGCCTCGATCTCCAACGAGATGCTGCTCAACGATTACATGGTGGCGCATGCCAAGACCAAGAGCGAGAAACTCTACTATCTGGGCGAGGGGCTGGAGCTGATCCGCGGCACCTTCTTCCGCCAGACCATGTTCGGCGAATTCCAGCTCGCCATCCACGAAGAAATGGAAAAAGGCAAGGCGCTCTCCGGCAAGCGCATGACCGAGATCTATTGCGACCTGCTCAAGCGCTATCACGGCGACGCGGAAAGCGTGATGAAGATCGATCCGCAATACTGCATCGAATGGGCGTTCATTCCGCACTTCTATTACGGCTTCTATGTCTGGCAATACGCGACCTCGATGGCCGGGGCCGCGCAATTCGCCGACGCCATGGAGCACGAAGGCCCGGCGGCGCGCGACCGCTTTATCGCCATGCTCAAGGCCGGCGGCTCGGACTATGCCTATGCGCTCTACAAGAAGGCGGGGATCGATATGGCGACGCCAACGCCGTATCAGGCGCTGGTCGCGCGCATGAGCCGCATCCTCGACCAGATCGACGCACTTGAGGCGGAGAAATAAACACGCCGTCCACAGAAGGGGCACCCATGAAATCGTCCATCCTTTCCCTTGCAGCGCTGGCGATTCTCGCGATCCCGGCGCTGGCCGACGCTCCGTCTGCCGGCACGCCCGCCGACCAACTCGCGAAGCCGCCGAGCGATGCCAAGGTTTGGAGCATCACCGATCTCGCCGGCACGCGGCACGGGCAGGTCTCGCTGTGGACGACGCCGGACGGCACGCATTGGTCGCGCTTCAGCCTGAACCTGCGCGGCTTCGTCAGCGAGATCGACGAGCAGAACCGTTTCGCGCCGGACGGCACGCTTCAGTCCATGATCGTACGCGGCTCGACTCCGGGCGGCGACGCCGCTGAGACCTACAGCGTCAAAGACGGCACTTATACCTACACGAGTCCAGTAGACCACGGCACGGGCAAGGCGCAGCCGAACCTCTATTACGTCAGCTTCGGGGGCACCTTCGATTCCTTCCTCTTCATCATGGACGCGCTGCGCAAATCGCCGACGCACACGGTCGAGCTGCTGCCGTCTGGCGAAGCCAAGATCGAACCGCTCGCCACCCTCGACGTCAGCAACGGCGCGGAGAAGAAGACCCTCACCGCCTATGCCCTGACCGGCTTCGGATTGTCGCCTTTCCCGGTTTGGTACGACGGCGATCAGTTTTTCGCGGCGGCGCCCGATTTCGTGCCGCAAGGCTGGGAGAAGGTTTCCGCCCAGCTCGCAAAGGCGCAGGACGAGGCGCTCGCATTGCGCGCGCCGGCTCTGGTCAAAGCGCTGGCGAAAGTGCCCGCCGGCCCCGTCGTCTTTCGCCACGTCAAGCTCTATGACGCGGACGCGCAAAAATTCCGCGGCGGCATGACGGTCGTGGTCGCTGAGGGAAAGATCGCGGCCGTCGGGCCGGACATGAAAGCCCGCGCGCCGAAGAACGCTCTCGTCATCGACGGCACCGGCAAGACGCTCGTTCCCGGCCTCTGGGACAATCACCAGCATTACGGCGACGATTCCACCGGCCCGCTGTTGCTCGCCGCCGGCATCACCTCGGTGCGCGATCCTGGAAACATCCCGGAAATCGCGACGCCCAGAAAGCAGCGCATCGACAGGGGTGAGCTTCTCGGACAACGCATCGTCCCTTCGCTCTTGATCGACGGTGCGGGTCCCTACGCGGCGCAGGTCGGCGTCAACGTGCACAATCTGGACGAGGCGCTCGCCGCCGTACGCCGCGCCAAACGGGACGGCTATTTCGCGATCAAGATCTACGGTTCGATCGATCCGGCCTGGGTCAAGCCGATGGCGGCGCTGGCGCATCGGCTCGGGCTCCACGTCCACGGCCATATCCCGCACGGCATGCGCCCGCTTCAGGCGGTGCGCGACGGCTATGACGAGATCACCCACATGAACTTCGTCATGATGCAGGCGATGCCCGACGACGTCGTGCAGAAGTCCAACACGGTCGCGCGCATCGCCGGCATCGGCAAATACGCCGCCGACGTCGACCTGCATTCGAAGGCGATAACCGCTTATTTGGACGAGTTGGGGCGCCGCCACATCGCTGTCGATCCGACCCTTGTGGTGCTCGAGGGCTCGCTCGTACCCGATGCCGGCGAGGTGCCGCCCGCCGACGTGGCGTATGAAGACACGTTTCCGCCGCAGCTCGTGCGCGGCTTGCGCCAGAGTGCGCTCGCCCCGACCGCGGACATGTCGCGCGCGCGCATGCGTGCGAGTTTCGCCAAGGTCCAGGCGCTGGTGCCGGAACTCGAGAAGCGCGGCGTGACGATCCTCGCAGGCACCGACGGCTTCGGCTTCGAGCTCATCCACGAGCTGGAGCTCTATGTGCAGGCGGGCCTGACGCCGGAACAGGCGCTGGCGACGGCGACCATCAATCCGGCGCGCGTCTATCGCCTATCGAAGGTCACCGGCTCGCTCGCCAAGGGCAAGCTCGCCGAGCTGGCGTTGATCGACGGCGATCCGCAGAAAAACATCGGCGATCTAAGGCAGGTCGAGCTTGTCATGCGCGACGGCAAGTTGATGAAGGCGTCGGATCTTCGCGCTGCGCTCGGCATCTCCGGCCCGCCGAAACGAATGTGAGGAGCGCCGGCAATGCGCGCGCACAGGCCTGGAGCAATTCTCGTTTTATGGACTGCGGCGTCGATCGTGACCGCATGCGCAACGGCGCCGGCCGAACCTGTCGCCAGCGAAGCGCAAGCCGTACGCATTGCAAAGGAAAGATGCGAGTGGACCCGGCCCTTCACAAAAGATGAACGTTGGCAGGCGCGCGAGCATCAGGGGCAATGGCATGTGTGGCTGGTGCGCGACCGCGATCCCAGGGAGCCCGTGGTCGGCGCGCTCGATATCTGGATTCGCGCCAGCGACGGCCGCGCCGGAGATTGCAACCACGCTTGACAAATGCCTTCCGGCTGTGGCGAAAGCACAACGGTCTCGATATAGGCTCCCTGGCGAATTTCGGATCCGAAGGACGCTGGCAAGCTCGTGTGTCTGGAGTCGTTTCGGTTCCGAAGCTCGCTCACCAGACCGAGATCGGTGACGGTGCGGACCCCGGAACCGCGACACCCGGCGCTAGTGTATTTCCCAGGTGATCGTCACATCCGCGCTCAGGCTCTGCTCGCCGGAAGCGATCGGCGTCGGCGCGGGCGCCGCCATCGCCATGCGCAAGCGCGGTTCGACGGGTTCGGGCGCCGAGCCTTCCGCGATGCCGACGATCGGTCCCAATGCGACACCTGCAGCATGCGCCAAGGTTTGCGCGCGGGAAATTGCATCCTTCACGGCTTCCGCGCGCGCCTCGGCCTGAAGCGGCTTCGGATCGGCGATGGTGAAGGTCGGGCCGTCGATGCGGTTGCTGCCTGCCGCGACCAGCGCATCGATCGTGGGACCGAGCTTGTCGAGGCCATCCACGATCACGTCCACGGAATTGGACACCTGATAGCCGACGATGCGCGGCGCCTCGTCGCTGCCGGCTTTGCGCTCGGCATATTGCGGCGTGACGTTGAAGTCGGAGGTCTGGATATCCTTCTCGGGAATCCCCGCATGTTTGAGCGTGGCGAACACGGCGTTCATCGCTTTGGCGTTTGCGCCGAGCGCGGCGGCCGCCGTGCGGGCTGCCGTCGTCACGCCGGTCGACAAGAGGGCGCGATCCGGAACGCCCATGGCTTCGCCATGGCCGGTGACCGTCAGGACGTGCGGCCTGGCCGGCGCGTCCGCGCGGACCGACGGTGCGGCGAGGACGAACGCCAGGGCCAATGCGCTGGCCGATATGACGGAGGTGGTGCGAAATGAAGACATGGAAAATCCTCGGGGAAATGTGCGGAGCCCTAGTTTACTCCATGCCAAGGCAAAACTGCGGCGGCTGGAAACGGTCCGGTAAACCCTGTCGTGGCCACGAAAATCTGCTATTGCACCGTCAGGGCCTGTAGCTCAGGTGGTTAGAGCTGACCGCTCATAACGGTCTGGTCGCAGGTTCGAGTCCTGCCGGGCCCACCACGCATCCTGCGAAAGCAAGCGGTCTTTCGCGCAGGGCGAAAAGGCCGCGCTTTCCCGCCCATTGGGCGGCAGCATCGGGTTGATCCTCGGTCTCTGCGAGACCTCCATGAGACCGGCCGCGACCGAAGCGGCGCAAAGTCTCCGCTCTCTGCAAACCTTTTCCTGGAAATCTTTGCCGGGGTTCCAGAGACCGGTTCGTATGCAGCGGAGACAGGATGAAGTCCTATGAGATAAGTGCGGTGTCTTGCAGACCGGCTGGGGAACCGGATTTCTTTGGGAGCAATCCGAGCACGTCCCTCTGCTTCGCCCAGCTCGCGGGCAAATCGACGAGACGCGAGATGCCGATACCCCGAGGCAGGTTCCCGGCGACTGCGGCTTCCACGATGTCCGGAGCCAGGAAGGCTAGCGAAATCATCATATGCACCGAGCGCTTGCTGCGCCCCTCGCGCGCCGCGATCGTCACCATCAGGAAAACTGTGACGCGGCGCCAGCCGAGCCTGACCCAGCCGGTTGCGCAAGCGCGGGAAATGGCCTTTAACATTGCGAATCTGGTCGTAGGTTGGTCGGCGAAACGAATGCTTTTGGAAGCACTTCGTGTGAACCCAATGCGGCGTCCGTCGTCGGCGCGAGGATGGGCGCGGTCGGCGTTTACTTTCTTTTTCCTGCTGACCTTCCTTCTTCAAGGTTACGCCACTCAAACCCACATCCACCCCCCCGTCGCGTCTTCCAGCGGCATTTCCGATCCAACTATCGGCTTTGGCCACCTCGCGAAGGTTTCCGGTTCACAGCAACGTGACCATGACGGAGCACCTGCGAAGGACGGTTCCGATACCTGCCCTCTGTGTCAGGAAATCCTGATCGCCGGCGCATATGTTTGGCCGCCATTGCCGGTGCTGCCTACGCCCTCAGTCTCAACCGCAATAGCGTCATTCGCGCCAACCGCGGCGGCCGTCAGCCGAGCGATTTCGCACAGCTGGCACGGCCGCGCGCCGCCGTCGAACGAACTCCACATCATGAACCTCTGAACGCCTGGACCGCACGGATTCTCCGCGCGTCAGCCCGTTCAGCACAGCACGCCACGCTCTTGAAGGGGCATTCGTGCGTCAATCGAATTGATGGAGTTAGTCTATGTCTCGTCATTTTGTCATGAGCACGGTCGCGAGCGTCGCGGCGCTTGAGGCATAGAGAGCATGGCGATGACATGAGCACGACGGGCAAGCAGTCGCCTGTTCTCCTCGCCGAGAACGTCGTTCTCGCGCGTGGCGGGAAGCGCTTTGCGCGGCTTCCGGACCTCTCCCTGTCGCCCAGGCAGACCGTGGCGCTGGTCGGGCCGTCCGGCTGCGGAAAGACGACGGCGCTCTTGGCGCTGGCGGGCGTGACAAGGCCGAGCGAAGGCCGGATTGAAATCGACGGCGTCGATGTGTGGAAGCTCGCGCGTTCGGGGCGCGACGGTTTTCGCGGCCGCAGGATCGGCCTCGTGTTTCAGTCGTTCCATCTGGTCGACGCTTTGAGCGTAGCGCAGAACGTCCGGCTCGCAGCGCAGTGCGCCGGGCATCCATTGCGCGAACCCAACCGTCTGGAAAAACTGCTGGCGCAGCTCGATCTGAGCGCGCTGCGCGACCGGCGTGTCGACCGCATCAGCCACGGCCAAGCCCAGCGTGTTGCGGTTGCGCGCGCCTTGCTCAATCGCCCCGCCGTGGTGCTCGCGGACGAGCCAACCTCTGCGCTCGACGATGCGAATACGGCGGAGCTCATGTCGCTGCTCGCCCAATCGGCGGCCCAGTCGGATGCGGCACTTGTCGTCGCCACCCATGACCGCCGGGTGCTCGACGCGGTGGAAACCGTCGTGGAAATGCAGGCGCTCCCATGATGGCAACGATGCTGGCTTTCGCCTATCTGCGCCGTCGCTGGGGCCAGGCGCTTCTGTCCATCTTGGTGGGCGCTCTTGGCATAGCCGCCGTGTCCACGGCCTTTGTCGGCTTCGACGCGCTGCCCGAAGCGGCCGAGCGCTCCTGGGGCGGTGTCGATCTTGTCGTGGGTCCGAAGGGATCCGCGCTCGATCTCGTCCTGTGCTGCGCCCTGCACGTCGCCGACCCGCAAGGCCTCGTCTCGCAAAAGGCGGCCATGGCTGTCGCCCGTCATCCGCTCGTGCGTGTCGCCGCGCCTATCGCGCTCGGCGACAATGTCGAAGGCTGGCGCATCGTCGGAACCACGCCCGACCTCTTGAAGGTCTATCGCGCCACGCTGGCGCGCGGGACTATCTGGGACAAGCCGCTACAGGCGGTGCTGGGCGCCCGGGCCGCGAACGCCCTGCACCTGAAGCTCGGGGACCATTTCATCGGCGCGCACGGACTTGCGGCGGGCGGAGAAATGCATTCGCAGTTCCCCTACACGGTCGTCGGCGTCCTGGCGCCCACGGGGTCGGCGCTCGACCGGCTGGTGCTGTGCGATATCGAGACGGTTCGCCTCATTCATCGCGCACACGCCGCCGAAGAAGCGGCCGAGACCGGGATCGCGGAAAACACCGTCAATCTTCCGGACGCCGCAACCGCCGTCGTCGTGTCCTACAAGAGCCCCGTCGCGGCGATGCTGATGCCGCGCCTGGTCAACGCCAGTCCGGAACTGAGCGCCGGCAGCCCGACGTTCGAGATCGCGCGGCTGATGAGCTATCTGCGGCCTTTGACCGTTGCCGTCACGGCGCTGGGACTGTTGCTGGTGGCGATCGCCGCCGCCGGCGCGGCAGCCGGCCTCATGGCGACCATGAACGCGCGAACGCGCGATCTGGCGCTGCTGCGCGCGCTGGGCGCCACGCCGGCTGCGGTCGCCCTGGTGGCCTTCGCCGAAGCGGCCATCATCGCGCTGGCCGCGCTCGCGCTTGGTTCGGCCTTGACGTGGCTTTTCCTCACATTGGCCGAGAATGCGTTGCTCGACCGGACGGGGCTCTTGCTCAAGCCTGTGATCGATATGGGCGACGTCTTCCGCCTGATCGGATTCACGTTTCTTGTCGCGTTCCTCGCCGCGCTGGTTCCATCCATCCGCGCCTCGCACGCGTCCATAGAGGAGCTCTTGCAGTCATGACCATCAGACACTTGATCTCGGCAACGCTGGTTTGCGCATGTGTCGTCGCTGGTGGGTCAAGCCAGGCGGCGCAGCCTTCCATCCCAGGCGGCCAGCCCCCTGAAGAGCGCGCGCTTCAGGACAAGCTCCCGAAATCGAACGACCTGCTGTGGAGCAAGTTCGTGAAATGCAAGATCGGCTACAACGATAAAAGCGGCCTCTACAGCATCTCGGTCACGCCCGAGGTCAAGGCGATGGCGGGCCAGACCGTCACAGTGCGCGGCTGGGTCTTGCCGCTCGACGGCTCCGACCACACCAAGCATTTCCTGCTCACGCGGCGCACGCCGGTCTGCATGTTCTGCCCGCCGGGCGAACCCAACGAGGTCGCCGAAGTGTTCGCGCCGAAGCCTATCGTGTGGACCGACAAGCTGGTCACCGTTACCGGTCCGCTCAGCCTGATCAACAACGGCGAGAAGGGCATGTTCTTCCGGATCAACGCTTCGGCGGTGAAATGAGGTTCCTGCAGGCTCCGATCAGCATGCGCGCACGTTGCAGCGTCAGGCCGCCGCGCCATGTCGCGCAAGCGACGCCCGCAGGCGAAATGGCGCGCGCAAACGGCAAGATTGCGTCCGCATCTCCGGCGGCGAGAAGCGCCGCGCGCGGTTTGGGATCGGCGCTGCGAACGGCCTGGCGTTCGAGGAGCGGCGATACCTCGCCGATGTCATGCCGGGCACGCGCCTCCTGGTCGAGGACGACGATGCGGACGCGGGTGCCGTCCTTTGCAACCAATTCCGAGAGGATCGGCAGCTCCAGACGGCAGGGCGCGCATGTCGGCGAATAATAGACTTCCAGAATTGGCGGCGGAGTGTGGACCATGCCTGACCGCTTTCATTCCCAAGCAAACAGGAGACATCCGATGAGAAACGCTTTGAGCTTAGGCTTTGCCGTCACCATCGCGCTAGTCGCCGCAGCCTGGGCGGCCGGCGGCGATCCGCTCGCGCCCATAGGCCTTTCCGCCAAACCCGCCCCGGCGCCGGTCGAACCGGTGACGGAGGCGCTATGGGGCCGCAAAGTCACCGACAATTACCGCTACATGGAAAAGCTCGGTCCCGACACGATCGCCTGGATGAAAGCGCAAGGGGCCTACACCCGCTCGATCCTCGACGCCATCAAGCCGCGCCAGGCACTGGCGCAGAAGATCGCAGCGTTCACCGGCGGGTTCGGCTTCGTCCAAGGATATGTGCGTTACGGCGGGCGCTCGTTCTACGAAGAGCGCAGGCCCGGCTCGGACAATTTCGATCTCATGGTTCGCGACGACAAGGGAACGCGCAAGATCGTTGACGTCGCGGCCCTGCGTGCCGCGCATGGCGGTAAGCCCTACGCGATCAACTATTTTCTCGCCTCTCCGGACGGGAGTCTGGTGGCGGCGGGCATTTCCGAAGGCGGCTCTGAGGACGCGTCCATCTCCGTCTATGACGCGGCGACCGGCAAACAGATCGCCGGCCCGGTGGACCGCGCGCAATTCGGCGCCACAAGCTGGAGCAACGATTCCAAGACGCTCTATTTCATCCGCCTGAAGAAACTTCGCGCCACGGATCCCGGAACCGAACGCTATCGCGATGCCTCGCTGGTTTCCTGGGACATGAAATCCGAGCCGGTCGCGATCCTCGGCTCCACGGTCGGGCATGGCCCCGCCTTCAAGCCGGACGAGACGCCCGCACTCGGGATCGTGCCGAACGGGCCGGTTGCCATCGCGCTCTCGATCAACGGCGTACAGAACGAACAGGCGTTGTGGACCGCGCCCGCGGCCGAGGTCGACAATCCGAAGGTCGCGTGGAAGCCGTTTGTCGTTCGCGAGGACGATGTGAACAGCTTCGATGCCGGCGGCGATCGCATCTATCTCCTGTCGCACAAGGACGCGCCCACCTTCAAAGTGCTGACGGTGAAAGCGGGCGCGCCGCTGTCCTCGGCGGCCGTTCTGGTGCCCGCGCAAGCGGATCGTGTGATCGATTCCGTGCATGCGGCGTCGGACGCACTCTATGTTCTTGCGCGCAAGGGAGCCTATTCCCTGCTGCTGCGCGTCCCCAACGGTTCGACGGCCGTCCAGGAGATCGCGCTGCCGTTCAAGGGGCATGTCGCGGAGGCCTTCACCGATCCGCGCGCGCCCGGCATCACGTTCGAACTGGAGAGTTTCGTTGTCCCGCCGACCACCTTCGTCTACGACCCGGCCGTCGGCAAATTCATCGATCTCAAGCTGGGCGTGACGCCGCACTATGATTCCAGCCGCTACGTCGTCAGCGATCTGGAGGCCAGGGCGGAGGACGGCGTGATGGTCCCGGACACCCTCGTGCGGCCGAAGAATGCCAAGGGTCCGCAGATCGTGCTCATCCAGGCGTACGGCTCTTACGGCATTTCGCAGCTCGCCGATTTTTCGCCCCGCGCAGTCAGCTTCCTGGAAGCGGGCGGCACTTATGCCTCGTGCCATGTGCGCGGCGGAGGCGAATTGGGCGACGCGTGGCGTCTGGCGGGCAAGGACGCGAACAAAGTCCACACCTGGCGCGACCTGATCGCCTGCGCGCAGGACCTCATTGCCCGCGGCGAGACGACCAAAAGCAAGTTGTTCATTTTCGGCGGCTCAGCGGGCGGCATCACCATGGGACGCGCGTTGACGGAGAGGCCCGATCTCTTTGCGGGCGTGATCGATGCCGTGCCCGCCGCCAACACGTTGCGCGCCGAGTTCTCGCCCAACGGTCCGCCCAACATCCCGGAGTTCGGCACGATCACCACGGAACAGGGGTTCAAGAACCTCTACGAAATGGACACGCTCCAGCACGTTCGCAAGGGCGTGCAATATCCTGCCGTCCTGATCACGACCGGATTGAACGATCCGCGCGTCTCGCCCTGGGAGCCGGCAAAGCTTACCGCCTACCTGCAAGCCTCCGGCACGTCCAAGCCGGTGCTCCTGCGCATCGACGAGGCGGCGGGCCATGGGATCGGCTCGACAAAGTCGCAGAACGACCAGCTCTACGCCGACATGTACAGCTTCGCGTTCTGGCGCGCGGGGCTGCCGGAATGGAGGCCTGTGGCGAAGCACTGACGGCGCCGGCACGCTATCGCGCCAGATATACCGCAAGGCAGCTGACCGCCGCGCCCGGAGGGTTCGTTGCGGCGGTCAGCATCTTGGCGTGGGAGTGCCGATTTCGCGCCGAAAGACGGCCGTCGTCCGGTTCGTAGTTTGGTCCCGGCTGGTGCATCAAATTGCAGAGCCTTTCTCCGACCTGTTGACTTTTGAACATATGTGTTCAATATAGAACAACCATGAACACAATGCCAGTCCTCGCCGAACGCTCCGGCCGGGCCCGCGCCAGGATCTACGATGCCGCGCTCCGTCTCTTCGCGCAGAACGGGGGAAGCGCGATCACGGTGAGCGATCTGGCGGATGCTGCCGGGATCGCGCGGGGCACGATCTACAACAATGTCGCCGAGCCCCAGAATCTGCTTGGCGAGGTCGCCGCGGCCCTGTCCGAGGAAATGCTGCTGCGAACGGAAGCCACGATGCAGGCCTTCAGCGATCCGGCCGAGCGCATGGCAACAGGCTTGAGGCTGTTCGTGCGGCGGGCGCACGAAGATCACAATTGGGGACGGTTTCTGGTGCAATTCACCTTGAGCCACGCGACGTTGCGGGGTGTCATGCGCGAGCCTCCGTCCCGCGACATCGCGCATGCCATAGAATCCGGCCGCTTCAAGCTCGCCCAGCCCCAGATCCCGGCCTTCGTCGCGATGCTGACCGGCACCACGATCGCGGCCATGAACACGGTGATCCGGGGCGAACAAACCTGGCGCGATGCGGGAAGCAATGCCGCCGAGCTTCTCCTGCGGGCCGCCGGCATCTCCGCGACAGAGGCGCGCCGCATCGCGCGCAACGAGCTTCCACCCTTGGCCGCAGAGCAAGAGCCAGTGAAACGAAAAGCCCGGAGGAAAGCGTGAGCACGATCAAGATCGAGGATATCGCCCATGTGCGCTTTGCGGCGCCGGATCTCGGGGCGATGAAGACCTTTCTGCGCGAGTTCGGCTTGATCGAGGTGCCGTCGTCGGACGGTGTGCTGTACGTGCGCGGCACCGGCGCCCAACCCTTCGTGCACGCAACGTCTCTTGGGGAGCCGGCGTTCAAGGCGCTGGGATTGCGCGCGCAGAGCGTGGCCGACCTCGAAATGCTCGCGGCGCGCGATGGTGTCTCTGTCGAACGCTTATCAGCGCCCGGCGGCGGGTTCGTCGTGACCCTCACCGATCCCGACGGTTATCGCATCGAGGTCGTCGCGGGACAGACGGGTGCCGGTCCGATTTCGCTCCCCGGCCAACCCACACGCAACGATGCCCGCGCCAAGGCGCGTGTGCGCGCGGCAACGCGCCTGGCGGAAGGACCAGCGCATGTCGTCCGGCTCGGCCACGCAGTCCTGGAGGTCAAGGACTTCCGGGCCTCCGAAGCTTGGTACAAAGACCGCTTCGGCTTCATCACATCCGACGAGATCGAGGTAGCACCGGGGATGGCTCTTGGGGCGTTCCTGCGCTGCGACCGCGGCGAGACGCCGACCGATCATCACACGCTTTTCCTCCTGCAATCGCCAAGCGGCGTGGCGAAGTTCAATCACGCAGCGTTCGAAGTCGTCGACTTCGACGATCTAATGCTCGGCCACACGCATCTGAAACGGGCCAAGCGCACGCCGGCCTGGGGCGTCGGACGGCACATTCTCGGCAGCCAGATATTCGACTATTGGAAAGACCCTTGGGGGCACGAACTGGAGCATTGGACGGACGGCGATCTCTTCGCCGCCGGCGACGGCTCGCACAAGGCGACGCTCCAGGATCTGCTCGGCGTGCAGTGGGGCCCCAACCATCCGATGATGACGGAAGCCGGCCGATGAAACTCGCGACATTCGAGCGCGGCGGGCCGCCGCAGACCGGTATTGTCATGAGCGACAGCATCGTTGCCACCGGACTGCAGGGCTCAATGATCGAACTGATCGCGAATTGGCAGGCGCGAAAGCCTCAGATCGAAGCTGCCATTGCCAACGGCGAGCGCTATCCGTCGTCGAGCGTCCGTCTGCTCGCACCCGTGCAGCGGCCGGGGAAAATCTTTGCTATCGGCCTCAACTACGCGGACCATATCGCCGAGAGCAAGATGGAGACGCCCAAGCATCAGGTCTGGTTCACAAAAGCCGTCACCTCCGTCAACGGTCCGTTCGATCCGATCATGATCGCCAAGGCCGGTCCGTTCGTCGACTATGAAGTCGAGCTCGTCGTGGTCATAGGCAAGCGCGGCCGCAATGTCGCGAAGGCGGACGCGCCGTCGCATGTCTTCGGCTATTGCGTGGGCAACGACGTGACCGAGCGCGTATGGCAGCACCGCACGCCGCAATGGAGCCTCGGCAAGTCCTTCGATACGCACGCCCCCATCGGACCGTGGATCACCACCGCGGACGAGATCGCCGATCCGCATGCGTTGGGACTGCGCAGTTTCGTCAATGGCGAGAAGCGCCAGGACTCGAACAGCAGACATCTGGTGTTCAATATCTGGGACCAGATCGAGCATCTGTCTCAGGCGATGACGCTGGAGGCCGGCGATCTGATATTCACGGGCACGCCCGGCGGGGTCGGCGCTGCGATGGACCCGCGACAATTCCTCAAACCCGGCGACACCGTCCGCTGCGAAATCGATGGGCTCGGCGCCATCGAAGCAAGACTGGTCGCGGAAGCGTAAGCCATGGGCGCGCCGCTCGACTGCGACGTTCTTGTTGTCGGCGCCGGTCCCACCGGCGTCACGCTGGCTCTGCTTCTAGCGCGCAGCGGCGTGAAGACGCTCGTCATCGACAGGGCGGCAGACATCTATCCGTTGCCGCGTGCCGCCCATGTCGACCACGAGATCATGCGGATCTTTCAGGAACTGGGCGTGGCGGACGACATTGCCGCCGCCTGCCGGACATCCAGCCGCTACGACTTCCTGACCGCCAAGGGCGATATCCTGCTGCGTTTCGAAGGCATGGACCGCACGGGGCCGGGCGGCTGGCCGGCCAGCAACATGATCCACCAGCCTTCCGTCGAGGCGATCCTTCGCAAAGCAGCAGAAGGCCAAGCCAACTTGCAACTGAAGACGCAATGGAATTGGACATCGTTCCGCAGCGCGGACGGCGCGATCATCAGCGCAATCGTCACGCCCGAGGGCGAACGGCAAATCCGCTCGCGCTTCGTGATCGGCGCAGATGGCGCGCGCAGCCCCGTCCGCGCCGCGGCTGGGATCGAAATGGACGATCTCGGCTTTGACGAACAATGGCTGGTGATCGACGTTCTGGTGCACGATCAGGAGCGCCTGCCGAAGATCAATCTGCAGATCTGCGATCCGCAACGTCCCACGACATGCGTGCTGATGGGCTCCGGCCGTCATCGCTGGGAATTCATGCTGAAGCCGCATGAAACCGCGGAAGAAATGCTAAGCGACACCCTCATTGCAGAATTGTTGAAGCCTTGGAAAGTCGAAGGCGCCGTCACGCTCGAACGCAAGGCCGTATACCGCTTCAATGCGAAAGTGGCGAAGACTTGGCGCAAAGGTCCGATCCTTCTCGCAGGCGATGCCGCCCACCTCACCCCGCCCTTCGCGGGCCAGGGCCTCTGTGCCGGGTTGCGCGATGCGGCCAATCTCGCCTGGAAGCTCGCCGCCGTGTTCGATGGTGCCGGCGAGGCGCTGCTCGACACTTACCAGACGGAGCGCGAGGCGCATGTCAGGCCGACCATTGCGCTGGCAATGATGATGGGCCGCACGGTGTGCATCACCGATCCGTCCGCCGCGCAGGCGCGCGACCAACAGATGCTGGCTGCCCGCGCCGCGGGCTCCTCTCCGGATGGAGCGGTCGGCAATCCGCCGCTGGGCAACGGATTTCTCATGGCAGGTTCTGCGCAGGCCGGCCATTACTTCCCCCAATTTCTGACGAACCAGGGTCGACGGCTCGACGATGTTCTGGGACCGGGGGCATGGCTGATAGAAAGGTCGAACCCGAGAGACGGCGGAGCGCGTGATGGCGTGCAGGCGGTCACGCTCGGTGACCCGCGGCTCGGCCCGTTCAAATCCGAACTAGAGGCATGGTTTGCCAAATGCGGCGCGGAGGCTGTGCTCGTCAGACCGGATCGCTACGTCTTCGGAACAGGCTTGCCCGATGACTTGGCGCAAGTGTGGTCGGGTGTGAGGCCCTGAACATCTGCATATTCGGTGCTTACGCGGCTGACGCAAAATTTCCCTGTTATTGCACCAAAATTCCCTGTTATTCGAGAATTAATTCCTTGTTCGGAATTGTGGTGGGGATGACGATTTGAGCCCGTGAATATGGGCTCATGTGTGCATTTGGTCCTCGTTTCGAAGCCGAATTTCGCGATTTTCCTGTATTTTTCTCTGTTGTCGGGGAATCGCGCTGGAGAAGACCGGTTCGCATGCCGCTCTCTGCTCCACCACGCAGCATACGAATGCCGGAGTGTCGTTTGCGGATTGCAGGTTTCTGCGTGCCTGCCCCGCGCGGCTAGATAAAATTCAAAGCCGCACCGAACGCCACGGAAAAAACGGCCAAGACGGACCAGACGACAAGAACCGGATGCCTGCGGCGGCGCCGCGTCCGAGCCGCGAGCCGTGCGCTGGGCCAGACCGGTCCCGCGCGGCGCGCCTGTGTCAGCTGCATTGTCCGTTGCTCCCGATCAATACGCAGAAAGTCGCAAGTGACAATTCCGTCGCTGCGGGAAAGTTCCCGACGCAGACGTTTTTCCGCGCCTCCGCCTTTACGTCCGCCTTTCCGCCGCCTTGGGGGTCGTGAGCAATCCTCCAAGCGGATCGGAATTCCGCACACGGAGGGAATGGGTCGAGCGGCGATGCAACTTCCCGCGCCGCAGCCCAGCCTATTCCATCGCGAACGCGATGGTGCTCAACAGCGCGATGCTGGGATTGCGGGAATCCAGGCGGGTGTGCTGCACCACGATCGGCACGGTGGATTCGATGAGCGAAGCATAGGAAGTGTCGCGCGGAATCCGCTCGGGGTCTTCGAGGTCGTTGAAGCGCAGGTGCCTGGTGCGCCGCGCGGGCAGTTTCACGACATAGGGGCCCGCGGGGTCGCGGTCCTCGAAGAAGATCGTGATGGTCACGTGCGCATCTTCGTCCGTTGGATTGAGCAGGCAGGCGGCCTCGTGGCTCACGAGTGCGGGATCGTTGGGATCGACGCTCTTTCCCGGAATGTAACCTTCGGGGATGGCCCAGCGCCGGCTGCCGAATGGTTTGGCCATGCTTTACGAACGCATGTCGCAGAGCCGTGTTCCGCCCTGGATGGAACCGTGCGCGAAATCTCCGGTTTTAATAATCGGTGGCGGCGGCGAGCGCCTTGCCGCATGGCCCGCGAACCCCCGAAAGGCATTCCCATGGCTTCCAAAACGGCAGGCGACGTTCTGGTCGAAACACTGATCGACTGGGGCGTCGACACGATATTCGGCATCCCGGGCGACGGCATCAACGGCATCATCGAGTCGCTCAGGCGCCGCAAGGATGACATCCGCTTCATCCAGGTGCGCCATGAGGAGGCCGCGGCATTCGCGGCCTGCGGCTATGCCAAATGGACGGGCAGGCTCGGCGTCTGCATCGCCACCTCCGGCCCCGGCGGCATTCACCTGCTCAACGGCCTCTACGACGCCAAGCTCGATCAGGTGCCGGTGCTGGCGATCACGGGGCTGCAGTTCCACGATCTGCTCGACACCCATACCCAGCAGGACGTCGAGCTCGACAAGCTGTACATGGATGTCGCGGTGTACAACAGCCGTATCATGGGCGCGGCGCACACCCACAATGTGGTCTCGCTCGCCTGCCGCACCGCGCTCGGCTATCGCGGCGTGGCGCATGTCACCATGCCGGTCGACGTCCAGGACGAGCCGGTCTCCAAGGACATCCGCAGCAAGCGCAATCTGCGGCATCACGTCTCCGACGCCATGGCGCGCATCCATGGAACGCCGCCGCAGGAGCGGCTCAACCTCGCCGCCGAAATCCTGAATGCGGCGAGGAAGCCGGCGATCCTCGCGGGGCAGGGCGCGTTGCGCACAGGTCCCGAACTCGCGGCGGTGGCGGAGCGGTTGGGTGCGCCGGTGGCGAAGGCGCTGCTCGGCAAGGCCGCGCTCTCCGACGATCATCCCTGCTGTACGGGCGGTGTCGGCCTGCTCGGCACGCGGCCGTCGCAGGAAGCGCTCGAGCAATGCGACGCGCTGCTGATCGTGGGCAGCTCCTTCCCCTATATCGAGTTCTATCCCAAACCGGGCGACGCGCGCGTCATCCAGATCGATCATGATCCCAAACGCATTGCGCTGCGCTGTCCGGTCGAATGCCCGCTCGTCGGAGACTCGGCGGCCGTCCTTGAGGCGCTGCTGCCGTTGTTGGAGCAGAAACAGGATCGCGGCTTCCTCGAGTTTATCCAGAAAAAGAAGGAAGCCTGGAACCAGACGCTGCAAGAGCGCGGCACCCGAACCGACAAGCCGATGAAGCCGCAAGTTGTCGCGCACGAGCTCGACAAGCTGCTGCGCGACGACGCCATCGTCGCGACCGACTCGGGCACGATCACGACTTGGGCGGCGCGCTATCTGCGGATGCGCGGCGGGATGAAGTTCAGCTGCTCGGGTACGCTCGCCACCATGGCCTGCGGCTTGCCTTATGCGGTCGCCGCGGCCATCGCCTATCCCGAACGGCAAGTGATCTGTTTCATCGGCGATGGCGGGCTGACGATGTTGATGGGCGAGATGGCGACGCTGGCCAAATACGGCCTCGACGTGAAGATCGTCGTCATCAAGAACAACGTGCTGGGCCAGATCAAATGGGAGCAGATGGTGTTCCTGGGCAATCCGGAATATGTCTGCGAATTGCAGCCGATCGATTTTGCGAAAGTGGCCGAGGGTTTCGGACTTGCCGCCTATCGCATCGACGACCCGGCGCAGTGCGCGGCGACATTGAAAAGCGCTCTCGAAACCAAAGGTCCCGTGCTGATCGAAGCGACGGTCGATCCCAACGAACCACCGCTGCCGCCCAAGATCGAAGCCAAGCAGGCGCTGCATTTCGCCGAAGCGCTGGCGCGCGGAACCCCGGGTGCGGGCAAGATCGCACTCAGCGTCGCATCCGACAAGGTGCGTGAGCTGGTGTGACGTGACGCGCGAGGCAGCGATCGCCCGCGTTCGCACGGGCGCCTATACCATTCCGACGGACGCACCGGAGTCGGACGGCACCATCGCATGGGATCGTACCACGCTGGTGACGGCGGAGATCGATGCCGGCGGCAGGACCGGCTTCGGCTACACTTATGCCGGCAGTTCCGCGCGCGGGTTGATCGACGGCGTGCTCGGCCCGGAGCTTGAGGGCCGCGATGCCTTCGCGATCGAAGCCAACTGGGCCGCGATGAATGCGATCGTGCGCAACATCGGCAGGCCCGGAATTGCCTCTTGCGCCGTCTCGGCGCTCGACGTCGCACTTTGGGACCTGAAGGCGAGGCTGCTCGGCATCTCGCTTGCGCAGCTTTTGGGGCCGGCGCGCGGGAAGGTCGCCGTCTATGGCAGCGGCGGGTTCACCTCCTACGACGATGCGCGGCTGGCCGCGCAATTGAGCGGTTGGGCCGAAGAAGGCTGTGCCTTCGTGAAGATGAAGGTCGGCCGCGAGCCGGGGCGCGACGTCGCGCGCGTTCGCGCCGCAAGGAAGGCGATCGGCGATACCGGACTGTTCGTCGATGCCAACGGCGCCTATGCGCGCAAGCAGGCGCTGCATCTGGCCGAAGCGTTTGCGCAGGCGGGCGTCGGCTGGTTCGAGGAACCGGTTTCCAGCGACGATCTCGACGGTCTGCGGCTCATGCGCGATCGCGCGCCGGCGACCATGGACGTCGCGGCCGGCGAGTACGGCTACACGCCCTATTATTTCAAGACCATGCTCGCGGCAGGCGCAGTCGATGTCCTGCAAGTCGACGCGACGCGCGCCGGCGGCTACACGGGATTCCTGCGCGCAGCCGCCGTGGCCGATGCCTTCCAGATCCCGCTCTCCTGCCATTGCGCGCCGGCGCTGCATCTGCCGGTCGCCTGCTGGGCGCCACGGCTTCGCCACATCGAGTGGTTCCATGACCATGTGCGAATCGAGCAGATGCTGCTCGACGGCGCGCCGGTGCTGCGAAACGGCAGCCTGGCGCCGGATATGGGCGCGCCCGGACACGGGCTTTCATTGAAGCAACCCGATGCCGAGAGGTTCGAGGCCTGAGATGACCGTCGTCGTGGATGCTTCCCACCGTTTCGAAGCCAAGGCTGCCAGCGGACGCATTCGCGCCGAAGGCGTCGAAGTCGCTGCCGACCGCGTCGAAGCCCTACGACGCGCCCTGGAGGCCGAAATCAAGGGCGAGGTTCGGTTCTCCCCCGGCGATCGCGCCCTCTATGCGACGGACGCCTCGAACTATCGCCAGATTCCGTTCGGCGCAGTGCTTCCCAAATCGGTGCAGGACGTCATCGCGACGGTCAGGCTTTGCAACGCCCATGACGTCCCGGTGACCCCGCGCGGCGGCGGTACCTCGCTCGCGGGCCAGACCTGCAATACCTCAGTGATCGTCGATTTCTCGAAGTACATGCACGAGATCATAACTCTCGATCCCGCGCGCAGGCTCGCGATCGTCCAGCCCGGCTGCATTCTCGACCAACTGCGCGAAGCGGCGGAGAAGCATCGTCTTACCTTCGGACCCGATCCCTCGACTCACGATCACAACACGCTGGGCGGCATGATCGGCAACGATTCCTGCGGGGTGCATTCGGTCATGGCCGGGCGCACCGCGGACAACGTCCATTCGCTGGACATCCTGACCTACGATGGCTTGCGGATGACGGTCGGACCGACCTCGCCGGACGAACTGAACGCGATACTGGCGGCAGGCGGCAGACGGGCCGAGATTTATCGCGCGCTTGCCGGATTCTGGAGAACGCACGGCAGCAAGTTCGAGAAGGTTTATCCGCAAATCCCGCGGCGTGTGTCGGGCTACGAGAACCTCGACCAGCTTTCGCCCGAAAAAGGCATGAATGTCGCCCGCGCGCTGGTCGGGACCGAAGCGACCTGCGTCATGATTCTGGGCGCAACGCTCAACCTCGTCCCCAGCCCGCAGCATCGCGTGCTTGCGATCGTCGGCTTCGACGACATTTTCATCGCCGCCGATGCGGTGCCGGAGGTGCTGGAAAACAAGCCCATCGCGCTCGAAGCCATCGATCATCTTCTCACCGAATACATGAAGAAGAAGCGCTTCAAGGTTTCCGATCTCGAAGTGCTGCCGGACGGCAAGGCCTGGCTGATCGCCGAGTTCGGATCCGACAGCAAAGACGAAGCGGTCGAACAGGCGCAACGGTTTGTCGGGCGTATGCAGGCCAAGGGACATGCCTCCAATCTGGTTGCCGGCAAGAGCAAGCAAAAGGAAGTCTTCGACGTGCGCGAAGCCGCGCTCGCCGTGACCGCGCATGTGCCGGGCGAGGGCGATACCTGGCCGGGCTGGGAAGACAGTGCCGTGCGCCGCGAGGATCTCGGCAGATATCTGCGCGAGCTCAAGGCGCTGTTCCATGCGCATGGCTATGAAGCGTCCGTTTACGGCCACTTCGGCGATGGTCTGGTGCATTGCCGGGTGAATTTCGACCTGTCCTCGGAACAGGGATTGCGCAACTGGCAGGACTTCCTCGAGAAGGCGGCCGATCTTGTCGTCAAATATGGCGGCTCGCTGTCGGGCGAACATGGCGACGGCCAGGCGCGCGGGGCGCTGCTCGAGCGCATGTACGGTCCCGACCTGATGCAGGCGCAACGCGAATTCCGCGCCATCTGGGATCCGCGCCAGCGGATGAATCCCGGCAAGGTCATGAATCCCTATCCCATCACGGCGAACCTGCGTGTCGGTCCGAGCTACAAACCAGTGCAGGTCAAGGGCCGTTACGACTATCCGCAGGACGGCAGCTTCACGCGCGCCACCCTGCGCTGCGTCGGCGTGGGCAAGTGCCGCCACCGCAATCTCGATGGCGGTGTCATGTGCCCGAGCTATCTGGGCACCGACGAGGAGAAACACTCCACGCGCGGCCGTGCGCGGCTGCTGTTCGAGATGCTGCGCGACGGCCCGATCGAACACGGCTTCGCCAACGACTACGTGGAAGAAGCGCTCGATCTCTGTCTCGCCTGCAAAGGCTGCAAGCGCGACTGCCCGGTCGAAGTCGACATGGCGGCGTACAAGTCGGAATTCCGCGCCCGGCACTACGCCGACAAGCGCCGTCCGCGCGTGGCCTACAGCATGGGCCAGATCGAGCGCTGGGCCCGGTTCGCTTCGCGGATGCCGGCGCTGGCCAATTTCGCGGCGCGCACGCCGCTCGTGAGCATACTTAGCAAGTCGCTGGCGGGCATCGCGCCGCGGCGAACGGTTCCTGCCTTCGCGTCCCAAACCTTCCGCTCGTGGTTCGAACGCCGCGGACGCCGCCAGGTGGGCCGCCGCGTGCTTCTATGGCCCGACACGTTCAACAACTATTTCCGTCCGTCGACGGCGATCGCCGCGACGCATCTGCTGGAAGCGCACGGCTTTCAGGTCGACGTCCCGCGTGCCGCGCTGTGTTGCGGACGCCCGCTCTACGACTGGGGATGGCTCGACCAAGCCCAACGGTTGTGGCGCCGGACGTTTGCGGCGCTCGAGCGCGACATCGCGGACGGCGTACCGGTGATCGGACTCGAACCCGCCTGCACCTCGGCCTTCAAGGACGAATTGCCGGCGCTGTTCCCCAACGACGCGCGGGCCAAGGCGCTTTCGAAGCAGACGCATCAATTGGGGGAGTTCCTGCATGCGCGCGGCATCGTGCCCAGGCTGCCGGAATATGCGCAGGACGTACTCGTGCAATTCCATTGCCACCAGCATGCGGTGCTGGATCAGCAGGCGGAAACCGATCTGCTCCGCGCGCTTCCGGTCAATAGCGAGATCTTGAAAAAGGGTTGTTGCGGCATGGCCGGCTCCTTCGGCTTCGAAGCGGCCAAGTATGACGTTTCGATGCGCATCGCCGAGCGCGGCATCTTGCCCGAGATCCGCAAGGCCTCCCACGATATCGCGATCGTCGCCAACGGCTTCAGCTGCCGCGAGCAGATCGAACAGGCGACGCGGCGGCGCACGCTGCACCTAGCCGAGTATCTCGCGGCGGGGCTTGGCTGAACCTGCGCTCAATGCGCCGATCAGGAAGAACACAAGCGCGCCGGCGCCGACGATGACGGCGCGCGCGCCCATGCCGGACACGGTCAGCGCCGTGTCGCTCGCTTGCGCGTCGAACGCGCCATGCGTGCGGTGCAGCTTGGTGATCGGAGCGAACAGGTTGTCCTTGCGGTTCGGATTGATGGGCCGCTTGCGTTCCTGGCCTTCCACGGCGGTGCGCGCCAGATACCAGTCCAGGAATTCGGGCGCGATCATGTTGCCGACGATGGTGAGAAGCGTCGACAACCCGACCCAGTACTCCCGTGCCCCCGTTTGGACCGCGCGATAGACGGCTTGGGCCGCCACTTCGGGCTGATAGATCTTGCCCATCGGCCGGGGCGGGCGCGGCATGTGCGTGCGCGCCCAGTCGAATTGCGGCGTGTTCATCGCCGGAAGCTCCAGGATCGAGACCTTGATCGCGCTGCCGTCGTGCTCGAGCTCGCTGCGCAGCGATCCGGTGAAGCCGCGAATGGCATGCTTGGCGCCGCAATAGGCCGATTGCAGGGGGATGCCGCGATAGGCAAGCGCCGATCCGATATTGATGATATGGCCGCTGCCGCGCTTGCGCATCAGCGCCAGCGCCGCCATCACCCCGTGGACGAAGCCCAGATAGGTGACCTCGGTCACGCGCCGGAATTCCTCCGGCGTCATCTCGGAAATCGGCGAGAACACGGTCAGCATCGCATCGTTGATCCACACATCGATTGGGCCGAGCTCGTGCTCGAAGCGTTCCGCCGCGCGCTTCACCGCTTCGGCGTCGCTTACGTCGAGCGCTTCGGTCGCCGCGGTCGCTCCGAGGTCCGTGAGCTCTTGAGCCAGCGCCGCCAGCGCCTCGGCATCGCGCGAAATCAGCCCCAGCCGCGCGCCGGTCTTGGCGAAGCGCAGCGCTACCGCGCGGCCAACCCCGGCGGTCGCTCCGGTGATGACGATAACCTGCGGCGGTCGGGCCGGCCCGGAGCGCGTCCCGGAGTTCTTTTGCAGCAAAGCCATGGCGTTTTCGTCTCCGGAAAATCCTCAAAAGATGAAACGGACCGCATGCCTTAGGGTGCCGCAATTGCCACAGGGATGCGGCAAGTTGGCGGCTCGCCGCGATTTTCGGAACCGGCGACAGGACGGCTGCGTTCGCACTGCGGGCATGCGCGGGTGAGCGCGTGCTCGTCCCGGATGAAAGCATGAGACCGCTGGCCCGCCTGAGTATAGCCGCCGTTCTGGCCGCCTCGCTCTTCACTTTTGCGCACGCCGGGGCGCAGCTCGAGCGCGGCCGCGAGCTGGTGATCGCGGGCGATTGCCGTACCTGCCACACCGCCCCCAGCCATCCGGAAAAGCCGTTTGCGGGCGGCTTTGCGCTGCACGCCTATTTCGGGACGGTCTATTCGCCCAACATCACGCCCGACGCGCAAACCGGCATCGGCAAGTGGACCGCGGACCAGTTCTGGCATGCGATGCATGACGGCATCGACGACGAGGGCGCACACCTCTATCCGGCGTTTCCCTATGTCTATTTCGCCCATCTGAGCCGCGCCGATATCGAAGCGATCTTCGCCTATCTGCATACGCTGAAGCCCATCCACAACGTGACGCCCACGAACAGGCTGATCTTCCCCGCCGATATGCGATGGGTCGTGGCGGTCTGGGACTGGCTGTTTCTGGACAAGTCGCCCTTACCGTCCGATCCCTCGCGGTCGGCGGAATGGAATCGCGGCTATCGGCTCGTCAACGGCGTGGGCCATTGCAGCGGGTGTCACACGCCGAAGAATTTCCTTTTCGTCGACGAGGGCGGCAGACGTCTTCAGGGCGCCACGCTGGACGGCTGGTACGCCCCAAATCTCACGCCCGCACCGGGCAGCGCTTTCGTGAAATGGAACGCCGGCGATATCGTCAGATTCCTGGCGACGGGCGAGAACCGTTTCGGCCGCGCCGTCGGCAGCATGAAGGACGTGGTCGGCAATTCGACCAGCAAGATGAGCGACGCCGACCGCAAGGCCATCGCAGTCTATCTCAAGTCGCTGCCGCCCGGACCGGCACGCACACCTGCGGCGCCGGCGCAGGCGCAGATGGACGCCGGCCGGGGCGTTTTCGAGCGCAACTGCAGCGCCTGTCACGAACATCCCGAACAGGGCTATCCCGATCTCGGCCGCCACAACACCGCCGTCGACACGCGCGACCCGATCACCCTGGTGCGCGTGATCCTTCAAGGCTCGCAATCGCTGGCGCTGCCGGGACACAAGATAGGCCTGTCGATGCCTTCCTTCGCATCGCTTTCCGACAAGGACGTGGCCGATGTCGCGAGTTTCCTGCGCCATCACGAAGGCAATGCCCAGGGTCCCGTCGGTCCCGGCCAGGTGAAGACGATCCGTGCCCTGATCATGGCGCCGCGCTGAGCGCCGGCGCAACATCCGTTCGCGCTTTGCGTTAGCATCGCAAAGGAGAATCTCTCATGCCCAAGCAATCGCCGCGCCAGCGCGAGACCGTTGGCCGCGTGATGCACGAATACAAGCACGGCGAACTCGAAAGCGGTCCCGGCGGCAAGGCCGGCAAGGTCAAGAGCCGCCGCCAGGCCGTCGCCATCGCCCTGCACGAAGCCGGCGCGTCGAAATACGAAAGCAAGCGCGAGAACCGCCGCTCCCTCGCCAAGACCAAGCGCAAGGAGCGCCGCGGCGCAACCGCGCAGCAGGAAACCGAGGGCAAGAGCCACGTCGGCGCGCGCGGCCGGCGCGAAAGCAGTCCCGCCATGCGCAAGAAGAAGCGCAGCAGTGCCAAGCGGCGCAGCGCCAAGAACAGCCGGCGATAGAGGCTAATGCGCGGCGCTTTGCAGCGCTTGCGGCGATGCCGTGTTCTGCAGCAGGCTTTCGCGCAACGCGCGCACCCTCGCGGCGGCACCAGGCTGTGCGCGCAGATTGCGATACGCCGCCATCAGCGCCTCGAAATTCGCCAGCCCCCGCGCATGGGTGTCGCCGTAGCCCTTGATCAGGTTCTGCGCCTTGACCAGTTCGAGCGCCAGCGCCGGATCGGATTCCGCGTGGATCGCGGCAAGCCAAGCCTCGATGCGCGCATTCTCGCGCGCAAAGCGCAAGCTGCCGCGGCGGTTGCGCCTGTGGCCCGCGAGAAGACGAAGCATCAAGAACCATCCGATGTCGGTCGTGCGCACGTGACGGCCGCGTTCGAACAATGGGCCCAGCAGTCCGCGCAGTCTTTTGCTGCGCTCGAGCCGCGCTCCCAGGCCCGCCGGCAACGTGTCGCAAAGCTCCTCCCAGCGCGGATGCATGTATTCGGTGACGTGGACGATTTGATTTGGCGCAGCCTTCACTTCGTCGCGCACTTCGGCCAGCCGCGCGTGCCGGACCTTGAGCTGCGCCACGCGCATCACGTCTTCATAGGCCATCCACAACGCCAGCGCGCGCGCGAGTTCCGAGCGGAACTCCATGTCACGCTCGGCAAACCGCGCCAGCCGTTCGCGATAAAGCGCGGCATAGCGGTCGTCTTGATATTCGCGCAGGCGGCGCTCGCCTTCCACGACGATCTCCTCCAGCGACAGCGGCTTCGGCGCTTGCGGCGCAGCCTCGTTCGGTCCTTCGAACCCTGCGGCGAAGCCCGCGAGGTTGGCGTCCACCGCGATCCCGCTCCCGCGGATAGCGGCTTCGAACTCGGCGCGCGCGAAGGGCAGGGTGCCGCTGGCGGCAAGCGCGCCCAGCATCACCGCGCTGATGCCCGCGCCGGTGCGTTCGCACGCGGCCTGCATGTCGAAGGCGATGAGCGATTTCGCGTTGCGCCTCGCGGCGTCCAATACCTTGCCGCTGTCGGCGGTGCCGCCGGACGGCGTGGATTTTTCGGCGATGGCATAGATGCGATGCGTCGAGGAAATGAGCGCGGTGCGCTCCGGCGTCACGAAGCCGCGCAGGACGGCGCGGCCGGCCTCCATCAGCTCGGAGGCGACCACCACATCGACGTCTCCGGGCGCCGGCATCAGCGCCAGCACCGGCTCACGCCCGTCCGGCGCAGCGTCCGGGAAAAGTTCCAGATAATAGACGGTGGCGCCGGTGCGTTGCGCCACGCCTTGCACCGAGGTCGCCTGTGCGCGCCAGCCGGCGCCTTCCGCCACCGCGATCAGCCAGTCCGACAACACGCCGCCGCCCTGGCCGCCGAGCGCCAGCACCGCGACGGTGATGCGCCGGCGCTCAACCATGGGCGAGGAGCCCGATCACGCGGCGGCGCAACCAATCGACAGCGCGGTCCGTCCAGCGCGGATTGAACACGATCTCGGCCTTGTAGAACGACGGACACAGCACGTCGGCGTGGCTGACTTCGCCGCACAGCCCGCAGCCGACGCAGGAATTGTCGACATGCGCAACGGGGTCGCGCTTCAACGGATCGGGATTGGGCTTGATGGTGAGCGAAGGGCAGCCCGACAGACGGATGCAGGCGTGATCTCCGGTACAGGTGGCGGCGTCGACGCCGAAGCGCTCGCGCACCATGCGCTCGCCCGCTTTGACGCGCTTCTGGAATAACGGCCGCACGCGGCGTTGCTTGTTCAGCATGCATTCGGATTGCGCGATGACGACTTTCGGACCGGGAGCCTTCGTCGTCAGCGCCTCCTTCAGCACCTTGCGCATGCGGCGCACATCATAGGTATTGTCGACGGCGCGCACCCAGTTTACGCCGACACCGCGCACCGCCGCCTCGATCGCGTGCTTGGTGCTGCGATGTTCGTTGTCGGCCTTGGAGGAGGGGATGTCCTGTCCGCCCGTCGCGGCGGAATAGAAATTGTCGACGACGATGGTGACGTTGTCGTCCTTGTTGAACACGGCGTTGCCGATGCCGCTGGAAAGCCCATTGTGCCAGAAGCCGCCGTCGCCCATCACCGCGATGGGCCGTTTGCCGTCTTGGCGCTTGAAGGCCGAGGCGCCGGCGGTGCCGAGCCCATAGCCCATCGTCGTGTTGCCGATATTGAAGGGCGGCAGGATCGAGAACAGGTGACAGCCGATATCGGCGCTGACGTGATGCTGGCCCAGCTCGCGCTGCACCAGGGTGAGCGCGGTGAACAGCGGCCGCTCCGGACAGCCGGTGCAGAATCCGGCGGGGCGCTGCGGCACTTCCCTGGCGATGTCCGCGGCATCGGTCTGCGGCGCCTGTGGTAATTGTGTTCCGGCCCATTGGGAGAGGAATTTCGTCACCCCGTCGCGCACGACCTGCGCGCTGTATTCGCCCGCGCGGGGGAGGATCTCCTTTCCCACGATGCGCGTCTGCAGATCGGCGCGGCGCAGGATGGTGTTGAGCTCGTGCTCGATGAATTCGGGCTGTCCCTCTTCCACGATCAGCACGGCGCGCTTGCCCTGGCAGAATGCGCGCACCTCGTCCGGGATCAGCGGATAGGTGACGTTGAGCACATAGATCGGCAGCTTGGCCGCGCCGAAACCGTCCGACAGGTCCATCAGTTCGAGCGCGCGGTTCAAGGTGTTGAACAGCCCGCCCTGCACGATGATCCCGACGCCGCCGTCATCGGGCCCGAAGCGCTCGTTCAATCGATTCTTCGCGACGAAATCGACGGCTGCGGGCCAACGCTGCTCGATCTTCTCGCGCTCGTGCAGGAAGTTCGCCGGCGGCAGCACGATGCGCTCGGTGTCGCGCACGGGCGCGTTCGCCGCGTCGCGCACGGTGAACGCCGGACGCACATTGTCCTTGGCGGTAAAGCGTCCATAGAGGTGGCAGGCGCGCACGCGCAGCTCCAGCATCACCGGCGTGTGCGAGGCCTCGGAAAGCTGGAAGCCCTTCTCCACCATGTCGACGATGAGCGGCAGGCTGGGACGCGGGTCGAGCAGCCACATCTGCGATTTCATCGCAAAGGCATGGGTACGCTCCTGCATGATGGAGGAGCCCTCGCCGTAATCCTCGCCCAGGATCACCAGCGCGCCGCCGGTGACGCCGCCGGACGCAACGTTCGACAGCGCGTCGGAGGCGACGTTGGTGCCGACCACCGACTTCCACACCACCGCGCCGCGCAAGGGATAGTTCACCGAGGCCGCCAGCATCGCGGCTGCCGCGGCTTCGCTGGCGCTCTGCTCGAAATGAACGTCGAGCGAAGCCAACAAATCGTTTGCGTCGCTGAACACGTCCATCAGATGCGAGATCGGCGAGCCCTGATAGCCGCCGACATAAGCCACGCCCGACTGCAGCAGCGCCTTGGTGACGGCGAGGATGCCTTCGCCGCGGAACTCCGCGCCCGCGCCGAGCCTGAGCTTCTCGACCTCGGCCTTGAAGGAGCGTTCAGCCATCGACGAGTGCAAGCACGCGCAAGGGACTGCCAGAGCCGTTCTTGATCTTGAGCGGTGTGGCGACTACCACCGCGCCGGTGGGCGGCAGCTGATCGAGATTGCACAGGCACTGCAAGCCATAGCGTCCGGCGCCATGGAACAAGGTGTGCGCGGGATATTGCGGATCGAGCAGGTGGGCCTGGCCGGCATCGGTGCCGATGGTCTCGGTGCCGAAGCCGTGCGCATCGCGCTCTTCGATCAGGAATTTGACCGCTTCGGGCGACGGCCCCGGCGTATGTGCACCATCCTCGCGCCGGTTGGTATAGGCGCCGCCGCTGCGCTTGGACCAGTCCGTGCGCATCAAGACCCAGGAGCGCGGCGGGATTCTGCCGTGCTTCTTCTCCCAATCGGCGATGTCCATGTTGGAGAGCAGGAAGTCCGGGTTCTCGGCGCAATGCCGCGAACAGTCGATGACCACCGCGGGCGCGATGAAGTCCTTCGGGATCACGGTATCGAGCGTGTTGTTCTTCAGGTCCTTGCCCGTCACCCAATGCACCGGCGCGTCGAAATGCGTTCCGGTGTGCTCGCCGACCGTGAAATTGTTCCAGTACCAGGCGACGCCGCGCGCGTCGTAATGCGAGATCTCTTCCATCTTGAACGGCGCGCATTGGCCGAAAGGCGGCGGCAGGACCAGCGTCGGCGTGTCGGCGGAAAGCGTCTGGGTCAGGTCGACGACCTTGATCGTTCCGCCCGCGATCCCGGCCGCGAAGTCCTTGAGGACACTCGACATTTCTCTTCTTCCTCGCCCTTGCTTGCGCGCCAAGTGTGGTCCTGGCGCGGGTGAATTGCAACGTGGCGCGGCAAATTATTTTAGGCTTGAAATAAATATCGCGCGAGGGCAGGCTACAGCCTCGAAAAGGAACGCGGCGATGAAGATTGCCTGTGTCGGCGGCGGGCCCGGCGGACTCTATTTCGCGATCTCGATGAAGCTGCGCGATCCGTCGCACGCGGTCGCGGTGTTCGAGCGCAACCGTGCTGGCGACACTTTCGGCTGGGGCGTGGTGTTCTCCGACCAGACCATGGAGAACCTCAAGGCCAACGATCCCGTCAGCGCCCAGTCCATGATCGACGAGCTCGCGCATTGGGACGATATCGACGTCCATATCCGGGGAGAAAAGATCACCTCGAGCGGGCATGGCTTCATCGGCATCGGCCGCAAGCGGCTTCTGGAGATCCTGCAACACCGCGCGCGCGAGCTTGGCGTCGAACTGCATTTCCAGACCGAGGTCGATCCCGATTCGCCCCTGCTCGAGGGCTACGATCTGGTCGTGGCGTCGGACGGCATCAACTCGAAGTTCCGCACCGCGCATCCGCAAGACTTCAAGGCCGATATCGAGACCCGTGCCAATCACTTCATCTGGTACGGCACGCACCAGCGCTTCAAGGCCTTCAACTTCATTTTCAAGCACACCGACAAGGGCTGGATCTGGGCCCACGCCTATCAGTTCGATCCCGACACCGCGACCTTCATCGTCGAATGCGGGCCGGAGACGTACCGCCGCTTCGGCTTCGGCGAGATGAGCCAGGAGGAATCCTCGCGTATCTGCGAGGACCTTTTCGCCGATCATCTGGGCGGTCACGCATTGATGACCAATGCCGGCCACATCCGCGGCTCCGCCTGGCTCCAGTTCCGCCGCGTGCTGTGCGGCAACTGGCGGCGCGGCAATTTGGTCCTGCTCGGCGATGCGGCGCACACGGCGCATTTTTCCATCGGCTCGGGCACCAAGCTGGCGCTGGAGGATGCGATCGAGTTGGCCAAGGCGCTGAGCGATCCGGGCCTCGACCGCGACGCGGCGCTCGAGCGCTATTACGACATCCGCCAGCTCGAAGCGCTCAAGCTGCAAAGCGCGGCGCGCAATTCGACGGAGTGGTTCGAGACGGTCGAGCGCTATCTGAAATTCGAACCGCTGCAATTCGCCTATTCGCTGCTTACCCGCAGCCAGCGCGTCAGCCACGAGAACCTGCGCCTGCGCGATGCCGCGTGGCTGCAAGGCGTGGAGACCTGGTTCTCGGGCAAGCCGGTACCGCCGATGTTCGCGCCGTTCAAGCTGCGCTCCATGGCGCTAATCAACCGCGTCGTGGTCTCGCCGATGGCGATGTATTCGGCGGTGGGCGGCCTGCCGACGGATTTCCATCTGGTCCATTACGGCGCGCGCGCGCTGGGCGGCGCCGGGCTCGTCTATACCGAGATGACCTGCGTCTCGCCGGAAGGCCGCATCACGCCCGCGTGCCCGGGACTGTGGAACGACGAGCAGGAAACGGCCTGGAAGCGCATCGTCGATTTCGTGCACGGACATTCCCACGCCAAGATCTGCCTGCAGCTCGGCCATAGCGGCGCGAAAGGCTCGACCCGCGTGCCGTGGGAAGGCGAGGACAAGCCGCTCGCCACCGGCAACTGGCCCTTGATCGCGCCGTCCGACGTTGCCTGGAGCGCGGAGAACGCCGTGCCCGCGCCCATGACGCGCGCCGACATGGATCGCGTGCGCGAAGAATTCGTCGCCGCCGCCGAACGCGGTGCGCGCGCGGGCTTCGACATGCTGGAGCTGCATTGCGCGCATGGCTATCTGCTGTCGGCCTTCATCAGCCCGACACAGAACAAACGGCGCGACGAATACGGCGGCTCGCTCGAGAACCGGCTGCGCTATCCGCTCGAAGTATTCCGTGCGATGCGCGCGGTCTGGCTGGCCGACAAGCCGATGTCGGTGCGCATCTCCGCGCATGACTGGGCCGGCAACGACAACGTCACGCCGACGGAGGCGGTCGAGATCGCGCGCGCCTTCGTCGAAGCCGGCGCCGACATCATCGACGTTTCCTCCGGCCAGGTGACGAAGGCACAGAAGCCCGTCTATGGCCGCATGTTCCAGACGCCGTTCTCCGACCGCATCCGCAACGAGCTCGGGGTGCCCACCATGGCGGTCGGCAACATCTACGAGATCGATCACGTCAATTCGATCCTCGCCGCCGGCCGTGCGGACCTTTGCGCGCTGGCGCGGCCCCACCAGCTCGATCCAAACTGGACCTTGCACGCGGCCGCGGCGCAGAAGCACAAGGAGCCGCCGTTGCCGGTGCAGTACCAGAGCGGCTGGCGCCAGCTCGTCACCAATCTCGAAAGGGCCGGACAGATGGCGATGATCGCATGACCCACGCATTCGTCACGGGCGGCGGCAGCGGCATCGGGCTGGCCATCGCCGCGCGTCTTTCCGCCATCGGCATGGACGTGACCATCATGGGCCGCGACAGCGCGCGCCTCGCCGCCGCGTGCCAGCGCTATCCGAAACTGCGCGCCGTCGCCGGCAGCGTCGCCGAGCGCGATCAGGTCCGCCGCTGCGTCGGTGAGGCGGTACAGATCACCGGTCCCATCGACATCGCGGTGAACGGCGCCGGTTATGTGAAGAGCGCGCCGTTTCTGAAGTTCTCCGAGAGCGACTGGGCCGGGATCATGGCGACCAATCTGATGGGCGCGGTCCATGTCATCCACGAAGTGCTGCCGGGCATGCGCGAGCGCGATTTCGGGCGCATCGTCAATGTCGGAAGCACGGCGTCGCTCAAGGCCTATCCCTATGTCGCGGGCTATGTCGCCAGCAAGCACGCGCTGCTGGGTCTGACGCGCGCCTTGGCGATCGAGCTTGCGCACACCGGCATCACCGTGAACGCGGTCTGCCCCGGCTATACCGAGACCGATCTGCTGAAAGGCGCCATCGACACGATCAAATCCAAGACCGGGCGCAGCGAAGACGACGCGCGCAAGACTTTGGCCGCGGTCAATCCGCAAGGCCGTCTGGTCGATCCGGAGGAAGTCGCAAGCGCCGTCGAATGGCTGGTGTCGGCCGATTCGCACTCCATCACCGGCCAGGCCATCGCCATCGCCGGCGGCGAGGTGATGTGATGGCGCTGGCCGAGCGCATCGAGCCGCAAAGCAAGGAGCCGCTGCGTCTTTGGCTGCGCCTGCTCACCTGCGCCACCGCCATCGAGAAGAAGGCGCGCGCGATGCTGGCCGAACGCTTCGGCACGACCTTGCCGCGCTTCGACGTGCTGGCCGCGCTCGACCGCGCGCGCGACGGGCTGACCATGGGCGAATTGTCGGCCCAGCTTCTGGTCTCCAACGGCAACGTCACCGCCATCGTCGCGCGCTTGGTACAGGACGGTCTCGTCACCCAGGCGCAGGACCGCGACGACCGCCGCATCCTGCGCGTCAAGCTGACGCCCAAGGGCCGGCGCGATTTCCGCCTTTATGCCGCCGAGCACGAGCGCTGGATCGAACAATTGCTGTCGAATCTGAACGAGCGCGAAATCCAGGACCTGCTTGCGGGGCTTGCCCGCGTCAAGACCTCCATCGAAAGGAGCGGATTATGAGCCGCCTCGATCCTTCGGCCTACCGGCCCGAGCATTTCCAATGGGAATTCGACGCCGGGATTGCGACGGTCACCTTGAACCGGCCGGAGCGCAAGAATCCGCTCACCTTCGAATCCTATGCCGAGCTGCGCGACATGTTCCGCGATCTCGTCTATGTGCCGGCTGTGAAGGCGTTGATCGTCACGGGCGCGGGCGGCAATTTCTGTTCCGGCGGCGACGTGCACGAGATCATCGCCCCGCTGACAGGCAAGGACATGACCGGCCTTCTGGAATTCACGCGCATGACGGGCGATCTGGTGAAGGCGATGCGCGGCTGCCCGCAGCCCATCGTCGCCGCGATCGACGGCATCTGCGCCGGCGCCGGCGCCATCATCGCCATGGCCTCGGACATCCGCTTCGCCACGCCCAAGGCCAAGACGGCGTTCCTGTTCACGCGCGTGGGCCTTGCCGGGTGCGACATGGGCGCCTGCGCGATCCTGCCGCGGCTGATCGGGCAGGGCCGTGCGTCGGAGCTTTTGTTCACCGGCCGCTTCATGACGGCGGAGGAGGGCGAGCGCTGGGGCTTCCACAATCGTCTCGTCGCGCCGGAGGAATTGATGGCGGCGGCGCAGGAGATGGCGCGCACGCTCGCCAGCGGGCCGACCTTCGCGCACGGCATCACCAAGACGCAGCTCAACACCGAATGGTCGGTCAGCCTCGACGTCGCCATCGAGATGGAAGCGCAGGCGCAGGCGATCTGCATGCAGACGCAGGATTTCCGCCGCGCTTACGAAGCCTTTGCCGCAAAGAAACAGCCGACATTCGAGGGCAATTGACGATGCGCGTGCTGCAACCGGCGGGTTGGCCGCGGCCCAAAGGCTATGCCAACGGCATCGAGGCCGCGGGCCGCACCATCTTCGTCGCGGGCCAGGTGGGCTGGGACAAGGATCAGCGCTTTGCCGCGATGGATTTCGCCGGCCAATTCGAACAGGCGCTGCACAATATCCTCGCGGTGCTCAAGGAAGCGGACGCGGGGCCGCAGCATATCGTGCGGCTCACCTGGTTCGTCACCGACAAGCGCGCGTATCTCGCGCAAATCCGCGAAGTCGGCGAGATCTATCGCCGCCTCATGGGCCGCAACTTCCCGACCATGTCGGTGGTGCAGGTCGCCGGCCTGATCGAGGACGACGCCCTGCTCGAAATCGAAGCCACCGCGGTGGTGGGGGAGTAGGCCTCGATCTACAATCGTCATGGCCGCCACCCGGGACCGCGCTTCGCGCGGCCCGAGTGCAGGCTCTTGTGGCGGCCACCCATAACCTCGGTCTCGCACCGTGAGTATGGGTGGCCGGGACAAGCCCGGCCATGACGGATTTTAAATTGGCGTTTTCCCACTCATCTCCCCCCGCTCTACGCCTTCCAGAAACACTTCCGCCGCCAGCGCGGCGATGTGCTTAGGATCCAGCGCGCCGCGCGGGTCGAGCCAGGTATGAGTCCAGTTGATCATGCCGAAATAGAGCATCGCCGCCGGCCGTTTCAGCGCGCGCCGCTTGCGAAGTTCGGGGCGGATGTCGACCAGCAGCGCTTCCACGATCCCGATCAGGCGGCGCTGGATCTTCACCACCGCCGCGCGCCGGCGCGCCGGCAGGCGCGAAAGCTCGTTGAGCAGCACCTTGTGCCGCGCCGCCGCGCCGACATAGTGCCGCATGAATTCCGCCGTCAGCATGCGCAGTTTCTCCGGCGCCGGAAGCGTCAGCACATTCACCCGTTCCGCGGCGTCGAGCAGCGCGCGCACATGACTCGCCATCACGTCGAAGAGGATGTCCTCCTTGGAGGGGTAATAGTGATAGATCAGCGATTTGGAGATGCCGCAGGCATCCGCCAGCTCGGCGATCGAGGCGCCCAGGAATCCGCGCTCGGCATAGAGCTTCGCCGCCGCCTCGATGATGGCTGCGCGCCGTTCCTCGAAATCGGGCGCTTTCGTCCTTGCCACGCGCTGCGCCCGCCCTTCGCTTGATCGCCGACCGTCCGTCCGGTTAATTTATCGAGGCATCGGCGTCCGGAAAAGAGACAAGCGTGACGGCATCAGCGCATGCCGCCGAAACGGCGGCGCATCCCCAAGGCGATATCGACTGGAAACGGGCCGCGAAGCTCGTGCTGCTGTCGCGCGCGCTCGATACGCTGGAAGAGACGCGGCTGGTGCCGGAAAAGAAGGTACTCTACCAGTTCTCCGCCCGCGGCCACGACATGGCGCAGGTGCTGCTGGGGTTGCAGCTCACCCATCGTCACGATGCGATCTGCGGCTATTACCGCTCGCGTCCGATTTTGCTGGCGCTGGGCGTCGATCCCGCGGATGCCCTGGGCTCCAGCATGGCGCGCGAAGGCGGCTATTCCGACGGCCGCGACATCGGCGCGGTGTTCAACTATCCCAATCCGAACGGACCGTCGGCGCTGCCGATGTGCGGCGGCGTCGGCGCGCAATATACGCCGACGGCCGGCTGGGCGCAGGCGCTGGAATACCGCCGCCGGGTGCTGGGCGAGAAGGCGTACAACGGCGCCATCGGCGTGGTGCTGGGCGGCGACGGATCGGTCGCGACCAACGGTTTCTGGTCGTCGCTCACCATCGCGACCACGCTCAAGCTGCCGATGCTGTTCTACATAGAAGACAACGGCTACGGCATTTCCGTGCCCTCGACGCTGCAGACGCCCGGCGCCGACATCGCCGCCAATCTCAAGAGCTTTCGCAACCTCCATGTGCTCTCCGGCGACGGGACCGAACCGCGCGAAGCAGCGACGCTGATCGAAGGCGCCGTCGCGCACACCCGCGCGCGCAAGGGGCCGTGCTTGCTCAGGCTGACGATGCCGCGGCTCGAAGGCCATTCCTTCCAGGACACGCAGACTTACAAATCGAACGACCTCGTCGAGCGCGAATGGGCGTGCGATCCGCTGCCCAAGCTTCAAGCACTGCTCGATGCACGCGACTGGAACCAGCTCGGGGCCGAAGCCGATGCGGCTGCCGAGGATGCGCGCGTGCGCGCCGAGGCGCGCGGCGTTTCCGATCCGGCGCGAGTCACCACGCATGTCTTCTTCGACGGCGAGATGCAGAAGCAGGGCGGGCAGTGGAGCCAGGGTTACACGCCGCCGCCGGCCAGCGACGAAGCGATCGCCAGCGGTCAACGCATCAACATGGTCACCGCAATCCGCCGCACGCTGGAGCACGAACTCAGCATCAATCCCAAGGTGCTCGTGTTCGGCGAGGACGTAGGCCCCAAGGGCGGCGTGCACGCGGTGACGATGGGCTTGCAGGAGAAATTCGGCGCCGAGCGCGTGTTCGATACCTCGCTGTCCGAGGAAGGCATCATCGGCCGCGCCGTGGGCATGGCGCTCGCCGGGCTTGTGCCGGTGCCGGAGATCCAGTTCCGCAAATACGCCGATCCCGCGACCGAACAGCTCAACGATTGCGGCACGATGCGCTGGCGTACCTGCAACCGTTTCGCCGCGCCCATCGTGGTGCGCATACCCGGCGGCTTCTTCAAATGCGGCGATCCCTGGCACAGCCAGACCGACGAGGTGCGCTTCGTCCATTCGCCGGGCTGGAAGGTCGCGGTGCCGTCGAACGCCGAAGACGCGGTCGGTTTGCTGCGCGCGGCGCTGCGCGGCAACGATCCGGTGATCTTCTTCGAGCATCGCGCCATGTTGGATGCGCCCAGCGCGCGCCGGCCCTATCCCGGCGACGACTTCGTGCTGCCCTTCGGCAAGGCGCGGCGGGTGCGCCAGGGCGGCGCGATCACGCTTGTCAGTTGGGGCGCGATGGTGGAGCGTTGCGAGCGGGCCGCGGAGGGCTTGTCCGCCGACATTCTCGACCTGCGCACCTTGATGCCGTGGGACAAGGAGGCGGTGCTGGATTCGGTACGGCGTACGCGGCGTTGCCTGATCGTGCACGAAGACGCGCTCACGGCCGGCTTCGGCGCCGAAGTGGCAGCGACGGTGGCGCAGGAATGCTTCTTCGATCTCGACGCGCCGGTATCACGCCTGGCGATGCCCGACATCCCCAGTCCGCACAATCCGGTGCTGATGGAGGCCGCACTTCCCTCGGTCGAGGGCATCCGGGCGAAGATGGAAGAGCTGTTGGGATGATACGGCGGGCCTCGCGCGCGTTGTCATCCCGGGCGAGGCGCAAGCCGAGACCCGGGACCCACCGGGACGCATTCACCGTGGGTCCCGGCCCGGCGCGCTGCGCGCTTGGCCGGGATGACAATATGCACGATGTCCGATCCGAGGCACCGCTCCCATGACCACCGACATCCGCGCGCCGATCGAGCAGGAGGGCACCAAATCGGTGCTCAAGACCTGGCTCAAGAATGTGGGCGACAGCGTGCGCGCTGACGAGCCGCTGCTCGAACTCGAGACCGACAAGGTCGCGGTCGAGATCGCGGCGCCCTGCGACGGCACGCTCGCCGAGATCGCAGTCCAGCCCGAGGAGGAAGTCGAACCAGGCATGCTGCTTGGCCGCATCGATCAAGGACAGGCGAGCTCCGTCGCGAAGGCGATGGTGCAGCGCGCGGCGATCGATGCGCCCCCGGCGCCCCGAGCCGCACAGTCGCCGCAGGCGCCGTTGCCGCCGGGCATCCGCAAGCTGCTCGCCGATCACGGCTTGAACGAAGGCGATGTGCCGGTGAGCGGCGCGCGGCTCACCCGCGAAGACATCGAAGCCGAAGCCGCCCGCCGTGCGAAAGGCGGCGACGGCGGCGTCACCACAGTGCCGCACGACTCCATGCGGCGGCGCATCGCAGAACATATGGTTCAGTCGGTGACGGTCGCGCCGCACGTCACCGCCGTGTTCGAAGCCGATTTCAACGCGCTCGCCGCGCATCGCAGCGCGCACAAATCGGACTATCACGCCAAGGGCGTTGCGCTCACCTATTCCTCGTACTTCGTCTGGGCCGCGGCGCGGGCGATGGAAGCGGCGCCGTCCGTCAACGGCCGCTGGTTCGACGACCGCATCGAGATCTACAAGGACGTGAACATCGGCATCGGCACCGCGCTGGGCGACAAGGGGCTGGTCGTGCCGGTGATCGCGCGGGCGCAGACCTTGTCGCTGCTGGAGATCGCGACGCGGCTTCAGGACTTGACCTCGCGCGCGCGCGCGAATGCGTTGAAGCCGGAAGACGTGCGCGGCGGCACGTTTTCGATCTCCAATCACGGCACCTCGGGATCGCTGATCGCGGCGCCGATCATCATCAACCAGCCGCAGGCCGCGATCCTCGGCGTCGGCAAGCTCGAGAGCCGCGCGGTGGTGCGCGGCGACGAGGTCGCGATCCGCCCCATGGCCTATGTCACGCTGACCATCGACCACCGCATGCTCGACGGCCATCAGACCAATGCCTGGCTGACGCGCTTCGTGGCGCTGCTCGAAGGCTGGCCGCTGGAGGCGTGAGACCCGCGGCCGCACCTTTCCTGAAGGTTAAATTATTCGTCTGGGGGTTGAACTGGCTTCCGGCACACCCATATCCGCCCCGATTGCAACTGCCATGTTCGGTCGAATGACGCCGGACGGAGAGGTCATGCTCATCCGAAGCTAGCGTTGGGCCATACAGGGCGAGGATGCGACCCAGCGCGCATCCGTGCGAGAGCCACATGAGGAGCCTGCCAATGCGGTTAAATCCGCTGGCGGGCTTTTTTTGTCTCTCTCGCGAAGCCCGGGGACGCGCGCACGGTGCGGACGAAAAGCGCCGGCTTGAGTGCCGGCTCTTCCCGCTGCCCTGCGACACGGAAACCAAGGCGGATCTCCGCCGCGCGGTTCGATGCGAACCGGCCGCGCGTATGGAGAGACCGCCTTTGTTTTTTGTTGGGGGGAGGTTCGGGTGCATCAACAAACTGCGTGTCATCCCCGGCCGAGCGGAGCGAAGTGGAGCGAGGGGAAGGGGACCAAGGAATCGGAAATCAGAACACAGAAATCGGAAGTCGAAAAATTCTTCTGATTTCCGACTTCCGAGTTCTGGCTTCTGAGACCTGGGTCCCCTTCCCTCGCGCGCAAGGGCGCGCTCGCCGGGGATGACACCGAGATTTTGCCGAGAGGTCCTGTTCCTACTTCCGATGATCGAAGACGCGCCTGGCCTTGCCTTCCGAGCGCGGGAGCGTACCGCTTTCGACCACCTCGACGGTGACGGAGAGTCCGTAGTGCGACTTCATGCGATGATCCAGCGTGTGGCCGGCCGCGCCTTCCACGGTGATGTGCAGTCTGTCGAGGCCGCCGTCGCGGCGCACGTCGATGCGGTAATGCGGCGTCAGCGCCGCGTCTTCCAGGATCAGTTCCTCGATCTGTCGCGGGAAGATGTTGACGCCGCGCACGATCAGCATGTCGTCGCTGCGGCCGAGCAGCCGCGCCATGCGGCGGAACGGCGAGCCTTCCTTCGCCGGATGGAGCCGCGTCAGGTCGCCGGTGCGATAGCGGATCACCGGTAATGCTTCCTTGGTCAGCGTGGTGATCACAAGCTCGCCGACCTCGCCTTCGCCCACCGGCTCGCCGGTCGCCGCGTCCACGATTTCTGGAAAGAACGCATCCTCCCAGATCGTCAGTTTGCCGCGATCGTCGCAGCATTCCTGCGCCACGCCGGGGCCGAGCACCTCCGACAGGCCGTAGACGTCGAGCGCCGCGATGCCGAGCCGCCGCTCGATCTCGCGCTGCATCTCGTCGCTCCAGGGCTCGGCACCGAACATGCCGATCTTCAGCGAAGTCTCGCGCGGATCCACGCCGCTGCGCTGCAAGGCTTCGGCCAGAACCAGCGCATAGGATGGCGTGCAGCAAAGGATTCGCGGCTTGAGATCGAGGATGAGCTGAAGCTGGCGTTCGGTCTGTCCGCCGGAGGCCGGAACCACGGTGCAGCCCAGCCGCTCTGCGCCGCCATGCAGGCCGAGCCCGCCGGTGAAGAGCCCGTAGCCATAGGCGTTGTGCAGCAGGTCACCCGGCCGTCCGCCGGCCGCTTCGATGTTGCGCGCGACCAGGCTGTGCCAGAGATCGAGATCGGCGCGGGTGTAGCCCACGATCGTCGGCTTGCCGGTGGTGCCGGACGAAGCGTGTATGCGCACAAGCTTCTCGCGCGGCACGGCGAGCATACCGAACGGGTAGTGATCGCGGAAATCGCTCTTCAAGGTGAATGGAAAGCGCTGCAGATCGTCGAGGGAGCGCAGGTCATGCGGCGCCACGCCGGCCGCCTCGCAGCGCGCGCGATAATACGCCGTGTTGTCGTAAGCATGGGCGACGGCGTGGCGCAGCGTGTCGAGCACGCTACACCGCGTTCATCGTGAGCAGTTCATAGGCCGCGACCGGCTCGCCGTTCTGGTTGGCGACGTTCACCGCCCAGCGCACTTCGCCGTATTGCTCGTTGCGCAGCGACTTGGATTTCGCCGTCAGCCGCACGGTGATCGCATCGCCCGGCTTCACGGGCTTGAGGAATCGCAGATTGTCGAGACCGTAGTTCGCGAGCACCGGTCCCGGCGGCGGGTCGACGAACAGCCCGGCCGCGAAGGACAGCAGCAGATAGCCGTGCGCGACGCGGCCGCCGAACAGCGGATTGGCCTTCGCCGCTTCCTCGTCCATGTGGGCGTAGAACGTGTCGCCGGTGAAGTGCGCGAAGTGCTCGATGTCGTCGAGCGTGATCGTGCGCGGGTTCGTCACCAGCGTCTTGCCCAGTTCGAGCTCGCCGAATTTCAGGCGGAAGGGATGCGGGCCTTCGCTCAGTTCCGGCGCGCCGTTCATCCAGGCATGCGTCACCGCGCTCAGCATCCGCGGCGAACCCTGAAGCGCGGTGCGCTGCATGTAGTGCAGCATGCCGCGCAGCCCGCCCATCTCTTCGCCGCCGCCGGCGCGTCCCGGCCCGCCATGCACCAGCACGGGCAGCGGCGAGCCGTGTCCGGTGGATTCCTTCGCGCAATCGCGGTCGACGATCACGATGCGGCCGTGGAACGAGCCTGCGCCCATCACCACGCGTTCGGCCACTTTGGGATCGTAGGTGAACACCGACATCACCAGCGAACCCTTGCCCCGATTGGCAAGCGCGATCGCTTCGTCGATGTCGCGATAGGGCATCAAGGTCGCGACAGGGCCGAAGGCTTCCACCTCATGCACGCGGTCGGATCTCGCCGGCGCATCGCAACGCAGCAGCACCGGCTCCATCGCGGCGCCGTCTCCGTCCGCTTTGCCGTGTACGATGCGCGCGTCCCTGGCGATCTCCTTCACCTTGGCGCGCACATCGGCGCCTTGCGCCGCGTTGATCAGCGTGCCCATGCCGTTGACTTCGCCCAGCGCTTTCTTGAGCGCGGCTTCCGCCGCATCGAGCAGCGGCGCGGGCACGAAGGCGCGGCGGATGGCGGTGCATTTCTGGCCGGCCTTCACCGTCATCTCGCGCACGACCTCTTTGACGAAGAGATCGAATTCGGGCGAGTCCGCGCCGGCGTCGGGACCCAGCACAGCGGCATTCAGCGAGTCCTGCTCGGCGATGAAGCGCACGCCTTCGCGGATGACGGTGGGATGCGCCTTGAGCTTCGCCGCGGTTTCAGCAGAGCCCGTGAACGAAACCACATCCTGTCCGGTCAGATGTTCGAAGAGGTCGCCGACACTGCCGACGATGAGCTGCACGGCATGATCGGGCAGTACTTTGGCCTCCTGCAGGATGCGGAACGCGGCCTCTGCCAGTTTCACGCTTGCCGTCGCGGGCTTGACGATGGCAGGCACGCCGGCGAGCAGGGTCGGCGACAGCTTCTCCAGCATTCCCCAGACCGGGAAGTTGAAGGCGTTGATGTGCACGGCCACGCCTTGCAACGGCGTGAAGACATGAATGCCGGCAAACGTGCCGCGCTTGGACAGCGGCTCCGGCGCACCGTCGACCAGGATCCGATCGTTGGGCAGCTCGCGCCGGCCCTTGGAGGAATAGGAAAACAGCGTCCCCGCGCCGCCCTCGATGTCGATCCAGGAGTCCGATTTGGTGGCGCCGGTCTCCGCTGAAAGCGCGTAGAGCTCCTCCTTGCGGGCCATGATCGCGTCGCCCAGCGCCTTGAGCAGCCTGGCGCGCTGATGAAAGGTCATCGCGCGCAAGGCCGGGCCGCCCACTTCGCGGGCCTGCGCCGCCATCTTCGCAAAATCCATTTTTTCAGTTCCCTGTGAATTTGGGCGGACGCTTTTCCGCGAAGGCTGCGACGCCCTCGCGATAGTCGCTGGAGCGGCCGAGGTCGCGCTGCATGTCGCGTTCCAGGTCGAGATGGGCGTGCAGCGGATTGCTCCAGCCTTCGCGGATCGCGCGCTTGATGGCGGCGAAGCCCCTGGTCGGACCCTTCGCCAGCTTCTGCACCAGCGCCTCGGATTCCTCTTTCAGTGCGGTGTCGTCGACGGCCTTCCAAATCAGGCCCCAGCTTTCGGCCTGCTCCGCCGTGATCGGCAGGCCGGTGAGGGCCAAGCCCATCGCGCGCGCCTGTCCCACGAGGCGCGGCAAAATCCAGGTGCCGCCGGAATCCGGCACAAGTCCGATGTTCGCAAAAGACTGGATGAACTTCGCGCTTTTGGCGGCGAAGACGATGTCGGCGGCGAAGGCGATGTTGGCGCCGGCGCCGGCCGCTACGCCGTTGACCGCGCAGATCACGGGCTTCGGCAATGCCGCCAGGCGGCGGATCAAAGGATTGTAGCTCTTCTCCAACGCCGCGCCGAGATCGGTCGCGCCGCCGCTCGCCGCGACCGCCGGGTCCGACAGATCCTGGCCGGCACAAAACCCGCGTCCCGCGCCGGTGATCAGCAGCACGCGCGCCGACGGCTCGCTCTCGATCCGCGACAGCGCATCGGCGACTTCGCCATGCATGTGCTCGGTGAAGCTGTTCAGCCGGTCGGGGCGATTGAGCGTCAGCCGCGCTATGCCGTCCGCGGTCTCGAACAGGATGGACTCGTAAGCCATGGCCACCTCGCCGCATTGGTCCGCTCTCGGCGGAAGGCTTAAGATAGAAGCCTCAGGCGGTCAATTTTGCAGGTGCACATGGACGCGGACGCGCTTGCGCGAAAAGTGGCGGAGAGATTGCGGGCCGTCGAGGGCACGGCTGCCGCCTGGAACATCGAGCTCGAAGACGCCGGCGAAGGCCATGCGCGGATCGCCATGGTCGTGCGCGCGGACATGCTCAACGGCCACGGCATCTGCCATGGCGGGATGATCTTTGCGCTCGCCGACACGGCCTTTGCCTATGCCTGCAATTCGCGCAACGTCGAGACGGTGGCGCAGAATGCGACGATTTCCTTTCTTGCGCCCGCCAGGGAAGGCGAACGGTTGACGGCCGAGTGCCGGGAGCTGAGCCTTGTCGGCCGCAGCGGCGTTTATCAGGCGATGGTCACCAATCCCGAAGGCGAGAAGATCGCGGTTTTTCAGGGTCTCTCCCGCCTGTGGGAGGTTCCATCCTGAACGGCGATTAATTGACCGCTTGGTCGGTTTATTCTAAAATTCCGGCCTTCCGTAAGAGCGCGCGCATGTATACGACCGAACTCAACGACAAGAACCACAAAACCCAAACGGCCACGGTGGCCGAAGATCCCGAGCGGCTGGCGGCCTTCGAGGCGCGCGTCGCGGCGGACGATTTCATCGAGCCCAAGGACTGGATGCCGCAGGCCTATCGCAAGACGTTGATCCGCCAGATCTCGCAGCATGCCCATTCCGAGATCGTCGGCATGCTGCCGGAAGGCAACTGGATCACGCGCGCGCCGAGCTTGCGGCGCAAGGCGATCCTGCTCGCCAAGGTCCAGGACGAGGGCGGTCACGGGCTCTATCTCTATGCGGCGGCGGAGACGCTGGGCACCTCGCGCGACGAGATGATCGATGCGTTGCATTCGGGCCGCGCGAAGTATTCGACCATCTTCAACTATCCGACGCTGACCTGGGCAGATATCGGCGCGATCGGCTGGCTGGTCGACGGCGCCGCGATCATGAACCAGGTGCCGTTGCAGCGCACCTCCTATGGGCCCTATGCGCGCGCCATGGTGCGCGTCTGCAAGGAAGAGAGCTTTCACCAGCGTCAGGGCTTCGAGATCATGACCGCGATGGCGAAGGGCACGCCGGACCAGAGGCGCATGGCGCAGGACGCGCTGAACCGCTGGTGGTGGCCGTCGCTGATGATGTTCGGACCGCCGGACGAGAACTCGCCCAACACCGCGCAATCCATCCGCTGGCGCATCAAGCGCGAGACCAACGACGAGCTGCGCCAGAAATTCGTCGACGTCACCGTGCCGCAGGCGGATGCCATCGGGCTTGAGATTCCCGATCCCGACCTCAAATGGAATACCGGGCGCGGCTCCTATGATTTCGGCGCCATCGACTGGGAAGAGTTCTATGCCGTCGTGCGCGGCGAGGGACCCGTCGCGAAAGAGCGCATGCAGGCGCGCGTGGCTGCGTGGGACGACGGCGGTTGGGTGCGCGAGGCTGCGCTCGCGCATGCGGCGAAATACAGCGCGCTTTTGGCCGCGGAGTGAGCGCATGAGCAAGGCCTCAAAAGGCGAAGGCCCCGCGCGAGAATGGCCGCTCTGGGAAGTCTTCGTGCGCGCCAAGAACGGGCTCTCGCACAAGCATGCCGGAAGCGTGCATGCCGCGGACGCGCGCATGGCGCTCGAGGCGGCGCGCGACACCTATACGCGCCGCATGGAAGGCGTGAGTCTCTGGGTCGTGCCGTCGTCGGCGATCACGGCCTCCGATCCGGGCGAAGGCGCCGCGCTGTTCGAACCGGCGGCGGACAAGATCTATCGCCATCCGACCTTCTATACGATCCCGGACGGGGTGAAGAACATCTGATGGCGACGCTGTTCGATCATGCCATCCGGCTCGGCGACGACGCGCTGATCCTCGGCCAGCGGCTCTCGGCATGGTGCGGCCATGCGCCGATGCTCGAGGTCGATCTCGCGCTCGCCAACATCGCCCTCGACCTGATCGGCCAGGCGACCCTGTTCCTCAAGCTTGCGGGGGAGGAGGAGGGCAAGGGACGCGACGCCGACGCGCTGGCGTTCCGGCGCGACGTGCTCGACTTCAGGAATTGCCTGCTCGTCGAACAGCCCAACGGCGATTTCGCGCAGACCATCGCGCGCCAATTCCTGTTCTCCAACTGGCAGGAACTTCTGATGATGGAGATTGCCCAGGCGCCGTCGCCCGCGCTCTCGGCCATCGGCGCCAAGGCGGTGAAGGAAGTCGCCTATCATGCGCGCTATGCGTCGGAATGGGTCGTGCGGCTCGGTGACGGCACCGAGGAAAGCCGGCGGCGCATGATCGCCGGACTGGACTGGATGTGGCGCTTCGTCGATGAGCTGTTCGATCCCGAAGACGGCGCGTCTTCGCTGCGCCCCGCCTGGGATGCGCGCGTCGCCGCCACCTTGCGCGCCGCATCGCTCGACGTCCCCGGGCCGCGGCGCGGCGTGCTCGGCGGCCGCAAGGGCCATCATTCCGAGCATCTCGGCCATCTGCTCTGCGAGATGCAGTTCCTGCAGCGCGCCTATCCGGACGCGTCATGGTGACGGCCGCGGCAAGCCCGAAACGGGTTCTCGCGATCCTGGAGCGCGTCCACGATCCGGAGATCCCGGTCGTCTCGGTCGTCGATCTCGGCATCGTGCGCGAGGTCCGCGACGATGCGGTGGTCATCACGCCGACCTATAGCGGCTGTCCCGCGACGCTGGCCATCGAGCAGGCCATCCGCAGCGCGCTGGACGACGCCGGCCTGCGGGAGATGCGGATCGAGACGGCGCTCTATCCGCCCTGGACGACGGACTGGATCAGCGCGGAAGGGCACAGGAAACTGAAGGCCTACGGCATCGCCCCCCCGAGACGCGATGAGTCGGTCGCCTGTCCGCGCTGCGGTTCGAGCGATACGCGGATGATCAGCGCATTCGGTTCCACGCCATGCAAGGCGCTGCACCAATGCAATGCCTGCGGCGAGCCCTTCGACCGGTTCAAATGTCACTGAACAAAGGGTTCCATCAGCTGACGGTCGCAGAGGTCCGGCGCGAAACGCCCGACTCGGTGTCGATCCTGTTCGCGCTGCCGGACGAACTGCGCGAGACTTTCGCCTACAAGCCTGGACAGCACCTCACTCTGCGCATGGAGATCGAGGGGGAGGACGTCCGGCGCACCTACTCGCTCTGCGTCCCGCCCAGCCGCGGCGAGCTGCGCATCGCGGTCAAGCAGATGCCGGGCGGCGTGTTCTCGAACTGGGCCAATGGCGCGCTGCAAGCCGGCGCGAGCCTCGACGTGCTGCCGCCCATGGGCCGCTTCGTGCGTCCGGAAGGAAAGCCTGGCGGCAATTACGTTGCGCTGGCCGGCGGCTCAGGCATCACGCCGATCCTGTCGATCCTGTCGCATGCGTTGGAAACGGACCCGCAGGCGCGCTTCACGCTGCTGTACGGCAATCGCAACACGCCGTCGATCATGTTCCTCGAAGAGCTTGCGGGCCTGAAGGACCGCTATCTCGACCGTTTCGCCCTCTACCATTTCCTCGAAGACGAAGCCGAGGACATCGAGCTGTTCAACGGACGTCTCGATCGCGCCAAATGCGATGAGATATTCTCGCACCTGATCGACGTTCGCACGGTCGATGCGTTCTTCGTGTGCGGTCCGGGGCCGATGATGGATGTGGTCGAAAGCGTGCTGCGCCAGCGCGGCGTGGCGGGCGAGCGCATCCTGGTGGAACGCTTTTCGACCAGCCTGCCGTCTTCGGAACAGGTGGCGCGGGGCGAGATGCTGCAGAGCAAGGCGGCCGGCGCGGAGCTGCAGGTGGTTCTCGACGGCCGCCGCACGAAGGTCGCCTTCGATCCCGGCAAGGGCAACATCCTGGAAAGCCTCCAGGCAGCGGGCCTGCACGCGCCCTATGCCTGCCGCGGCGGGGTGTGCACGACCTGCCGCGCCAAGGTGCTCGAAGGGCAGGTGCAGATGCTCAAGAACTACGGGCTGACCGACGAGGAGGTCGCGCAGGGCTATGTGCTGACCTGCCAGGCCGTGCCGGAAGGCGAGCGCGTGGTGCTCAGCTACGACGAATAGGAACCGCGCCGCGGGCCGCGCGTTGGCCTTTGGAAACGCGCGAGGGCCTCATGGATTTCGATAGCATGTGTTCGACGGGCGGCACTTTCCGGTCGGCGCGAAAGCTGATCTAGTCCCGCAGCTTCGCGACAACCGTCATGGCCTCGAAAAAGCTCTCCAAATACAGGGCAAAACGCGACTTCAACAAGACCAGGGAGCCGAGCGGCGAACGCAAGGTCGCCGCCGCAAAGCGCCTTCGCTACGTCATCCAGAAGCACGCCGCCACAAGGCTGCATTACGACCTGCGCCTGGAGTTGGACGGCGTGTTCAAGTCGTGGGCGGTGACCCGCGGCCCCTCCCTCGACCCGCACGACAAGCGCTTGGCCGTCGAGGTCGAGGATCATCCGCTCGACTACGGAGATTTCGAAGGCACGATCCCCAAGGGCCAGTACGGCGGCGGCACGGTGCAGCTTTGGGATCGCGGCTATTGGACGCCGGACGGGCCGCGCTCGCCGCAAGATATGCTGCGCAAGGGCGAGCTTAAATTCCATCTCGACGGCGCGCGGCTCAAAGGCGGCTGGGTTCTGGTGCGCATGCGCAGCGACAAGTTCAAGAGCAAGCGCAACAACTGGCTGCTGATCAAGCATCACGACGAATATGAGTCGGCAACAGAGACCGAAGCACTGGCAAAAGCCGACAAGTCGGTAGCCTCCGGCCGCACCATGGCCCAGATCGCGGCCGGGAAGGGCCGCAAACCCAAGCCGTTCATGCGTTCGAAGACGTTCAAGCCGGATGCGGTCTGGCATTCAGATCGTAATGATGATGAAAAGCCGCCAACAAAAGCGCGCCGCGAGGCGGCCGCCCCCAAGCGGCGATCCGTGCCGTCGCGAGCGTCGGCGCGCATGCCCAAATTCATCGCGCCGGAACTATGCCAGCCGCTCGAGCGTCCACCCGCCGGAGAAGGATGGGCGCATGAGATCAAGTTCGACGGCTATCGCATGCAACTGCGCGTGCAACACGGCCGCGCGGTCTTGAGCACGCGCAAAGGCTTGGACTGGACCGCGAAATTCGCTGCGATCGCACGCGCGGCGCAGGCGCTGCCCGACTGCATCATCGATGGCGAAATCGTCGCGCTCGACAAGGCCGGCGCACCGGACTTCGCCGCCCTTCAGGCTGCGCTCTCGGATCGGCGTACGGATGAGCTGATCTTTTTCGTGTTCGACTTGATGTTTCTCGAAGACCGCGATCTGCGGGCGCTTCCCCTAAGCGAACGCAAGACGGCGTTGAAAACGTTGCTGGACGAGAGTCTGCCGCGCAAGCAGGGCAACATCCGCTACGTCGAACACTTCGTGACGGCGGGCGACACGGTTCTCAAATCCGCCTGCCGGATGTCGCTTGAGGGCATCATCTCCAAGCGGATTTCCTCTGCGTACAAATCCGGAAGAGTGGGCGACTGGACCAAGTCCAAATGCCGCGGCGGCGACGAAGTCGTGATCGGCGGCTGGAGCGAGACGGCGGGACGGTTCCGCTCGCTGCTGGTGGGCGTGCATCGCGGTGAAAAGCTCGTCTATGTGGGCAAGGTCGGCACGGGCTTCGGCGCAAAGGTCGTCGCGAATTTGCATCCTCGGCTCAAGACGCTGGAAACCGCGGACAGTCCGTTCAAGGGCGCGAATGCACCGCGCAAACGGCACGACGTCCATTGGGCGGAGCCGGAACTGGTTGCCGAAATCGAGTTCGCAGGCTGGACCGGCGACGGCATGGTGCGCCAGGCTTCGTTCAAGGGACTGCGCGAGGACAAGCCGGCCGCGGAGGTCGAGGCCAGCATGCCGGCAAAGGCAAAAAAGACAAAGCTCAAGCGCCCTGCCGCGAAGGCGGATGCGTCCAACGTGGTCATGGGTGTGGTGATCTCGAAGCCTGCCAAGGCCCTTTGGCCCGATGCGGGGGACGGCGAGCCGGTGACCAAGCTCGATCTCGCGCGATATTACGAGGCTGTCGGCGCATGGATCATGCCGCACATCGAAGGGCGGCCGTGCTCCATTGTCCGTGCACCGGACGGCATCGAGGGCGAACGGTTCTTTCAGCGTCACGCGATGCCGGGCTCGTCCAATCTGTTGTCGTTTGTTCGCGTGTCCGGCGATCGCAAACCCTATCTCCAGATCGACCGGATCGAAGGACTGATCGCGGCCGCGCAAATCGGCGCTCTCGAACTCCACCCCTGGAACTGCGCCCGCGGACATCCGGAAAGACCGGGCAGATTTGTGTTCGATCTGGATCCCGCGCCCGACCTGCCCTTCGAGCGGGTGGTCGAAGCCGCGAACGAGATCCGCGAGAGGCTGGAGCATTTGGGGCTGGTCTGCTTCTGCAAGACCACCGGCGGCAAGGGCCTGCACGTGGTCACGCCTTTTTCCATCGCCGCGAAGGACAAGATCGACTGGCCGAAGGCGAAAGCCTTCGCCCGCGAAGTCTGCGAACAAATGGCCGCGGACAGCCCAGACCGCTATCTGATCAACATGGCGAAGAAAAACCGCGAAGGACGGATTTTCCTCGACTATTTGCGCAACGATCGGATGTCCACGGCCATCGCGCCGCTCTCTCCCAGAGCGCGACCGGGCGCAACGGTTTCGATGCCCTTGACCTGGAGTCAGGTACGCAAGGGGCTCGATCCGAAAAGATACTCGCTGCGGACGGCGCCGAAATTGATCGCAAAGAGCAGAGCGTGGCGCGACTACGACGATGCCGAGAGACCGCTGGCGCCGGCCATGCGCAAGTTGGCGGCCAAATAGTCAGCGCGCGCGCGCGCGGTGCTTGATGCGGTGTTGCGTTTCACGCGCGCGGCCGCGGTGCTTCAGGCTCTTCTTCAGCGCATCCATCAAGTCGATCACATTCTCGCGATCCTCGACCGGCTCGGCAGTCACGATCCGTTCGCCCTTTTCCTTCCTGCGGATCAGATCGCGGAGCGCGGCTTCGTAGCGGTCCCGGAACAGCTCCGGCTCGAAAGGCCCTTCCTGTTGCTCGATGATTTTCTTGGCGATATCCACCATGCGCTTGTCGGGCTTGGCGGACGGAATATGGGCGAAGGCGGATTTCGGATTGGCCACTTCGTCACGCATGCGCAGCGTATAGGCGAGCAGGCCTCTCTCGCGCGGCTCGAGCGCGAGAAGGCGTTCGCGCGTGTGCATCACCACTCTGCCGAGCGCAATACGTCCCATCTCTTCGAGCGCTTGACGGATCACGGTATAGGCTTCGATGCCGCTTTTTTCGTTGGGCAGCAGGAAATAGGGCGCGTTCCAGAACATGCGGTCGATTTCGGCCTCGTCGACAAAACGCTCGATCTCGATGGTATTCGTGGTCTCGAGCTTCACCGCGTCGAGTTCTTCCGGCTTGACGATGACGTAGTGGTTCTTGGTGATTTCGAAGCCGCGCACAAGGTCGGAGCGTTCGACCGGGCCGGTGTCCGGATCCGTAGGAACCATGCGGATGCGGTTCTTCGTCTCGGGATTGATCAGATGGAACGATATGTCGATGGTCCGGGAGGTGGCCCCGAAAAGCGCCACCGGACACGAAACAAGCGACAACCGCAGATGTCCCTGCCAAACGGGCCGTTTGCTGAGCCGGGCTTCCTCGCTGTGCGCAGATCCCGTTGCGTGCTTATTGAGGGCACGAGGACGGGCGCGGTGACGCTTGACGGTTTTCCTGGCTGGCATCGCTATTTCCGTGCAGAAGCGGCGGGATCAGTTTATAGCCCCCGTTCCTGTGCGACTACGTATGGGACCGGCTTTTGTTCCGTCACAGGACCACGAGCACCAGCGCGCCTTTCCACCCCCGCAAGACATTGTATGCGGTCTGCCCGAACGCGAGGTGATGGCCCACGCGCCGGTTGGTTCCCAACACGATCAGGTCGCAACCCCGGCGCTCGGCCTCGCGAAGGATCGCCTGGTGCGGCTCCACGTCGGTATGGACGGCCGCCGTCATGGTCCCATGGCCGTAGCGCTTGGCAAGGGCGCGCACATCTTCGATCAGTGCCCGCTCCGCACGTCTTCGCAAATATCCCACTTTCTTGCCGGCATCTTCGCGAGTCGCGACGTACAGCGCTCTGAGTTTGCCGGCGTGCGGCGGCGTGATGGCAAAGGCGAGCTCGGCACCCCGCCTGGCCGTCTCGGTGCCGGTTATGGGGGTCAGTGTATGGAAGTCGCCTTCCGAAACATCCTGCGCGCTTCCCGCGAACACCAGCGCGAGCGGACCGGGAAAATCGGAAGCAAGTCTGTCCACCTCGGCGGACAATTCGCCCTTGACCGTCATACGCTCGATGCCGAGGAAAAGGATGTCGTATCCCTTGGGCGCTTCGCTGGCGATCGTCTGCCTGGCTTGCGCAGACCGCTCCATGACTTCCACTTTGTCGGGCGCCGGCTCGTCGACCGCAGCCGCTTTGACGGCCTGGTGCCCTTGCTTGGCGCCATCGATGGCGATTTCGGTCAACGTCTCCCGATCGGCTTTCTCCGGCTTGGAGCGCACGACTGTCAATGGTATCCCTCGCCTCCCCGCGACGACGCCGGCGAGGCGGGTCGCGAGCTGTCCGTTGGCGCCGTCGTCGGCGGCAATCAGAAGGCGCTCGAACTTGCTGACGAAACCGCGCGCGTCGATCTCCTCCTTCTCGAGCCGCGCACGTTCTTGTTCGTTCATGGGAACGCGGCGCAGCGCCCAGCGCAACATCGGGGGCATCGCGATCGTCGTCAGAAGCGCCATCGCGACGATCATACTGTAGAGATCCTTCGAGAGCGCCCCCATGCCGAGACCGATGGAGGCGACGATGACCTCCGTGCTGCCGCGCGCATTCATCGCGGAACCCAGCGCCACGGCTTCGCGACCGCTCAAGCGGCCGAGCACCCCGCCGGCAAAAGCACCCAGAAATTTACCGATGCTCGCTGCCGCGATGAGAGCAAGGGTCAGCAAGAGGATCCCGGGATCGCGTAGGATCGTCAAATCCGCCGAGAGCCCGGAAAGTCCAAAGAAAATCGGCATCATGAATGCCGTTATCAGTCCGCGCAGCTGATCTTCGATGTGTCGCGAAAGGATCGGCGACTCGCCGACGAGAACGCCCGCGACGAATGCACCGAGCACGGTGTTCACACCGATCGCCTGGGTGATCAAAGCGAGCAGGCACATCACGATCAGGATCGCGGTCACCACCGCGTACTCGCTCAGGAAATTGTCGTTGACCCAGCGAATGAGCCAGAAGACACAGCGCCGGCCGATCGTGTAGCTCAGCACCAGGAACAGCAAGGTGCCGACAATGGTCTTGGCCAGCGCGCCGGCCGCAAAGCCGCCTGCGCCTGCGATGCCGAGCGTCACGGCGATGATGATCCATCCGATCGTATCTTCGAGCATGGCGGAGGCGACGATGATCTGGCCGAGATTGCGCCGGGAAAAATTCATGTCCCGGACCACCGTGGCGACAATCTTGATGGACGAAATCGAAAGTGCCGTGCCCAGGAACAAGGACGTGATCGTGCGGCTAGGCCCTGAAGGAAGCATGGTATCCGGCAGGAACTGGCCCAACACGAAGCCGCACGCGAATGGAAGTGCGACACCGGCACAGGCGACCAACAGGGCGGGCGTCCCTACCTTTCGCGCAAGCCTGAGATCCGTCTCCATGCCGGTCAGAAGCAGAAGCATCATCACGCCGACGTTGGCGAGTCCGCTAAGAAGGCTTTTCTGTTCCGGCGTTTGCGGAAACACGACGGCATGGAGATGGGGCAAGAGCCAGCCGAACAACGACGGACCGAGGATCAGCCCCGCCAACAGCTGCCCGGTGACGCCAGGCTGGCCAATGCGGTTCATGACCTCGCCAAGACCGCGGCCGACAAAAAGCAGCAGCGCGATTTCGAGCAGCAATGTCGCTTCGCTTGCCGCTCCAAGGCCGACGCCGGAGCCTCTGGGCGTCGCGTGCGCGGCAGACGCCACAAGGGCGAGGGCGAGGCCCAGCGCCACACGGAATCGGAGTTTGGGCAAGATAGGGTCCCGCGGCCGCGATGATTGGGCTTGGAAACGCGCCTCGTGGTGTCGAGTTCCCTCAAGATGCGCAGCGGCGACCGGTCCCGGAACCGCGCGCTCTGCCTGCACGTTATCAATTGGCCAATTGAAAGGATCAGCGCGAATGGACAAAGACCGCATCAAAGGGATGGAAGATCAGGCCAAGGGTTCGGTGAAGGATACCGCAGGCCAGATTGCCGGAGACGCCAAGCTGCAAGCCGAAGGCAAAGCCGACAAGATCAAAGGCAAGATCGAAAATGCCGCCGGCAGCGCCAAGGATTCGCTGCGCGAAACCAAACATTGATCGAAGCTCGAAACGGAACACGCCCGGCTCGAAATGCCGGGCGTGTTTTTCGTGCCGGCGACGAACCTTGCCGTCGGCTAGGCTCCCACAGCCGATACCGCCGCATTGTCAGCGATATTAATGCGCGGTCGGACTGACGATTTGTGGAAGAACAAGGCCTGCCCGATCGTTGCCTTTACCGTGTCGCGGAGGAACGGCTTGGAAATGAGATAGGTCGGTTCGAGCCGCTTGCCCGTAAGCAAGCATTCCGGAAACGCGGTGATGAAGATCACCGGAATGCCGAGACTCTCCACGATGTCGGCAGCCGCATCCACGCCTGAGCTGCCGTCGGCGAGCTGGATGTCGGCGAGCACGAGATCCGGCTCCTGTTCTTTCGCCAGCCGTACCGCTTCATCGCGTGTCGTCGCGATGCCCACCACCTCGTGCCCGAGTTCGGTGACGAGGTTTTCAAGGTCGATCGCAATGATCATCTCGTCTTCGGTGATCAGGATCCGCGAGCTCAAGTCGCGGTCGATCGAACGCAGCGTCGCCGCGATCGCGTCCTCGACCTCGTCGGGCCGCATTTCCAGAATCAGCGCCGCCTCATGCACGAAGAAACCTTCCACGGCGGTCAGCAGAAGCGCCTCGCGTTTGGTGGGCTGGAGCGCTTGCAGCCGCTGTTCGACCGGCGACAGACTGTCGGCTCCGGGGGTAAGGCTCGGCGGTGTCGATGCGCTCCAGAATTCGTGAAACAGGCGGTACAGCGCCATGCGCGGCGGCAAATCCGGCCGCAGCGTGACATTTCCCTCCAGCATGGATTCAAGAAGCGCACGGACATAGCCGTCGCCGCTCGCTTGGGATCCCGTGAGCGAGCGCGCATAGCGCCGCAGATAGGGCAGATAGGGCCCCACGGTCGCAGTCATGGTCATCGCGGACCTCCCCTCAAGTTGTCGAAGGTGGAAACGCATGAACCAATGCCAAGTTCCTTGATTCTGTTATCTTCCTTGGCGGACTTGGCGGACACGCCCAGCCGGTAAACCCGGGCAGGTTGATCCAGATTCGTTGGCGCCGCCTGGGCCTCCATCGCCGCTCCCGCGGAGATTCGCTTTCCAAGTTTCCGGCCGTCGCATTGGATCGCAGCGGCGCGACCGCGGGATTCCATTTTCAATATCTTACAGGAACCCTTCTTGCGGCAACGGCGTTCCTGTCGGGCGAGCGGGAGTTCGCAACGGAATCGCGGTCCCCCCGATCTCTAGAACCGTTCGAGTTCCCGCTCGCGCTTCTCAGACGCCCTTTCTCGGAAGATCGAATTCGAAACGGCAGATCAGCCCGCCGGGAGCATATTCGATTTCGATCTTGTTGTTGTTCTCGCGGGCCACGCTCTGCCGCACGACACGCGCGCCAAAACCTTCCGCCGTGGGCCGACAAACCGGCGGGCCTCCACTTTCCGTCCAGGTCATGATGAAGCGTCTGCCACGTTCAGCGGGTGCGATGTGCCACAGTATCGCAATCCTGCCCTTTTCGTTCGAAAGCGCGCCGTATTTGATGGCGTTGGTCGCGAGTTCGTGGAACGCAAGCGCGAGGCCGCCGGCGGTATGCTCCGAAACCTCGACCTTCGGGCCATCCATGGTGATCCGCCCGGCATTTCCGCTCTGAAAGGGTTCAAGCGCGGCGCCTGCGATTTCGGCAATTCCGGCCATGCGCGTTTGGGAAGACAAAACGATGCTTCCGGTATTCAACAGCGTCAGCAGTCTGCCCATGAAAGAATCGACGTGCCGGGCGACCTCGGGCTGATCCTTGGGCCGCGACATGCGTCCAATGGCCTGCACGACCGAGACCAGATTTCGCGCGCGGTGGCGCATCTCTTCGGCGAGCAGATCCTTGTGTTGTTCCGCGCGCTTTTGTTCGCTGATGTCCGAGGCTGTCCCCACAATGAGCAGGGGCCGGCCGGAATCATCACTGGTCAGCAAATTGTCGCGGCTCATGAACCAACGCCATCTACCGCCGCCATCGCGCATTCGGAATTCCCAAAAGAGAGTCTCTCCTGGCGCGATGTTCTTCAATTCCCGTCGATAAGTCTGGAACCTGGCCGCATCGTCCTGATGTATATAGAGAGTCCATTCGCTGCGGTCCGGCTCAGACGGCGGATGGTTCAACAGCTCCCCGAATCGTCGATTCTGGAAGACGCTTTGTTCCCTTTGCACGTCGTAGACGTAGATGATGCTCGGCGCCGCTTCGAGCACCATCGTCGCGAGCAGGGGATCGAGCGAATTATTTTGCACCGGTGTCCGCGAGGATGTGCGCCTGTCGAGCCGCTCCGACGTCCTTTGTCTTTCAGTTTCGACAGCCGCCACAATATCGAGCCTCAGCCCTGTCCAACCGGATTCTCGTGGGCTGGGGGGCACCTGTCCAGTGTCTTTGCAGCGCCGCGTGGGTCTCTGGCGAAGGAATTAGAGTGCAATTGGCGGAACTTTTCGTCCATTTCTATATTTTGTAGCTGCAGCGCGGACGAACCCTCGATTTTGCGGGGCAAGGCCACGCACACTATGAATTCCTGCCTCTTTCAGATTTCAGTTTTTCATATGCGCCATTGATCGCCGCAAGTTTGTCTGTGGCGAGACGTACGAATTCGGGCGGAACGCCGCGGCCGATGAGGCTATCGGGATGGTTTTCGCGCACCAGCCGCAGAAAGGTCCGTCGTATCTCTTCGTCGGTCGCATGATAATCGACGCCCAGAATGAGATAGGGGTCCGACGCCTCGGGCGCAAAATGACTGGCCTTGATTCTGCGGAACTCATTCGGAGCGAAGCCGAAAATGTCGGCAACCCTCTCAAGAAACGCCGATTCGCCTGGATGCAGCACACCGTCGGCCTTGGCGATTTCGAACAGGCCATCGAGGATATCCTCGAGCACACCGGAATTGCCGGCGAAGCGCCGCGCGATTTGGCGCGCATAGGTTTCGTAGCCGGCGGTATCGCGTCGGGCAAGATCGAACAAGCGCCGCACGTTGCGAACCTCGGCCGGGGCCACGCGGAACAGCCGTTCGAACGCGGCCACTTCATCGGGCGTGACGACACCGTCGGCTTTTGCCATTTTGGCCGAAAGCGCGATGACGGCGATGGTAAAAACGACATCTGCTTGCGCCGATTCGATACCGATTCCCGGCCGCAGCCAATCGGCCAAAGTGCCAAAGGCTCCGCCAATGGCCTCGCCGAACTTCCCCCAGATGGACATGAAGGCAGACTCCCGGGCAATCTCGGCGGAAATGAGACGCCACAACGTAAAGCCTCCCACACCATGACTGGCGCCTGGAATTTCTATATCGACCGCGGGGGCACGTTCACCGACATCGTCGCGGAAGCGCCGGACGGCCGTCTGCGCACGCTGAAACTGCTCTCGCGCAGCGGCGCATATGACGATGCTGCGCTCGAAGGCATGCGGCGCATGCTGGATGTCGAGCCGAGTGCGAAGCTTCCTTCGCAACTGATCGGCGAAGTGCGCATGGGAACGACGGTGGCCACCAACGCGCTGCTCGAACGCAAAGGTGAATCGACCGTTCTCGTCACGACCAAAGGCTTCCGCGACCAGCTGCGCATTGGCAATCAGAACCGACCGAAGTTGTTCGCGTTGCAGATCGATTTGCCGCAGATGCTATATTCTTCCGTGATCGAAGCCGAAGAACGGATGACGGCCGAAGGAGCAGTGTTGTGGGCGCTCAACGAGCAAGGGCTGTTCGACGAGCTGAAACGCGCTTTTGCGCAGGGTATGCGCTCTTGTGCCGTGCATTTCCTCCACGGTTACCGCTTTCCGCTTCATGAACGCAAAGCGGCGGCGCTGGCGCGCGACGCGGGGTTTCGCCACGTTTCCGCCGGCCACGAAACGGCACCGCTGCCCAAGTTCGTTTCGCGGGGGGATACGACGGTGGCGGACGCCTATTTGTCGCCGGTGCTCGGACGCCATACCGGTGAGATTTCGCAGGCTTTGGGCAGCAAATCGTCTCTTTTCTTCATGACATCGAATGGCGGTTTGGCCGCGCCGTCGCATTTCCGCGGCAAGGACGCCGTGCTGTCCGGTCCTGCCGGCGGCGTCGTTGCGATGGCGGAAACGGCCAGGGAGGCCGGCTTCGCGCACGTCATCGGTTTCGACATGGGCGGCACTTCGACGGACGTGGCGCGCTTCGATGGAGACTACGAGCGCGTCTACGAAAGCGAGGTCGCCGGGGTACGACTGAAGACGCCGATGATGGCCATCCGCACAGTTGCCGCGGGCGGCGGATCGATCCTGCATTTTGATGGCGCGCGGTTTCGCGTGGGACCAGATTCTGCCGGCGCCGTTCCGGGTCCGATGGCCTATCGCTGTGGTGGACCGCTGACCGTCACCGACGCCAACGTGATGGTCGGCAAACTGAGACCCGATCTGTTTCCGCGTATCTTCGGAGCCGATGGCGCACAGGGGTTGGATGCGGAATCGGTTCATGCCGCTTTCGAAGCGCTTGCACGCTCCATCGCGGATGGACGAAGCGCCGAAGCCGTCGCGGATGGTTTCATCCGGATTGCGGTCGACAACATGGCGAACGCGATTCGCACGATCTCAGTTTCCAAAGGCTACGATCCGCGCGATTACGTGCTGAATTGCTTTGGCGGAGCGGCCGGCCAGCACGCCTGCTTGGTCGCCGACGCGCTTGGCATCGGAACAATTCTGATCCATCCGCTGTCGGGATTGCTGTCGGCCTATGGAATGAAGCTCGCGCAGTTGCGAAGCGTGCAGCAAAGTGTCTTTGGGAAACGGTTGGACGCACGAACGATTGTAGAGATCGAGACGCTTGCGGCGCAGCTGGCGCGGGCTGCAGCGATGGAAGTCGAATCGCAGGGCGGCCGAAGTCCTTCGACTCACTGCAGGGTGCATATTCGCTACGAAGGCAGCGACACGGCCATCCCGGTCGATCTTGGACCGGAGATGGCGAAGAGCTTCACGGCCCGTCATGCCCAGTTGTTCGGTTTCGGCTTCGAGGGCCGCACCCTGGTTGCCGAATCCGTCGAAGCGGAAGCCGTTGCGGAGAATGCGCACCGTGTCGCTCCGACTATGGATACGGACGCCGAAGAAGCCATCCCTGCGGAGGAAACCAGCTTCTTTTCTCGAGGAAAGCGATATCTCGCGATTGTCCGTCGAACCGCCGAGTTGAAGGCCGGCAACAGCATCGCGGGGCCTGCGCTGCTCATAGAGCCGCATCAGACGATTGTGGTGGAACCGGGGTGGACTGCTGGCAAGCGAAAAAGCGGCGCGCTGGTGCTGCGGCAGGCGCAATCCGCAGCGCCATCTGCACCGATCGGGAGATTCAATGCCGACCCCGTCTTGCTCGAGGTCTTTGCCAATCGATTCATGGCGATCGCGGAGGAGATGGGTGTCACGCTGCGCAACACGGCGGCAAGCGTCAACATCAAGGAGCGGCTCGACTTCTCCTGCGCGGTGTTCGACGGCGAGGGGAATCTGATCGCAAACGCGCCGCACATGCCGGTCCATCTGGGCTCCATGGGCGACTGTGTCGCCGCGATCATGCGCAAACATCCTGAGATGCAGGAGGGCGACGTCTTCGTAACCAACGCGCCTTACGACGGCGGAACGCATTTGCCCGATATCACGGTGGTGATGCCGGTGTTCGTGGACGGTAGCCGGCGCTTTTTCGTCGCCAGCCGCGGTCATCATGCGGATATCGGCGGGATCACGCCCGGATCGATGCCGCCGTTCTCGAAGGACATTGCCGAGGAGGGCATTCTGTTCGACGGCATGCGTATGGTTCATTCGGGGAATTTCGATGAGCCGGCGGTCCGCCGCGTGCTCGGCAGCGGACACTATCCTGCGCGCAATGCGGACCAGAATGTCGCCGATCTTGAAGCCCAGACCGCAGCCTGCGCAAAAGGCAGCGAAGGCTTGAAGCGGATTTGTGCCGAATACGGTCTTGAGATTGTCGAAGCCTATATGCGCCACGTCCAGGACAACGCGGAAAGCTCGGTGCGCAAGGTGATCGGGGCGCTCAAGGATAGCTCCTTCGAAATGCCGATGGACGGCGGCATGAAGATCTGCGTCGCCGTCACGGTCGACAAGAAGGAGCGCGCCGCCCGTATCGACTTCACCGGCACAAGTCCGCAGCAGCCAAACAACTTCAATGCGCCCGGTTCGGTGACCAAGGCCGCCGTGCTCTATGTCTTCCGCTGTCTGGTCGACTCCGACATCCCCATGAATTCGGGATGCCTGCGGCCGCTCGAGATCGTGGTGCCCGAAGGTTCGCTGCTTAACCCGCGCCCGCCGGGCGCGGTGGCGGCCGGCAACGTCGAGACCAGCCAGGCGATCGTCGACGCATTGTTCGGCTGTCTCGGCGTGCTCGCTGCCAGTCAGGGCACGATGAATAACCTCACCTTCGGCAATGATCGGCATCAGTACTATGAAACGATCTGCGGGGGCGCCGGCGCTGGACGCGACTTCGACGGCCAGAGCTGCGTCCACACGCATATGACCAATTCGCGTCTGACCGACCCCGAGATCCTGGAGGACCGCTATCCCGTGCTGGTCGAAGAGTTCTCCATCCGCGGCGGTTCCGGCGGCAAGGGCCGCCACAGCGGCGGCGATGGCGCCCGACGGCGCATCCGGTTTCGCGAAGCCATGAACGCGGCGATCCTGTCGACGCGGCGTGAAACCGATCCCTTCGGGCTCGAAGGCGGCGGCAACGGTGCACGCGGCCGCACGACTCTGATCCGAAAGAACGGCGAGCGCGTCGTGCTGAAAGGCTGCGACGAGACGTCGGTGGAAGCCGGCGACCGCATCGACATCGAAACGCCCGGCGGCGGGGGCTTTGGCGCGCCGGTCTCAAAAGCTCGCCCCCGCCAATTGACATAGAGCGGTCGCGCCATCACTTCTTTATATAGATCAAACGCCTGGTTTCGTTCCAGGAATAGCACTGCGAATAATTGCCGTATTTGAGCATATACCACTGATTGAGATTCAGATTCGAAGGCAGGACGATGTGGGTTCCCGGCGTCGCCCAGTTCACCGCGACCTGACTGCCTTGCGTGCCCAATGCATCGGAGTTGTAGGTCTCCCATTGCCCGGCCAGAGTGGAATTGCCGTTGGTCTGCCATCCGCGCAGCTGATAAAGCATGTCCGAACCGGCATTGGCGACCACTTCGAGGCGAATGACAGGTACCGGCGCTTGCCCGATCGGCGTACTCGGCGCGGTGAAGTTGATCGATCCGGTCGTCGTGTCGAAAATCGTCTGCCAACTCCACAAAAAGACCCGCTTCTCCAGCTTTAGTTCGGCATGGTAAGAACCCGCCTGCAAGGGCGTAGAGAGCGTGACGGGATAGTTGATCCAGGCGGTCGACGTCTGGATGCCGGATTGCTGCCAGATCACGGTGCCGTTGCGATAGAGCCAGATGCTCCAGCGATACGGATTGGCGCCCAAACCGCCTAGGCAGTGATCCCAGCTGCAGATGAAATCCTGCACATAGAAAGTGAGACTTGCGAGATTGTTTATCGCGCAGATGCTCTTGTCCTTTGTCTGATACCCGTTGTCCCAATAGTAGAGATCGGGCGTGGACGTCACCTGCACCGAGGTTGCGGTCTTTGCCGCTTGGGGTGGACCATTTCCGGTCCCGGTAAAGCGCGATGCCGTCGGCCGGCGATTCGCCGGAATTTTCCCGTTCGCAGACGGCACGCTCGACGCCGGGGGATCGTGCGGATCCGGAGCGATCGCTGGCGGCGCCGCCGGACCTTGATTGACGGATTTGGCACTGTCTTGTGCGCCTACAGGCGACAAAGCGAGAACTGCAGAAACGAAGACAATCGCAGCGACAGGTAATTTCATGATCCGCCCCTGTTCAATCACAGTGCGTATTCTATCCGTTCCTTAATCAAAAAGACAGATTATCGTAAGTTGTTGATTTAGGCCGCGCTTCTCGCTCTTGGGTCGTAGTTGAGTATGGGCGCCAACCAGCGTTCCGTGTCGGCAATGCTCCAGCCTTTGCGCTGCGCATAGTCCTCGATCTGGTCGCGCTCGATCTTGCCGACGCCGAAATAGCGGCTCTCGGGATGGGAGAAATAAAGCCCCGAGACCGACGAGGCGGGCCACATCGCAAAACTCTCGGTGAGCTTGATGCCGGTCTTCGCTTCGGCATCCAGCAGATGGAACAGCGTGCCCTTCTCGGTGTGGTCGGGTTGCGCGGGATAGCCGGGAGCAGGCCGGATGCCGCGATAGGCTTCGGCGATGAGCTGGCCGTTGTTGTAATTTTCTTCCGGTGCATAGGCCCAGAATTCCTTGCGTACGCGCTCGTGCATGCGCTCGGCAAACGCTTCCGCCAACCGGTCGGCCAGGGCCCGCAGCAGGATGGCGCTGTAGTCGTCATGTGCGGCTTCGAACGCTTCGACGCGCGGGTGCTCGCCGATACCCGTTGTCACCGCGAATCCGCCAATGAAATCGGCCGTGCCGTGCGGCGCCACGAAATCGGCCAGCGCGATGTTGGGACGTCCCGCTTCGCGCGGCATCTGCTGGCGCAGCGTGTGAAGCACGGCGCTGGCCTTCCCGCGCGACGCATCCTCGAACACGAGGATGTCGTCGCCTTCGGCGTTTGCGGGCCAAAAACCGATGACGCCATTTGCGGCAAGCCATTTCCCGGCCACGATGCGCTCCAGCATCTTGGCCGCATCGGCATAGAGGCCGCGCGCTGCTCCGCCAACTTTGGCGTCGTCCAGGATTTCGGGGAATCGGCCGGTCAATTCCCAAGTCTGGAAAAACGGCGTCCAGTCGATGTAGCGCGCCAATTCGCCGAGGTCATAGGCATCGAAACTTTTCAGGCCAAGGAATTTGGGTATCGGCGGCGTGTAGTTCGCCCAGTCTGTCTTCATCGCGTTCGAGCGTGCCTGCGCCAGGCTAAGACGGCGCGTGGGTCCGCTCCGGCCCGCATGCTGAGAGGCGAGAATTTCGTATTCACGGCGAACGCCGTCGCAGAAGGCACCTTTCGAGTCCTTGCTCAACAGGCTCGCCGCGACACCGACCGCGCGCGATGCATCGGTCACATGCACCGTTTGGCCGCGGCGGTACTCGGGATTGATCTTGACCGCAGTGTGCACCCGGCTGGTCGTCGCCCCGCCGATGAGGAGAGGAATATCGAAGCCCTGACGTTCCATTTCGGCCGCGACGTTGCACATTTCGTCGAGCGACGGCGTGATAAGACCGGAGAGCCCGATCATGTTGGCCTTGCGCTCGCGTGCAGTGTCCAGGATCTTCTGCGCCGGCGTCATCACGCCGAGATCGATGATCTCATAGCCGTTGCACTGAAGCACGACGCCGACGATGTTCTTGCCGATGTCGTGCACGTCGCCCTTGACGGTCGCCATGACGATGCGCCCGGCGGGTTCTTTCACCGACTTGGCGGCCTGTTCCGCTTCCATGAAGGGAAACAGGTGCGCGACAGCCTTCTTCATCACCCGAGCGGACTTGACCACCTGGGGCAGAAACATCTTGCCCGAACCGAACAGATCGCCGACCACGTTCATGCCGCGCATCAACGGGCCTTCGATGACATCCAGCGGACGCGCCGCCTGAAGCCGCGCCTCTTCGGTGTCATCGACCACGAAAGTGTCGATACCCTGCACCAAGGCATGCTCCAACCGGTTCTCGACGGGCCACGAGCGCCAGGCCGCATCCTCGTTCGTCGCGGCCTGTTTGCCCTTGTAAGTCTGCGCGATCTCCAGCAACCGCTCCGTCGCGTCGGGACGGCGGTTGAACAGGACATCCTCGATGCGCTCGCGCAAGGGCGTGGGAATGTCCTGATAGACCGGAAGCTGGCCCGCATTGACGATGCCCATATCCATGCCGGCCTTGATGGCGTGGAACAGGAAGACGCAGTGCATCGCTTCACGCACCGTGTCGTTGCCGCGGAAGGAAAACGAGAAATTGGAAACGCCGCCGGAAACATGGGCGCCGGGCAATTGCTTGCGGACATCCGCCGCCGCCTCGACGAAAGCGATGCCGTAGCCGTTATGCTCCTCGATACCCGTCGCCACGGCGAAGATGTTTGGATCGAAGACGATGTCTTCCGGGGGAAAGCCGACTTTTTTGACCAGCACGTCGTAAGCGCGCTTGCAGATCTCGATCTTTCGCTCGCGTGTGTCGGCCTGGCCCTGTTCGTCGAAGGCCATCACAACCACGGCTGCGCCGTAGCGAAGGATCGTCCTGGCGCGGCGGACGAACTCATCCTCGCCTTCCTTGAGCGAGATGGAATTGACGATTCCCTTGCCCTGGACGCATTTGAGACCCGCTTCAATCACGCTCCATTTTGAACTGTCGATCATCACCGGAACGCGCGCGATGTCCGGCTCGCCCGCCGTCATGCAGAGGAATCGGCGCATCGCGGCCTCGGAATCGATCAGACCCTCGTCCATATTGACGTCGATGATCTGCGCGCCGTTCTCGACCTGGCTGCGTGCGACCTCGAGTGCTGCCTCATAATCGTCGGCGGCAATCAGCTTGCGGAATTTTGCCGAGCCGGTGATGTTGGTGCGCTCGCCGACATTGACGAAGTTCGTCTCCGGCGTGAGCGTGAAAGGCTCAAGCCCCGACAGGCGCATGTAACGCGGACGCTCGGGAATTGCGCGGGGCGTGACGCCTTCCACGGCTTGCGCAAAGGCGCGGATGTGATCCGGCGTCGTTCCGCAACAGCCGCCGATGATGTTCACCAGGCCGGACCGCGCGAACTCCCCCATGCGCTCGGCCATGCTCTGCGGCGTGTCGTCATAGCCGCCGAATTCGTTGGGCAGTCCCGCGTTGGGATGCGCGCTGGTCAAGGTGTCGGCGACGCGCGAAAGGTCGGCGAGGTAAGGGCGAAGCTCCTTGGCGCCCAATGCGCAGTTCAGCCCCACTGCGAAAGGTCTGGCGTGCCGGATCGAATGCCAGAAGGCTTCGACAGTCTGTCCCGTCAGCGTGCGCCCCGACAGATCGGTGATCGTCCCGGAAATCCAAACAGGCAGGCGCTCGCCCAACTCGTCGAAGGCTTCTTCGATGGCGAAGATCGCGGCCTTGGCGTTCAGCGTGTCGAATACGGTCTCGATCATCAGCACGTCGGCGCCGCCGCCGACCAGCCCGCAGGCCGCCTCGAAATAGGTCCGTCTGAGATCGTCAAAGGTGATGTTGCGGAATGCCGGATCGTTCACGTCCGGAGATATCGAAGCGGTCCGATTCGCGGGCCCCAGAACGCCGGCCACCAGTCTCGGCCGGGATGACGTCGAGCGTTCGTCGCATACGCGCCGCGCCAGCCTTGCGCCTTCTTCGTTGAGTTCGGCGACCAGCGAGCCCAACCCGTAATCCGCCTGCGAAGTTTCGTTGGCGGTGAAAGTGTTGGTTTCGATGATGTCCGCGCCGGCGTCGATATAGGCATGCGCGATCTCGCGCACGATATCCGGCCGCGTCAGGGTCAGAAGATCGTTGTCGCCTTTGAGTTCGCTGTCGTGACCGATGAAGCGTTGTCCGCGGAAGTCCGCTTCACTCAGGCCATAGCCCTGGATCATCACGCCCCAGGACCCATCGAGCAGCAGGACGCGCCTTTTCGCCTCCTCCATCAGCCAGCGTATGCGCGCGGTGCGGTCGACGCTCATGCTTTGCCCTTTGGCTTCAGTCCCAACAGCCGGCAGGCGGCATAGGTCAGGTCGGACTGGTTCAGTGTGTAGAAGTGGAACTGGTCGAAGCCGCGGCTGCGCAACTCAGCAACCTGTTCGGCCATCACGGCCGCGGAAATGATGCGCCGGCTCTCGAGATTATCGTCGAGCCCGTCATAGAGATTCCGCAGCCAATCGGGAATGCACGCGCCGCAGCGCGACGCCATGCGCAGAACGCCCTGGAAGTTCGTGGTGGGCATCAAGCCGGGAATGATCGGGATATCGATGCCGTCCGCGGATGCGTTGTCGCGCAGCCGCGTCACGGTATCGCTATCGAAGCAGAACTGGCCGATGGCACGGCAGGCGCCGGCGTCAACCTTTTGCTTGAGCAGATCGAGATCGTGACCGAACGAGGGCGAGTCGGGGTGCCGCTCCGGATAGCACGAAACGCTGATCTCAAAGGGCGCGATCCGCTTCAGGCCCGCAATCATTTCCGGAGTTGAGGCGTAACCGTCGCAGTGCGCGGCGTAGCGTCCCTGCAAGTTCGGCATGTCCCCGCGTAAGGCCACGATATGACGCACGCCCGCGTTCCAATAGGATTCGGCGATTGCGTCGATCTCATCACGCGGCGCCGAGACGCAGGTCAGATGCGCCGCCGGCGACAGAGAAGTTTCCTCGACAATGCGCTTGACGGTGGCATGCGTACGCTCGCGCGTCGAACCGCCCGCGCCATAGGTGACCGAAACGAAGGCCGGTGACAACGGCTCGAGTTTTCGGATCGCCTGCCAGAGCAGCTCTTCGGCTTCGGTTGTTTTGGGCGGCGAAAATTCGAACGAAACCGCGTGCGGCGCGCCGCTCGACAGGACCGATTTGAGGCTCATGCCGCTTCCGCCTTGCGCAGGGACGGCCGCGTTGCGAGCCAGAGCTTGACGGTGAGCTTCTCCTTGGCGCCGTGGCTGGCGATGGTTTCGATCGCCTGCGGCTTCAAGCCCGCGGAATGAAACCAGCTTTGAACTTCGCGGTCCGAAAATCCGAGCCGCCGATGCGCGAAATCGGTGCGCAGGAACTCAAGCGCATGGGGCGCGAAATCCGCTATCAGAATGCGCCCGCCTTGGCGCATGACGCGTGCGGCTTCGCTGATGGCAGCGGACGGATCGTCGAGGTAGTGCAGCACCTGATGGAACACCACCGCGTCGAAGCCGCCATGCGCCGTGCCGTCGGGAAAGGGGAGGCGATAAGTGTTTCCGAGCCGAACCTGACATTGCGTGAGACCGGCGCGCATCAGCCGGTCGCGCGCGATGGCGAGCATCTCGGGACTGACGTCCAGCCCCACCGCGCGGCGGACTTTTCCACCCAGAAGTTCCAGCATGCGGCCGGTACCGGTCCCTGCGTCGAGCAGGTGGTCGATTGCGACCGCGCCAATCTGGCGTGCAATTGCGGTCTCGACGTCCTTTTCGGGGGCGTGCAAAGCGCGAATGCGCTCCCATTCGCCGGCGTTGGCCTTGAAATAGGCCGCAGCCTCGGCGGCACGGGCTTCGCGGACCTGTCCCAGGCGTTGCCGGTCCGCGGCGATGACAGGGGAGTCGATCAAGGAATGCTGCACGATCGCGCGGCCGAGTTCTGCGCCGGCGCCGGCATCGGCGCTGCGGTAGAACACCCAACTTCCCTCCTTGAAGCGGTCGATCAGATTTGCATCGCAGAGCAGCTTGAGGTGACGCGAGACGCGCGGCTGGCTCTGGCCCACGATCTGCGTGAGTTCGCTGACCGTGAGTTCCGCCTGTGACAGCAGCAGCAGCAGGCGCAGGCGCGTTGTGTCGCCGGCGGCGCGCAGCATCGAAACGAGCCGTTCCATAGCGCATATAAACATATCTTTATATGGGTATGCAACGACCTTGGGGGCTCGTGAAACTTTTGCGAAAGCGCCGCAGCGGTCGCCACGCGGAGCCGACGTTCGACCGCTTGCACTGTGCCTCGACCAACAATTCCGGAGTTCGGTGAGGGGTGGCCAACAGCAAGCCAACGCGTTACACAGCCGCGGTTCCAGCCCGAGGTTTTGCGGCATTCTGGAATGTGGCTGCCATGAACTTGCCACATCCCACTCGGAGCATCGGCCGCAGTCGCTACAGGGTCGCACCAACGATGCCCACATTCCGTTTCCTGGTTTCGATCGTCGTCCTTCTGGTACTGCCTGCCGCGCAGGCTGCTGCGGCAACGTCAGCGGAAAATTTCGTCTCCACGAACATCGAAAGGGGTCTTCAGATCCTCAACTCGAACGGCCCGCAGCGCAGTAGCCGGTTCGAAACCTTCCTCGAGGGACTGACCGACATCGGCCGTATCGGACGCTTCACGCTCGGCGCCGCGCGCCGCACGGCGTCGCCGGCGGATCTTTCCGCATTCGACTCGGCGTTCCGCAACTATGCCCTCGCGGTCTATCAATCGCGTCTTTCGCAATATGCCGGACAGACGCTGAAAGTGACGGGGTCAGTCGAGAACGCGCCCGGCGACTACACCGTCTCCACCGTGATGGTCGATCCGGGGGCGAAGTCCAATCAGCAGCCTTTGCCGGTCGCCTTCCGAGTCGTGACCGAAGGCGGCAAGATGGTCGTGATCGATGTCTCGGTTGCGGGTGTTTGGCTGTCGATCGAGGAGCGCGATCAGTTCAGCGCCTTCCTCAGCCAGCACAACGGCAACATCCCGGCGCTGGTCGAACACCTGAACCGGCTTGCAACCCAGATCCGCAACGGCGGAACTTCCCAGCCACACTGACTTGCGATTTCCGCGGCCTCGCCGCAGTCGGGAAATGCAAGTTTGTGGGGAGGTGGGTTGAGGCCGTCCCCCGATTCCACTCTAATGCCGCAGCTTTTCGGGGGTGCAATGGATGAATTCTCGCGCGGCCTTTCTGTTTGCGTCGTGTCTGTTCGCAGCCTGCCCTTCTTTCGCGTCCCAGGACGCCCGCATCGTGCTTCCGACAGGTGTCGCCCCGGTGCATTACGACGTGGAGGTCATGCCCGATGCGGCGCGCCTGCGCTTCGCCGGAACCGAACACATCAGCATCGAGGTCCGCGCGCCGGTCAGCGACATCACGCTCAATGCAGCCGATCTCACTTTCGATAAAGTCGAGATTGATGGAGCAGGCGAGCAGCCGCAGGTCCGTCTCGACGCGAACCATGAGACTGCGACATTCCGTTTCCCGCGTCCCATTTCGGCGGGCCGCCACGTGTTGACCATCCACTATCGTGGAAAAATCAATCAACACGCTGCAGGACTATTCGCGCTCGACTACAAGAGCGCCAATGGCCGGAAGCGCGCTCTCTATACGCAATTCGAAAATTCCGATGCGCGCCGCTTCATTCCCTGCTGGGACGAGCCGGCCCTGAAGGCGACGTTCACGCTCATCGCGACGGTACCCGTTGATGAAATGGCAGTGTCGAACATGCCGATCGCCAGCAGCGAACCAATCAAAGGCGGGTTCAAGCGCGTCACATTTCGAACCTCGCCCAAGATGTCGACCTATTTGCTGTTCTTTGCGCTGGGCGACTTCGAGCGGATATCGCGCATCGTCGACGGCGTAGATGTCGGTGTGGTCGCCACGCGCGGCAACAAGGGCAGGAGCGCCTTTGCGCTGGACGCCGCCGTGCACCTCCTTCCTTATTACAATCGATATTTCGACGTGAAATATCCGTTGCCCAAGCTCGATCTCGTGGCAGGTCCGGGGGAAAGCCAGTTCTTCGGCGCGATGGAGAATTGGGGCGCCATCTTCTACTTCGACCGCGACCTTTTGATCGATCCCGCTCTCTCGACCGAAGACGACAAGCGCAGGGTTTACATTGTTGTCGCGCACGAGATGGCCCATCAATGGTTCGGCGATCTCGTCACCATGGCGTGGTGGGACGATCTGTGGCTCAACGAAGGCTTCGCATCTTGGATGGAGTTCAAGGCCACGGACCGCTTCCATCCCGAGTGGCGCTTGTGGCTTCAGTCGCAGCAGGCCAAGGAACGAGCGATGGCAGTGGACGCGCGGCGCGGCACACATCCCATAATCACCTCTATTCACGACGTCCTTCAGGCGAACGAGGCCTTCGATACCATCACCTATTCCAAGGGCCAGTCGGTCATTCGCATGCTCGAGGACTATGTGGGCGACGATGCCTTTCGCGCAGGCGTGCGCCGTTACATCAAGGCGCATGCCTATGCCAACAGCGTGACAGACGATCTGTGGCGCGCGCTCGACGCCGTTCAGCCGGTGCCGGTCACGAAGATCGCGCATGATTTCACCCTTCAGGCCGGCATTCCGCTGATCCGCGTGACGCCGAAGGGAACCGGCATTTCGCTCGCACAGGACACTTATTCGGCCGACGACTCTGGTAACAGTTCGGAGCGCTGGATGGTGCCGGTGATTGTAACGCAGGGTCCCGGTGGTGCGCCCCGGCACGGTCTCGTCGAGCGCGGACAGACGGTCGAAATTCCGGTGCAGTCAGGGCCCGTCATCGTCAACGCCGGACAGGCCGGCTATTACCGCACGCTCTATGCGCCGCCGCTGGAAGATGCACTGATCCTCGATGCCGCGCATCTCCACGACACCGATCAGATGGGACTGATGGCCGACGCCCAGGCGCTCGGTTATGCCGGCTATGCGCCGCTTGGTTCTTTCATGGCGCTCGCCAGGGCCATGCCGCAAGGCGCGGATCCGATGGTGTTGGCGGATCTGGCCTCGCGATTGGGCGATCTGGGCTGGATTTATCGTGGCTTGCCCGGCCAGGCAGCGTACCAGCGCTATGCCCGGAATCTCGTGAAGCCTGTATTCGACAAGGTCGGGTGGACGGCCAAACCCGGCGAGGGCGCCAACATGCCCCTGTTGCGGCGCACGCTGCTCGAATCTCTGAGCAAGCTGGACGACAACACGGTCATCGCGGATGCTCGCGCGCGCTTCGCAGAGTATGTCAAGAATCCCGCCTCATTTTCGCCGGAGCTTCGCCATTCGGTGTTGGAGATCGTCGCTGCTCATCCGACGGCGCAAACTTGGGATGCCATGCACGAGTTGGCCATGCGCGCGCCGAGTGCGATCGAACAGTCCGAGCTTTATCGCAATCTGGGCCGTGGCGACGATAGGGTCTTGGCCGAAAAGGCGCTTCAATTGACCCTGACGAACGAGTTGCCGGTGACGATGCGCCCGAGCGTGATCAGTGCCGCGGCCGCCGGATATTTTCCCGATATGGCCTTCGACTTCGCCGTTGCGCATTTCGACGTGGTCAATTCATGGCTGGAGCCCGACAGCCGCAACGAATACGAGGCGCGGCTGGCAGGGGAATCCTACGATCCGGCGATGACGGGCAAGCTCCAGCGCTACGCCGATTCGCACGTACCTGCCGGTGCCGGCCGGGAAGTGACCATGGCCGAAGCCAAGATCGCCTACAGCATCATGGTGCGCACCAAGCGGCTGCCGGAAGCGGACGCTTGGCTGCGCGCTCAGGCGCGCTGAACATCCGGGGGCCTATCGCGCGAACCGCTTGTACTTGATCCGGTGCGGCTGGTCGGCAGCAATGCCGAGACGGCGCTTCTTGTCGGCTTCGTAGTCCTGGAAATTGCCCTCGAACCACTCCACATGGCTGTCGCCTTCGAAGGCCAGCATGTGGGTGGCGATGCGGTCGAGGAACCAGCGGTCGTGGCTGATGATCATAGCGCAGCCGGCGAACTCTTCCAGCGCCAGCTCGAGCGCGCGCAACGTTTCGACGTCCAGGTCGTTCGTCGGTTCATCGAGCAGCAACAGATTGGCGCCCCCGCGCAACAGCTTTGCCAGATGCACGCGGTTGCGCTCGCCTCCCGAAAGCAGACCCACTTTCTTCTGCTGGTCGCCTCCCTTGAAATTGAATGCGCCGACATAGGCGCGGCTATTCATCTTCGTTTTGCCGAATTCCAGGATGTCGGTTCCGCCGGAAATCTCCTGCCACACCGTCTTATCGCCGTCGAGCGCGTCGCGGCTCTGGTCGACATAACCGATGTGGACCGTGTCGCCGATGCGCAGTGCGCCGGCGTCGGGCTTCTCCTTTCCGGTGAGAAGCTTGAACAAGGTGGTCTTGCCCGCGCCGTTCGGCCCGATCACGCCGACGATGCCGCCGGGCGGCAACTTGAAGTTCACATTCTCGAATAGAAGCTTGTCGCCGAACGCCTTGGACACGCCTTCCGCCTCGACCACTACGGAGCCGAGACGTTCCGCGATCGGAATCAGAATTTGCGCAGGGCCGGAGCGCTGCTCCTGGCTCTTCGCCAAGAGCTCTTCATAGGCGTTGATGCGCGCCTTGGACTTGGCCTGGCGCGCGCGCGGACTGGACGCGATCCATTCGCGCTCGCGGGCAAGCTCGCGCTCGCGCGCCGCAGCTTCCGAACCCTCCTGATGCAGACGTTTTTCCTGCACGACGAGGAACGACGAATAGTTCCCCTCGTGGGGAATGCCGCGGCCGCGATCCAACTCGAGAATCCAGCCCGTCACGTTGTCGAGGAAGTAGCGATCGTGGGTGACCAGGATGACGCAGCCTTTGTATTCGCGCAGCGTCTGTTCGAGCCACTGCACCGACTCGGCATCGAGATGGTTCGTGGGTTCGTCGAGCAGCAGGATGTCGGGCGCATTGAGCAGCAGGCGGCAAAGCGCGACGCGGCGCTTTTCGCCGCCGGAAAGCGTCGACACGTCTGCATCGCCCTCCGGACAACGCAGCGCATCCATGGCCTGATCGACCTGGCTGTCGAGATCCCATAGTCCCTGCGCCTCGATCTCGTCCTGGAGACGGGCCATCTCGTCCGCGGTCTCGTCCGAATAATTGGCCGCGATCTCGTTATAGCGGTCCAGCAGCGCTTTCTTTGCCGAGACGCCGTCCAAGACGTTGTCGCGCACGTTCCTGGCCGGATCGAGCCCGGGCTCCTGCGGCAAATAGCCGGTGCGGATGCCGTCCGCGGCCCAGGCTTCGCCGGTGAATTCCTTGTCCTGACCGGCCATGATGCGCATGAGCGTGGACTTGCCCGAGCCATTGACGCCCACGATTCCGATCTTGGCGCCGGGATAGAACGACAGCCAAATGTCCTTCAGCACCTGCTTTCCGCCGGGATAGGTCTTGGACAGACCTTTCATCACATAGACGTATTGCGGCCCGGCCATGGGGATTCCTTTGGGGAGTTCGGTTGTGAATGCAAGGGGCGCGGGGTTGTAACCAAGCCCGCAGCCTTGGGCAACGATTTTAGAACTTGATCTTCGCCCGCGACAGGAACGAGACGGCGTTGTTGCCGGACTGGCCTGCGAAATTCATCTGATAGGACGCGTTGGTCTGAAGCGCGATCGAGCCATCCAGGAAGGTGGTGAGATAGCCCACCTCGAAATCGGTTTCCGGGGAACGGCCGTCCAACAAAAGGCTTTCGGGCAGCGGCTGGTTGCGCGCGCCGATGCCGGAGATCAGGTCGAAATCCGTGCCCCCCATGCCGGGCGCAGGGTGCGTCACCGCCACGCCCATCGCGTCATTGCCGAACAACCCGCGCTTGGCGATGGCGATACCGTAGGAGCGCGAACGCCAGTCGTCCGTCGCCGTCGATGAAAGGCCCGGTTTGAGATCGAGCTTGCTGACGGCCTGGGCAAAGGATGCCGTCGTCATCCATCCGCCGCCCAGTTGAATTCGCGCCGAAACGCCGAGCGCCGATGTATCGGCGACTGCGACATCGGGATCGAAATTGCCCAGAACGCCGTCATGTTCGCTCGTTTGCGAGGCGGTAAAGCCGATACCGGCCCAAGGCGCCAAATTCCAGTCGACGCCGGCCAGCAACGAGCTCGCGCTGCGCCGATCCTCGGCGAGCTCGATTCCGCCCAGCTCCGCGACCGAGAGTGCTGGCGAAAATGTGTAGCCTTGGCCTTGCGAAAGCGTTTGGGCACCGAACGTCAGATGCAGGTTCGGACTCAACGCGAAGTTCGCGTCGACATAGCTGCCACCCTGCGCCAACCCCGCATATGAGCCGCGCACGGCAGAGGCGCCCAGGAACAGGCCATCGAACCTGTCCGCCGAATCATAGGCGCTGAACCGGCTGGCCAGAGTCTGGCCGGCGCCGAAGCCCAACGTAACGCCGTCGATGAGCGTGACGCGCGGCGCCGCCACGTCCGGAGTGACGGCCGTGAAGCCGTCCACCGTGGGCGTGAAGTCGAACGGACCCGCGAGCGGAGCCCGCGATGCAATGGCATCGAAATCTGCGCTTGTCGCATAAGAGTCGAAATCGGACGGAAGAACCCCGTGCGGCTCCCCGGCCGTCGCCGGAGCCGTCCCAAGCGCGACCGCGCCCGCAACGACACACGCGCGAAGCCGCCGACCCTTGCTGAAAACCGGGTTCACAGTCATCCCCAAATTCGTGGCCATCATACCAGACCAGCCTCCCGAAACTCAAAGGAAACCAGGTTCGGCCGCCGCATTTCCGGGCCGAATTTGTGAAGCGGTTACCGGAGTGCAATTCACCCTGTCCAAGCCTCGAGCTGCGCGTTAACCACACCCAAGTTTCGTAGTTTTGGCTGTGGACGGCCCTATTCCTAGTCCGTATTGAGCCTGAGTATGAACGAACCGCCGCTGAAAGCCGCCATTCTACCGGTGACCCCGTACCAGCAAAATTGCTCGCTGGTGTGGTGTACGCGCACCAGCCGCGCCGCGCTGGTGGATCCCGGGGGAGAGGTCGACCGGCTGGCCCAGGCCATCGAATCGCAGGGCTTGGCTTTGGAGAAGGTGCTGCTCACCCATGGTCATCTCGATCATGCCAGCGGCGCAACCAAGATCGCACGGCGATTCGGCGTTCCGATAGAAGGTCCGCATACGGACGACCTTTTCCTGCTCGAGGAGCTGGGCCGCAACGCGCGCCGTCCCGGGTTTGGCGACGCGGAAAATTGCCTGCCCTCGCGCTGGCTCGCCGACGGGGATAGCGTGACGGTCGGCGACCTCGAATTCGGCGTGCGGCACTGTCCTGGTCACACCCCGGGGCATGTCGTGTTTTTCCACGAAGGGATGAAGCTCGCTTTCGTCGGCGACGTGCTGTTCAAGGGCTCGATCGGACGCTGCGATCTGCCGCGCGGCAATTACCAACAGCTTGTCGATGCAATCGCCACGCGTCTGTGGCCGCTCGGCGACGACATGCGCTTCGTGCCCGGGCACGGGCCGATGTCGACCTTCGGCTGGGAACGCAAGACCAATCCCTTCGTCAGCGATCTCGCACGCGGAAAGGCGTAGCGTCATTTCGGCAGGCGAAAGCCCGGCGGCATGTCGCGCGAGGGCTTTGCGGGAAATTTCGGCTTGCGCCTTTCCAGGAACGCCGCGACGCCCTCTTTCACCTCGCCACCTTTGCCCAGTTCGACCGAAAGCGGCCCGTCCATCTCGAGCAGATCGAACGGATCGGGCATCGCCGAATATTGCCACAGCATCTGCCGCGTCATGGCGATCGAGACCGCCGATGTGTTGTCGGCGATCTCGTGCGCGATCTCGCGGGCGCGGGGAAGCAACTCTTCCGCCGGCACGACTTCGCTCAAGAGGCCGCCTGCACATGCTTCTTCCGCGCCGAAAATTCGCCCCGACAGGCACCAGCGCAGCGCCTGATCGAGGCCCACGAGACGCGGCAGGAACCAGGCGCTTCCTGCTTCCGGCACAAGGCCCAGGCGCGCGAAGACAAAGCCCATCCTGGCGTCGCTCGATGCAATGCGGATGTCCATCGGCAGTGTCAGCGTGATCCCGACACCCACTGCCGCGCCGTTGATGGCCGCGATCGATGGCTTACGGCAGCGATAGATCGCCTCGACGAAGCCGCCACGCGCGCCGCGCGGCCGCGAACCTTGGAACATGGCCGCGCCCTGGTTCACGTCGAAGGCGCCCGAGCCGCCCGAGATGTCGGCGCCGGCGCAGAAGCCGCGGCCCGCGCCGGTGACAATGACCACGCGCACCAGGTCGTCGGCATCGGCCTTGCAGAACGCGTCCTCGATCTCGCTGCCCATCAGGGCGGTATAGGCATTGAGCTTGTCGGGCCGGTTCAGGGTGAGGATGAGCAGGGGGCCTTGGATCTCCGTTTTGATGTGCTCGTACATCGTATTCTCCCGGATGCGAGGGCGAACGATAACCCAACCGCGATGTTCCGCTACGTCAGGCAGAACGGACTCGACTTGGGCTGCGGCCCCTGATTTTTTGTCGCCGCGCGACGAGGGAGATTTCCATGACCGCCATCAATTCCGTCACCGACCTTTCCAAGGACGGCGACATCGCCGTGGTCACGCTGAACTCCCCGCCGGTGAACGCGCTCTCGGCCAATGTCCGCGACGGGCTGTTCGAGGCTTTCGGACAGGCCAAGGCCGATCCCGCAGTCAAGGCCATCGTGCTGATCTGCGAGGGCCGCACCTTCATCGCCGGCGCGGACATCTCGGAGTTCGGCGGCCAGATGAAGGGCGCGAGCCTGTTCGACGTCGAGAACGGGATCGAGGATTCGCCTAAGCCGGTGATCGCCGCGATCCACGGCACCGCGCTCGGCGGCGGTCTGGAAGTGGCGCTGTGCGCGCATTACCGCGTCGCGGTGCCGAGCGCCAGATGCGGCCTGCCCGAGGTGAACATCGGCCTGTTGCCCGGCGCAGGCGGCACGCAGCGCCTGCCGCGCATCGTGGGGGTCGAGAAAGCGCTGGAGATGGTCACCACCGGCCAGCATGTGCCGGCCAAGCAATGCTTCGAGATGGGGCTGGTCGACGAACTGGCGCCGGAAGGAAAGCTGAAGGAGACCGCGCTCGCCTTCGCGCGCAAATGCGTGGCCGAGAACAAGCCGCTCAAGAAGGTGCGAGACAGCAACGCCAAGCTCGAAGCCGTCAAGGGCCATCCGGAAATCTTCTCGGACTTCCGCAAGAAAAACGCGCGCAAGTTCCGCGGCTTCATGGCGCCCGAGAACAACATCAAATGCATCGAAGCGGCAGTGAACTCCGCGACGTTCGACGAAGGTCTGAAAGCCGAGCGCAAGCTGTTCATGGAATTGATGATGGGCGAGCAGTCCGCTGCGCAACGCTATGCCTTCTTTGCCGAGCGTCAGGCCAACAAGATTCCGGACGTGCCCGACGACACCCCGACGATCGCCATCAAGAAGGTCGGCGTCATCGGCGCGGGCACGATGGGCGGCGGCATCTCGATGAACTTCGCCAATGCCGGCATTCCGGTGACCATCGTCGAGGTGAAGCAAGATGCGTTGGACCGCGGCCTGAAAGTCGTGCGCGGCAACTACGAGCGCAGCGCCAAAGGCGGCCGTTTCACGATGGACGACGTGGAAAAGCGCATGAAACTCTTGACCGGCTCGCTCCATCTCGAGGACCTCAAGGATTGCGATCTCGTGATCGAGGCGGTGTTCGAGCGCATGGACATCAAGAAGGATGTCTTCGCCCGGCTCGACGGTATCGTGAAGCAGGGCGCGATCCTCGCCACCAACACCTCTTATCTGAACGTGGACGAGATCGCGTCGGCGACCAACCGGCCGGAATATGTCATCGGCCTGCATTTCTTCTCCCCGGCGAACGTCATGCGGCTGCTCGAGATCGTGCGCGGCGAGAAGACGTCGAAGGAAGTCATCGCCACCTCGATGAAACTTGCCAAGACCATCGGCAAGGTCGGCGTGCTGGTCGGCGTCTGTCCGGGTTTCGTCGGCAATCGCATGCTGGCGCAGCGTACGCGCGAGGCCAACGCTCTGGTGCTCGAAGGCGCGATGCCGTGGGACGTCGACCGCGTGCTCTACGATTTCGGCTTTCCCATGGGACCGTTCGCGATGGGAGACCTCGCCGGCCTGGATATTGGTTGGGTCAAGGAACAGTCCAAGAGTTCGACTTTGCGCGAATGCCTCTGCGAAATGGATCGCCGCGGCCAGAAAACCGGCGCGGGGTTCTATGACTACGACGAGAATCGCAACGCCAAGCCGTCGCCGGTGACGGAGAAGGTCATCGCCGACTTCCGCGCCAGGCAGGGCATCAATCCGCGAACGATTTCCGACGACGAGATCCTGGAACGCTGTCTGTATCCCATGGTCAATGAGGGCGCGAAGATCCTCGAGGAGAAGAAGGCGATCCGCGCCTCCGACATCGATACCGTCTGGCTCAACGGTTACGGCTTCCCCGTCTATCGCGGCGGCCCGATGTATTGGGGCGAGAAGACCGGCCTCGACAAGATCCTCGCCAAGATGAAGGAATTCCAGGCGAAGATGGGCGACCAGTTCAAGCCTTCGGCGTTGCTGGAAAAGCTGGTCACCGAAGGAAAGAAGTTCGCGGACGTGAAGTGAATTCGGTTGCGCTATTGAAGCGAATTGAACCCTATATTGGTGGCGCCGGCGCGGGTCGCGTCAGCCAGAACCATTGCCACACGGTCGTATTTCGCAAGCATGTCGGCCGTGACGACGAGTTGTGGCTGCGGATTTTGGCGCGCGATGGCGGCGAGGTTGGCATCCAGTGTCGCGCGGTCGACGGGCGTGCCGTTCCAAATCAGCGTACCGTCCCAGTCGATAGCAAGTTGGACCGGCGCCATAGCTATTTTGCTGTGCGACGCGACGGGCGTATCAATCTTGATCGCGTTGGTTTGCAGCGGCAAGGTGATAATCAGAAGTGTGAGCAGCACCAGCATCACGTCGATCAGTGGCGTGGTATTGATGTCGGCGAAGACGTCGTTGCTTTTGGATTGAACGATAGCGGCCATGTGCTCCTCCCCAGGACGGCGCACGAAAAGGCTGCGCGCGGAATATGGCGGAACTAGGAAGGAAAATGCCCCATGCGTGAAGCAGTGATCGTTTCCTATGCGCGTACCGGCCTGGCCAAGGCGGCGCGCGGCGGCTTCAACAACACCTCCAACATGGCGATGCTGGCGCATGCGGTGAAGCACGCCGTGGCGCGCTCCAAGGCCGATCCGGGCGAGGTCGAGGATGTGGTCGCGGGTTGCGTCGCCGCCTCGGGCAACGTCGCGCGCGGTGCGGCGCTGCTCGCCGGCCTTCCCATCACGACATCGGGATCGACCGTGCATCGCGCCTGTTCGTCGGGGCTGAATGCGATCGCCAATGCGGCCCGCTATGTGATCGACGACGGTGCGCAGATCGTTGTCGGATCCGGCGTCGATTCGATCACCTTCCAGGGCGGCGGCGGCGGCGGCAAGGAGCCCAAGATCGTCGAGATGTATCCCGACTATTGGATGCCGATGATCGACACCGCCGATGTCGTGGCGGCGCGCTACCATATTTCGCGCGAATACCAGGACGAATACAGCCTCGAATCCCAGCGCCGCATGGCCGCCGCACAGCAGGCCGACAAATTCAAGGACGAGATCGTGCCGATGCAGACGGTGATGAAGGTCACCGACAAGGCGACGGGCGCGGAGTCCTTCGTCGACTACACGGTTACGCGCGACGAGTGCAATCGCCCCGACACGACGCTCGAAGGTCTGGCAAAGCTTCAGCCGGTCAAAGGTCCCGACAAGTTCATCACCGCCGGCAACGCGTCGCAGCTTTCCGACGGCGCCGCCGCGGTCGTCGTCATGGAGGCCAAGGAAGCCGAGAAGCGCGGACTTCAGCCGCTGGGCGCGTTCAAGGGCTGGGCGGTCGCCGGCTGCAAGCCGGACGAGATGGGGATCGGACCGGTCTTCGCCGTGCCGAGGCTGCTCGAACGTCATGGCCTCAAGGTCCAGGACATCGACCTGTGGGAGTTGAACGAGGCTTTCGCCTCGCAATGCCTCTATTGCCGCGACAAGCTCGGCATCGATCCGGCGATCTACAACGTCAACGGCGGCTCCATCGCCATCGGTCATCCTTTCGGCATGACCGGCGCGCGCCTGACGGGCCACGCGCTGATGGAAGGCAGGCGCCGCGGCGCGAAGAAGGTCGTCGTCTCGATGTGCATCGGCGGCGGCATGGGCGCGGCCGGACTGTTCGAGGTCTACTGATGTCCTATCCGGGCTTCGAAGAGGCGCTACGCCGGGTCATCACTGGTGACGATGCGGGTGGAGATTCGGTCGTCATTGTCGACGGTCCGCCCGCGGAAGCGGCGGTCGTACCCGGCCGCGGTGGTCTGCTCGAGATCTGGACGGACAATGTGCTGTCGGTGCTTGATCCCAAAGACAGGACCGACCGTGGCAAGGGCAAGGTGGTCCTTTCGCCGCCGCAGCAAAGCGTCAAGGTGCGTTGGTTCGTCATCGAGCCCGTGCCTGAAGGCGTTTCCAAGGCCGATCTCGATACGGCGACGCGCGCGGCCTTTGCCGGTTTCGGCGCCGGGCATCACATCCTGGATCAGAGCCGCCACTCGGCGATGCACGAGACCGATACTCTCGACATCATTTGTCTGCTGCAGGGCGAGGTCACCCTTATCCTCGAGAAGGGCGAGACGCGGCTCAAGCCGGGCCAGATCGTCATTCAGCGCGCCACAAACCATGCCTGGATCGCGCATGGCGGCCCCGCGCTTCTGCTTGCCGTGCTCATCGACCGGCCGGTTGCTGAATAGGCATCGAGAATCGCCTTGGCCGGACAAATCCACACGAGACTCGAGCGATTTCGGTTCCGGATCGTCCACAACCTCCCGATGACGTGAACTTGACGGAGCGTAGACGGACCCTCGCGGTCTACGTATGCTCAAGTCCGGGAGAGGGATATCGTGTTGCGGTTTCGCTTCCTGGCGATGGCGCTGCTCGGCTGCGTGCTGGCCGGCTGCACGAGCGCGCAAAATTGGGCGGACAATGATCCGCTCGAACCCTTCAACCGCCAGATATTCAGGATCAACCAAACTTTGGACCATCACGCGGCGCTTCCGGCGGCGGTGTTTTACAAGTCTAGCGTGCCGGAGGACCTCCGCGACGGCGTCCACAACGTGCTCCAGAACGTCGGGACGCCGATCACGGTCGCCAACGATCTGCTCCAGGGCGAAGCGACGCGCGCAGGCGTCGCGGCCGAGCGATTCTGCGTGAACACGACGATCGGGGTCGCGGGCATCCTGGATCCGGCGACCGGCATGGGCTTGCCCTTGCAGCCGGACGATTTCGGCCAGACCCTAGCCGTCTATGGGGTTCCTGGCGGGCCATACCTCGTTCTGCCGCTGCTGGGCTCGACGCTTCCCCGCGATGCGGTGGGGCATATTTTCATCGATCACTATTTCAGCCCATTGAGCTACCTCGACTATAGCGGCCATTACTATGTTTCGATCGGGACGCGCGTTTTCACCACCGTCGACGGGCGCGCGCGCGCCATCGACCAAATCCGCGAGATCGAGCGCAATTCCATCGATCAGTATGCCGCCATGCGCGACGCCTTTCTCAAGCATCGCGACGATCAGGTCCACCACCGGCTGCCGTCAGATGCCGAATCAGCGGCGAATTGATCGGCTGAGACGTTTCGTTTATCTGGCACTGCCATGACAATCGTCGAATCAATTGTTTGGTTCTGCTGCCGCTACGCGCGCGCCGTCGTCGCTGCGGTATTGGCCGCCGCCGTGCTCGCCGGACTGTTCGCGGCTCAGAACTTCAAGATGAATACCAACAGCGAGGATTTGATTTCGTCCCAGCTCGACTGGCGCAAGCGCGAGATCCACTACGACAAGCTGTTTCCACAGCAGGACCAGCTGATCCTCGTCGTCATCGACGGCGCTACCCAGGAACAGGCGTTGCGCGCGCAGCAGACCCTGGCCGAACAACTGGCATCGCAGAAAGGCGCGTTCATCAGCGTGCACCAGCCCGGAGGCGGGGCGTTCTTCCAGCAGAACGGCTTGCTGTTTCTGCCTTTGAAAGAGGTGAAGAATACCACCGACAAGCTGATCGCTGCGCAGCCGTTCCTCGCAGGGCTCGCCGCCGATCCGAGCTTGCGCGGCGTGATGGACAGTCTCTCCACCGCTCTACAAGGCGTGGAACGCGGACAGGCCAAGCTCGAGCAGCTCGACAAACCGATCATGGCGTTTGGGGATACGTTTGTTGCAGTGGACAAGGGTCAGGCGCCCTATCTCTCCTGGCAGTCCCTGATCGGCGGCGCAACCGGCCGCACGCGGAGTTTCATCGAGGTCAAGGCCGCGCTGAATTTCAACGCCCTGTCGCCGGGCGCAGCCGCAGTCGACCGGATTCGCGCAACGGCCAAACTGCTGCATCTCGATGCGGCGCACGGCGTGCGGGTTCGCATGACGGGGCCGGTACCGCTCTCGGACGACGAATTCGCGAGCATCACCGACCGTGCTTACCTTATGGCAGCGGTCATTCTGATCGCGGTCACCTTGACCTTGTGGCTGGCCGTCAGTTCATTTCGCATCATTTTTTCGATCCTGGTCACGCTGTTTGCGGGGCTCTCCATCACCATGGCGCTGGGCCTGCTCGCGGTGGGCGTCTTCAACATCATCTCGATCGCCTTCGTCGCCTTGTTCGTCGGTCTCGGCGTGGACTTCGCGGTGCAGTTCGCGGTCCGCTATCGCGCCGAGCGCCATGAGGTGGGCGAATTGGTTCGGGCTCTTCAACGCACCGGCCGCGGGCTGGGGATACCGCTCGCGCTTGCGGCCGGCGCCACGGCGGCGGGTTTCCTCGCCTTCCTGCCCACCGATTACATCGGCGTGGCGGAGCTGGGCGAAATCGCCGGCATCGGCATGATCGTCGCATTTCTGCTGGCGATCACCATGCTGCCTGCGCTGCTCGTCCTGCTCAGGCCGCGCGGCGAGCAGGAGGAAGTGGGATTCAAGACCCTGGCGCCGGCGGACAGGTTCGTGGCGCGCAATCGCCGCAACATTCTGCGCGGGGGGGCTTTGCTTGCGTTCGCCGGCCTCGCATCGATCCCCTTCATGCATTTCGATTCAAATCCGCTCGATCTGCGCAGCCGCAAGGTGGAATCGGTCGCCACGCTGTTCGAGCTGATGGCCGATCCCCAAACGTCGCCCAACACCATCGACGTGCTCGCGCCATCGCTGCCTGCGGCGGACAAGCTTGCGGCCCGCCTTTCGCGCATTCCGGAAGTCGGCCAGGCCATCACGTTGAGCAGCTTCATCCCGGACGACCAGAAGCAGAAGCTCGCGCTCATCTCGGATGCCTCGCTTCTGCTCGATACCGCGCTCAATCCGCCGACGACGAAGTCGGCGCCGACCGACCAGGACGTTGTCCAGAGCATGCGCGCGACGGCGAAGGCTCTGCGGGCGGCGCAAGGCGGAGCGGGCGCAAGGGCCGACGCGAAGCGCCTTGCCGACGCGCTCGACCGGCTTTCGGACGAGGGACCGGAAGCCCGAGCCCGGGCCCAGGCCGCAATGATTCCCGATCTGAACACGCTGATGGACGAACTACGCACGGCGTTGCAGCCGACCGGCGTCACGCGCGCGAGCATGCCGCCCGATCTGGTGAGCGAATGGATCGCGGCCGACGGCACGGCGCGTGTCCAGCTCTTCCCCAAAGACACATCCGGCACGTCGGCAGCCTTGCGCAAGTTCGGCGATGCCGTGCTCGATGTCGTGCCGAACGCGACCGGCACGCCCATCTCCATCCGCAAGTACAGCGTCGCCATCACGCGTGCCTTCGTGAATGCCGGCCTGCTTGCCTTCGTCATCATCACGCTGCTCCTGATCCTCGTGCTAAGGCGCTTGACGGACGTGATGATGACGATCGCGCCATTGGTGCTGAGCGCGCTGCTGACGGTTCTGACCTGCGTCTTGATGGGGCTTGAATTCAATTTCGCCAATATCATAGCCATGCCGCTTTTGTTCGGCATCGGCGTGGCATTCGATATCTATTTCGTCATCGCATGGCGCAACGGTTCGACGAATCTCCTGCAATCGAGCCTGGCGCGCGCGGTGGTCTTTAGCGCGCTCACGACGGCTTCGGGCTTCGGGACTCTGTGGCTGTCGAGCCATCCCGGAACGGCGAGCATGGGCGAGCTGCTGATGATCTCGCTGGCCTGGACGTTGGCGACGACGCTGTTCTTCCTGCCGGCGTTGCTCGGACCGCCGCCGGCGACCGAGCCTATTTCATCAGCGCGTCGGTGAGGTCGTCGATCTTCTTGATCAGCGCGGGCGCGCCGCCGGAGGACAAAGTGGCGCCGAAATCCGACCGCCGCGTCGCCAGCTCGCTGATCGTGCCGTTGAGATAGACGTCGAGAATCTTCCAGCTCCCGCCCGTGTCGTGCATGCGATAGTTGAACGGCACGGTTTGTCCCGAAGTGACCAACTTGCTTTTCACCAGCTTGTCTGCCCCGCGCTGCTGGGCGGCCGGCTCGACGACGAATTTCTCGCCGCTGTAGGTATCGAAGTTCTTGGCATAGTTGACGACGGTCATCCGCTCGAAGGCTTTGATCAGGCCTTGCTGCTGGTCTGCGGGAAGGCTGGGCCAACTGGGACCGACGATGATCCGGGTCATATCGGTGAGATCATAGGCGCGCTCCACCGCGGGCGTGAGCTTGGCAATGCGGCCGTTCAGGCCGAGCTCCTTTCCGTGCTTCATGGAATCGAGCAGCGAATCGTAGAACGTCTGCACCGCCTGTGCGGCAGGATCCATCTGCGCGTGAGCGGCAGGTGCCGCGGCGACAAGAGCAGCGGCAAGGGCGGCGAACCGGAACAGCTTCATTGTCATCATGGGCCTCCAGAAACGAAACGTTTGCGGCGGAAATTGGTCAGGCTTCGCGGTCCAAAAGCGACAGAGGCAGCGCCTGCAACCGGGCTGCCGCCGGCCCGTAACAGGCAAGTCCCTGCGCGGCAGTCTTGGCGAGACGTTCGGCTTCTGACCGGGCGCGTCCGATTCCATAGATCGATACCAGGGTCGCTTTGCCCATGTTCTCGTCTTTGCCGACGCCCTTGCCGGTCTTTTCCATGGTGCTGGTGACGTCGAGAAGATCGTCCGTGATCTGGAACACCAGACCCATGTCGCGCGCGTAGTCGCGCATGCGAGCGCGATCGGCATCGTCCGCGCGGCCCAAGATCGCACCGGCTTCGCAAGAGAACTCGAACAGCTGCCCGGTCTTGAGCCGTTGCAGGAGCATCACCTCGTCCGCGCCGAATTCCGCGTCCTGAGCCTGCATGTCAATCATCTGCCCGCCGATCATCCCGTCGCTGCCGGCCGCCTGTGCCAGGCGTGCCACCAGTCTGCAACGTACGTCGGCGGAAGGATGCGTCGCCGGCTCGGCCAAAATTTCGAAAGCGGCCGTCAGAAGCGCATCGCCAACGAGCACCGCTGTGGCTTCGTCGAAAGCGATGTGGGTCGTGGGCCGCCCGCGCCGCAGCGCGTCGTCGTCCATGCAGGGCAGGTCGTCATGGACCAGCGAATAGGTGTGCAGCGCCTCGATGGCGGCCGCTACCCTTAAGGCGTGACGCTCCGAAGCTCCGAACAGCTTGGCGCTTTCGAGCACCAGAAAGGGCCTCAGCCGCTTGCCGCCGGCGAAAACCGCATAGCGCATCGCTTCCTGGACGCGGCCATGCAACCCGTGAGGCTTGGGCAGCAGCTCGTCCAAGGCCTGGTCGACGGCTTGCCTCGCCAGTGCCATGGCGGGGCCAAGATCGGCTTGGGAGATCCAATGTTGCGGTACTGATGACGTGTTCTTCATGCGCGTACGGACCGGGCGGAGCGAGCCGGAAACTAGCACAATGGAGAGGGTTGCCAGGGGCGGGCCGGCACTATTGCATGTTGCGTTGCAATAAAGCCATTGCGGCCCTCGCGCGTTTCTGGAAGATGGGGCTGTTTTTGGGGGCATCCCCTCTCGGCCCGGGAGCCAAAGTCCATGCGTGTCGTCCTTGCCCAGCCTCGCGGCTTTTGCGCGGGCGTCGTCCGGGCCATCGACATCGTCGAGCGCGCGCTGGAGAAGTTCGGCGAACCGGTCTATGTCCGCCATGAAATCGTGCACAACAAGCATGTCGTGGACACGCTCAAGAACAAGGGCGCCCGCTTCGTCGAGGAGCTGACGGAGGTTCCCGACGGCGCCGTCACCGTGTTCAGCGCCCATGGCGTCCCTCAGAGCGTCGTCAAGGATGCCGAGTCGCGGGGGCTCCCCGTACTGGATGCCACCTGCCCGCTGGTCTCCAAGGTCCACAACCAGGGCAAGCGCTATGTCGCCCATGGCCGCAACCTGATCCTGATCGGCCATGCCGGGCACCCCGAGGTCGAGGGAACGATGGGGCAGGTGGGAGCCCCCGTATTCCTCGTCTCGTCGGAGGAGGACGTGGATGCGCTCGAGATCGACCGGGCGACACCGGTCGCCTACATCACCCAGACGACACTCTCCATCGACGACACCAAGAGCATCATCGCGGCGCTGAAGCGCAAATTCGTGGATATCGTCGGTCCGGAGACGACTGACATTTGTTATGCGACGCAGAACCGTCAGACTGCCGTGCGCGAATTGGCGAAGGTTGCCGACGTGATCCTGGTCGTCGGCGCCAAGAACAGTTCGAACTCGAACCGCCTCGTCGAGATCGGCCGCGAATCGGGCGTGCCGTCCTATCTCATCGCCGACGGCAGCGAGCTCAATCCGGAGTGGGTCAAGGGCAAAGGCGCCGTCGGCCTGACTGCGGGCGCCTCGGCGCCCGAAAAGCTGGTCGAGGACGTTATCAATACGCTGGGCCGCATCGCGCCGGTGGAAGTCGTAACCATGGACGGCAAGAAGGAGCACATCGAGTTCCGCCTGCCGGCCGAATTGCGAGACTAGACAACATGGGTATCCCGTTGCGACAGGCCGCCAAGATCGGCTCCTACGTGATGAAGCAGCACCTCACCGGGGTGAAGCGCTATCCGTTGGTGCTGATGCTCGAGCCGTTGTTCCGCTGCAATCTGGCCTGCGCCGGTTGCGGCAAGATCGATTACCCCGATGAGATTCTGAACCAGCGTCTGTCGTACGTCGAATGCATGGAGGCGATCGACGAATGCGGCGCGCCCGCGGTATCGATCGCGGGCGGCGAGCCACTGCTCCATCGCGATATGCCGCGCATCGTCGAAGGTTTCCTCGACAGGAACAAGTTCGTCATCCTCTGCACCAATGCGCTGCTGCTGGCCAAGAAGATCGACCAGTACAAGCCCCATCCGAACTTCACCTGGTCGATCCATCTCGACGGCGACGAAGCGATGCACGATCATTCGGTCTGCCTCGACGGGGTCTATGACAAGGCGATCAACGCCATCAAGCTCGCGAAATCGAAGGGCTTCCGCACCCAGATCAACTGCACGCTGTTCTCCAACGCGATTCCGGAGCGCGTCGCCAAGTTCTTCGACCTGATGATGGAGATGGGGCTCGACGGCATCACCATCTCGCCCGGTTATGCCTATGAGCGCGCCCCGGATCAGGAGAGCTTCCTCAATCGCGAGCGCACCAAGCGCCTGTTCCGCGACATCCTCTCGCGCGGCAATGGCGGCAAGAATTGGGAATTCACGCAGTCGGCGCTGTTCCTCGACTTCCTCGCCGGCAACCAGGCTTATGAGTGCACGCCCTGGTCGATGCCGTTGCGCTGCGTCTTCGGCTGGCAGAAGCCGTGCTATCTGCTCGGCGAGGGCTATGCCAAGACCTTCAAGGAGCTGATGGAAGACACCGAGTGGGACAAGTACGGCGTCGGCAAATATGAGAAATGCCAAGACTGCATGGTGCATTGCGGCTTCGAAGGCACCGCGGTCGTGGACTCCATCCGCCATCCGCACAAGCTGATCCCGCTGGCGATGCGCGGCGTGAAGACCGACGGCCCACTGGTCAAGGACATCGACACCTCGAAGCAGCGGCCGGCCGAATTCGTGTTCTCAAAGCATGTCGAGCACAAGCTAGCCGAGATACGGACAGCCAAGGCCCGGCCCCAGCACCTCGACGCAGCGGAGTAACGCGGCGAACGCCTTCTCGCTCTCGCGCGCGGTGCGGATCAGCGCGGGGATCTGCAGCGGATGGCGCGCGACCGATCCCAGAACGCGGCCGAGATCGATTCCGCCATCGGGCTTCATCGCCACCAGCGTCGCGGGTGGGAGGGACTGATCGGCGCGGTCGGAAATCACGCGCAATGCTGCAAAGGGGAGATTCTTGGTCAGGGCTGCACGTGCAGCGTGGTGGGATTCCAGATCCACCGACACCGCACGCGTCGATTGGTGGAGCAGGGCCTTCACCTCTGCGCTGTCCGCGATCTCGCCTCGCCCCAGCATGGCGCCGATGGTGGCGTCCGGAATTTGAGTGGCAAGGCGTGACGTCCAGCGCGAATCCGTCTCGAAGGCTTCATTCTCCGTCAGCACGCGCTCCGCGACGACGACGTCTCCGACTTTCAGATCGGGAGCCAATGCACCCGCAATCCCAACAGAGATGATCGCTGTGACGTCGGGCGAGACATCGAACGTGGTGCCAGTCGCAACACAAACCTGTGCCTTCTCCAGAACGCGCGCTTCACGCTTCAGGCCGCAGACGACGAGCATAACCATACTTGTCATCTCCGGCGAGCAGCGCCGTCAGGCGCTGCGAGGTCAAGGGGACCCAGGCAGAAAGGCCGGGCTAGTTGTCTCCACCTGGGTCCCCTTGCCCTCGCGCAGCTTGCGCTGCGCTCGGCCGGGGATGACAGGAGAGCTCTAAAGCCCATGCGCCACCTGGCGCGAATTGCCGCTCTTGAGGTTGCGGTAGCGCGCCGCCGCCCAGAGCGGGAAAAACTTCGCATAGCCGTGATAGCGCAGATAGAACACGCGCGGAAAACCGCCGCCGGTGTAGCTCTCTTCCGGCCACAGACCGTCCTCGCGCTGCACAGATTGCAGATAGCGGATGCCGCGAGCTGTCGCGGGATGATCGACTTCGCCTGCCGCCATCAATCCGAGCAATGCCCACGCCGTCTGCGATGCGCAGGACGGTGCGCGCTCATAGCCCGAATAGTCGAGCCTGTAACTGTCGCAGCTTTCGCCCCAGCCGCCGTCTTCGTTCTGGATCGAAACCAGCCACTCCGCCGCGCGGCGGATCATGGGATCGTCGGCGGAAAGGCCTGCCGCGTTCAGTCCCGCCAGCGCAGACCATGTGCCGTAGATGTAGTTCACGCCCCAGCGGCCGAACCAGCTTCCGTCCTTCAGCTGCGACTTGCGCAGGAACTCCACCGCCGCCTTGACGCGGCCGTCGTTCGCGGACGCACCGAGCTGCATCAGAAGCCCGATGCAGCGCCCGGTCACGTCGTCGGTCGGCGGATCGAGCAAGGCGCCGTGATCCGCGAAGGGAATGTTGTTCAGGTAGTAATAGACATTGTCGGCGTCGAACGCGCCCCAGCCGCCGTTCCCGCTCTGCATGCCCTCGACCCATTCGCGGCCGCGCGCAATCGACTCGGCATACTTCGCCTGATCGAAGCGATGCAGCGCCATCGCAACCACCGCCGTGTCGTCGAGATCGGGATAGTAGTCGTTCCAGTACTGGAAAGCCCAGCCGCCGGGACGCACCTTCGGCCGTTCCTCGGCCCAATCGCCCTTCACGTCGAGCACCTGGCGGTCTTTTAGCCACTCCAACCCGCGCGCGACGGCTGCCTGCGCCGCATCGACTTTCGATTCCATCAGCGCGTGGCACATCAGTGCCGTGTCCCAGATTGGCGAGACGCAGGGCTGGCAATAAGCTTCGTTGTCCTTGATCACGAGCAGTTTCTCGACCGAGAGACGCGCGATTGCGCGGTCGGGATGATTCGGCGCATAGCCCATCACGTCATACATCATCACGCTGTTGGCCATCGCCGGATAGATCGCGCCCAGACCGTCCTTGCCGTTCAGGCGATCGGTCGTCCAGGACACGCATTTGTCGATGGCGCGCTGGCGCAGATTATTCGGCCAGAGCGGCTCGACGCGCTTGAGCACCCAATCGAGCGCGCCGAAGAACGCCGACCAGAAGGCGCTCTGATGCGGCGCGCGTTTGGCGGCCGCCGTTCCGCCGGGCACGAACAGTTCCCCGACATGGATGCCGCGCGGATTGCGCGCGATGGGCTTCTTCGCCGCCAATACGAGCAGCGGCACGATGACGGTGCGCGCCCAATACGACATCTTGGAAAGATGGATCGGAAACCAGCGCGGCAGAAGGATCAATTCCACCGGCACCGTCGGCACGTTCGACCAAGAGGTCTGGCCATAGAGCGCGAGCAGGATGCGGGTGAACACATTGGCCTTCAGCGCGCCTCCGCGCGCAAGGATCGCTTCGCGCGCACGCACCATGTGCGGCGCATCGATATCGTCGCCGATCATCTTGAGCGCAAAATAGGCTTTCACCGTCGCGCTGATGTCGAAATGGCCGCCATGATAGAGCGGCCAGCCGCCGTGATCGGCCTGGATGCGGCGCAGGTAGACGCCGATCTTGCGTTCGAGCTCCAGGTTTGGCGTCTCCGACAAATAGTGGACCAGCAGCACATATTCCGAGGGAATGGTGGCGTCGGCTTCCAATTCGAACACCCAATGGCCGTCATTTTTCTGCTTCGACAGCAGCGCGGCCGTGGCGCCGCGGATGGTCGCTTCGAGCGCCGCCGAATTGGTCTCTTCGATCTGAATTTGGTTCATGGCTCAACGACTATAAGCGATTTTCGCGGCGTTGTGACCGGAGCGGACCGCGCCTTCGATGGTGGCGGGCAATCCGGTGTCGGTCCAGTCGCCGGCGAGCAACAGATTTCGCCATTGGGTGGTCGCAAGCGGACGCTTCGCGTTCTGTTCCGGCGTGGCGGCAAAGGTCGCGCGCTTTTCCTTCACGATCTGCCACGGTGGCGGTGTGCTATTCATGTCCAAGGCCGCAGCCACGTCGTTCCAGATGAGATGCGCCAGCTCCTCGCGCTCGCGATCCACCAACCGGTCGGCGCCGCTGATGGTGACCGAGATGCGGTCGGAGAAGGAGAAAATCCACTCTACCGTGCCGCCGATCACGCCCAGCATCTGCGGCGCATCCCTCGGCGGCGCGATCTTGAAATGCGCGTTGACGATGGCTGAGAAGCGGTCCGGTGCGGCGAGCCCGGGGATCAGTTCCTGCGCCACCCAGGGCGGCACGGCGAGGATAACGACGTCTTCGGACGAGACGGCGATTGTGGCATCGCTGAATTCCAGGGCGTTGACCGTTGCGCTTTCAAACTCTATCCGCCGGAGACGCTGGCCCATTTGCACCGCGGCGTTCTTGTCCTGGAGATAGGCGAGCGCCGGATCGATGAAGCTTGCCGCCAATGTCGGATGCGCAATTCGGGGGCGGTAGGCGCGCCCGCCTTTGGCCAATGTCTCGCGGATCACTGCGGCGGCAAGCGCGGCCGACGAAATCTCGGGTTCGGTATTGAGCGCGGCCAGCAGGAACGGCCGCATCAGCCGCTCCCACAGCGCGCCGTCGCAGCGCATAACATCGGCGATTCGTCGTGTTGCGCCCGGAAAGATGAGACCCAACAGGCTCGCATAGTCGCCAAGACTTGTGCCAGGAACTCGCCGCGAGGGCACGAGCGTCCACCAAGGCAGCGGCCCTTCATTCGGCGCGATCATCCAGCGCGCAGCGCTTTTGAGGTCGACGAAATCGAAACGCGCGCGATCCGGTCCCACGAGCCGCTCTTGGGCGCCGACGCGCCCCAAATAATCGAACGTCGCGTGGTTGCCCGACAGCACCAGGTGATTGCCATTGTCGATAACCTGACCCAGCACGGAGTCGAAATAAGAACGGCAGCGTCCGCCGGCTTGCGGCGCGGCTTCGTAGACGGAAACCTGCGCGCCCTTCCGCGCAAGCGCCGTCGCCGCGGCCAGACCGGCCAGCCCCGCGCCGATGACGTGGACCTTTCTCATCCGATCAGTCCGTGGCGCAACACGATGGCGGCAAGCTGCGTCTTGGGCAGACGCACGCGATGGCGCGGAGGCACCCAGCCTTGCGTTTCCATCGCGCGCAGAATCCCGGAATAGACCGCGCCCATCAATTTCGGCGTGCGGATGCGGCCTTTCGGTTTGGCGGCAAAGATCGCTTCGGCCGCGCGATAGTGCTCATGCGCCAGCATCGCGCAGGCGCGACAGGCGACATCGATCCGCGGATCGGCGATCGCGGCCTTCGGGTCAGCGGTCGCAATTCCGGCGCTCTCCAAATATTCGTGTGCAAGATACAGGCGTCCGATGCCGGCGTCCTCGTCGAGGTCGCGCAGGATGTTGGTGAGCTGCAATGCGCGGCCCAGGTGATGGGCGAGTTTGAAGCCCGGCTCCTCTTCCATGCCGAACACTTTGATCGAAAGCCTTCCCACCGCACTGGCCACGCGATCGCAATAGAGGTCGAGGATGGCCAGGTCCGGCGCCACGATGTCGCCGGCGACATCCATCTCCATGCCGTCGATCACCGCGAGAAAATCGCCCTTGCGAAGGCGATAGCGCGCTACGGCCTCCTTCAGGAACGCGCTCTGGACCGCGGTGCCGCCGGCATAGAGCACGTCCAGATCGCGCCGCCAGGCATCGAGCGCGGCAAAACGCTCGTCGCGCGTCCCCACGCCGTCGTCGGCGATGTCGTCGACCATGCGGCAGAAGGCGTAGATCGCGAACATCGCCTCGCGTTCCGCGCGGGGCATCAGCCGCATCGCGGCATAGAACGAGCTGCCCCTGGCCTTGGCTTCGACCGCCTCGACTTCGCGCGGCACGGCGCTCATGCGCGGCCCCTGAGGTGACCGAAGAATGCACGCAACGCCAACGGCACCATCTCGCGCTTGCGATGATGCACGCGCTCGGAGAGAGGGTCGCGGCGCATCAACGTGTCGTCTAGGTCTTCGGCGAACTTCTGAATTATGTTCACTTCAAGCGCCAGCCTGCGGTCGCGAATGCGTCCGGCGAAGCCGCGCGACACATCGAGCAGCTCGCGAGTGCGGCGCGCAAGCACCGCGATGACGCGCCGCAAAGGCTCGGGCGCTTTGTCCTCGCTCAACATCTCCACGCGCGCGCCAAGATTCCGCATCGTATCCTCGGGAAGATATACGCGGTCGAGGTTGCGGTAATCCTTGCCGCAGTCCTGAAGGTGATTGATCACCTGCAGCGCGGCGCACAGAGCATCCGACAGGGGCCAAAGCGCGCGATCCTCGCCATGGACATCGAGAACGAAACGTCCTACCGGCATCGCGGAATAGCGGCAATAATTCATCAAATCGTCCCAGTCGGTGTATCGCAGCTTCGTCACGTCGCGGCGAAAGGCTTCGAGCAGCAACAACCCATGCTGCGGCGAGAGCCTGCGTTCGTCGAGCACGTAGCGCAGCGCGAGCGCCTCCGGCGAGCTGTCGAGTTCCCCGGTCAGCGTCCGGTCCATCTCCTCGAGCAATTTGAGTTTCTCGTCCGCACTCGCATTCGGATGATCGGCCACATCGTCCGCCGTCCGCGCGAAGCGATAGAAGGCCAGGATGGGAGCACGGCAAGGCGGCTTTATCAGCCACGATGCGACGGGAAAGTTCTCGTCGCGGTGGCTTTTGCCCGAGCTCAGATACGATGCCGTCATGCCCTTGCCTGCGCCCGGCCCTTCCACATCCCGCCGCGGCCGCGCCAATGCTGAATGGCGGAGTCCAGCGTGAACAGGCCGTACAAAGCACCGATCACAGGCAGTGCCAATCCCCAAAGCGGCGACAAGCGGTAGAAGCGCAGCATCGGCACGATAGCGAGTGCCATCAGCGCCCACGCCGCCACGCCCATCCAACGCGCCGCACCGCCCGCAAACACGGCGAGTATCGGGGCCGCGGCGTATACGAGCGCCATGCCCAAGACGGTCCCGGCCAACAGGAGCGGCGAGTACGCAAGCTGGGCATAGGCCGAGCGTGCCACCATGGTGCGGATCTCGCCAAAGAAATAGGGCCGAAGGCTGACGCTGCGGTTGGTCAGTCCCAGCCAGATGGGCCCTTGCCGCTTGAGCAGGCGCCCCATCGCACAATCGTCGATGATCTCGCCGCGAATGGCGGCGATGCCGCCGGCGCGCTCCAGTGCATCGCGCCTGATGAGCATGCAGCCTCCCGCCGCCGCCGCCAGGTTGTTTCGCGGGTCATTGACCCAGCCGAATGGGAACAGCATGTCGAAGAAGAAGACGAAAGCCGGGATCAGCAGCTTCTCCGCGAAACCGTCGCAGTGAAGCCTCGCCATCAGCGAGGTCAGCACGAACCTTTGCGCTTCTGCGCGCGCCACGAGCTGGGAAAGATTGTCGGGTGTGTGCGCGATATCGGCGTCGGTGAGCCAGAGATAGTCCGGTGTCCCGGCTGCGGCGATGCCCTGACTCACGGCCCATAGCTTGCCGGTCCAGCCGGAAGGTCTCGGGCTTCCGGTGATCACATCGCAGCCGAGGGCGCGCGCATCGTCTCCCGTCCCGTCGCTGCTCTGGTCGTCGACCACGATGATACGGAAGGATCCGCGATAGTCCTGCGCCATCAGGCTGCCGACGCTGTTTACGATAACATCGGCTTCGTCGCGCGCCGGCACCACCGCGACAACCGACGGCCACGCGGCGGGCGCCGGGCCCTCCTGGGTGTCGCGTTCACGCGCGAGCCAGAATAATCCGCGGCCCAGCAGCAAATAAAGCCATGCCAAAAGCGGCACCACAGCAAACGCCAGGATCATTTCACGTATCCTGCGCGCCGAAACCACTCGAGCGCGTCCCGAAGCGCATGAACGTAGGGCCGCGCTCGATAGCCGAGCGCGCGTTCGGCCTTCGCCGACGAGAAGAACATGCGGTATTTGCTCATCCGAAGGGCATCGGCGGTCATGAACGGCTCCTTGCCGGTCATGCGCGCGAAACTTTGCGCCGCATACGCCAATGGATAGAGCGGCAGCCGCGGCAAACGGATTTTCGGTGCGCGGCGTCCTGACATTTGCGCGATCTGGGCGAGCATCTCCGCCAGCGTCGCATCCTGGCCGCCGAGGATGTAACGCTCGCCGACGGCCCCTTTGTCGAAGGCGAGCAGATGTCCCTCCGCGACATCGTCGACGTGCACGAGGTTGAGGCCGGTATCGACATAGGCGGGCATGCGGCCGCTCGCCGCCTCGACCACGATGCGTCCTGTAGGCGTGGGCTTCACGTCGCGCGGTCCGATGGGCGTCGACGGGTTGACGATCGTCGCGCGCAGGCCGTTTTCCGCGATCATGCGCTCGACCAGGCGCTCGGCGACGACCTTGCTGCGCTTGTAGGCGCCGATAGCGCTCTTCTCATCGTGGCGCGACGTCTCATCGGCAGCACGGCCTTTGAGCGGCTTCAAGGTCGCGACGCTGCTGGTGTAGACGATTTTCTCCACGCCTTGCGCGAGCGCGGCCAGCATCACGTTGCGCGTGCCCACGCGATTGTTGCGGACGATCTCCTCCGGATCTGGGGCCCAGAGCCGGTAGTCGGCGGCGACGTGAAAAAGATAGCGCGAGCCTCTTGCCGCTCGGTGCATCGAATCCGCGTCCAGCATGTCACCTGAGACGGTCTCCGCGTCCAATTCCGCGACATTGGTCGTCGGACTCGACGGCCGCACGAGAATGCGCACGCGATATCCGCGCGCGACAAGCTTGCGCGCGACCGCGGAGCCCACGAAACCCGTGGCGCCCGTGACCAGAACGGTGTCGCTCACAGTTCGGGCGACGCCAGCGCGCGGCGTCCTTCCAGTCCCTGCCAGACGAGCAAGACCGGCCCGCCGACGACGATTTCCCTCGCGCGTTTCAACAGCGACACGGCGAGTCCGGTTTCCGGCGGAAGGCCGAACAGCGGCATCATCATCGCATAGCCCGCCTCCTGAACGCCCAGCGCGCCAGGAACGAAGGCGGCGGCGCTGCGAATCGCGCTGAGAATGGCCTCGATGGCGACGGCTCCGGCGAAATCGATGTGCCGGCCGATCAATCGCACGGAAAGCCAGAGCGCAAAGGCGCTCGCGATCCAGCCGGCAAGATGCAAGGCCGACGACACCGCCAGGCGCCCGGGACTTTCATAGATCGCTTGAATACGCTCGCTGAAATCGCGCGTCCGTTCAGCGATGCGAGGAAGGAATCGCTGCGCCAGCTTCTCTGCGAGCGCGAAGCCGCGGCGCTGAAGAATAACGAAGGCAAGACTTCCGGCGAGCACCACCACGATGCCGGCAAGCGTGCCGGGCGGAAGCGCCTGCGCGGAGTTCTCGGCGAACAATGCCGCACCGATGAGGATGAACACGATCTGCGCCATCATTTCCGTCGTCATGTCGACAATTGCGGAGGCGGCGGCGTCGGGCCCCGCCATGCCGTTCAGGATCAACGCGCGCATACCGATCGCGATACCGCCGAACTGCGAGAAAGGCAGAACCTCGCCCGCCGCGTCTCGCACCATTCGCGCCCAAACGAACGGCATCGCTCGCGCGCCCGGCATGAGCGCGAACCATGCCGCTCCCAGCACAAGGAAAAGGGCCAGCGAAACCAGGCAAAGCAGCACGAATCCGCTCCAGCCCACCGCCGCGACACCGCCGATCACGGCGCCGAATCCGACGTGGAAGATCACATAGAGTGCAAGCGCGAGGCCCAGAAGCCCTGCCAGGATGACGCCGATACGCATGAGCCTTAATTCGGAATGAAACGGCGCGCCAGCCTGACCATGGACGGCACGAAGCGCGGCCGCTTCAGCCGCGCATCGTAGGCATCGAGCCTGCGGTCATTCTCGGCCAGGCAAATGTCCATCAATTCACCTACCTTGATCTCGCCGCCCAGCTGCTCCGCGCCGGTGACTGTGAAGTTGTTATCCTGTTCGCCATGGCCGATGTCTTTTGCGATGCCAATCCTTTCCCATGCCAGAAACGCCCACACGGCGAGAACCTTGAGTTCGAACCACGGCCTCTTCCACCACGCCATGTTGCGGCGATGCCAAGCGGCCCAGTTGACGAAGAACAGGATGTGGCGGCCTTCCTCCTTGATCACCGGTTCGAAGGTCTCGACCAGCTCCGCCGGGAAATAGCCCGAGCGCCGAGCCGTCTCGAACAGCCCGAATGCGAAGAAGCTGTCGATGCATTCGCTGTAGCCGGTGACCAGAAACGCCCATTCCGGATCGCGAGGCCGCTGGAATAGCGGCTCGGGCGCAAGCTTGATGCCATAGGCTTCCACGAGGTTCGCGAGTACGTGACGGTGGCGGCGCTCCTCGAAACCGTTGAGCTCCACAGCCTTGCGCAGCAGCGGGTCGCTGATCCCTTCCGCATAGGTGCAGACATTCAGACCTGCGCGGTTTTCGGTCTGCACCGCGATATCCCAAATAGGCAGCGAGGTGATCCGGGCTTCGGCCTCCTTGTCGAGCTTCGGCCAGTCGATCACCGCGGGGCGATAGGGATCGAAGGAATCGAGCAGCGTCCGGCAAAACAGGATCTTGTGCGCCTCGCTGCCGAATCGGATCGGCCCGGGCGCAGGCACAGGCGGCCGGGCGAAGTCCAGGTCCGGAAATGGCAGGGTCATGGCGTTCAAAGTCGGCGCTCCCACTTCAACCAGTCTAGCGTCTTATTGTGCGCCTGCGAAATCTGCAAAACCGCCGCAACGAATATCTAGAGGAATTTCAACGTCTTGGAGCGCGAGAAGCTCCTCGGCATAGCGGTACCCTTCTGCAGAGCCCGGATAGGGCCCGGTCGCCGGATGCAGGTAAATCTCGCTCAAGCCCTGCGGAAGCTTTGAAACGATGCCAGCGAGGCGCTCCCGGGTCATTTCGCCCGACCAGCGCAGACCATAGACGCGGTCGGACACCAGCAGGCCGTCCGCGCGATAGCGCCGGCGCAGCGTTCGCGCCAGCAGGTGATCGGTCTCGAACGGCACGCGCAACGCCTTCATTCCATGGGGGCGTCCGATGGCGACGACCAGTTTGGCGATTGTCGGATGCAGGTGGAAATGCTTGTGCGTGTTCACATGATCGAGCGGAAGATCTGTCGCGGCGAACGCTTGGAACTGCGCCTCGATCTCGGCAGCGAGCTGGCGCCGCGCGGAGGGGAGGAAAAACATCTTGGCGCCCGCGCGGACCATGCTTTTGTCGAAGCGGCCATCGCGGCCGATCAGCAACGGCACCTCTGCCGCCTGCAGCGCCGGTTCGCCATCGACCAGCACCAGATGCAATCCCACGCGCAGCGACGGCATCATTTTCGCGCGTGCCACCGCGTCGGCGGCCGCAGGCCCGGTGACCATCAAGCTCGCGGCGGTAAGCACGCCGCGGCGATGCGCCAACTCGACGGCGTCGTTCACCTCTTTCGCCGCGCCGAAATCGTCGGCGGTGATGACGAGCTTGCGGTTCATTTATTTGCAACGACCAACGAAACGTCAAGCCGCGTGGCGCCGCTCGCGCAGGAACTGGAAGAACTCGACGCCTTCGCGCAGCCGCCGCTTCATCATGTCGGTTGAGCGCACCATCTCGCCGACGATCGACGCGATCTTGCTCGGGCGGAAATAGAATTCCTTGTAGAAGCTCTCCAGTGAAGTGAATATCTCCTTGTGCGACAGGTGGGGGTAGTGAAGCGGCGCGATCTGAATGCCGCTTTCGTCCACCAACTCGGCGTTCGCCGCGTCCAGCCAGCCGTTCTTCATCGCTTGATCGTAAAGGAAGGTGCCGGGATAAGGCGCGGCCAGCGAGACCTGGATGGTATGCGGGTTGATGCGCTTCGCGAATTCGACGGTCTCGCGGATCGTCTGCCGTGTTTCGCCGGGAAGGCCGAGAATGAAGGTGCCGTGGATAGCGACGCCGAGATTGTGGCAGTCGCGTGTGAAGCGTTCCGCCACCTCGATGCGCATGCCTTTCTTGATGTTGTGCAGGATCTGCTGGTTGCCGGACTCGTAGCCGACCAGCAGCAGTCTCAGGCCGCCGTCCTTCAACTTTTTGAGCGACTCATAAGGCACGTTGGCCTTGGCATTGCATGACCAGGTGATGCCGAGCTTGCCGAGTTCCTTGGCAATCGCTTCGGCGCGCGGAAGATTGTCGGTGAAAGTGTCGTCGTCGAAGAAGAATTCCTTGGTCTGCGGGAATGCCTTCGTCGCCCATTTGATCTCTTCGATCACGTGTTCGACCGAGCGGACGCGATAGTTGTGGCCGCCGACCGTCTGCGGCCACAGGCAGAACGTGCAGCGCGATTTACAGCCGCGGCCGGTGTAGATCGAGATGTAGGGATGTTTCAGATAGCCGATGAAGTAGTTCTCCATCGTGAGATCGCGCTTGTAAACCGGCGTGACCCAGGGAAGGCTGTCCATATCGTGCAGGATCGGACGGTCCTCGTTGTGCACGATGACGCCGTCCCTGTTGCGAAACGACAGGCCCTTGACCGACGGCCAGTCATTGCCGTCGGCGACTTCCTTGACCGTGAAGTCGAATTCGTTGCGCGCGACGAAGTCGATCGCGGGCGCATCCTTCAGCGAGCCTTCGGCATTGACCGCGACCTTGGCGCCGATCAGGCCAGCCTTGAGGTTCGGGTTGGCGTCCTTTAGCGCCTCGATCACCTTCACGTCCGATTTGAACGAGGGGACGGAAGTGTGGGCCACGACCAGGTCGAAATCCTTGGCCTGTGCCACCACCTCGGCGAGCGAGGTTTTGTGCGGTGGTGCGTCGATCAGCTTGGAGTTTTCGACCAGCGCGGCGGGTTGGGCGAGCCAGGTGGGATACCAGAAGCTTCTGATCTCCCGCTTGGCCTGATAGCGCGAGCCGGCGCCGCCGTCGAAACCGTCGAAGGAGGGTGCCTGGAGGAACAGGGTGCGCATGCTCGAATTACCTCTACCTGTCAAATAGAACGCCGTTGGAGGTCACAGCGAAGCGACGCCCGCGCCAGCGTACGCTGCCCCCGTATAGAGAACCCACGAAAATCGCAAATGACAGCAGATCGCGCAACGGCAGGAGGGCCACGGAACCCGCGCCGGCGCCTAAAACCTTGTCCATCCGCAGTTTCAGTACCGCTCGCGCCGCCATAGCCGCCGCCAGCGCACTCAAGGTAAACGGACCCGGCGCCAGTGCCACAGCGACCAAAGCCAGCGGCATGGCATGGATGACGACCGACCCTAGATGGCCCTTCCAATTGAGCAGGCGGATGGTTCTTGCCCAGCGCAGCTCGTGCGCCACAGTCTCGCTTGCATGGGATTCAGCACAGCTATGCGCCACGATCACCGGCGCGAGGCGGGTCGGCTCTCCCGCCGCGCGCACCGCGCGGCCCAGCTCGTAGTCGTCCGCGAGGAGGTCGGCGAAGGCCTCGAAACCCCCGATGCGCTGGAGCAAATCGCGGCGCAGAGCGATGGTCGAGCCGAAGCATGGCGCGTCGAGACCCGAGGCGGTGGCGAACAGAACGTTGGGCGCGAATTGATAGTTGATGCCCATCGCCACGAGCCGAGACCAGACGTTTCCAGTGTGCACGCCTCGATAGAGACAGGTAACCGCGCCGCCTTTGCGCAGCGACGCAATAACCGCGCGCAGGTAGCCGGGCGCGACGGAAATATCGCTGTCGCTCAGCACCAGCGTGTCGTGCTTCGCGGCCGGCATCATGTTGATCAGGTTCGAGATTTTGCGGTTGCTGCCGTAGACCCGCGCGTCGACGACAAGCGCGATGTCGAGGTCCGGATGTGCCTGCTTCACCTCCTCGACGATGCCGATCGCGGTATCGGCCGCACCCTGCACGCCGAACACGATCTGCACAGCGGCGTCGTAGTTCTGCCGGCAGAATGTTTCCAAATTCTCGCGCAGCTTCGGCTCGACACCATGCAGCGGTTTGAGCAGGCTCACCGCAGGATGCCCGCCCCCTGCATCGACGGCTCGCGAGAATCGCCCCGCCGCCCACGCTGCCGCGAGCCAATAGAAGGCGCCGGCGAGCGAGAACGCACCGCATCCCAGTCCAAAGCTATGAAGCCACATCGGCATCATGTACCCGCCGCAACCAACAAAAGTTTCATCGTCCCCATCGCCGCCCAATAGGGTAGGTTTCTCCGCAGCTTAGGGTCGCCGCGAAGCGCTCATCCCTGTCCCATGAGACAAGGTGGGATGCAACTGTTTGCCGTGGTCCGCCTATCTGACGGGAGCGAACGATGGACAGTGCGATGCAGACTCGGGCGATGGTGATCTTCGGAGCCACGGGCGACCTCGCGGCCAAGATGTTGTTTCCCTCGCTCTATTACCTGGAAGCCGACGGTCTGCTGCCGCCGGAGCTGGCGATCTTCGGCAGCGCGCGCACCGCGCTCGACTTTTCGGGCCATGTGCGCGAAGCGGTCCGCGTGCGTGTCGGCGACACCTTCTCGGGCGAGGTCTGGACGCGGTTCGAGAAGCGGCTGGGCTATATCCCCGGCGATGCGCAGAAGGAGGCCGTCTATGGCGCGCTGGCCGAGCAACTCAAGGACAAGAAGGAGATTACCTTCGATCTCGCCACTTCGCCCGATTTCTTCGCCACCATCGCGCGGCATCTGAAGAAGGCAGGTTTGTCGAATGCGCCGGCGCGAATCCTGGTCGAGAAACCGGTCGGCCACGATCTCGAATCCTGCCTCAAGATCGAGGCCGCGCTCGAGGAAGCCTTCACCGAGGATCGCATCTTCCGCGTCGATCATTATCTCGGAAAGGAGACCGTTCAGAATCTTCTCGCATTGCGCTTCGCCAACACCTTGTTCGAGCCGCTCTGGAACAAGGACTCGATCGAGCATGTACAGATCACGGTCGCAGAGACCTTGGGGACGGGCGGACGTTGGGCCTACTACGATCGCTACGGCGCGCTGCGCGACATCGTGCAGAACCATCTCCTGCAGCTGCTTTGTCTGGTTGCGATGGAGCCGCCCGCCAATCTCCAACCCGACTCCGTGCGCAACGAGAAGGTCAAGGTGATCCGCTCGCTGCGCTCGATCGGCGCCGACGAAGTCGAGCGCCAGACCGTGCGCGGCCAGTACACGCGCGGTTATGTCGATGGCGCCGAAGTCCCCGGCTACACCGAAGAAAAAGACGGCCGCGCAAGCGAGACCGAAACCTTCGTCGCCATCGCGGCCCATATCGATAACTGGCGCTGGGCCGGTGTGCCGTTCTACCTGCGCACCGGCAAGCGCCTTTCCCAGCGCGCGACACAGATCGTGGTGCAGTTCCGCCCGGTGCCGCACCTGATCTTCCCGCGCCGCGGCTTGATGGCGAACCGGTTGACCATCCGCCTGCAGCCGGAGGAGGAAATCTCGCTGTGCATCATGAACAAGACGCCCAGCCTCGACCGCGGCGGCATGCAGCTCAAGCCGCTGGCGCTGAACCTGAGCCTGATCGAAGCGTTCAAACGGACCCGGCGCCGCATCGCCTATGAGCGGCTGTTGCTCGATGCCCTGGCAGGCAATCAGACGCTCTTCGTGCGCCGCGACGAGACCGAAGCCGCCTGGGCCTGGATCGATGCCATCGCCGACGGCTGGCGCGAGCGCGACATGCTGCCGGTGCCCTATGCCGCCGGCAGCGCCGGCCCCGGAAGCCAGCACGCGCTCACCGAGCGGCACGGATGCCGGTGGGTGGAGTGAATCAGAAATCAGAAATCGGAAGTCAGAAGTCAGAAGTTGGACTGGAGCGTTTTCCGATTTCAGACTTCAGAATTCCGACTTTCGACTCGCGAACACCATTACCGGCTTCTCGCGCCAGAGCATTGGATAGAGCGATTTGAGCGCTGCGACCTTGGGCAGGTCGTTGTAGGCGATATAAGGCTGGTCCGGATGATGGATCAGGTAGTCCTGGTGATAGTCCTCGGCCTGAAAGAAGGCTTTGAACGGCGTCACCTCGGTGACGATGGGCGCGCCAAACCTTCGGGCTTTGGTGAGCTGCGCAATATAGGCATGCGCGATCTTCGCCTGCATGAGCGACGTCGCAAACACCGCCGAGCGATATTGCGTGCCTTGGTCGGGCCCTTGATAGTCCAACGCCGTCGGATCCATCACCGAGAAAAGCACGCGCAGCAATTGGCCGAAGCTCACCTGATGCGGGTCAAAGATGATGCGAATCGATTCCGCGTTGCCGGTGGTCCCGGTGGAGACCTCTTCATAGCCGCCTTCGGGTTTGCTTCCGCCCGAATAGCCGGAGACGACCGCGCTCACGCCCTTCACGTGCTGGAAGACACCCTGCATGCCCCAAAAACAGCCGCCCGCGAACACGGCGGTTTCGGTTGTCGATCCCGCAGATTCGTCGACGACGGGTGAAGGAAGCGCGTGTTTGGCGATCTCATCCGCGCGCGCGCAGCCGCAGAGGAGCACGGCGGAAAAAATGAGCGCGGAAATTCTGATTTGCATGGCAGCTCCTCACGCTCTGGCGCGTGGATAGAATTTCAGCGCCACCGAATTCATGCAGTAGCGCAAACCCGTGGGCTTCGGTCCATCATCGAACACATGACCCAGATGCGCGTCGCAGCGCGTGCAGGAAATAGCGGTGCGGTCCATCAGGAAGCTGGTGTCGTGCGTCTCGACCACATTTCTCTTGGAGATCGGCTGCCAGAAGCTCGGCCAGCCCGTGCCGGACTCGAACTTGGTGCGGGAATCGTAGAGCGCCGTGCCGCAACAGATGCAGCGATAGAGCCCGTCGCCCTTGCTTTCGGCGTATTCGCCGCTGAAAGGCTGCTCGGTATCGGCGTGGCGCGTCACCTCGAACGCCAACGGCGAGAGCGTCTTCTTCCATTCGGCTTCGCTTTTGAAAACCTTGGACACCTTGACCGCGCCAAGGTCCTTGCCTGCAGCCGAGAAATTTTCAACTGTGACCATTTGCACGGCGGCCAGCGCCGACACCGGCAGAAGCACGAGCGAGGAAGTTGCGGCGAGAAGGCCTCTGCGTGACATCGTGTTCATGATCGGTCCCTGGTTGATCGTCCATCCGACACTAAGCCAGTACGCGCGAGAGCGTGGTGCGGTTACGCGCTTAATCGGGGCCGGTCAGCTCCAGCCACATGGCGTTCAGCACCGCCAGGGTGCAGGCGAAACCGAGACCGAGAACCCAGGCAAAATACCACATCCAAGACCTCAATCGTAGCCGTGTGAGTCGCTGGCGATGCGCTCCGCCGTCATCCGGCCGGAGAACACTCGATGGGCCCAGATCGTGTAGCCGAGCACGATGGGCAGGAATAGCGCCACCGAACCCAGCATGATCTCCAAGGTCAGCCGGCTCGACGATGCATCCCACACCGTCAGGCTCATGTCGGGATTGGTCGAGGAGGGCAGCAGAAAGGGGAACAGGGCCACGCCCGCGGTCGCAATGGTGCAGGCCTCGACCAGCGAGGTCGCCATCACTGCGAGCAGCGGTCGCCGGCGCAGCGCCACCGCCGCCCAGGCGAAGACGAAAGCCGCGACCGGGAGAATCCAGAACCAGCCATGGCGCGTGAAGTTCGAGAGCCAGAGCCCCGGCACCACCGCCACAGCCTTGAGCAATGGGTTGGACGCACCCGCGGGATCGATCAGGCTGGTGATGCGCAAGCCGTTCATGTGGATCAGTAGGAATCCGCCCGCCGCGAACAGCACCGCGAACACCGCCGCCGCATAGGGCATGATCTTCGCTGCGCGTTCGGCCACGGCACCGCTGGCGCGAAGGTTCAGCCAGGCCGCGCCGTGCAGAACGATCATCGCCACGCTCACCGCTCCCGCAAGGATTGTGAACGGCGTGAACAGGGATAGCAGCGGTATCGCCGAAACGAAATGCAGATCGGGATCGAAGCTGAAAGGCACGCCCGTGAACAGATTTCCGAAGGCGACGCCGAAGACCAGCGCCGGCACGACTCCGCCGGCGAACAGGCACCAGTCCCACAGGTTCCGCCAATGGGCGTTCTCGACCTTGCCGCGGAACTTGAACGCCGCCGCGCGCAGGATCAGCGTCAAGAGCACCATGAGCATCGCGAGATAGAAGCCGGAGAACGACGCGGCGTAGAGCGGCGGCCAAGCGGCGAGCGTGGCCCCGCCGCCGAGCACGAACCACACTTGGTTTCCCTCCCACAACGGTCCCACGGTATTGATCGCGACGCGGCGCTCGTCGTTGTTGCGCGCGACGAAGGGCAGGAGCGCCGCGGTGCCCAGGTCGTAGCCGTCGGTGATCGCAAAGCCGACGAGCAGCACGCCCAAGAGCGCCCACCAAATCAGGCGTAGTGTCTCATAGCTCATGGCGAGCTTTCCTGACGTCGCGTCGACGGCGCCGCGACCGGACGTCCGAGCGTGCTATCGGGCCCAAGACGGATGTATTTGATGAGCAGATAAAGATCGGCGACCAGCAAGGCCGAATAGAAGATGCCGAAGGCGACGAGACTGGCGACAACGTTTGACGGCGCAATCTGCGAGACGGCGAGCGAGGTCGGCAACACGCCGTAGATGGCCCAAGGCTGTCGGCCATATTCCGCCACGATCCAGCCGAGCTCGGCTGCGAGCCATGGCAGCGGCAGACTGAGCAGTGCCGCCCACAGGAATAGGCGGCTCCTTTCGATCCGCTGCTGCGCCGAGAGCCAGAAGGCGATGGCGAATAGCGCGATCAGCCAGAAGCCCACCGCGACCATCAGGCGGAACGACCAGAACAGCACCGGCACGTTGGGAATCGTGCTCTGAGCGGCGCGGTCGATATCGGCCTGGGTCGCGTGCTCGATATCGGGGCGCAATCGCTTGAGCAGAAGCGCGTAGCCCAGATCCATCGCATGCGAGTCCAACGCGGCGCGCAGAGCCGAATTCTCGCGGTCATGTCGGATGTTGTCGAGCGTTTCATACGCGATCAGGCCGCTTTTGATGCGCGTCTTCGCCGCTTCCACCAGTTCGTCGATGCCGGCGACCTTGCGGTCGATGGAGCGCGTGGCGATCAGTCCCAGGATCCAGGGCACCTCCACCGCGAATTCCGTCTTGTGGGTCTTAAGGTTCGGCAGCCCGAAGACCGTGAACGACGCCGGCGCCGGCTCGGTGTGCCACATCGCCTCTATGGCGGCGATCTTCATCTGCTGGTTCTGGCCGGCGGTATAGCCGCTCTCGTCGCCGAGCACGACGACGCTGAGCGCCGAGGCCAATCCGAAACTCGCCGCCACCGCCATCGAGCGCCGGGCAAGCGCGATGTGCCGCCCGCGCAGCGCGTACCAGGCGCTGATCGCGAGCACGAACACCGCGCCGGTGACATAGCCCGCGCTGACCGTGTGCACGAACTTCGCCTGCGCCACTGGATTGAGCAGCACGGCGGGAAAATCGGCGAGTTCCATGCGCATGGTGTCGGCATTGAATCGCGCGCCGACCGGGAACTGCATCCAGGCATTGGCGATGAGGATCCACAGCGCCGAGAAATTCGTCGCCAGCGCCACCAGCCAGGTCGCGATCAGATGGCCGACGCGCGAAAGCTTGTCCCAGCCGAAGAAAAAGAAGCCGATGAAGGTCGCTTCCAGGAAGAACGCCATAAGCCCTTCGATGGCGAGCGGCGCGCCGAACACGTCGCCGACATATTGCGAGTAATAGGCCCAGTTGGTGCCGAACTGGAATTCCAGCGTCAGTCCGGTCGCCACGCCCATGGCGAAATTGATTCCGAACAGCACGCCCCAGAACTGAGTCATATCGCGCCAGATGGCGCGGCCGGTCATCACGTAGACCGTCTCCATGATGCCCAGCAGCACCGACAGCCCGATGGTCAGCGGCACGAACAGGAAATGATAGAGCGCGGTCATGCCGAATTGCAGGCGCGAAAGCTCGACCAGGTCCATCGCTAGCCTCCGGTATGCGCCGGCAGGAAGAACAGGATGTAAAGCAGGGCCAGTCCGGCAACTTTCAGCGCCAGGACGACGGCGATCTCAAGCTTCAGACGGCGAATCAGAACGAGCCCCTCCGCGCCCGGCAATCTATCCCTTGCGATGCAGTTTTGCCCAGCGGCGTTCGGTGAAACCCACGATGCCCAGCGTCACGGCGAACAGGCCGAATGCGGCCACGGTGAGCGCCACGAAAAAGATGTCTTCCGGCAACATATGTCCCTCCAGAGCCGATCGGTACGACTTCACAGGGCATCGCGGCCGCCATCATTGACCGCGATCAAGGATCGGCCCAGTGCAACGACGGGTAAGTAGAAGCCCCTATGTGGTTGCGCGCGCAAATTGATTCGCCTCAAGGTAATATCGCGACGAGCATGCCTTTATGGCGGAGCAATGGAATTGGCACCCGCGATGCAACACCCGCACGGTATCGGCCCAAGCAGTTCCGAGACTTTCCATTGGACGCTTGCGGCGCCACGCGATCTGGACGTGTTGCGCTGCGCCTGTTTGCGCGAGCGGATCGCCGAAGTCTCGCAAGCCACGCGCGCGCGCATGGCCGAAGTCGTCGCCGAGCTTCGCAGCGAAGCGGACGGTGGGTTCGAGGATGCGGCGCAGATGCTCGAGCGCCTGGCGAAGGATCTCGAATGCGGCCATTGAGTATCCTTTTGGCGTCTGGCTTTGTTCTGTTGGCTGCGCAGCGAAGCGGGGAACCGGCGGCGCAGTCCTTCGTCCTGGCGCAATTCGCGTTGCAGCTCGCTTTGGTGAAGCAACAGCTCTGCGCGCAGCCCTCGCCGGCCTTTTGCGACTCCCGGGGACTTCAGAACCAACACGCCGTGTCGCGGAAGGCCTACGTGTCGTGCCGGAGATTCGATTGCTCGGTATTGGCGCAAACGATTGCGGTCTGGTCGCAGTCTTCGGACAACCGCTCCCACGCGCGCGCGATCTCTAGATAGTGCGCGCGCACCTCCGGCGTTTCGGCCTTGTCGGCCTGGATGCGGCAACGTGCTGCTTTGAGGCGGAACGGTTTGACCGTTCTCATCGTTCGACCCCACGAATTTGGACGCACTTTTACCATGGCCGGCTGAGTCCGAATAGTGAATTTCGCGCACTCCGATCAAATGCGATCTGCACAACTTTCTTTCGGCGATCGCGCGCGCGCCCCTCGCGGCCCGCAGAGTTTTGTAGTCATATCCGGTACATGCGCTTCGCATTGCCGAGCATTTCGCTTGCCCTTCTTCTCGCGCCGCTGCCGGTCAGCGCCGATGCGCCGTATGTCGTCGCCCAGTGGCGGCAGTTCGCGCCCGGCGGCGCCATCGAAACGCGCGCGGTGGTCGATGGCGATGCGTGCCCTGCCGGCATGAGCGTGCGCGCGCCGGCGTCGAAGGGTTTTCCGCTGCTGTGTCATGCGCTCGCCCCGCGTCTCGGTCGCGGCCCGCAGCGCATTCTCGTCCTCGGCGACACCGGCTGCCGCATCAAGGGCAGCACGGTGCAGGACTGCAGCGATCCCACGAAGTGGCCGTTTCCGCTGCTCGCCGCCGCCGCTGCCAAGTTCAAGCCCGATCTGGTCGTCCATGTCGGCGACTATCTCTATCGCGAGAGCCCGTGCCCCGCCGGCAATGCGGGCTGCGCAGGCACGCCATGGGGCGACAACTGGCCGGCATGGAAGGCGGACTTCTTCGAACCGGCCGCGCCGCTGCTCGCCGTGGCACCCTGGGTCATCGTGCGCGGAAATCACGAGGATTGCGAACGCGCCGGACCGGGCTTCGCGCGGCTGCTTGCGCCGGGCGCGTTCGATGCGTCCGCGCCGTGTCCCTCGCACATCGCCGCCTATGACGTGCCGTTTCAGGCGCTGAATCTGGTGGTGATGGACGATTCCGACGCGCCCGACACCAGCGTCGATCCCAAGGTCGAGGCGATCGACAGGGCGGAGTTCGCAGCCCTCGCCAAGGCGCCGGCGCCGAGCTGGCTGTTGATGCACCGCCCGATCTGGGGCGCCGTGAAGGGGCCGCTGGGTCTTCCCGTCGGCGGCAACCGCACCTTGATCGCGGCGCTGGACGATCGACCGCTGCCCAAGAACGTGGCGCTCACGCTTGCCGGTCACATCCACGTCTTCGAGGCGCTGGACTACAACGACGCCGAGCCACCCGGCCTTCTCTCCGGCAATGGCGGCGACCTGCTGGACGCAGCGCCGCAGGATCTGAAAGCGACGCAGTTCGGCGGCAAGGTGCGCGTGAAGCAGGGCGCGTCCGAGGAGGGCTTCGGCTTCCTGGTGATGACCAAGGTCGGCAAGGACTGGAACATCGACCTCTATGACTACACCGGCACATTCGAACGCCGCTGCCTGTTCGCGAACGGGCATGTGGGGTGCGGGTAGGTCTCGGTTATATTACAGTGATCGTCATGGCCGCCCTTGTGGCGGCCACCCATAACCTCAGTCGAAGACCGTGAGTATGGGTGGCCGGGACAAGCCCGGCCATGACGAGTGTGGATGATTGGAGCGAGAGCTCCTCAAAGGGCTGGCTCCATGTTCCTCGAAATCCGAAACCTGTTGACGGCGCAGGACGTGGCGCGGCTGGGCGCGCTCGCCAAGGAGCTGCGCTTCGTCGAGGGCAAGGTCTCCAACCCCGCCAACACCACCAAGGACAATCTCCAGGCAGACCACGCCGATCCGCGCTACGGCGAGTCGACCCAGATCGTCAGCGCCGCCTTCGCGCGCTCGCGCGAGTTTCGCGACTTCGCCTTTCCCAAGCGCATCGCCCCGCCTTTGCTCTGCCGCTACGAGCCCGGAATGAAATACGGCGCGCATGCCGACTCCGCGCTGATCGCGGTCGGCAACAGCAATATCCGCTCGGACATTTCCTGCACCGTCTTCATCGCCGAACCCTCGACCTACGAAGGCGGCGAGCTGGTGGTGCATCTGGGCACCCGTCCCGTGGTGTTCAAAGGCCAACCCGGCGAGGCGATCGTCTATCCCTCGACCCTGCTGCACGAGGTGCGCCCCGTGCGCGCGGGCCAGCGCCTCGTCTCCATCACCTTCATCGAGAGCCTGATCCCCGATGAGCACAAGCGCACGCAGCTCTACGAGCTCAACGAAGTCGGCGCGCTCGAAGGCCTCAAGATGGACTGGCAGAGCCGCGTGCGCTTCGAAGTCGTGCGCCAGAACCTGCTGCGCCTGTGGAGCGAGGGGTAGGGGGCGGCTCAAAGCGCTCTTGCGATGGAATCGATCGGCAGCCACAAGGTGCGCGCTTCACCCGGGAACGCCTTGAAATCGTAGCGCAGATAGAACGGCACGGCCTCCGCATCGATGGCGTGCACGATGACCGCGCGCGCGCCAATGCTCTTCGAGGCCAGAAGGATGCGTGAGAGCGCGTCCTTGAGCATGCCCGCTCCGATGCCGTGGCCCTGGAATTCCCTGTCGACCGCGAGCCGCCCGATCACCATCACCGGCGTCGGATCGGGAAGGTTGTGGCGCATGCCCCGCGGCGCGCCCGCATGCGCGACGGCGCCTGTGGAAAGCGAATAATAGCCGGCCACGGTCGCACCCCGGCACACGACATAGCAGCGCGAGGATCGGCCTTCGCTGCGCGCGGCGCGGGACCGTATCCAGTCGTTCAACGCGTCCTTGCCGCAATCGAAACGGCTCGCGTCGTGAATTTCCGCGATGGGAACCGGCGCCGCGAAGCCCTGCATCGGGGCGCTCTATGCGTCCCAGGGCGCCTTCATGCGCATCAGCTTTTTGAGCCGCGCGGATGGCGGGGGAGGGGCGTTCAGCGCCTTCACGAACACGCGGTACTGATCGTTCTCCAGGCTGAACAGGCGGCGGTCGAGCAGGATATCGATCGCCTGGCGCCGCGCGCTGTCGACGATGAAATCGGTCCGCGTTTTGCCCAGCGCGCTTGCGGCATTGTCGATCAGGTCGCGCCAGCCCTTGGAGACGCGCACGTTGATGGTGGTGTCGGCTTTCGGACGCGCGAACGCGGCCGCCGGTTTGCGGGCGGGAGCGATCGCTGTTCTGCTCGGTTTCATGGCGGTCTCGGCCGGTTCGCTTGACCCGGGCATTGTATACATTGTGTATACAGGCGGTCAACGCGCGCGGACGCGGACTGCGCGATCCACTCCGTTTAACGCGCCTTGGTTTGGATCGTGCGCCAGAGGTTTCTTATCGTATCCATCTTTTCCGACAATGCGCCGGCTACGGCCAGCACCGGCTGGCTGGCGTCCTCGCAAAGGATAAACTCCAGGCCGTAGCCGATCATCATCAGCGCCTGTATCAGCTCGCCTGTCTGACGGATCGGTTCTTCCATCGCATGCCACGCCGCCTGGATTTGGTCGGCCGAGGAATCGGTGCGCGCCCGAGGGCTCTTTGTGCGGGTGCGGGCCATGCTGTTGTCTCCGCAGTTATGCCAAATCAGTACTCTTATGGTATATACCTATATCTGATCGATCAAGGGGAAATCCATCGAACTGGCGAATTCCGTCGAGCTGCCCTATGAGGGGACATGATCACGGCCGCCCAATGCCGCGCTGCCCGGGGACTGCTCAACTGGTCGCAACAAACGCTCGCGACCCAGGCGCGCGTCGGCGTCGCCACGATTCAGAACTTTGAGCGCGAAGTCGCGGCGCCGCGACCGGCTACCCTCATCGTGATCGTTCAGGCCTTCGAGCGGGAAGGAATCGAATTCACGAACGGCGACGCGCCTGGCGTGCGGCTGCATGTGAAGGCGCCGCCGAAGCCGAAGAAGAAGCCGCCGCGCTGAATGTCGAATTTCTCCCTCCCGCAAGCGGAGGGGAAACTTGGCTGCATCCGCTCCGCGCACTCCGCGCCTCCGCGTGAAACCTTCCAGCGCTGCTTCAGCCGGCGGGTCGCAGCGTGACAGCGCCGGTGCGCAGAGACCTCACGCCGCATTTCAACCTGCGACGGGAATTCCGCGAACATGGCGCACATCCGTCACCAAGGCGCCGCTTTTGGGGACGAATCTCCGCCGAATTGCCGCTCTCGACGCATTTCGCGTAAACTGGGTCAGGGCAAGTTCGGGGGAATACCATGGGGCAGAATATGCGCCGGCTGCTGATCATCGGCGGCTCGGTCGCCGCCGTCATCGTCGCAGCACTCGTCACGCTTTACATCCTGGGCGGCCGCACGCCGGAGGGGCGGCAAGCAAGCCTGCTGTCGCGCATCGCCAGCGGCTTCAGCGCCATCACCACCGCCGTCACCCCGCCCAAGCTGGCCGAGGGGGGCGAGTTCGCCTTCCGCCGGCTGGAGATCGACACCTCCAAGCCCGAGGCCGAGGCCTGTTTCGTCTTCACCCGCGACCTCGATGCCTCCGGCAAGACGCATTACGGCGACTATCTCGCCATCGATCCCGCCACCAAGACCGCGGGCCACGTCGTCGACTCGCGCTATTGCGTCTCGGGTCTGAGCTTCAACACGACCTACACGGTGACCCTGAAGGCGGGCCTGCCCGACGCCGCCGGCGACAAGCTGGTCGAGGACGAGACCGTTCCGGTCGAGTTGCGCGACAAGCCGTCGGTGGTCCGCTTCTCGGGCGGCATCATCCTGCCGCGCGACAACGCCGAGGGCGTGCCGGTCACCTCTGTCAACATCGCCAAGCTGCGGCTGAAGCTGATCCGCGTCGGCGACCGGCTGTTGTCGCAGATCGAAAGCGGCGTGGTCGACCAGACCTCGCTCTATTCGTGGAAGGACAACGACCTGGAGAACAGCCAGGGCAAGCTCGTCTGGTCCGGCACGATGGACGTCAACGTGGTCAAGAACGACAACGTGGTGACGCTGATCCCGATCAACGCCATCCTGAAGGACAAGAAGCCCGGCGCCTATGTGCTGCTGGCAATGGATGCCGCCAAGAAGACCGACAGCGACGACTACTACGAGTCCGACGACATCGCGGCGCAATGGGTGATCGATTCCGACATCGCGCTCACCACTTTCAAGGGCGCGAACGGCATGAGCGTGTTTGCCCGCTCCTATGCCAGCGCCAAGCCGCTCTCGGGCGTGAAGCTCACCCTGGTGGCGCGCGACAACAACGAGCTGGCCAGCGTCACGACGGATTCGAGCGGCCGCGCCGATTTCGACCAGGGCCTGATGACCGCGACCGGGGGCGAAGAGCCGGTGGTCGTGATGGCCTATGCCGGCGACGATTTCAGTTTCATCGACTTGCGCCGCCCGGCCTTCGACCTGACCGACCGCGGCGTCGGGGGACGCGAAACGCCGGGGCCGATCGATGCCTTCCTCTATACCGAGCGCGGAATCTATCGCCCCGGCGAGACGGTGCAGGCCTCCGCCATGCTGCGCGATCGCGTGGCGGCGGCGGTGAGCGCGCCGTTGACCTTGATCGCGACGCGACCCGACGGTCTCGAATTTGCGCGCATCACCGTGCCGGGCGCCTCGCTCGCGGCGGGACTGGCGACATGGCCGCTGAAACTCTCCAAGACCGCGCCGCACGGCCGCTGGCAGATTGCGGCCTATGTCGACACCTCTAAGAACGCGCCGGCGGTCGGCCGCGTGCAGTTCGACGTGCAGGACTTCGTGCCGCAGAAGCTCAAAGTCACGCTGACGCCGGTGACGAAAGTCGCCCATCCCAACAGCGACATCGTGGTGCGCGCGGAGACGCGCTTCCTCTATGGCGCTCCGGGCAGCGGGCTCTCCGGCGACGGCGAAGCGCGCATCGTCTCCGATCCCACGCCGTTCGTGGACTACCAGGACTGGCAGTTCGGCCGCGTCGACGACACCTTCTCCGACATCGACATCACCATGAATGTGCCGCAGAGCGATCCCGCCGGCGTCACCGAGGCGCGCGCCACCATCGGCGACCTGCCCGACACGACCCTGCCGCTCAAAGCGATGATCAAGCTCTCGATCCACGAGCCGGGCGGGCGCACGACCTCCAAGACCGTGGACATCCCGGTGCGCACGCGCGACGTGCTGATCGGCATCCGTCCGGATTTCGACGGCTATTCGATCCCTGAGAACACGCGCGCCACCTTCCAGGCGATTGCGCTCAACGGCGACGGCAAGCGCATCGCGCTTTCAGGCCTGACCTATTCCTGGACCAAGGTGGAGACCAGCTATCAGTGGTTCCAGGATAACGGAAAGTGGAAATACAAATCGGTCACGCGCGACCGGTTGATCACGTCCGGCTCGATGAGCCTGGGCACGGGCGCGCCGCCGAAGCTGTCTCAGATCCTGCCCTGGGGCGACTATCGCCTCACCATCACCGATCCGAAGTCGGGAGCAGCGAGTTCGTACAGCTTCTGGTCCGGCTGGGCCGCAGAAGCCGCGAACGACCGGCCCGACCGCATCCCGGTCGCCGCCGACAAGCAATCCTATCGCGCTGGCGAGACCGCCAAAGTCACGATCAAGCCGACGACCGACGGCAAGGCGCTGGTGGTGGTCGCGGGTGACCGCATCTTCTCCTCGCAGCTCGTCGACGCGCCGGCCAGCGGCGCCACGATCAACGTTCCCGTCAGCGCCGATTGGGGACCGGGCGCCTATGTGCTGGTGACGCAGTACAAGCCGCTCAACCAGGCCACGGGGCGTGAGCCGGTGCGTTCCATCGGGCTTGTCTGGCTCCAGCTCGACAATTCGCCGCGCACCCTGACCGCCACCATCGGCGGGCCGTCCAAGATCACGCCGCGCCAGCATATCGTCATCCCGGTGACGGTGAAGGGACTGGATTCGGGTGAGGACGCCTATCTCACGCTCGCCGCGGTGGACGAGGGCATCCTTCAGCTCACCGATTACAAATCGCCCGATCCCAATTCCTGGTATTTCGGCAAGCGGCGCCTCGGCGTCGACATGCGCGACGATTACGGCCGCCTGATCAAGGCCGAGAAGGGCGCCGTCGGTTCGCTGCGCGAAGGCGGCGACAGTTTCGGCGGCCGCTCCTTGAGCGTGGTGCCGATCAAGACGGTGGCGCTGTTCTCGGGGCTCGTGAAGGTCGGCGCCGGCGGCGTCGCCAACGTGCCGCTCGATATTCCGGACTTCAACGGCGAGCTCAGGATGATGGTCGTCGCCGTCGCCAAGGACAAGCTCGGTCACGCCGACAGGCCGCTCACCGTGCGCGATCCGGTGGTGGCGGATCTGGTGCTGCCGCGGTTCCTGGCGCCCGGCGATCATGCCCTGGCCGCGCTCAACATCAACAATGTCGAAGGCAAGGGCGGCAATTACACCGCGGTCGTCACCGCGAGCGCCCCCTTGATGCTCAACGCCAGCGCCACGGTCACGCGCTCCATCAACACCGGGCAGCGCATCCTGGTGCCGGTGGAAGTGGGATCGAGCGGCATCGGCGTCTCGAACGTGACCTTGAAGGTCACCGGTCCCGGCGGATTCAACGTTAGCCACGACTGGCAGATCGAAAGCCGCGCGCCGCAGCTCGACGTGGTGCGCGACGACATCGTGGCGTTCGCCCCGGGCCAGAGCTACACCGCCAACCGCTCGCTGGTCGCCGACATCATCCCCGGCACGCAGAGCGTCTCGCTGACGGTGTCGTCGGCCCACGGCTTCAACAACGTGCCGGGCCTGCTCAAATGGCTCGACAAGTATCCTTATGGCTGCATCGAACAGACCACCAGCCGCGCCATGCCGCTGCTGGTGTTCAACGATCTGGCCGACCTCGCCGGCCTGCCGCGCGACAAGGCGCTGCACGACCGCGAGCAGCAGGCGATCGACGCCGTGCTCGACATGCAGAACTATGCCGGCAATTTCGGCATGTGGGGACCGGGCGACGACGCCGAGCCGTGGATCAGCGTCTTCGCGCTCGATTTCCTCTATCAGGCGAAGCAGAAGGGCTTCGTGGTGCCCAACGATGCGCTGAAGCGCGGCGCCGGCTGGCTCAAGAACGCGTCCACGTCGGATTCCAACGACGACGCGACCCGCGCCTATGCCTTCTATGTGCTGGCGCGCATCGGGCAGGTGAACATCTCCGACCTGCGCTATTTCGCCGACACGCGCGTGGGCGAGATGAACAACGCGATCGCGGCGGCGCTGACCGGCGCGGCGGCTGCGGAAGTGGGCGACCGTTCGCGCACCACGTTCGGTTTCGAGCGCGCGCGCAAGATCCTGGCCGAGGCGGATCCCAGCCACTACTCCGATGCCGATTACGGCTCGCTGTTGCGCGATGTGGCGGGATCGACCGCGCTCGCCGCCGAAAGCGGCGAGGCGCAGCTCATCCCGGCGTTCCTCGCCAAGAGCGACCAGATCGACATGCGGCTCAACGCCACGACGACGCAGGAAAAGGCCTGGATGCTGCGCGCGGCCTATGAGCTGACGCGCCAGCGCACGCCGCTCAACATCCTCGTCAACGGCAAGCCCGCGATGCCGCGCGCCGGCGCGATCCGGCTGGCGCCGTCCTATGGCCAGCTCACCGCGGGCCTCACGCTGGTGAACAAGGGCGACGCCGCGGTGTGGCGCACGGTTTCGGTGCAGGGCACGCCGGCGCTGCCGCTGCCGCCGTCGGCCAACGGCCTCACCCTGAACAAGAGCGTATGGACGATGGCGGGCACGCCGGCCGATCTCGGCAACATCCACCAGAACGACCGCGTGGTGATCGAACTGAGCGGCCAGATGCCCAACAACTACTATCACCAGATGGGCGTGATCGATCTGTTGCCGGCGGGACTGGAGATCGAGCTCAAGCTCGCCGGCGACGACGGCAAGCCGTACCCCTGGCTCGGCGGCGACCTCGCCGACATGCGCTCCAGCGATGCGCGCGACGACCGCTATGTCGGCGCCTTCGACATCGGTTCGGAATACCATTCGACCGACTCCAAGAAGCCCGAGCCGCAGCCGGTGTTCCGCGTCGCCTATATCGCGCGCGCGGTGACGACGGGGATCTTCGTGATGCCCGCCGGCGTGGTCGAGGACATGTACGCGCCCGCCATCATCGCGCGAACGGAGATGAAGAAGATCACGATCAAGTAAGTTTCACGCGGAGGCGCGGAGAACGCGGAGGATATGGATCAAGCCGAGAGCACCCTGGATGACATTACCGGCGCGATCGTGGATTCCGCGTACAAGATCCATGTCGCGCTGGGTCCTGGACTTTTGGAATCGGTCTATGAAGCAGTATTGGCGCGCGATATCGCGCGCCTGGGCTTTTTTGTGGAGCGGCAGAAGCCCGTTTCGTTTGAGTATGACGGACTGACTTTTGATGATGGCTACCGCGTGGATTTGCTTGTCGCTTCGCGTGCTGTCGTCGAAATAAAATCCGTCGAGCAGATTGCACAGGTTCATTCAAAGCAATTGTTGACCTATCTCAAACTCCTCAAAGTGCCAGTCGGCCTCCTTATCAACTTCGGTGCTCCAACTTTGAAGGAAGGATTGAGGCGCGTCGTCAACGGGCTGCCCTCCTCCGCTTCTCCGCGCCTCCGCGTGAACCAACTTTCGCAAAACTAGTCGAGCTGTTCGATGTTGCGTTCGCGTCTCACCGTCGCCGCTGTTTCTCTCTTCGGCCTCGTCTGCGCCATCGCCACGGCCGACGTCTCCAATCCGCCGGACATGACGCGCGCGCGGATGCTGTCGCCGGAGGTGACCGCGCGCGACGGGTCGCTGTTGCGCGCCTATCTGACCAAGGACGGGTACTGGCGCATCCACACCGCGCCGGCGGAGGTGTCGCCGCGCTATCTGGCGCTGCTCAAGGCTTATGAGGACCGCCGCTTCGACGATCATTTCGGCGTCGATCCGCTGGCGATGCTGCGCGCGACGTTCCAGCTCGCTTCCGCGCGCCACATCGTCTCCGGCGGCTCGACCTTGACCATGCAGGTCGCGCGCCTGCTCGAGCCGAGGCCAAGGGGAATCGTCACCAAGCTGTTCCAGATGATGCGCGCGGTGCAGCTCGAGGAGCGCTATACCAAGGACGAGATTCTCTCGCTCTATCTCACCTTGGCGCCCTTCGGCGGCAATCTGGAGGGCGTGCGCGCGGCGACGCTGTCCTATTTCGGCAAGGAGCCCAGGGGCATCGACCTGGCGCAGGCCGCGCTGCTCGTCGCGCTGCCGCAATCGCCGGTGCGCCAGCGCCCGGACCGTCACGCCATCGCCGCGCTGAAGGGCCGCGACAAGGTGCTCAAACGCATGGTCGAGGAGGGCGTGATCACCGCCTCCGACGCGGCCATCGCGATGAAGGAAGGCGTGCCCTTCGCGCGCCAGAAGATGCCGCTGATGGCGCCGCATCTGGGCGACCATCTCGTGCATCGCCTCAAGCGCGGCCGCATCGTCACGACCCTCGATCCCGCGTTCCAGGGCGCGCTCGAACGCCTCGCCGCGCAGGAGGTCGCCTATTTCGACGACGGCGCGACGCTCGCCGTCGTCGTGGTCGAAAACAGGACGCGCAACGTGCTGGGCTATGTCGGCGGCACGAATTACTGGGGAGCGTCGGGCCAGGTCGATCTCGCCAACCGCCCGCGCTCGCCCGGCTCCTCGCTCAAGCCGTTCATCTACGGCCTCGCCTTCGACGATCTCATCCTGCACCCGATGAGCATGATGGAGGATGCGCCGACCAATTTCGGCGAATACGCGCCGCGCGATTTCGAGGGCAGCTTCCAGGGCGAGATCCCCGCGCGCGACGCGCTGCGCATGTCGCTGAACGTGCCGGCGGTGATGGTGCTCGACCGCGTCGGGCCGCTTGCCTTCACGCTGGCGCTGCAGAACGCGGGCGCGCATCTGGCCTTTCCCGCGCACAGCGCCGATTCGCCGAGCCTTCCGGTGGCGCTCGGCGGTCTGGGCATTTCGCTCGCCGACGTGACGATGCTCTATGCCGGCATCGCCGAGGGCGGCGAGGCGCGCGCGCTGCGCTTCGTCGAAGGCGCGCCGGATGCGCCGAAGCATCGCCTGTTCGGCAGGGTCGCGGCCTATTACCTGCGCGACGTGCTCGACGGCATGGCGCTGCCCGAAGGCTGGGCGATGGGACAGGGCCTGGTGCGCAAGCGTACCATCGGCTTCAAGACCGGCACGTCCTATGGCTTCCGCGATGCGTGGTCGGTGGGCTTCTCGAACGATTATACGGTCGGCGTGTGGGTCGGCCGCGCCGACGGCACGCCGCGCCCCGGCCATATCGGGCGCGAGATGGCGACGCCGATCATGCTCAAGACCTTCGAGCTTCTGCCCGACGACAAGCGCCCCGCGCCGCCGGTTCCCGCCGGCGCGATCCTGGTCGACGACGCGCAGCAATTGCCGCCGCAGCTTCGCGTCTTCACGCGCGAGAGCGAACCCAAGGCGCAGGTGGCGACCGTGGTGCCGCCGCCCGCGATCTCGTTTCCGCCGAACGGCACGACGGTGCCGCTGCCCGACGCCAAGTCGAAGGACAAGACCATCGTCTTCAAGGCCGACGGCGGCGAAGGGCCGCTGACCTGGCTGGTCAACGGCACGATCATCGGCACCTATGACCGCTTCCAGCCGGTGCTCTACGCCCCGCGCGGCGAAGGCATCGCCCATGTCACCGTCGTCGACACCCAAGGCCGCAGCGACACGTCGGAGGTCAGGTTCAAGAAGATGGAGTGAGGTGCGATGATCCTCCTCCGCGAAGCGGGGGAGGGGGACCGCCGAAGGCGGTGGAGGGGGCGGCCGCCCGCACGCCCGAAAACAATTTCACGCGGAGCCGCGGAGGTCGCGGAGAAGATCGTCCATGCTGATCCTCCTCCGCGAAGCGGGGGAGGGGGACCGCCGAAGGCGGTGGAGGGGGCAGCCGCTCCCGCGCACTCGAAATGGATTTCACGCGGAGCCGCGGAGCTTCGGAGTGCCGCGCAGCTTCTTATCCTCCCCCATAAGGCCACAAGGGGTGACTGCGCGCTGTCTTGCAATATTTTTTTTCAGGACAGACTTGGTCAAAGGTCCGTCGGCGCTGCATCCTCTGGAGTGGCGTTTTCCGGACATTCCTCATCTGCGCAATTCAACTTTCCAGTGTCTGCAAAGCGCGCAGCGAAGTGGTCAAGGTTGGCATTGATGATGGTAATTCGCTGTTCTGCAAAGGTCTTGTGCAAAGTCTTGGGGTCGGCAACGTCTCGATAGTCGATCTCCGCAGCGACAATGAATCTGAATGCGCCGCTCCCAATATCGACGAGATCCGATTGAGTGATTTGTGCGCAAGGCCCGAAGGTCTTCGACTGTTTTGGCCCCAAAACGGTCGGCTCATCGGGAGTGTCGGAATTGTAAGTCGACGTCGGAGGGGTATTGCTTTCTGGAATGAAATTGCCCCCCAAGTCTCGTGGGCGGAAACACGCGACTCTGACTCTTGCGTCCTTGGTTTGTGTTGTGCCGCCATTAGTGAAGACCACACTGACAGCCACGCCGCGACCGAGATTTCCAGGGAGATTGTAGACCGCGATGGGGCCGGTCACCTTGTCGGACGGCGTAATGTTTCCGACTTGAAACTCAATTCGGTCAAAATAGACAAAGGCTCTAGTTTGGTTGCGCAAGATATTCAGTTGCTTTTCCGACGCGGTGTTCGCAGAACTGAGGGTCCAGTAGGCGACAAACGCCAAGGCCCACGTTCCGAGAACCAACCAGAAATTTGCGTTGCCAGAGGCTTCAATGAGCGCACTGAACATTCTTTTTGGGACGTTCTTTAATCTTTGACCGTAGCCGCTTGTGCCATCATGTTTGCGGTGGTCGTTCGCTGGCTCCCCTTGGCTTGGTTTTTTCGTCGCGTCTGGCTGGCTGGTCATGTTTTTGGCTTCTAGTGCAGCACGGTTCAGCTGGCGCCGTCTCGTTCCCCTTGAGCGAGGCATGAGCCCCTCAGCACTCTGCTATTGCTGCGCCGAAATTATCCGAATTCTCGCGGTTGTTGTAGTGGAACTGAAGCTCACCGATGTACAGCAGAAGGTCATTGCGTCAGACCAGAAAAATCAATCCATCGCTCATCGCGTCGGCTTCTTCTTTGGCTTTGGCGGCACCTTCTTGTGCAGGCGGACGCCGGGAGCATCTCCATTCGTGAATTCGACACCAGCGGTTTCGAGCGTCGTTTGCAGCTTGCGCAGGGTTTCGGCGTAGCCTCCCGATCTTCCGTTTTCGAGGCGTGTGATCGTCATCGCAGAGACATCGGCCAGAGCAGCCAATCCTCGGACACTCAGCCGAAGGGCAGCGCGCGCCATCCGCAATTGGTCAGCCGTTATCATTATAACCGTATGTGTTGACATTATGTCCGACCACGGGTATGTTCCTAGCATAGCCGATTCTACCGACCGGGGAGACCTCCATGCCGGGCAAAGCGGCTCGCGCGCCGCGCGGGCGCGAGAGAGCGTTGCTGCGCACCATCGCGCGCCTCGACGCGGAGATGGCCGGCGCACTCGACGACGTGGGCGAGCTTCTCATCGTGCTCGATATGCTCGGTCAGGGCATGAACACGGTCGAAGAACATTCGGGCAAGCCGCTGCTCGCGCTGTCGGCCGCGATCTCGGAGCGCTTCTGTTCCGCGTGCGAAGCGTTCAATCGGCTTTTGGGTCCCTGGAGGAATCGCGACCTTTCGCGCGCCCCCTCCACCGCGCTTCGCGGTCCGTACGCTGTCGCTACGGACCCTCCCACGTAAACGGGGGAGGATCAAAATGAGTCCGCAATCTCGTGCACGTGTTCCCGGTTCTCCGCACCTCCGCGTACCCCGCGCCTCCGCGTGAGACCTTCTCCTGCGCAAACCGCGAACGTTCTTGACCCCGCGCCTATTTCCCGCTCGGGTCACACGCCATGAGCAGATTACGCCCCCTCGCCGACAGCCGCCACGCCTTTGCGCTGCTGTTCGTCGGCCTGATGTGCCTGGGCGCACCGCAATCGGCTGCCGCCTCGACGGGCGCGTCCGGTCCGGACTGCGCCCATCGCGTCAACGACACGCAGAAACGCCTGCTCGCATGCATCAAGGCATCGGCGCTGTGGCGGCATCTCGAAGACTTCCAGGCCTTCGCGGACGAAAACCCAGGCGCAAAGGGCCACGGCAATCGCGACACGGGAACGCCGGGGTACCTTGCCTCGGTGAATTACGTCGCCGACCTGATGCGGCAGGCGGGATACAGCGTGCAGATTCAGTCTTATCCCTGGAGGCATTCCGAAACGGTCGGCACGCCGGAATTCGCCGCTGGCGGACGCTCCTATGAAGAAGGCAAGGATTGGTTCGTCGCCGGGCTGTCGGGCAGCGGCGTCGTCGATGCGCCGCTCGCCGTCCCAATGGGCGGAGGAAGCGGCTGCAGACCTGGCGATCTCAAAGGCTTTCCACGCGGCGATGTTGCGCTTCTGAAGCGCGCGACGTGCGATTTCGACGTGCAGCTCGCCAATGCCGAGCGCGCAGGCGCGTCGGCGGCCATATTCTACAACGATCGTCCGGCCGCGAACGGCGGGCCTTATCGCCGTCACGCGAACGGCGAAGCGTTTCCCGTGCAGCTCGCGCGGCAGGCGCAAATCCCGGTGGTCGGCGCGCTCGCATACGAGCTCGGTGCGTCGCTGGCGGCGCGCTATCTGTCGGATCACGCCGTCAAAGCCCATATCGACGTGCACACCCAGAGCCGGTCCGATACCGACTACAACGTCATCGCCGATTCAGCGTTCGGCGATCCGAACCATGCGATCGTGGTCGACGCGCATCTGGATGCGATCCACGGCGCGGGGATTCTCGACAACGGTTCCGGCTCGGCCACGATCCTCGAGATCGCGCTGAATCTCGCCAGCACGCCGACGCGCAATCGCTTGCGCTACATCTGGTTCGGCGGCGAGGAGCTTGGGCTACTGGGCTCCAAATACTACACGCGCGCGCTCAGCCGGAAGGCGTTGAAGCAGATCGCTTTCGACATCGACGCCGACGTCACGGCGACGCCGAACTATGCGATCCTGATCGCCGATCCGGGGCACGCTCACCAAGCGGACAAGTTTCCTCCCAACGTGGTCCCGGATTCGCAGATCGGCAACCGGCGCTTCATCCGCTATTTCCGCGGCATCGGCATCGCGGCGAAGATCGCGCGCTTCGGCAACGACGGCACCGACTCCCTGTCCTTCAGCCGCGCGGGCGTGCCGAACACGGGAATCCTGACCGAGCAGAACTGCTGCAAGCAGGCGTGGGAGGTACGGCTGTGGGGCGGCTTTCGAGGCAACTTCGAAGGCAAGATCCCCGGCCACAATGGCGGCTGCGTCGATTGGCCCGGCCGCTGGTGCGACAACCTCGCGAACAACGACCGCGAGGTGCTGACGTCCGTCTCCAAGGCCACGGCCGCCGTCGTGCTCCAATTCGCCAACGACGCGACCTTGGCCGGCGCCGTGAGGGACGAGAATGTCGGCAAAAAAGGAATGGCACGCGGAGGCGCGGAGTCCACGGAGTGAGGGGCACGGCGCGGTGCTATGTCGGATCTCCTTGGGGCCGGTGCCTGCGCGAGCGGGAGGAGCAAATGACTCCGCGCACTCCGCGCCTCCGCGTGAGACGTTTTCTCCTCCTGCGTAAACCGCGAACGTTCTTGACCCCGCTCTGATTTCCCGCTCGGTTCCCGCGCCATGAGCAGATTGCGTCCCCTGACCGACCGCCGCCACGCCTTCGCGCTGCTGTTCGTCAGCCTGATGTGCCTGGGCGCGGGACAGTCGGTGATGTTCGCGGTGCTGCCGTCGCTGGTGCGCAGGCTGGGGCTCACCGAGTTCCAGGGCACGCTCCCCTTCGTCGTGTCGGCGACGATCTGGCTGTTCACCTCAAGCTTCTGGGGCCGGCAGAGCGACCGCTTCGGCCGCAAGCCGATCATCCTGTTGGGTCTCATCGCGTTCGGCGTCTCGTTCGCGCTGTTCGCGGGCTTCGCCAATCTCGGCACCGACAAGTGGCTCGCGGTCGCGCTCGCCTATCCGCTGATGATCGCGGCGCGTTCGCTTTACGGCATCTTCGGCTCCGGCACTTCGCCGGCCGCACAAGCTTATGTCGCCGACCGCACCACGCGGGCCGAGCGCACCTCCGGCGTCGCTACGATCAACGCCGCCTTCGGACTGGGAACCACAATCGGACCTGGCATCGGCGCGGTGCTGGTGGTGTTCGGATTGTTCGCGCCGTTCTATTTCACTGCCTTCTGCGCCTTCGCCAGCGCCGCCGCGATCTGGATGTTCCTGCCCGAGCATTCCAAGCCGCATGTCCACGCAGGCCAGCGCCGCGCGCTCAAATGGCACGACCGGCGCATCTGGCCGTTCATCGTCTTCGGCGTCGGCATCAGCACTGCGGGCGCGGTGCCGATCCAGACCATCGGCTATCTCTTCATCGACGCGCTGCATTTCAGCCCCAAGGTGGCGCCGCAATATACCGGCATCGGGCTGGTGGCGAGCGCGCTGGCCGCGCTGTTCGCGCAGCTCGTGGTGGTGCAGCGCTTCGATCTTTCGGCGCGCGCGCTGATGCGGTGGGGCGGCATCGCCTGTGTCGCGTCCTTCGCGCTGTTCTCGATCGCGCGGTCGTTCGGGCCCTTGGTGTTCGCGCTGATGATCAACGGCTTCGGCTTCGGCCTGCTCAGGCCGGGCTATGCCGCCGCCGCCTCGCTCGCCGTCGATCCGCACGAGCAGGGCGCGATCGCCGGACTGACCGGCGCCACCTCCGGCGCGGGCTTCATCTTCGGGCCGATGATCGCGACCGCCTTGTATCACCAGGCGCGGTTTGCGCCCTATGTCTTCGGCTTCGCGCTGATGCTGGCCTGCTATCTCTATTCGCTGCTGTCGCCACACCTCAAGCGCGCCGGCCTCGTCGCGCCGGACGAAGGCCAGATCGAGGAAGCGGCCGAGATGTTGCCTGAGGGGTGAGCAAAATTTGCACGCGGAGACGCGGAGTCCGCGGAGGCCACGGTGTTACTCTCCGCGGCTCCGCGTGAATCTACTTCTTCACTTCGCCATCGCTTCGAGCGCGATGCGGGTCAGAAGTTCCTCCGTCGGAAACCCGTCCGCGGCGAGGCCGCGCTTCTTCTGATAGTCGCGCAGCGCCGAGCGCGCTTTGCGTCCCAGGATGCCGTCGACCGCACCGATGTCGTAGCCGAGCTTGAGCAGGTAATTCTGGAACGCGACGCGTTCGTCGCGGGTGAGCGCCATCTCGTCGCGCGGCCAGGGCGCAACCACCGGCCCCAGCCCTTTCAGCCGGTCCGCCAGCAGGCACACGGCCAGGGCATAGGACGCCGCGTTGTTGTATTTGAGCACGACCTTGAAATTGTCGAAAACCAGAAACGCCGGTCCGCGCGCGCCGGCGGGCAGATAGACCGCGCCATATCCTTCCGCGGGTGGAAGCGGCGCGCCTGCCACCGTCCTGACGCCGAGCCTGCGCCATTCGGAGACCGGCTTGGTGACGTCGAGATCGGCGAGCTCGAAGGCGAAACCCTTCGGCAGCGCGACCTCGTAGCCCCAGTCATTGCCACGTTGCCAACCGGCATCGGCGAGCACATTCGCGGTCGAGGCCAGCGCATCGGGAACCGAGCGCCACAGGTCGATGGTGCCGTCGCCATCACCGTCGACAGCATGCGCCAGAAACGTCGACGGCACGAATTGCGTCTGGCCGAAGGCGCCTGCCCAGGACGAGGTCATGTCGATGGCCGCATAGTGCTGCTGCTGCATCATCTTCAGCGCCGCGATCAGCTCGGGCCGCGCGTAGTCGACTCGCGGGCCGTCATAGGCCAGCGTGGCGAGAGCCTCGAACATGTTGAAGGGCTCGTGTCCGCGGCCATAGTCGCTCTCGTTGCCCCAGATCGAGACCAGCACTTCCTTGGGCACGCCGTATTTCGATTCGATGGGGGCCAGGATTTGCCGGTTGTCGGCAAGGGCCTGCAGGCCGTCCGCCACGCGCTTGTCCGACACGGCGCTGTCCAGATAGGACCAGATGGGCCGCGCGAATTCCGGCTGGTTGAGGTTCAGCTCCTCGACCCGCTGGTTTCGGGTGACCGTGGCCATAGCAGCGTCGTAGGTCTCCCCCTTGATGCCTTGGCTGCGGGCCTGCGCGCGGAAGTCGCGAACAAAATCCTGGAACTTCTGGTCCTGGGCGGGCATCGGCGGGGGCGTGGGAACGGGCGCCGCCGCGCAAAGCCACAAGGCTGCGACTGCCGCCACAGAATGTGCCCAGGCCTTGCGCATCCAACCCCCTTTGGCTTGGGGCCTTCTAGCATGCGCCGGCTGGCGGAAATGCGGCAAAACAGGCTCATTTCCAGCGGTTGACAGGAAATTTCCGCGCCACTAGGTTCCGCGCCTTCCAAAGACGGGGCTTGGGCCCCAAACGGTGCGTCATGAAGATCCGCAATTCGCTCAAATCGTTGAAGGCGCGCGACAAGGACTGCCGCGTCATCCGCCGCCGCGGCCGCACCTATGTGATCAACAAGAAGAATCCCCGCTTCAAGGCGCGGCAGGGCTGATCCTGCTAGGCTCCGGGCGTGGAGCTGGCCGAACCCAATCGCGAGATTCTAAGCCGCCGCGCGGAGATCGTCGCGGGGCTGAAGTCCATTCTGCCGGATGGCGTGGTCGCGGACCGTGCCGGGCTCGCGGCCTTCGATGGCGACGCGCTTTCGGCCTATCGCCAGGCGCCGCTGGTCTGCGTCTTGCCGCGCACCAAGGAACAGGTCGCCGCGGTGCTGAATTTCGCTAACGCGAACGGCGTACCCATCGTTCCGCGCGGCGCGGGAACCTCGCTATCGGGCGGCGCCCTGCCGCGGGCCGACGGCATCCTCATCGCGCTCGGCCGCATGAACCGCATCCTGGAGATCGACATCGACAACCGCGCTGTCACGGTCGAGCCCGGCGTCACCAATCTCGCGATCACGCGCGCAGTCGAGGAGCAGGGCTTCTACTACGCCCCCGATCCGTCGAGCCAGATCGCCTGTACCATCGGCGGCAACATCGCGGAAAATTCCGGCGGGCTGCATTGCCTGAAATACGGACTGACGACCAACAACCTGTTGAGCGTCACGCTGACCACGATCGACGGCGAAACGGTGCTCCTTGGCAGCGGCGGCGGCTACGACCTGATGGGCGTCGTCACGGGGTCCGAAGGGTTGCTCGGCGTCGTGGTGGAAGCGACCGTGCGCATTCTTCCCAAGCCGCCGATGACGCGCACGCTGATGGCAGCGTTCGGCTCGGTGCCGGACGCCGGACAATGCGTCGCCGAGATCATCGCGTCCGGGATCGTGCCCGCGGCGATGGAGTTCATGGACCGATATTGCATCGAAGCGGTCGAAGCCTATTGCGCGCCCGGCTATCCAAAAGGCGCCGAAGGCGTGCTGGTGATCGATGCCGACGGCCTGCGGTCGGAGGTGGACGAGGCCATCGCGCGCATCGCCGCGATCGCGCGCGGCCTGGGCGCCGAAGTGCGCGAAGCGACCGACGAGGCGGAGCGCGCGCGGCTTTGGGCGGGACGCAAATCCGCCTTCCCCGCCATGGGCCGGCTCGCCCCCGACATGCTGTGCATGGACGGCACCATCCCGCGCCGCAAGCTGCCGGAGGTGCTGGCGCGCATGAGCGCGATGGCGAAGGACTACGGCCTCGGCTTCTGCAACGTCTTCCATGCCGGCGACGGCAATCTGCATCCGCTGATCATCTTCGATGCGATGAAGGAGGGTGAACTGGCGCGCGCCGAAGCCTTCGGCGCCGACATCCTGCGGCTGTGCGTCGAGGTCGGCGGCGTGCTCACCGGCGAGCATGGCGTCGGAGTCGAAAAGCGCGACCTGATGCCCGCGATGTTCGACGAGTCGGATCTGGCGCAGCAGCAGCGGCTGAAATGCGCGTTCGATTCCGCAGGCCTGCTCAATCCGGGCAAGGTGTTTCCCACCTTGTCGGCGTGCGTGGAACAAGGTCACCTGCATGTCAGCGACGGCCGCATGCCCTGGCCCAACCTGCCGCGCTATTGATGTTTGCAGAGACCGAAGCCCAGGTCGTGGATACGGTGCGCGCGGCGCGCGAAGGCCGGCGCACGCTCGAGATCGTGGCCGGCGGCACGCGGCGCAGCGTGGGTTTGCCGGCCCCGTGCGACGAGGTGCTGGATGTCTCGCGGCTCAGGGGCATTGTCGACTATCAGCCGGAGGAGTTGATCCTCACGGTCCGGCCGTCAACGCCGCTTGCGGAGATCGAGAACGTGTTGGCGACGAGAAATCAGCGTCTTGGATTCGAGCCGCAGGACTGGTCGGCCCTGCTGGGCTCCTGCGGCGCCGCCAGCATCGGCGGCGCGGTGTCCGCGAATGCCGACGGGCCGGCAGCGGTGCGATTCGGGCGCGCGCGCGATCACCTGCTCGGCATCCGCGCGGTCAACGGCTTCGGCGAGGCGTTCAAGGCCGGCGGCAAGGTGGTGAAGAACGTCACCGGTTTCGACATTCCCAAACTGTTCTGCGGCGCGCTTGGCACGCTCGGCGTGCTCACCGAGCTGACCTTTCGCGTCTTTCCGAAGGGGCCGTCGCTGGTTCTGGCGAAACGAGGCCTCGATCCGGATGAAGGCTTTGCCCTGCTGCGCGAGGCATGGTCGTCGCCGCTCGATGCCACCGCGCTGATCCTTGCGCGCGACACGGCCTATGTCCGCATCGAAGGCGAGGCGCAGTCGCTGGCGGAAAAGCGGCGGCTTCTGGATGGCTGGAGCGAAGAAGAGACGATCGATTTCGGCTTCGCGCCGGGACCGCGCGATATATGGCGCGTCCTGTGCAAGCCCACGGACGCGGGCGCTCTGGTGCGCAAGGTCGCGGCGCCGGTCTGGTATGCCGACCGGGCAGGCGCGCTCTTATGGATGGCGGCCGAGCCCGCACAGAGCACGAAGTTCGCGTCGCTGGATGCCGAATGCGTTCGCGGATCGGCGCGGCAGCCTCGATCCGCCGCGCGCGCCGAACTTGATCGTCGCGTCAAAGCGGCTTTCGATCCGCTCGGACTGTTCAATCCGGGGCGCATGGGCGTCTGATGCGCACGCATTTCACGCCTTCACAACTTTGCGATCCGCACCTCGCGGACGCGGAAGCGAACCTGCGCACCTGCGTGCATTGCGGCATCTGCACCGCCACCTGCCCCACCTATGTGCTGACCGGAGACGAACGCGACGGGCCGCGCGGACGAATCGTGATGATCCAGCAGATGTTGGAAGAAGGCGGCGCCCCAAGCGCGCAGGCCGTGCATCACATCGACCGCTGCCTGTCGTGCCTGGCCTGCCGCACGGCTTGTCCGTCGAGCGTCGACTATTCGCGCCTCGTCGACACGGCGCGCGCGCACATCCACCGCCGCTATCGCCGGCCGATGCGCGAGCGCGTGCTGCGCTGGCTGATCGCGAAAGTTTTGACGCGGCCGCGGCTGATCCGCGCCGCGCTTCCGTTCGCGAAGCTTGGACGGGTCTTGCGGGGACGCTTGGGCGCCATGGCGCGGATGGGCGCGAACATCCATGCCGACACGCCGCGCGATACATCGCCGAAGCTTAAGGCGCCTGCGTTGCGCGCCGCATTGGTGCAAGGTTGCGTGCAGTCTGTTCTCGCGCCGCACATCGATGGCGCAATCGCGCGCGTGCTGGCACGGCGCGGAATCGAGACGGTGCCGATTGCCGGATGCTGCGGCGCGCTGGTGCATCACCTGGGCCGGGAAGCCGAAGCGAAGAATTTCGCGCGGCGCATGATCGAGGCGTTCGAGCAAAGCGGCTGTGATGTCGTGATGATCGGCGCCAGCGGCTGTTCGGCGCATCTCAGGGATATCGCCCATCTCTTCGCGGACGAACCGGCCCGACTCGCGCGTGCGCAAGCCTTCGCTGCGAAAGCGCGCGACTTTCTGGAACTGGCGGACGCACGCGCGCGTTTGACGGCATCTTTCACGGTCGCGTGGCAGGCGCCGTGCTCGCTGCAGAACGGTGTCAGGCTGGCAGACAAGGGACGCAGGTTGCTGGTCGATTGCGGCTTCGATGTGCGCGAGCCCAAGGAAAGTCATCTTTGCTGCGGCTCCGCGGGAACCTACGCGATCTTGCAGCCCGATCTGGCGAACGCGCTGCGCGAGCGCAAACGCGTTCAGCTCGCGGCGCAGAGCGCGCACGCCATCGCCAGCGCCAATATCGGTTGCCTGCAGCATCTTTCCGGGCCGGGTCTGCCGCCCTTTGTCCATCTCGCCGAACTCGTCGACTGGGCCGACGGTGGTGCGAAGCCCGATGCCTTGCGCTAGTATCGAAGAATGCGAAGTCTTTTGATCCTGCTTCTGTCTTCAACGCTCGCCGCAGCCGCGACCGCAAAGCCGCCGCCGAAGAAGCCGGCCGCGCCGCTCGATCAGCTCTTCGCGCAACTGGCGAAGGCGGAAAACGCCGAAGAGGCGAAGCCGATCGAGGAACAGATCCTTGCGATCTTCCGGCAATCGGGCAGCGCGACGGCCGATCTGCTGATGGCACGGGGCACGGCGGCGCATGAGAGCGGCGACGACAAGACCGCGCGCAAGCTGTTCGACTCGCTGACCGACGTCGCGCCCAATTATGCCGAAGGTTGGCACGCGAAGGCCCTGCTCGATGCCGACGCCGGCGACGACGAGAGCGCGATGTTCGCGCTGCAGACGACGGTGACGCTCAATCCGCGCGAATTCACGGCGCTGGATCAGCTTGCCCAGATGGTCGAGGGATACGGCAACAAGGAAGGAGCGCTGAAACTCTACAAGCGCGCGCTGGCGCTCGATCCCCAGCTCGAAGGCGTCGCCAAGCACGTCACGGCGCTCGAGCGCGAGGTCGAAGGGCAGGGGATTTGAGCATTCATCGTCTTGGTTGGTTTGGCTCGGCCGACGGCACGTGGAGCAGAGGTTCGACCCCGCGAACTCCGCAGCTTCGCGTGAAAAATCTGGCTCGATCGCATGCGCGCCGACTCATCGAGACCGTGGCACGGATCGCGGATTATTTCACGAACGCCACGCGCAGCATGTTGGTCGAGCCCGGCGTGCCCAGCGGGATGCCCGCGGTGATGACGATGCGGTCGCCGGGCGCAGCGAAGCCCTCGCGCGCGGCGAAGACCGAAGCGCGGTCGACCACGTCGTCCATGTCGTGCGCGTCTTCGGTGTGCACGCAGTAGAGTCCCCAAACGATCGCCATGCGCCGCGCGGTCTGAAGACTGGGCGTCAGCACAACGATGGGCGCTTCGGGACGCTCGCGTGCGGCGCGCAAGGCCGTTGAACCCGAACTCGTCCAGCAGACGATGGCGCGGGCATGGATCGTCTTGGTCACCTCGTGCACCGCGGCGGTGATCGCATCCGGTGTGGTGGCCTCGGGCGGAGTGCGCTGTGCGTCGATGATCGTCTGATAGAGCGGATCGGATTCGACCGCGGCGGCGATGCGGTCCATCACCTCCACGGCTTCGACGGGATAGGAACCGGTCGCGGTCTCTGCAGAAAGCATCACCGCGTCGGCGCTCTCGAAGATCGCGTTGGCGACGTCCGAGACTTCGGCGCGCGTCGGCGACGCGGCGTTCACCATCGACTCGAGCATCTGCGTGGCGACCACCACCGGCTTGCCCGCGCGCCGCGCCGTGCCGACGATGTATTTCTGTTTGCCGGGCACCGCTTCGAGCGGCAGCTCAACGCCCAGATCGCCGCGCGCCACCATCAGCGCATCGGCAAGTTCGAGAATTTCCGGCAGCGAGGCGAGCGCCTTGGGCTTCTCGATCTTGGCCATCACGCCCGCGCGTCCGGCGACGATCTTCTTCAGTTCGGCCACGTCGTCGGGGCGCTGCACGAAGGAGAGCGCGATCCAGTCGACGCCCAGATTGAGCGCGGCATCGAGGTCGCTGCGATCCTTCTGGGTCATCGCCGGAACGGGAAGCAGAGTGTCCGGCAGGTTCACGCCCTTGCGGTCCCTGATCAGGCCGCCGACCTCGACGAATGCTTCGGCCTGGTCGTCCTTGACGCCGAACAGGCGCAACCGCACGCGCCCGTCGTCGATCAGCAGTGCATGGCGCTGCTTCATCGCGGCGAACACTTCCGGATGCGGAATCGGGATCGCCCCGTCGTCGGTTCCTTCGACCCTGCGCACCAGCTTGACGCGCTCGCCTTCCTTGAGCATCCGCTCCCCCCCGGGCAGGGTGCCCAGGCGGATCTTGGGGCCCTGCAGGTCGATCAGGACGCCTGCCGAGCGTCCCGTTTCCTGTTCCAGCGCGCGCACATGGCCGCGCAGCTCGGCAAGGGCGGAATGCGAAGTGTGACTCATATTGATGCGGAAAACGTCCACTCCGGCGTCGAACAGCGCGCGAATGCGCTCCGGACTCGAGGACGAAGGACCCAGCGTCGCCAGGATTTTCGTTTTGCGGCGATGTCTCATTGCAGGTTCTGCACCTGATTCAGGTTGTCGCGGGTGTCGATGCGGAAGAATCGCCGCCGATCATAGCCGCGCGCGGCGCAATTGGCCTGGCCTTCGATCCGGAAGTGCGGTGTGTTCGCGGTGCAAAATCCTGTGCCGCCATCCCAGAATTCCGCGTCGCCATCGGTGCCGTAAAGATAGTAGTAACGCGCCTCCAAAGTGCCCGGAACCACGGCCGCGCAGGCGCCTGGCCGAAGCGTCCACCAGCCCTCGCTGCCCCAGTCGCGGCCGTCGAAACGGCCGAGCGCCACTTTGGCGACGTGCTTGGATTTGTTGCACACCGTCAGTCCCGCCTCGGCATGCGAGGCGGCAAAAAGAGCGAGAAGGACCAGCGGGAACTTTTTCATTCAGGCGGGAACGGGCTTGCGGGCGCTTGATATGCAGACCAAATATCGCTTTTCCATGACCGAATCAGCCACATTCGAGCATATCGATGGAGCCGGGAAGGGCCTGCTGTTGCTTTGCGACCATGCGTCGCGCGCCTTGCCGCCGGAGTATGGGGACCTGGGGCTGCCGGAGGGGCTGTTCGCAACGCATATCGCCTCCGACATTGGGGCGGCGACGGTCACCAGGGTTCTCGCCGAGCATTTTGGAGCGCCGGCAATCCTAGGGCGCTGGTCGCGCCTGCTGATCGACCTCAATCGCGGCGAGGACGATCCGACACTGGTGATGCAGCTTTCCGACGGCGTGATCGTGCCGGGCAATCGCGGTGCAAGCCCCGCCGAGATCGAGAGCCGCATCGCGCGCTTCCATCGCCCCTATCACGATGCGATCGCGCGCGAGATCGCACGGCATAGCGATGGCGGTGCGGTTCCCGCGGTCGTCTCGGTCCACAGTTTCACGCCGGCCTGGAAAGGCCATCCGCGTCCCTGGCAAGTGGGCATCCTGTGGGACCGCGACCCGCGCCTCGCCCTGCCGCTGATGGCGGAGCTGCGCGCGGAAGGCTTCACGGTCGGCGACAACGAGCCTTATTCCGGCGCACTGGTGAACGACACGCTCTACCGCCACGGTACGATGGCCGGCCTGCCTCATGCCCTGATCGAGATCCGCCAGGATCTGGTCGGCGACGAAGCCGCGGCGCGCGCGTTTGCCTTGCGGCTCGAACCCATCATCGCCGGCGCGCTTGGAAAGATGGGGCCGTCGCATATCCGTTTCACCCGCGCCTTGGGAGCAAAGAGCATGGACGAAAAGACCCGCGAAAGCCTGGAGGCTGCCGCGTTCCGCAGGCTGGTTGCGCATCTGCGTTCGCGCACCGATGTGCAGAACATCGACCTGATGAATCTGGCGGGCTTCTGCCGCAACTGCCTGGGCGACTGGTATCGCGAAGCCGCGGCCGAAAAGGGCATTGCGCTGGAAAAGGACGCGGCGCGAGAGATCGTCTACGGCATGCCGCCTGCGGATTGGAAGAAGAAGTATCAGAAGGAAGCCACGGCGGCGCAGCAGGCGGCGTTTGCCGCCTCGCAGAAAAAGACTCACAGCTAGTGGGGCGGTCCAGCGTTGCGCAGGACGCCTATGCCCCCTTAATTGTCATGGCCCGCGAATGCGGGCCATCCAGGCGAACGTAGCACGCACTGCCTGCATTGGATCGCGGGCGCTGGATGGCCCGGACAAGCCGGGCCGTGACACCTTTTTTGTTGGGGCTTAAAGTGGCCAAATCCGGTTTTGCCAAGGAACATCTGCGCTCCTTCATCGAGCGCATAGAGCGTCTGGAAGAAGAGCGCGCGGCGCTCTCCGCCGATATCCGCGAGGTCTATTCCGAAGCCAAAGGCCAGGGCTTCGATAACAAGACGATGCGTCAGGTCGTGCGCATGCGCAAACTCGACAAGGCCGATCTGCAGGAGCAGGAAGCGATGCTCGATCTCTATCTGAGCGCGCTGGGGATGCGCAGCTGATCAGCCCACCGCACGTTCCGGAATTTCGTCCGCGAAGCCGTTCTCGCTTTCGGCGGTTTCGAGTCCGAATTCCTTGAGCTTGCGGTAGAGCGTCGAGCGCCCGATGCCGAGACGGCGCGCGACTTCTGACATATGCCCGTCATAGCGGCCGATGGCGAGGCGGATGATCTCGCTCTCGATCTCCTCGAGCTTGCGCATGTGGCCCGAGGCGTCCGTGGCACTCAGCGCATAGGGCGAAGGCGGCGTGTGCACCGGCATGCGCTGCACGGGGGCGCTCGGCGCATGCGTCGCGACTTCGGCAACGCGGCGCGCCCTGGCTTCGATCCCCATCGCGGCGGCGATCTGCGGGAAGTCGCAGACGTCGAGCAGCGAGCCTTCGCACAGCACCACGGCGCGGAAGATCGTATTCTCGAGCTGGCGCACATTGCCGGGCCAATCGAAGCGTTCGAGCAGTTCGCTCGCATCGGGCGTCAGGCCTGCGACCTCTTTGTGTTCTTCGACGCCGAAGCGTTCGATGAAGTGCCGCGACAGCGCGGGAATGTCGTCGCGCCGGGCGCGAAGCGGCGGGATCACGATCGGGAACGCGTTGAGGCGGTAATAGAGGTCTTCACGGAACTGCCCCTGGCGCGTCAGTTCGGCCAGGTCGCGGTTGGTGGCGGAGATGATGCGTACGTCGACCTTGACCGGCCGCTTCGAGCCGACGGGATCGACTTCGCCCTCCTGCAGCGCGCGCAACAGCTTGACCTGCATGTCGAGGCGCAGTTCGCCGATCTCGTCCAGGAACAAAGTGCCGCCATCGGCTTCCTGGAATTTGCCGAGATGCTTGTCGGTCGCGCCGGTGAACGAGCCCTTCTCGTGGCCGAACAAGATCGATTCGATCAGGTTCTCGGGGATCGCACCGCAATTGACGGCGACGAACGGCCTGCCCGCGCGCTCCGACGAACCCTGGATCGCGCGTGCGATCAGCTCTTTGCCGACGCCGGACTCACCTTCGATCAGGATCGGGATGTTGGACGCGGCGACGCGCTCGCCCAGGCGGAAGACCTGGCGCATCGCGGCGGACTTCGCCACCAAGTCGGCGAAGGTCAGCCGATTGTCGGTCTTCTTCTTCAGGCGCGTGACCTCGCCAGACAGCGTGCCGATCTTGAGCTGGTTGCGGATGGAGACGCCGATGCGTTCGGGGCTTGCGGGCTTGACCAAGAAATCATTGGCGCCGGCGCGCATCGCCTCGACCGCGGAGTCGATTCCGCCTTTGGCCGTGAGGACGATCACCGGAAGATCCGGATTATTGGCGCGCAACTGCGCCAGCACTTCGAGCCCATCCATGTCGGGCATCACGAGATCCAGCAGCATCAGCGCGATCTGCTCGCCGCGGGGCCCGCGCAACAGATCGAGCGCAGGTCCGCCGCCCGGCGCGGTGACGACGCTCATTCCCGCGCGCGTGATCGCGGTTTCGAGCAGCCGGCGCTGCACGGGATCGTCGTCGACAATCAAAATGGTCTGCGCCATCGAATCCCCTGAAAGTCCCTTGGGAAAGCGCGATAGTGGCCCGCAGCCGGTTAAGAGCCGATTTAAGACCTGTCCTTGCGCGGGACAGCGTGCTCGGGTTTATGTTGCCGGACTTGGTGAATGCGGGGTTAAGGCGATGGACGCCGGCATGGGCTATTGGGAGTTCTTCGCGAAGGAAGCCCGCAATGCCGGCGCGCCGCTCTATGTGCGCTATTCGGAAGGCATCGTCGGCGATCCCGAGTTGCAGGCGCTCGCGGCGCATGTGCGCAGCGGTCAGCCGCCGGCGAACGTCCTCTTCGCTGCGGTGCATTTCCTCTTGCTGCGCGGCGCGGACCATCCGCTTCGCCGCCACTATCCCAATCTGAACGGCGCAATGCGCAAGGAGGAGGGCGATCCCTTTCCGCTGCTGCAGGATTTCTGCGCGCAACACCGTGAGCAGCTCTTGCCGCTGATTTCGTCGCGCGTGACCAACACCAATGAGGTCGGCCGCTGCGCCGTGCTGAACGCGGGCTTCCGCGCCGTGGCGAAGGAGGCCGGCGAGCCGCTGCACCTGATCGAGATCGGACCCAGCGCGGGCCTCAACCTCATCTGGGACCGCTATCGCGTGCGCTATCTACGCGACGGCGCCGCCCTCACCACCGACGTACCCGAAGCCAAGCTCACCCTGGATTCGCAGCTGCGCGGCGGCGGCATTCCGCCAATCGGTCCCGCGCCCGCTGTCGCGAGCCGCGTCGGGCTCGAGCGCAATCCCGTCGATCTCACCAATGACGACGACCGCGACTGGCTGCGCGCGCTGGTGTGGCCGGATCAGGTGGCGCGCTTTGCGCGGCTGGAGGCGGCGCTGGACGTCTACAAGGATGTGAAGCCCGAGATCCGCGCGGGCGACGCGCTCGATCTTTTGCCCGAGGCGCTGGCCGAGGTGCCGGCGAACGAGACCGCCTGCGTCTATCACAGCTATGTGACGTATCAGTTTTCGGCGGAGATGCGTGCGGCGCTGGACCACACGCTGATTGTGGCGAGCTTGCGCCGGCCGGTCTGGCGTTTGCGCTATGAAGGTACCGTCAACAACGAGAATTTCCTGAGGCTGCGCGTCTATCGCGACGGCACCAAAGAAGATCGCACGCTGGCGCGCGCGCATCCGCACGGTGCCTGGATCGAGTGGCTGGCATGAGCGCCGACGACGACCTCCCGCCGGTGCCGCCAGTCGCCGGAACGCAGCCGGAGATGTTCCGGGTGAACGAGAATCAGGGCCCGCTCGCGGTGCTGTCGGGTTCACCGCCGCCGGCTCCCAAATGGTTCGCCGAGGCCATCGCGCATCGGCCGCACAGCCATTTCGTCACCGTCGACGGCGCGCGCATCCACTATCTGCGCTGGGGCGATCGCACGAAGCCGGGCCTGCTGCTGGTGCATGGAAACGCGGCGCACGCGCATTGGTGGGACTTCATCGCGCCGCTCATGGCGCGCGAATACAACGTCGCGGCCCTCGATCTCTCGGGCATGGGCGACAGCGACTGGCGCGCCGACTACACCATGGAGCGGTTCGTGCGCGAGGAGATCGCGGTGTGCGAAGACGCGGGCATGTTCGTGCCGACCGAGCCGCCGATCGTCGTCGGCCACAGCTTCGGCGGCTTCGTCACCATCCTGGCCGGTGCGCTCTATGGCGAGCGGCTGGCGGGAACGGTGATCGTGGACTCGCCGGTCAATCCGCCGGACCGCCAGGGCGGGCCGCCCGACCGCGTGATCAAGCCGCATCACATCTATCCCACGCTCGCGGCCGCACTGGCGCGCTTTCGGCTGATGCCGCCACAGACCTCGGAGAACCTCTATCTCGTCGATTGGGTGGCGCGGAATTCGCTGAAGGAGGTCGCCCAGCAGGACGGCGAACCCGGCTTCACCTGGAAGTTCGATCCGGCGATCTGGCGGCGCTTCTCCATCGGAGACACGGCGCAGCGCCTGCGCCAGACGCGTTGCCGCATCGCGATCTTCCGCGGAGAGCATTCGGTGCTGCTGCCCCCCCAGATCGGCGAGTACATGTTCAACCTCTTGGGGCGTTCTGCGCCGGTGGTCGAGATCCCCCAGGCCCAGCACCACATCATGCTGGACCAGCCGCTCGCGCTGGTGGCGGCCTTGCGCGCGCTGCTCGCCGATTGGAACCATTCGGTGGCGACGCGGCGGGTGTGAGGTTGCCCCACGAATCCCCTTTGCTATAGTCCCGGCCGCTTTCACATCAGGGAATCGCATATGGCGGGCGATCACGGCCACAAGAGCGGATCGATGGACCTTTCCGAGCACCGCAAGAACTGGAACGGCTTTGTCAAGCTGGTCGAATGGAGCCTGGGTGCCATCGCCCTGCTGATGGTGATCCTTCTGATCTTCCGCACCCACGGCTGACGCTTTGAAACTCGCGATCCTGAAAGAGCGCCGCCCGGGCGAGACGCGCGTCGCCGCCACGGCCGAAACCGTGAAGAAACTCAAGGGCCTCGGCCTCGAAGTCGCTGTCGAAGCCGGCGCAGGGGCCGGCGCGCGCATCGCCGATGCCGACTTCGCCGCCGCGGGTGCGGCAATAGCGCCCGATGCCTTCGCCGCACTCAATGGCGCCGGCATCGTGCTCAAGGTGCGCGGGCCGGACGCGGCCGAGATCGCGGGCATGGAACAGGGCGCGGTACTGGGGGCGCTTCTCGCTCCGTATACGGAGAAGGAGACCGCGCAGGCTCTGGCCGCGCGCGGCGTCAATGCTTTCGCCATGGAATTCATCCCGCGCATTTCCCGCGCCCAGGCGATGGACGTGCTGTCGTCCCAAGCCAATCTCGCAGGCTACAAGGCGGTGATCGACGCGGCCGCGCGGTTCGGGCGCGCCATGCCGATGATGATGACGGCGGCGGGCACCATCGCGCCGGCGCGCGTCTTCATCATGGGCGTCGGCGTCGCGGGCTTGCAGGCGATCGCCACGGCGCGCAGGCTCGGCGCCATCGTCTCGGCCACCGACGTGCGGCCCGCGACCAAAGAACAGGTGGAGTCGCTCGGCGCCACTTTCGTCGCGGTGATCGACGACGAGTTCAAACAGGCCGAAACTGCCGCCGGCTATGCCAAGCCGATGTCGGCGGAATACCAGGCCAAGCAGACGGTGCTGGTTGCCGAGCATATTAAGAAGCAGGACATCGTCATCACCACCGCGCTGATCCCCGGCCGCAAGGCGCCGGTGCTGGTCAGCGAAGAGATGGTCAAGACCATGCGCGCGGGCTCGGTGATCGTGGATCTCGCGGCGGAGCAGGGCGGCAACTGCCCGCTGACGCGGCCCGATCAGGTGATCGAGGCGCATGGCGTGACGCTGATGGGCTACACCAATCTGCCGGCGCGGCTGGCGGTGGACTCCTCGTCGCTCTATGCCCGCAATCTATTCAATTTCGTGAGTCTGATCGTCGACAAGAAGACCGGCGCGCTCGCGCTCAACTGGGATGACGAGATCGTCAAGGGCGCGGGCCTGACCCGCGACGGTCAAGTCGTGCATCCGAGTCTGAAGGGGTGAGGGTATGATGACCACCCGCAACACCACCGTCATGGCCGGGCTTGACCCGGCCATCCAGAAGTTCTCGCGGAGC
>Ga0335083_10000092_pt1 | contig 160246 bp, 133 predicted proteins | sample Lox_Sample_42_FD_206716 | JGI IMG/M metagenome (GOLD analysis project Ga0335083, IMG submission 206716) | Soil microbial communities from Loxahatchee National Wildlife Refuge, Florida, United States - Lox_Sample_4.2 | ecosystem: Environmental > Terrestrial > Soil > Wetlands | place: USA... | reverse complement strand
TCTTACGGCTCTCTCCGATCAGCCGCACGTTCCGCGCGTGCGCCACGATCACCTCGTGGCCCAACTCGTCGAGCAGCCGGCTCACCCACGGCGAGTGCATCCCCGTCTCCAGCGCGATGCGGCTGCGCGGCATTTTACCGAACGCTTCGCGCAGAGCTTTCGCGGTCGTGCTCAGCCGCTGCTCCTGCACGATTCGCCCACCTTCATCCAGCACGCAGTAACAACTCGTGCGATCTCCCAGATCCAACCCGATGGTCAACTTCTGTTGAGAAATATTCCTGCTCGCCTTCGCCACTACGGTGCTAACCTTCTTCATTGCCGGTCTCCTTTTTATCTGTGCCTCAGAGCACGTCGATAACTTGGGAGCGTACAGCATCCCGTTCGGAGACCGGCCTTCTCATCCCATCTGATTACGTCAGCCATCACGCGTCAATGATGTGGATTCGCGCTTCCTCCGACGAGAGAGTTCGTATAGTAGCGGGAGAAGAACCGCGATTAGGACAGCCACACGTTCGGGGTGTTGGTATCTGTTCATGGTCGTTGCGACGGTTCCCCCCGAGGATAGCGGCTCGATAATGGTGTTTTGGGGCCACGGCACCAAAGTGCATCCGGTGAAACCAGCAAGGAATCCAAGTGACCCAAGGATTGCATCAGTTAGGATTTTTCTCTCAATCCCCATTCGATAGCGAGAAATGAGCCATCCGACAGCGGCGCCAATTGCCAGCCCAGCGGTTGCATCGGCGGCGACGTAAATGGCAATTACAGGCCAAGGCACTGGCAACATAGCGTGTGTGTATAGTATCGCCGCTCTGGTCAATTGGCGAAAAATCCCCTTAACGCTCATTAACCCTAAAAAAGGGCGAAACAAAAGCGCACAGTTGGGAAGTCGTCGTTAGCGCCAACTAGGGGCCTTGGTGCTAGAATCCCGTCGAAACAAGACCGGAGCTGACCATGTTCCAAGAGATTGGAATGAAGAAGCCTCGTAGTCGCAGACGTGACTTCGTGATCTGCAGCATTTTGGGTGCCTCAACGTTGGCTCTTCTCATTTATCGCGCAGTTCGGCTGCACCGGTTCATAACGACTTGGGGATGGGTGCACTTCGGGATTGCGCTACTAGCCACAGCGGTGGCTGCGTTCCACTTTGTAACGCAAGAGAGGAATCTTTTCTCCAACAGTGATCGAATTGACGAAACAGTCTTGCGACGGCTACAAAGCTCGACCGAGTGGCTTTACGTGGCATTCAACGCAGCGGTGTTTGGCGTGATGTACGTCGTCAACCCGATACACTTCGCTCGCTAGTTGGCGAAAAATCTCGATTACACTCATTGACCCTGCCGACCGGGGTTCTGAGTGTGATCGTCTGGTTTTGACACTTAGCTGTCTAGGGATCAGAAAGCGCGCATGCTAACGCTTGGTTATTGGGAGTAGTCACGGTTCTTGCAGTGCTACAGTTTCAGGAGCACCAAATGCTTCAAAGTGTCCTTTGTGCCATTTGTACCGCGTACGCACGATCCCTGATGAGCAGCAATCTCCTGATCTTTTCTCCGGGTCAAACAACTCAACGACTAGTTTTCCATTTTCCCCGTAAACTTTTCGGAGACCCGACCATGCTCGGTCGCCGGAGTGAAAACACGCGAGCAGCTTCGGCTTTCCTTCGTGAAATGAATAGATGTATACGTAATGGGTTTTCTGAGTACCCCCGGTGAAGCATTTCAGCACGACAATCGCATCTTCCTTGCCTTCGCCAGTCACGTCGGCAAACTCCACGGACTGCAACGTAAAACCTCCCCACTGTATATATTCGTGCCCGTCCTTCACGAGGCTTGACAACTTTGTAAGGTCGTCTCCATTCACCAAATGGATCGGCTTTCTATTGGAGTGCGCCCCTCTCTGCATGTTTAGCCAGTGCAATCGGTCATGACCTAGCAGAGTGCCGCTCAACGGGTAGGTGAAGTTTTTAAAATCCACCTGCCTGATGTCTTCCTGAGCGTCGAGGAATCCAAAGGAGACAAGGCTCAATATTCCAATCAAAAGGGAGCGCATACTGGAGAGCTTAGTCCTAGCCGCCAGTGCCCTTCAATGGTTGTTGTAACATCGCGATTTCGCTCATTGACCTTCAAAAAGGCGAAAGAAAAGCGCATGCTTGTGCTAACGCTGTATTCGTCAATCATGATGGAAGTCACACTGATTCTGGTGTAAAGGCTGGCCGAGGAGCCAACGATGAGAGCAATCAAAGCAGTCATAGTTTTGGCCTGCGTTTGTACGACATTGATTGTGGCGCAAAGTTCAAATCCAACACTGGAGAAGGAACTTCTGGCCGTGCTGCATCCCATGTATGTCGCCGAGCAGCGACATGACCTCGCTTATGTCAAGTCCCATCTCGACGTGGATTTTGCTGAGGTCGCCGGAAATGGGAATGTTTATGGTTTTGACGCCATCGAAAAAGGCTTCGCCGACATGCAACTGAAGCATTACGAGTTGACGGACTGCATCGCAAGACCGATCGACCTCCACGCGGCCTACCTAACATGCAGGATGGAAGTGGATGCCAGCTACCAAGGAACTCCGCTACCTAAAGATATGCGGGTGACATGGATCTGGAAGAAGTCCGCCAGCGGGTGGAAGGTTAGCTTCGAACAGGCAACACTGATTGGAGCAAAATAGCGGGGCCTTTCGGAACATTTCTTGAGCAGGCAGGAAAACAGCGCATTCCGTTGCCGGGCGATTGCATCTGGCTTTTGTCAACTATCACGTAGCCCAGTTGTCGTTAAATCGCGTTTACGCTCAGAACCCGACTCGCCAGCTCGACAACTACTTAGGCGGCGTGCTTCAACTTACGAATTTGGCCCACAGATTTCTTCGCTGGCTAGTCCCTTCCATTCAACGTCGCTTTCCTCGTTCCCCAATATGGGATTGCGTATATTCATCTCATTTGATCCGAAATACGGAAATCCAGTAGCTATATGTTTAATTCCTGACGTGAGATCCCCCAGGAAATGTAAGAACTGACGTGTACACACCATTTTCCCAAGAGTCATCCACAAACTCATAATTCCTGCCGATCAGCGCGGCCCTAAGCCGCTGCAAATGCAGGGTTCGAGTTTGGACCTTCCGTTGCGGCGCGTCTCAGCAGCAGTAGAGTCTACAGGGCGATGTATTTTGACTTCACAACGGGCTGAATCATAAGCGTCGAGCCTTGAGCAGCTGCGGATACATCTTCGGCAGGAAGGAAAACGAGCATGGGGCGATTTGCAAAGATCGAAAAGACTGCAGCCAGAGTGGCAGTGGGAGCGCTTGTGCTCGTGAGTTTGCTGAGTATGACCGCGAACACGTGGGCACAAGATGCCGAGAGGCCCTATCCAAAGATGCTGCCGCTTTCGGAGTATTTGATGGACAGGAATGCGGCCATCGCGCTGGCGCGAAGCGCCGCTCCGGAGGGCATTTCAAAGGATGCGTCGGTTTTGGTGTTGACGCCCCAAGGCTGGGAAACAGCGGTCAAAGGTACGAATGGTTTTGTGTGCATGGCGGGGCCGTCATGGACGGCGAGCATTGACTTTTATGACGTGTGGAGTCCGAAGCAGAAAGGCGCGATTTGCCTCAATCCACCGGCTGTGCGGTCGATCCTGCCGATTTACCGCAAGATGACGCAAATGACGCTGGCTGGAGTGACCTCGGTCAAAGAGCGCATCGCGGGAATTCAAGAGGCGTATGCAAACAAGGAGATTCCGCCGGTAGAGCCGGGGGCAATGAGCTATATGATGTCCAAGGATGCATACCTTTCGCATTTGGGTCACACACACAATTTGTGCCATGTGATGTTTTTCCTGCCGATAAAAGATCCGGTTGAATTGGACGCCAATGATCCAAACGCACCCATTTCTTCCACGTCTATCTGGTTCCCGGACCCTGACAAACCAGATAGTCCACTGAATAAAGAGCTGCCGCCGCTGCGGGTCGTCCCAGTCGAAGTGCCGTATTGGTCTGATGGCACTCTGGCGTTCCACTGAATAAAGCCGGGAGAAACAAGAGACGGCGGGCGAGTCGCCCGCCGCCACTGCCGCCGGGTCGGCGGCGCTACTTTCCGCTACCTTTACACTCTTGCGCAGACTGCTTTTGTTTGCGTGTAGAGTTCCAGCACATCCTTGCCCATTTCGCGTCCCCATCCGGATTGCTTGTAGCCTCCGAAGGGAAGCGCGGCGTCGAAGATGTTGTAGCAGTTGATCCACACCGTTCCGGCGCGCAGACCTGCAGCCAGACGATGCGCCTTCGAAATGTCTTTGGTCCAGATGCCTGCTGCGAGACCGTAGATCGAGTCGTTAGCGCGCGCGATGAGTTCGTCCGCGTCGTCGAACGGAATCGCTGCCACAACCGGGCCGAAGATCTCTTCCTGCACCACCTTCATGTTGTCTTTTGTGTTGGTGAGAACAGTCGGCTCGACGAAGTAGCCTTTGTCGCCGATCTTCTTGCCGCCCGCAACTGCCTGCGCGCCTTCCTTTGAGCCCAGGTCGAGATAGTTGCAAACGCGATTGAGCTGTTCTTCGGAGACGAGCGGTCCCATTTGCGTTTGCGCGTCGAGCCCTGAGCCGACTTTGATCTTCTTGGCTTTGTTGGCGACGCCTTCGACTACTTCGTCGTAGACAGCGCGCTCGACATACAAGCGCGAGCCTGCGCAGCAGCACTGTCCGTGATTGAAGAAGATGGCGCTTGCCGAGCCCGAGATTGCTTCCTTCACGTCGGAGTCTTTGAAGACCACGTTCGGCGACTTGCCGCCGAGTTCGAGCGAGACCTTCTTGAGATTGCCAGCAGCCGCGTGAACGATGAGCTTGCCGACTTCGGTCGAGCCCGTGAAGGCGACCTTGTCGACGAGATCGTGCGCGGCCAGCGCTGCGCCTGCGGTTTCGCCATAGCCCGGAACAATGTTGACGACGCCATCAGGGAATCCAGCCTGCTGGATCATTTCGCCCAAAAGGAGCGCGGAGAGAGGAGTTTGCTCGGCGGGCTTGAGCACGACGCAGCAGCCTGCGGCGAGCGCCGGACCCAGCTTCCATGCGGCCATCAGCAGCGGGAAGTTCCACGGAATGATCTGGCCGACAACTCCAACTGGTTCGCGCAGCGTGTACGCGTGATAGATTGCGCCCGGCGTGTAAGGAACAGAGATTGGAATTGTCGTGCCTTCCAGCTTCGTCGCCCAGCCAGCCATGTAGCGAAACATATCCACGGCGAGCGGAACATCGGCGGCGCGCGAGATGGTTAGCGGCTTGCCGTTGTCGAGTGTTTCGAGCGTCGCGAACTCTTCCGTGTGCTCTTCGATCAGGTCTGCAAGTTTCCAGACCAGCTTGCCGCGTTCGGATGACGTCATGCGACGCCATGGACCACTGTCGAAGGCGCGGCGCGCGGCTTTTACGGCAGCGTCGATATCAGCCTTGTCGCCCTCGGCGATGTTGGCGAGAACTTCGCCAGTGGCTGGATTATAGGTTGGGAAAGTCTTGCCGGAGATAGCATCGACCCACTTGCCGTCGATGAACATCTTGCGCGGCTTCTCAATGAACTCGGCGACGCGAGCATCAATCCCAGTTGGGGAAACTGCGGTTGCCATAGATCCTCCTTGGCTTGCTGAACGGTTGCTGGACGAACGGACGAAAGCACCCCGACAACGAATGAATTAGGGAAATGGTAGTCCTCAACGACAGTGCGTGGCAAGGGAGAGAAGAGCTCTGATTGAAGCTCCACGCTCGCAGCTCCACGCTCCAAGCAAGACCGAGTTCAGATCCGCTCGCGTTTAGGCCTTCTCGCTCCCAGTCGCAGTTCCAAGCACCGTTGACAAGTTCTCCTTGGGCATTCGGCTGCGAGCCAGGGGTTTGCTTGGAGCTTGGAGCTTCGAGCTTCCTTCCGCGTTTGCCAACCGCGCAAGCAGCATGCTAGTGTTCGGCTTCAAACGGAGGTTGTCATGAATCGTGGGATCGTAACGAAGATGCTGTTTGCCGCAATGATGCTCGCTTGCACGCTGCCTTTGTTTGCCGCGGATAAGGAAGAGAAGGTAGATGACCGAATTCGGGAGTCAGCTGATGTAATGAAGGAAATCCTCGGAATGCCGGAGAAAGGGATTCCACGCGATCTGCTGAACCGCGCCGAGTGCGTGATCGTCTATCCGTCGGTGAAGAAGGCTGCCTTTATCGTCGGCGGAAGCTATGGTCGCGGTTTGATCACCTGCCGCCGCGGCGCCGACTTCTCGGGACATTGGAGCGCGCCCGCGATGTTCGCCCTTGAAGGCGGAAGCTTCGGGTTCCAGATCGGCGCGCAGGCAACCGACTTTGTCTTGCTGGTGATGAACGAGTCAGGCGCGAAGTCAGTGCTCTCAAGCAAGGTAAAGCTGGGCGCTGATGCGTCCGCTGCGGCTGGACCTGTGGGTCGCGATACTTCTGCCGAAACCGATGTCGTGATGAAGGCAGAGATTCTCTCCTACTCGCGCGCGCAGGGATTGTTTGCAGGCGTTTCGCTGGAAGGCTCGACGATGCGCTCCGACGATGGCGCGAACAAGACGCTCTACGGACGCGAACTGAGCGCGCGCTCGATCGTCCGCGAAGGCAAGGTAAAAGCGCCTGCGGCTTCGGCCAAGCTGCTGGCGGTGCTGGAGAAGACTTCTCCGCATCACGTGAAGTAAGACGCTGTCAGCGAAAATCTAGGCCTTGCTTGCGCAGCTTCTCAGCATCAGACCGCAGAGCTGATCGGCGAAGTCGTCGGTCAGCTCTTTGTGGCGGATCAGGAAGCGCATGTAGATTGGGCCATAAAGGGAGTCGAGCAGGACATCGAGATCGGTATCAGGCGCTAGTTCGCCGCGATCGATCCCGCGCTCGAGCGTCTTGTAGGCTTCGCGTCGCCGCGGCCAGAGGAAACGGTCGCGGAAGGCTTCGAGCAACTCGGGATCGGATTGTCCTCCCGCCAGAAGCGCGGAGAGAATCTTGCCGCGCGGCGATCGGAAGATGCGGACGACGCGGTGCATTTGCTGGCTGATGTCGCGGTGAAGTGAGCCAGTGTCCTGGAAGCGCAGTTCTTCGTCAGCGCTCGCCGCAAAGGCATCCACTACCAGCGCCGCTTTGGTTGGCCACCAGCGGTAGATCGTGGCCTTGCTAACGTTAGCATCGTCTGCCACCGCCTCAATGCTAAGGTCGTGAAAGCCCCCCTGTTGCCGCAGGAGCTTCAGCGTGCTGCGCAGGATGGCCTTGCGGGAGTGCTCGCTGCGCGGCCTTCCCGGCGCGCGCCTCCCGTTGATCCCATTGGACTCAGTCGCCGCTCGGGCGTAACTTTGTGGCATGAGAGAAACCCTATTATAATTTAGATCCGAAACGTATAGTTTTGAATCTATACTTTACGTATCGTAGGCCAGGAAAGAAGCCCCCGAAGCGCAGCGTGCGCAGGTTGCATAGGGGAAATCGAGAGAAGCTGAACATCAGGGCAATCCTCCCCTCGAAGAAGCAGCTAGAGATATGTGGATAGTCGCGTTAGCGCTTAGGCGCCCCTATACGTTCGTTGTGATGGCGTTGTTGATCATCATTCTGACGCCGATCACGATTCTGCGCACTCCGGTCGACATCTTCCCTGACATCAATATCCCCGTAATCAGCGTGATCTGGAGCTACGACGGGCTGGATCCCCAGGAGATGGCGGACCGCATCGTACAGAGTTCCGAGCGCATTTTCACGATCGTGGTCAACGACATCGAGCATCAGGAGTCGCAAGCGCTGAACGGCAAGGCAGTGGTCAAAATTTTCTTCCGGCCGGGCGTGAACGTGCCCATGGCGATGACGCAGGTGACGGGTGCGTGCCAGACCATACTGCGCGGATTGCCTCCCGGCACAACTCCGCCGCTCGTCATCACTTATTCGGCATCTTCCACCCCGGTCGTGCAACTCGGCGTGAGCAGCAAATCGCTGCCGGAAAACCGGGTGTTCGACCTCGCCCAGAACTTTCTGCGTAACCAGCTGACCACCGTCCCGGGCGCGGCGACTCCTTATCCATACGGTGGAAAGCCAAGGCAGATTCAGGTGGACCTCGATTCTGCCAAGCTTCAGGCCTACAACTTGACTCCCGCCGACATTGTGAATGCGGTGGCGGCGCAGAACCTGATTCTGCCTTCGGGTAGCGCCAAGATCGGGCCCACCGAATACACGGTCGAGATGAACGGCACACCGGGGACAATCGCCGAGCTCAACAACCTTCCCGTAAGAACGACGAATGGGTCCACGCTCTACATGCGGGACGTGGCGCACGTGCGCGATGGCTTCACGCCGCAAACCAACATCGTGCGCCAGGACGGCGTGCGTGGCGTGCTGATGGCGATTTTCAAGCTGGGAGGCTCGACTCCCTCCGTGGTCGACGGCGTAAAGGAGATGATTCCCACGGCCGTGAAGCTGCTGGGGCCGGAGTTGAGCTCGCAAATCAGCGTCAAGCCGTTGTTTGACCAATCGCTGTTTGTGCGCGCGTCGATACAGGGCGTGCTGCGCGAAGGACTGACAGCAGCCTGCCTGACCGCTGCCATGATCCTGCTCTTCCTGGGCGATTGGCGGCCGACAATCATTATCTGCATCTCGATTCCGTTATCGATTTTCGTCTCCGTACTCCTGCTCAGCGCGCTCGGCGAGACTATCAACATCATGACACTGGGAGGTCTCGCACTCGCCGTCGGCATATTGGTGGACGACGCCACCGTCGAAATCGAAAACATCGAGCGCAACCTTGCCATGGGCAAGGAGATGAAACAGGCCATTCTCGACGGTGCCTCGCAGATCGCAGTGCCGGCATTTGTTTCGACCTTGTGCATCTGCATCGTGTTTGTGCCGATGTTTTTCCTGACCGGCGTGGCGCGCTTCCTTTTCGTCCCCATGGCTATGGCGGTCTGCTTTGCCATGCTGGCGTCGTATTTGCTCTCGCGAACGCTGATTCCGACCCTCGTCATGTACATCATGCGCGGACATGAGCACCGGGCCGCGGAGCCGAAGAGTTTTCTCGGACGATTCCAGAGAGGGTTCGAGCGGGGATTCGACAGGTTCCGCGCCAGCTACCAGCAATTGCTGGAGACAACTCTCGATCACCGGGGATTGTTTTGCGTCTGCTTCGTGATCTTCTGCGTTCTGTCGTTGGGCCTCGTCTTCTTCCTTGGAGAGGATTTCTTCCCGCAGGTCGATGCTGGGCTTATCCGCCTGCATTTCCGCGCGCGCCCGGGCTTGCGAGTGGAAGAGACGGCGAAATTGTGCGATCAGGTGGAAGCCGCGCTCCGCGACACGATTCCGAAAGAGGAAGTGCAGACGGTACTCGACAATATCGGCGTGCCCTACTCTGGCATCAATCTCTCCTACAGTAACTCTGGAGTGATCGGGACACAGGACGCCGAGATCCTGATTGGGTTGAATGCCGAGCATCATCACTCGACGGCCAGGTACGTACGGAAGTTGCGACAGGAATTGCCGCAGCGCTTTCCAGGCGTCGAGTTCTTCTTCCAGCCCGCGGACATCGTCTCGCAGATCCTGAATTTTGGCTTGCCGGCTCCGATTGATATCCAGATTATGGGTGCCGATGTCCAGGGGAACTACCTGATCGGGCAGAAGATCGCGAATCGCATCCGCACGATTCCTGGAGCCGCGGATGTACATGTGCAACAGATGATGGGCCAGCCAACGATTTTCCTGGACATGGACCGCACAAGGATCAACCAAGTCGGGCTCACTGCGCAAAATGTGGCGCAAAGCGTGCTCATCAGCTTGAGCGGCAGTTTCCAGACCTCGCCGAACTTCTGGCTGAATCCGCGGAATGGCGTGAGCTACCCCATTGCCATTCAGACGCCGCAGTATCACATGACGTCGGTGCAGGACTTGATGAATACGCCGATGCGGAGTCCGACGAATGGCCAACAAGTGCTGAGCAACCTGGTGCAAATGAGCCCGCGGGCCCGCGCGGCAGTCGTCAATCATTACAATGTGCAACCGGTCATTGATGTTTATGCGAGCACGCAGGGACGTGATCTAGGCGGCGTTACCTCAGATGTCATGAAGGCTCTCCAGCCGTTCCGCGACAATCTCCCCAGTGGCGCAATCATGATGGTTCGCGGGCAGGTCGAGACCATGCGTACTTCGTTTTTTGGTCTTGGCGTGGGCTTACTTGGGGCGATTTTGCTCGTCTATCTTCTTATTGTGGTCAACTTCCAGTCGTGGCTCGATCCATTCATTATTATTACGGCGTTGCCGGGCGCGCTGGCGGGGATTTGCTGGTTCCTGCTGATCACGCGCACGACCCTGAGCGTGCCGTCGCTGACGGGAGCGGTCATGTGTATGGGCGTGGCCACGGCGAACTCGATTCTGATGGTGTCATTCGCGCGCGACCGCATGGATATGGGCGTACCGGCGCTGCAGGCGGCAATCGAAGCGGGTTATACGCGTATCCGTCCTGTGCTGATGACGGCTCTGGCAATGATTATCGGCATGTTTCCCATGGCGCTCGGAGTCGGCGAAGGCGGCGAGCAGAATGCGCCACTGGGACGTGCCGTGATCGGCGGGCTGATGTTCGCCACCGTCGCGACCTTGTTCTTTGTACCGAGCGTGTTCGCCATCATTCACGGGCGTCGCCAGGCGCGGTTACAGGCAAGAGAACGATAGAAGTTCGGGGAGAAAGTGATTATGTCTGTTGAACAACCGCCCGAGATTGGGCATCCAAGCGAGGTGCAAGAAAAATCGCACCGGCAGCACGCGGAGATTCAGCGCCCGCCCGAGCTTCCGCCGGCGCCTGCCGGGCGCGCCAAGGTCATCGTTGGTATCGCGGTGCTCGCGCTCTTGGTTGCGGGCCTGGTCACGTTTCTTACGCGGAAGAGCGAGACGGATGCGTTGGCGAAGGAAACGGACGCGAACGCGATCCCAACGGTTGCTGTGGTTCAACCGACCGCAGAGAACGGCGACAACGAACTAGTACTGCCGGGAAATCTGCAGGCATATATCGAATCGCCAATTTTTGCGCGCACGAACGGATACCTCCTGCGCTGGTACAAGGACATCGGAAGCAAGGTTGAGAAAGGCGACCTGCTTGCGTCAATCGACACGCCGGAGATTGATCAGGAACTCTCGCAGGCGAAAGCAGGACGTGAGCAGATCAAGGCGGCTTTGGGCTTGGCGAAGATTTCAGCCGACCGCTGGGAGAATCTGCGTAAGAGCGATTCGGTGTCGCAACAGGAGGCAGATCAGCAGACAAGCGGTTACGAGCAGGCGAAGGCCAACCTTGCGGCGGCGGACGCCAATGTACGGCGGCTGGAAGAATTGGAATCGTTCAAGAATGTCTACGCGCCGTTCTCCGGTGTGCTGACGCGGCGCAACGTGGATCCGGGGGCGCTGATTAATTCCGGAGCACAGGCGAATGGACGCGAGCTCTTTGACATCGCACGCGTCGATCCGCTGCGCGTTTACGTGCAGGTTCCGCAAGCCTATGCACCGATCATGAAGGTCGGAACAAAGGCCGCCGTCACATTGCAGGAATATCCAGGGCAGAAATTCATAGGAACGGTGGCGCGAACCGCCGACGCGATCGACCTGGCCACGCGCACCCTGAATACGGAAGTGGATGTGCCGAACAAAGATGGCAAGCTGCTGCCGGGGTCATACGGGCAGGTGCACTTCGAGGTGGGAAATCCCGTACAGCGCATCACGATTCCGGTGAACGCGATGCTGTTCCGCGCGGAGGGACCGCAGGTTGCGGTGGTGGGGAGCGACAATAAAGTGGAACTGCGTTCGATAGCAATCGGACGCGACTTCGGGCAGACGCTGGAGATTCTGGGCGGGGTGCAGATGAGCGATCGCATCGTCATCAATCCGGCGGATTCGCTCGAGGCCGGGCAGCAAGTGCACATCGCTGAGCCGGCGCAGAAATCGCCCGGGCAGAGTCCGACAAATCAGAATCAGCCAGCTCAGGGAGCCAAGAAGTCGTGAGCGGATTTGATGCTCATGTGAGGCGGACACGCCTGTCCGCGTGTTTGCAGCGGATCAGAAAGCTGCGCGGACAAGAGCGTCCGCGCCACACAGGCATAATCGCCATCTTGCTGATTGCCGCGTTTCTATCCGGGTGCACGGTTGGGCCAAAGTACCAGCGCGCGGCGGCAGATGTTCCGGGCACTTGGAAAGGCGAAGGCCCGTGGCAGCCCGCAACGCCCAAGGATGCGATTCCGAAGGGGAGTTGGTGGGAGCTCTACCACGACGAAGCTCTAAACGGCCTCGAGCAGGATCTCCTGCAAGCGAATCAAAATCTGAAAGCGGCGCAGGATCGGCTATCGCGGGCGCGTGCGCTGGCACGAGTTGCATCCGCCGGATACTTTCCCACCGTAAATGCGGATCCCAGCGGGCAGCGGCAACGGCTCTCAGGGAATCGTCCTTTGAGTGGCGCATCGCCTGGACAGATTTCTGCCACCACGCAGAACAACTTCGTTGTTCCATTCGATGTCAGCTACGAGGCTGATCTCTTTGGCAGCGTGCGGCGAAATCTGGAAGCGGCCAATGCTTCTCTGCAATCGAGTGCTGCGGATCTCGGCAATGTCCGTTTGGTTTTGACCGCAGAACTGGCGGCCGACTATTTCAATCTCCGTGAACTTGACCGCGAGGCTGGGGTGGTGCGCGAGTCGGTAGAGATTCAACAGAAGGGTCTGGACCTGGTCAATCGACGACACGATGGTGGCGTAGCCTCTGGTTTGGAAGTTGCGCAACAGCAAACTCTGCTGGATTCGACCGCGACGCAGCTGCAGCTCGTCATGCAGCAACGCGCGCAATACGAGCATGCGATCGCGGCGCTGGCGGGGAAACCCCCATCTAGGTTCAGCCTTGCGGAGGCGCCGTTTAAGGCGACACCACCGCCGATCCCGACTGGAGTGCCGTCGGAAATTCTGGAGCGCCGACCGGACATCGCGACCAACGAACGGCAGATGGCATTTCAGAATGCCCAGGTGGGACTGGCGCAGGCTGCGTTTTATCCACACATCACATTGAGCGGAAGCGGGGGCTGGCAAAGCCGCGACATCGCGACGCTGGTCAACGCTCCGAGTGCTCTCTGGGCGCTGGGTGGCGATATATTGCAGCCCATCTTCAATGGTGGACGGAATCGGGCAAACCTGGCCGCGTCACGCGCAGCTTACGACCAGTCCGTGGCAACCTATCGCGAGTCGGTGCTTGAGGCCTTTCAGCAGGTGGAAGACGGTCTGACGGGCCTTTCCTATCTCGATCAGGCACTAAAGACGCAACAGATCGCGGTCGATGACGCGCGGCGGGCTCTCGACATTGCAAACAACCGATATGTCGGCGGAGTGACAACCTATCTTGATGTGATTACCGCGCAGTCTACACTGCTGACGAACGAACGGCTGGCAACGCAGCTCCTGGGGCAACAGATGGTGACGTCTGTGTATCTCGTCAAAGCGTTAGGCGGAGGCTGGGATATCGCCGAGATGCAAAAGGAACAGGTCCGGCCCCAAGCCGTTCAGGCCGTCCAACAGTAGTTTCCCGATACCCCCACCGGCAAGTCCCAGAAGGTCTAAATAGCCGCATCATTCGCGCTCCGGACGCGGCAACCGGGCGGCCGCGGAGACTCGACCAAACACCTACCTTGTGATCTCGCTCACCACAGAAGTGTTCGGTTAGCACGCGCAACCGTGACTTCGCTCATATTGCGTTCAGTCCGGTTGCCACATGATGACATCGCGCTGCAAGGCTCTCGTCGCGTGGCGCTTGAGCTGACCCTCGCAGCGCGCCTGCCCTCAGCCCAACAAAAATCCAAAGGAGTCCGCAATCATGGCGAGCTCTCATAAGCCGGACATTACTATCCAGTCCCACCTGGAAGCCGCGGGCGTGTCGCGCCGCAGCTTCCTGCAGCTGTGTTCAGTGCTCATGGCCACCGCCCCAGTGGGAATGACGCTGACCAAGGCGGCCTCGGCCGCGGAGGTTGCGGCGAAAGTCGGCAAGGCCCGCCGGCCCTCTGTCATCTGGCTGCACTTCCAGGACTGCACTGGCTGTACCGAAACACTTCTGCGCACTTCGGCCCCGGACGCCGCGTCGCTCATCCTCGACGTCATTTCTCTCGACTATCACGAGACGCTGATGGCCGCCTCGGGCAAGCAGGCCGAGGAAGCGCTGAAGAAAGCGATGGACGAGAATGCCGGCAAGTATGTGCTGGTGGTGGAAGGCTCGATTCCGACGCGAGATGACGGCGTGTATATGCAGTTGGCCAGCCGGCCTGGCGTGCAGGTGGTGAAAGAAGCGGCATCAAAGGCCGCTGCTGTAATCGCGATCGGATCGTGCGCATCGTGGGGCGGAGTGCCGTCTTCCGACCCGAATCCGACGGGCGCGGTTGGTGTCGACACCGTTGTTTCGGGCAAGCCGATCGTCAATCTGCCGGGCTGTCCTCCTAATCCCTACAACTTGCTGGCGGTCGTGCTTGAGTACGTGACCATGGGCAAGCTGCCGGAACTCGACGAACTGCGGCGCCCGGTGTTTGCTTATGACCGAGTGATTCACGAGAATTGCCCGCGGCGCGCGCACTTCGATGCCGGGCGGTTCGCATTCGCTTTCGGCGACGAAGGCCATCGCAAGGGGTGGTGTCTCTACAAGCTTGGGTGCAAAGGGCCAATCACACACGCGTCATGTTCGACGCGGCCGTTCAATGAAGTTCCGAACTGCTGGCCGATCGGGCTCGGTATCCCTTGTCTCGGATGCACGGAGAAGAACGTGGTCTGGAAAATGTCCACAGTCGAGACGGTGCCGATACACCTGGCAACGCCGCCCGATACGTACCCGCCGATTTACAGCGGGGCGGGAAAGATCAAGACAGGAGCAGCGGTGCTGGTTGGCGCGATCGCGGGCGCGGTAGGAAGCGCGTCGTGGGTTGCGTCGCAACGGTTCAAGAGCAGTCAGGAAGCGGGAGTCGAGCGGATCGCGGCGGATCGCGAGCTGGCCGACAAGGAAGCGGCAGCCGCCAAGGCGAAGAAAGAGGTCTAACGTGGACATCACTCGTCGGGAAGTGATCACAAAGATCGCCAAGGCGGGCGCGACCGGCGCGGTGGCGGTCACCGTGGGAAGCACGCCATTGCATGCGGAGACGGAGAACATCCCCATTCCGAGTACCGCAGTTGGTCTACTTTACGACGCGACCATCTGTATCGGCTGCAAGGCGTGCGTGGCGGCGTGCGCAGAGGCGAACGGGGAGGTTCCTGATACCCGGGGTGACAGCCTGCACCAATCGCCCACCGATCTGAATGACCTTACGCGCAACATCATCAAGCTGTACAAGCCAACCGACGGCACGCCCTCTTCGTACGTAAAGCGTCAGTGTATGCATTGCCTGGACCCGGCTTGCGCCGCCGGATGCCCGTTCCAGGCGCTACACAAGGACCCAGAAAGCGGAATCGTGTACTGGACAGCCGACAAGTGCATCGGCTGCCGGTATTGCACGATCACGTGCCCGTATCACGTGCCGCGATTCCAGTGGATGGGGTACAACCCGCGGGTGACGAAGTGCGAACTGTGCAGCCATCGGCTGGAGCGGGGACTGAAGCCTGGATGCACGAGCGTGTGCCCGACCGGCGCGGTGATCTTCGGTCCGCGCACGGTGCTGCTGGCTGAAGCAAAGCGGCGCATCAGCGACAATCCGGGGCGCTATTACGAGAACAAGGTTTATGGCGAGACGGATAACGGCGGAACGCAGTCGCTATATCTGGCGCGCGTGCCGTTTGAGGATCTCGGGCTGCCGGAGATCGGGCCCGAGTCGGTGCCGGCGAAGACGCTTCGCTGGCAGCGCCGGTTCTATCAATACTTCGCGCTGCCTGCGCTGCTTTACGCAGGCTTGGTGCAGGTGATTCGTAAGAGCGTAAAGGGCCACGTCCAAGAAGCGCACGATCACGAAAAAGAAACCGGGTTGAGGGCGCAGTTATGAGCGCAATAACGAGCAACAAATTCGGTGTTGAACCGGCAGAGCAGTCGCGGACGCGCCCGGAGGAACGCTGGGAGCGAGCGGTTCCGGTTTTTGGCATCCCGGTAATGACCAGCTTTTTCATCGTGCTGGTGGCTCTGACGCTGCTCGCACTCGTGCTGACCGGTTATCGGGAACTTGCCGGCCTAGGACCGGTCAGCGGAATGACAGATGCATTCGGATGGGGTATCTGGAAGACGTTTAACGTCATGGTGCTGACAGCGCTTGGCTCTGGCGCGTTCGCCGTGGGCATCGCGGCATGGGTGTTCCGGCGTAAGAAGCTGCACCAACTCATGCGCATGGCGTTGCTGACAAGCTTCCTTGCGTATGCTTGCGGTCTTCTCTTACTTGGCATCGACGCGGGACGGCCGTGGAACTTCTACTGGATCGTCTTCCCGTGGAAGTGGAACATGCATTCGCCGCTGGCCGAGGTCGCGATCTGCATGTCGATCTACGCGATGATCCCGCTGGCGGTCGAAAACATTCCGCCGGTTCTCGAGCGGCTCTGGTACTTCGACTCGCGCCTGCGGCCGAGCGTCGAAAAGATGGAAAAGCGTCTGCACTCGGTCTTTCCCTACATCATCGCGATGGCCTATTTGCTGCCGGGGATGCACCAGTCCTCGCTCGGCGCGCTGATGCTTTTGGCCGGCGAGCGGGTCCATCCGCTGTGGCAAACACCCTTCTTGCCGCTGTTGTACGTATGGGCGGCCTGCTTCATGTCGTTTGGCTGTGTTGCGGGAACCACCATGCTTTGTTGCCTGGTCTGGAAGCGCGCCATGGACATGGATGTTCTCGACGAAGCTGCCCGCATCACCTTCTGGCTGATTTACGGTTGGGCTGGGCTGCGGCTCATCGACATCTCTTTCCGCGAGCAACTCGGCACCGCGTTTCACTTCGATCGTTTTGCAGGAGTCTTCTGGCTGGAGATGATCGCAATCATCGGTGGCGGAGTCTTATTGCAGCAGTCGCTGCGCCTGCAGGACAAAGGCAAGATGTTTCTCGGGTACGTAGTAAGTTCGCTCGGCGGCATGATCTACCGATTCAGCCCGACCACGCTCGCCTTCCGGCCAAATCCGCAAGCACTGTATTTCCCGGCGACCATCGAGATTCTCGTCTCGCTCGGCTTTATAGCGCTGGGTATCGCCGGATTCCTCGTAGCGGTGAAGCGCTTCGCCATCCTGCCCGGTCCGCTTTATCTGTGGCATGACATGGCGAGTTATTTCCGGTTCCGCCGGCCGTACATCCGGTGGACGGGCTATTTCAAGTACGGGTTCTTCGGTGAAGACGAACAGGTTTCGCAGGACAATTCCCATTCATAGCAGGCACTATGTCGACACGAATCACAATTGATCCGATCACACGAATTGAAGGCCACCTCCGCATCGACGTGGAGGTCGAGAACTACGCGGTCAGCAACGCCTGGGCATCGTGCACCATGTGGCGCGGGATCGAGACGATTCTGCGCGGGCGCGATCCGCGCGATGCGTGGATGTTTACGCAGCGGTTCTGCGGCGTGTGCACCACGGTCCATGCGATGGCGAGCGTGCGCGCGGTGGAAGACGCGCTGAAGCTGCCCGTGCCTGCGAACGCGCAATACATCCGCAATCTGATCCTGATTGCCCATGCGCTGCACGATCATATCGTGCACTTCTATCAGCTCTCGGCGCTGGACTGGGTCGACATTCTGCAGATCCCGAAGGCCGATCCAGCGGCGGCGTCGAAGCTGGCGGAGAGCCTGTCACCGTGGACGCGGAATTCGCGCAACGAACTGAAGGCCGCGCAGGACAAGGTGAAAGCTGTGGCCGCGAGCGGCCAGTTGGGGATTTTTCAGAATGGGTACTGGGGACATCCGGCGATGCGGTTGTCGCCAGAAGTTAACCTGCTCGCGTTCGCGCACTACGTACAGGCGCTCGAATATCAGCGAAAGGCTTTGCAGGTCGTCGGGATGCTTGGATCGAAGACGCCACACATCCAGAACCTCCAGGTCGGGGGCGTTGCCAATGCCATCGATCTCGACGGCACAAGTGCGCTGACCATGGACAAACTGGAGACGATTCGGCTGCTGCTCGCCGAAGTCGCACAGTTCATCCGCGAGGTGTACGTCATCGATGTTTGCGCGGTGGCGGCGATGTATCCCGAGTGGTTCAAGATCGGCAGCGGCGTGACGAATTACCTCGCCGTGCCGGATCTGCCGCTCGACAATGTTGCGGGAGCTTATGATCTGCCCGGCGGCGTAATTATGGGCGGAAATATCGGCGGGGTGAAGCCGTTCAAGACGGCATCGGACCCGGCGTTCCGCGAAGGCGTGACCGAAGATGTCACGCACGCCTACTATCAAGGCGAAAAGCCGTTGCACCCGTGGCAGGGCGAGACTGAACCGCAGTTCACCGATTGGGATGGAGAGAAGAAATACTCTTGGGTGAAATCGCCGCGTTTCAACGGCCAGCCGATGCAGGTTGGCCCACTGGCGCAGGTGCTGGTTGGATACGCGCAGGGGCATCCGCTGACAAAGAAGTATGCGGAGTACGCGCTCAGCCAGGTTTCCGCGATTGCGAGAGTGAATGCATCTCCGTCACTGCTGCATTCGACGCTGGGCCGCCACGCTGCGCGCGCGATTCGCGCTGCGATGCTGGCCGAGTTGGCGGACAAGCACTGGCAGTTGCTGGTCGATAACATCGCGAAGGGCGACCTTAGCGTCCACAACCAGCCGGTATTTCCATCTGGAGAAGTTGAGGGTGTGGGAACGCATGAAGCTCCGCGCGGCACGCTCTCACACTGGATCGTAATCAAGGGTGGGAAGATCAAGAATTACCAGGCCGTGGTGCCGTCCACGTGGAACGCGAGCCCGCGCGATGAAAAAGGCGCGCATGGACCGTACGAAGCGTCGCTGCTGCACACGCCGCTGGCACGGCCCGAGGAGCCCCTCGAAGTGCTGCGTACTGTGCACTCGTTTGATCCGTGCATGGCTTGCGCGTGTCATACCTTCGATCCTTCGGGCAAGCAGATTGCGCGCGTGAAGGTGCTGTAGAAACCGGGTTTGAGAGGCTGATGTGAAGAAAAGAATCACGATTGGCGGGATCGGCAGCGTGCTGCTCGGCGATGATGGAGTTGGACCTTACGTCGCCGGCATCCTGGAAGCCGCCTATTGTTTCGAAGAGGGCGTGACTGTAGCCGATCTAGGCACGCCCGGCTTAGACCTGGTCGCGCATCTCTCTGGTATCGATGTACTGATTCTGGTTGATTCGGTCAAGAACAGCGCCTCTCCAGGAACGGTAACGCTCTATCGAAAGGACGAAATCCTGCGCCACGGGCCCGCACCTGTGCGCATGGACCCGCATTCGCCCGCACTCTCCGAATCGATCCTGATAGCCGAAATGGCCGGTGAAGGTCCCGAGGAGATCTTGCTGATCGGTATCACCGGCGAACAATACGAAGTCAATGCAGGGCTGAGCGAGGCGGCCGAAAAAGCCGCGGATGAGGCTGTGGTTCAGATCCTTGTGGAATTAGGCCGGTTGGGTGTTTCGTACACAAAATTGCGCACGAAATCCTACCTGCCCTGGTGGACGCCGCTGAGCGAGGCTCCGCCCAGCCCGGCTGTCTAGCCCCTGCCCTGGCTCGCCGCTAAGGCAGAGTCCTTACCGGCATAGCGTGCACGCACTTCTCGCTCCGCAACCAGCCAATCAGCATTTGGATCGCCGGGCGTGCCATTACGCTGCTGGAACAACTCATACGCGCGGCGGCGGATTTCTTCATCAAGATTTGCGGGCTCAAGGTTTGTGGCTTGCGGCTTTTTTGCTGTTGATTTCACGGGCGCAACGTTAATCGGTGTTACGTTGCCGCGGATTTCAGAACGCACATCCGAGCTCTGAACCTCATCGGTTGCCGGTTGTACGGCGGGCGTGACGGCTGCTGACTCGGCGGGTGTAACGGATTTCTTTTTGCGGGGGGTGGAAATTCCATCGGTTTTGCGGGGCATTGAAATACTCCTTACAGATACTTTCAGTAAAGGTTGGCGTAAAAGAGCAACAACTCTTATTAGGTCTGCTGCAAATTTACAACGAGCTTATATTTCCAATATATAACCTTCCGCTGTGGAATTGTGCGGAATCGATATTGAAAAAACTTTTGCCGAGCATAAGCTTCTGTTGCTGTCGTATACACGACGCGGGCGGCTGAACACCAAGAATCGGCACGCCGCCCTCTCTTCCACCAAGGGTCGTAGATAGCGCAAGTACTGTAGTAACTTGTCGAACACCCACTGGTACTCGCAACATAAAGAAGATCGAATTCATACGGCATAAGGGCTCAAAGCACCTCTATGGCAAACAACGGCAGTCAGGCCGCGACCAAAGCCGCGAAGACGGAGATGGGCGAACTGGAAAAGATGATCTCCGAGTCGCCCAAGTCAGATACGGTTTGTCTAAAACTCGCACGAATTCTCTCGGTGCAGCGCAGCGAGATCGCGCTCCTGAGACTGGAAAAGGGCAGCCTGCGCTTCATATTCCCCGTCGAGTTGCGTTCAGCCGGAGTTTTGCCCCTGACGGGTTCCGCAGTTGCCGCGCGCACCGCCGCCACACGCACTCCGCTCCTTTCGAACTCATTCATGAGAGTTCGCCACGCAAGCCTGTTCGAGGCAGTGAAGCTTTCGAAGAGCGAGGATGAACAGGGCATGGACCAGATGCCGATTCAGAAGATCATGTCTGTGCCAGTGGCGATCGACAAGGGCACAGTGCTTGGGGTTGTACAGGTTTCCCGCAAGGGCCTGGATGCAAAACTGTGCGGAGCCGATTTCACCTCGGAAGATCTCAAAAAGCTTGAACAGGCCGCAGAGATTCTGGCACGCATGCCTTTCATGCAGGAAGGCGCGGAGCTGTAGGGAAAATCAAAGATTCAGAGTCAGAGGGCGACAAAAACCGTCCTGCCTCTGACTCTTTGCTTTATATCGCTTGTCCAGCGCAGAATCCCGAGGCCCAGGCCCACTGAAAGTTGAACCCTCCTAATTGACCGGTCACATCGACAACCTCTCCGATGAAGAACAGCCCCGGTACAATGCGAGCCTCCATCGTCGTTGACGAAAGTTCATCAGTATCGACGCCACCAGCAGTGACTTCTGCCTTTCCGTAGCCTTCCGTGCCGACAGGACTGAGCTGCCAAGAATGCAGTTGCCACTCGGCCTCTATAAACGCTCGATCGGAATTGCCAGGGAGGGGATGAACTTGCAGCCAGCGATCAGCAAGTCGGCGCGGCAGAATGTCCCGGAGCAATGATCTCCAACCCGTCTGGTCGCGATGCCCATGCGCGCCCAATAGCGAATTGAGGTCGTGTCCAGGGGCAAGGTCAATTGAGATTGATCCCTTGCCATCCCAATATGACGAGATTTGCAGAATTGCCGGGCCGCTGATCCCGCGATGCGTAAAGAGCATTTTTTCGCGGAAGGCTTGCTTCCCGGTCGAGACAATCACTTCCGTCGAGACTCCTGCCAGATCGCACCAACGCTTCCGGTCCGCATCCCCTAACAAGAATGGCACGAGCGCGGCGCGCATCGGTACGACCTTGAGCCCGAATTGCCGTGCCAGATCGTAACCGAAAGACGTCGCGCCGATCTTTGCGACCGAAAGCCCGCCGGTTGCGACGACCACCCGCGGAGCCGAAAAGGCCCCGTCTTCCGCGCGAACGACGAATTCTCGCACGACGGAGTCGTGTTCTCGGTTCGGAGTGTCTGCTTTGGCGTTTCCGTCTGTCCTCTCCACGCCAATAATCTTCGCGCTGGGGCGAATCTCAACTCCGGCGGGACGGCATTCCTCTTCGAGCATAGCGACAATATCGTTGGCCGAGCGGTCACAGAACAGCTGACCGAGCTTCTTTTCGTGAAATGGAATACCGTGCTTCTCGACCAGGCGGATAAAGTCTTCCGGGCGATAACGCGCCAGCGCCGACTTCGCGAAATGCGGATTCGTCGAGATGAAATTTTCAGGCGCGACGTACCGGTTGGTAAAGTTGCACCGTCCGCCGCCCGAGATCAGGATCTTCTTGCCGATGCGCTCTGAGCGCTCCAAAACAAGAATTCGACGTCCTCGCTTACCGGCCTCGATAGCACACATGAGCCCGGCCGCGCCCGCTCCGAGAATGATCGCGTCGTATGGCAATCCCATGTGGTTCATCGACAGATTAAGAATAATCTCGAAACGATGTCACGGAGGACTGGGATTGCAGTGCTGGGAACCGCCTTTGTGCGTGGAAGGGGAGCCTACGGCTCAGTCTTCTCCGGGGGGTCCGGTAATGCGTCGAGGCCGAGCCATTGCAGCGCAGGGGCAAGTTCGTAAAACGCGTGCGTTTGGGATGGGCTGTCCGACATTTCGAGGTAGGTTAGCAACAGTCGCCCAATACCAAAAATTGCCGGTTTGATGGCGACCAATGCCCGCTTTGACTTCGGGGAGAAAATGTTCCGCTGTGTGAGTTCCTGCGCACCGGATCGATTCAGGTCTACTTCGGTGGCTGCGCTCGCGTCGATCAGTTGATTGAACTCAAGATCAAATTCCGGATCCTTTCGCAGGCGTTCCTGGTGAGCCTTCATTTCTTCAAAGGTCACCACACCGACGGCACTGGTGATCACCAGACGCTGTGCTTTGTGGATCACGTAGTCGCAGGGCATACGTAATCGCTCCAGGGGGAAGCACGGCAGTATTGGACGGAGCGGAAAGGGTAGCTCCAGGAAATGCCCCAAATTGCGAAGTTATCCGACTCTGATATGCCCTTCGATGCGGCCGCACGGTCCGTCGGCTATTGTCTCTGTCATGTGTTCAGCGGCCGCTCGAATAAAGTTCAGGTCTTTAATCGATTCAACATCATGGATGCGCTGCGCCAGCATTGCGCATCTCTTTAGAATGACGCGAAGGTCGTTGCTCAGATCGTAGGCCGGTATGCATCGCTCAGAACTGGGCTGCCGTCTTTCCATACTGCAATTCTTTCTCACCACATCGATTGTTTTGAGAGGAGTATCGCCAGCATAGGGGAGGGTTAGCCTCCGGTAAATGGCTCTTTACGGCTAAGGTAATGACAGATTTGGAATGTTCTGTTTTCGTAACAGATTATTGTCACGAAATCGTCACGGGCAATACTGGGTCGGATCGCGATTGCATCGGCCCGAGCGGTTTGACGGGGTTACGCATTGAGGGGATTTTGCTCCACCCTGGGGTTGGTGTTGGGGTTGACCGGGGCGCGCGTCGCAGGTGCACGCGAATTGGCCGCCAATTTATATCGCTAAAGAATCCGATAAACACTGGGAAGAAGGGGAAGACTTGAGTTTGCTGGATTTTAAGGCTATCGAATACAAGCGTAGGGGGATTTGCAATCCCAACAGACGAACTGTGAACGCGCATCTCGACAATTTCCAAACGAGTCTAGGCGCAAGGGGATAAATCAGCACACTTCAGAGAAAATCTGCAATCGCGAGCCGGTCCGCACAACTAAACTTTCTAAATGCTTGAAAATAATGGATCAATCTGCCCATGAATAGCTTTAGATGGGTGTTGATGAGTGTAAATGCGATTTATCAACAGCTAGTGATTGGTTGGAAGCAATGTGGGCGTCCAAAGGCATTCTTCTCGTGCCAGCCCCGTAAACAGGATCGCTGGAACCCAAACCGGACTGCCAAATCACCGATATGTGAGAGAGCGCGGGAGGCCGTGTAAACGATCACGAGCGAATCGTTCTCGCGGCCTCTCGAAAACTTCATTTGGCACAATTGACGTATCGATAGCAACGCCTCCCTGCCTGCAGATCATTACAATTCTGGCGTTTCCGCCCGCCTTGACAGGCTGCACAAGTGGTGCATCCGGAAACATTCGGGCCGCATGGATGTATCGCACTGCAGAGTCCGCAGCCCCTTGTGCATGCGTTTCTGTCCACCAAGCGAGGCCCTTCATCGAGCGACCAACTTCTCGTGTGATCCGAAGCCTGCATCGACGAGACGCTTTCACTGCCAGTCTCAGTGTTGGAATCAGCATCCCTTCGCGACCGCACATTGAGTTGGCGCGCTCCCATCAAACGGCCTCGAAGGTAACGCAGCTTGAGAGACTCGGGATTACCTTGAAATTGGATCGGCTGTTTTAATAGTGGTGGCCTTAACAGATCGCTTGCCTCCCCACTCCTCGCTTCGGCCTCGCATCTGTGATCGCAAGGTATCAGAAGAAAAGCATGCTCATTGCCGTCGGCATCGAATCCATTCCCTGCTATTTCCCCGCGATCATTGATCGTCTCCGGCACCGTCAGGTGAAGGGAGCTGCCGCCAACTACAATCGATTCGACGTCGATCATCGAGCCGCCGTCTTCCCACAGAAACGTTCGCGCGGCGCTAAGGTCGCCGTCGGGTGGAACGGAAATACCGACTACCTGACCTTTTGCGTTAATGCTGTATGCGAAGCTCGTGGAGTCTCCGTCGAGAACACCAAGGTCATTGATCTTCCCATGCCTCCACAAGGCGGCATGAAATATCTCTTCGCCCGGGTAGTCGGCCCAGCCCGCTGCTTCGCCCACATCATTGATCGCAATGGCATTGCCCAGTTGGCCGCCGAATGTGCCGAGATCGATCATTTTTTTCCCGTTCCAAAAGTAAGGGTGCTGCATCTGGTCGCCCGCAAGACGCGATCCTCCGACGACGTCGCCACGATTGTTGATAGCTGATGCGAAGGTGCAACTGCCACCGAAGTTGCCGATATCGACCATCATTCCGCGGTCCCAGAGAAAGGCGCCTGTGGCCAACGATCCAATACCTTCCTGCGCGCATAGATCGCTCGACCGCGCGCTGGTGTAAGAGTTTCCAGCAATCTGTCCTTTTTCGTTGATCAGCAGCGCCACCGCATTTGTCCCTGTGCCAAGGGTTCCCAAGTCCTGCATTGCGCCGTTTTGCCACAGGAACGCTCTTGTCTGGAAGCCGAGACCGAACATTGAATCCGGATCGGGGACGGTTGTCGTAGCGAACCCTGCCACCTGGCCACGAGAATTTACTGCCGTCGCGAGGCTCTGATATCCCCCATCCAGCGTTCCGAGATCAATCAAGTTACGTCGATCCCAGAGCACCGCGCGGAATTCAGGAAAGCCCGGAACCAGCGGATCTGTTTCGCCATTTTCCGAAATTCCGACGATCAGGGCATTGTCACTGATCCAATTCGCTTGACTGCTCCCGCCACCCGGAAGAGTTCCGAGGTCCTTTACGCCTCCGCTTCGGAAACGAAAGGCATGAGCAACAAAGCAGTCGCTGTCGAAGCAGAAGTCAGGGAACGGATCGGGTGCGGCAGTATCGGCGTAGCCGGCGACTATTCCACGGTTATTCAGCACGGGCGCATAGTTGATATCAGGGATATTCAAATAGCTCTGGGGACCTCCAAAAGTTCCCAAGTCGACAAGCTTGTACCGGTGCTGCACCTTCGGAGGGCTATTCTCCTGGGCAACCAGCCAGAAAGGAATGGTTGCGGCAATCGTCGCTATCACTATCTGGAGCAAGATTAATCTGACTTTCATGGCTCTCTCCTGAAAGACTCTTTTTTTTGGATTTGTCTTGTTGAACCACTTAAATCCCGGAAGGGCTCATGGCGCATCCTCCTCCCCGCATCGCTGGGTCCGATGCGATGGGCGAACTGTGCCGCCTTCGCTCCCGCAGCTCAATGGTTTAAAGGTGATATCTGCGTGACATCGCAACGATAGGTGCTGAATCGAGCGCAGAAGCACGCCGATCCGCATGCACAAAAGAGCTATATCTGACACATTTCATTGCGCTTACATCAGACCTGGCTTCAGATTGTGATTTCCTCAAGTTCGGCGCACAGCGGTGCTACACTCTTGCCCAAGCAGACAAGCTGATGGCGCGCTAGTCTTCTCTGACAGCCGCAAAATTCTGGATTCCGAGCGCACCTCTGTGAAGGAAACGGTCAAGACTGGACGTCTTATTCGGTTCGGATCCTACGAAGTAAACCTCCGCTCTGGCGAACTGTGCCGCGACGGGGAAAGAGTCAGGCTGCCGGAGCAGTCCTTTCAAATCCTTGCCATGCTAGTGGAGCATCCCGGCGACGTGGTCATGCGCCAGGAGATTCAGAAGAGGCTATGGCCCAATGACACAGTAGTAGAGTTCGAAAATAGCATCAATGCGGCCGTCAAACGGCTTCGGGTCGCACTGGAGGATTCCGCTGATGCACCCCGCTACGTCGAAACCCTGGCCCGGCGAGGCTACCGATGGATGGCACCCGTCGAATGGGTTGAGGCGATTCCATCCCAAATTCCCGACCAAGCTGTTCAGAAACACCTCTGGAAGATCCTCACACCCATAGCGGCTTTTCTGCTTCTGGGCGTGTCCATTTGGTGGTGGTGGCGTTCGGGCTTACTTGTGTCCGCCGCACGACTAACTGACAAGGACACAATCGTGTTGGCCGATTTCGCGAACTCCACCGGCGATCCGATTTTCGACGAAACACTCAGGCCCGCACTTCGGTCCTCTCTGCAACAATCGCCTTTCCTCAATATCCTCTCCGACCACCGGGTGGGCGTGGCATTGAAGCTGATGACGAAGCCCGCCGATGCGCGTTTGACGCCGGAGATTGCCCGCGACCTCTGCCGGCGGGAACAAAGCAAGGCTTATATCGGCGGAGCCATCGCTGCCCTGGGAAGCGAATATGTCATCGCTTTGAAGGCCGTTAATTGCGTGAACGGAACAACTTTGGGCGAACAGCAAGTCACGGCCCGGAGCAAGGAGAATGTGCTCAAAGTTCTCGGCAGTGCTGCGTCCAGATTGCGCGAACAACTCGGGGAGTCGCTGGCATCCGTCGCAAAATTCGACATCCCGTTTGACCAGACAACGAGTTCTCTAGAGGCGTTGAGGGAATACGAACGTGGCATGAAAATCTTCGACCAGGATACTGCCGGAGGTCTACCTCACTTGCTCCGCGCCATCCAAATTGATCCTGATTTTGCTATGGCTTACGAGAGCACAGCCGTTGCTTACGCGAACATGAACCAGAGCGCTCGGGCAACCGAATATTTCACCAAGGCCTTCCAGTTACGTGAGCACTCGGATCCGCGTGAGAGATTGGAAATTGAAAGCCTCTATTACGGCTATGTCACCGGCGAGCTCGATAAGGCTGCTCAAAGCTATCACAAGACAATCGAAAGCTATCCCAAGGCATCTCCGTCGCCCTACGGGAATCTGGGCTACGTGTATTCACAGCAGGGCGACTACGAAAACGGTTTGGAGCTTGCACGCGAGGTACTTCGGCGTTATCCCGCGTTCGGGGGTGAAGCCTACGAGGGCATCGCTGAAAATCTCATGCCTTTGCACCGTTTCGAGGAGGCACGACAGATTCTTCAATCTGCGGTCGATAAGAAGCTCGATTTCGACGGCGTGCATAAGGATCTGTATGCCTTGGGCTTTTTGAGTGGGGATTCACACGCGATGAACGAGCAAATAACATGGCTTGAGAGCAAGCCGGAGTATGCAAATTTAGGATTCTCACTGGAATCCGATACGGCGGCATATGCCGGACAATTGCGCAAGGCGAGTGAGCTAACTGATCGAGCGGTAGATTCCGCCGTCCGGAGCGACAATAAAGAAGGAGGAGCCATTTGGCGCAGCAACGCGGCGCTGCGCGAGGCGATGTTTGGAAATCAGCTGGAGGCGCGGCGGCATGCTGAGGCGGCGCTCAAGATAGCGCCATCCAGTCAACACGTGCAAATCCAGGTTGCTCTCGCCCTGGCGATGGCGCACGAGAGCGCTCGCGCGCGAATGCTAGCACGAGGGTTGGCGAAGCAGTTCCCGTTGGATACACAAGTGCAATCTATGTGGCTGCCGACCATCAACGCCCAATTGGCACTCGCGGAGAGCAAAGCTGATGTCGCACTCGGTCAACTGGCGGCACTGACTCCGACTGAGTTAGGCGCGGTTCCGTTCAATACGTCTGTATCCTGTCTCTATCCGGTGTATTTGCGAGCTGAGGCTTACCTGCAAGACGGTAAAGGCGCTGCCGCTGCCGGGGAGTATCAGAAGATCCTCGATCACAGTGGCATTGTATGGAACTGCCCAACCGGAGCGTTAGCTCGTGTTGGGATTGCGCGGGCGAATGTTCTCGAAGCACGAACCAGCCAAGGGGTCGGTGCTGACGCTGCTCGCACCCGCGCAAGGAACGCCTACAAAGAATTTCTGAACCTTTGGAAGGACGCCGACTCGGAAGTCCCCATTCTGAAGCATGCCAAAGCCGAGTACGCGAAGCTGCAAATAGTCAATTGACAAAACAGATGGGATGAGAAGGCCGGTCTCCGGACGGGATGCGGTGTACGCTCCCAAGTTATCGACGTGCTCTGAGGCACAAGAGATAAAGGAGACCGGCAATGAAGAAGGTTAGCACCGTAGTGGCGAAGGCGAGCAGGAATATTTCTCAACAGAAGTTGACCATCGGGCTGGATCTGGGAGATCGCACGAGTTGTTACTGCGTGCTGGATGAAGGTGGGCGAATCGTTCAGGAGCAGCGGCTGAGCACGACCGCGAAAGCTCTGCGCGAAGCGTTCGGTAAAATGCCGCGCAGCCGGATCGCGCTGGAAATCGGGACGCATTCGCCCTGGATCAGTCGCTTGCTCAGCGAGTTGGGACACGAAGTGATCGTGGCGAATGCGCGCAAGGTGCGGCTGATCGGGGAGAGCCGCAAGAAAGACGATCGGCTGGATGCCCAGACACTGGCGCGGCTGGCCCGGATCGATCCGCAATTGCTGAGTCCGGTGAAGCATCGCAGTGCGCGGGCACAAGCGGACCTGATGATGATTCGAGCGCGTGCCGGCCGGGTGCGGACGCGGACGGCGCTGGTGAACACGGCTCGGGGACTGGCCAAGAGCTATGGCGAGCGTTTGCGCGGGTGCAATGTGCGCAACCTGAATCCGGAGAAGGCCGAGAGCTTGAGTCCGGAACTGCAAACTGCATTGCAGCCCTTACTGGCGGCCATCGAATCGGTCAGCGAGCGCATTGTCGAGTACAACGAGCGCATCGAGAAGCTGGCGCAGGAACGCTATCCGCAAGTTGCGCTGCTGACGCCGATCAAGGGAGTCGGCACCCTGATCGCGTTGACGTTTCTGCTGACGCTGGAAGATCCGCATCGCTTTCCGAAGAGCCGCGACGTGGGCGGGTATCTGGGGCTGCAGCCGGGACGCAGGAACTCGGGACAGAGCGAGCCGCAGATGCACATCAGCAAGGAAGGCGATCCGTACCTGCGCACGCTGCTGGTGCAAGGAGCACAGCACATCCTGGGACCGTTTGGTGTGGACTGCGATCTCCGGCGCTGGGGACTGAAGCTGGCGGAACGAGGAGGAAGAAACGGAAAGAAGCGAGCCATCGTGGCGACCGCGAGAAAACTGGCGGTGCTGCTGCATCACCTCTGGGTGAGCGGAGAAGTGTACGAACCGTTGCATAACAGCCAGCATCCGACGATGATGGCAGCCGCGTAAAACCGAAAGGCAAAACAAAAATCAAAACCGTTCCAGGAAGGGAAAAGACAAAAACCAAAGCCGAGTTCCGGTGACTGCGTTAATCGCCTGGCCCAGGTTCGATTCGTCGAGAACAGAACCACAGGGCGCCAAACAGATAGCAGCACCGGCTGAAACGAGAACGCCCAACCTGCACCGAGCGAAACCAATCGCTCCTACCGAGTGCGAATGGAAGCATGGCGACAGCGGCGAGCGGCTAAAAGAAAAACCTGGAGAACGAAATGAAATCAGAATCGACTTGACTCCGACCGGCCTTCTCATGGAAGGCGATTACACAAGTGTGCGCCGTTTATTCGCCCAATTTTCCCCGCCAGCGCGACCCCGGTCAACACCAATACCAACACCAAGCCCCAGGGTGGAGCAAAATCCCCTCAATGCGTGTAACCCCCCGAGCGGTTTGACCCGCGTTTTCACGGCCATTTAAGATCAATAGTTTCCGCCGTACTCAGCGATTCTGCCGAGCCCTGCTCTGCCGGACTCCTAAGGGCGGCCGCGACCCGGAAGTCCGAGCCAACGAATGCCTCACGAACTGCCAAAAGCGTACGAACCCGGCGCCATCGAAAAGCACTGGTCCGAATACTGGATCAAGGAAAAGCTCTTCCACGTCGAAACGCCTGCGCCGGGCGAAACCCGCCCGGTCTTCACGCTGCTCCTGCCGCCGCCCAACGTCACCGGCCGCCTACACATGGGCCACATGCTCAACCAGACGCAGATGGACATCCTCGTCCGCTGGCATCGCATGCGTGGATTCGTCACCTTGTGGCTTCCTGGAACTGACCATGCCGGCATAGCCACTCAGATGATGGTCGAACGTCAACTGGCCAAAGAAGGCAAGAAACGCCGCGACATGGGGCGGGAAAAATTCGTCGAGCGCGTTTGGGAATGGAAGCGCGAATACGGTGGCGCGATCCTCGACCAGATGAAGCGTTTGGGCGCGTCTGTCGATTGGGGCCGTGAGTACTTCACCATGGACGAGAACCTGTCGCGTGCTGTGCGCGAGGTCTTCGTCCGGCTTTACGAGGAAGGTCTAATCTATCGTGGCAAGTACATCGTCAACTGGTGTCCGCGCTGCGAAACGGCGATCTCCGATCTCGAAGTCAAGCACGAGGAAGTTCCTGGAAAGTTGTGGGAGATTCGCTATCCGGTCATCGGCTCGAATCCGACGGAGTACATCACGGTCGCGACGACCCGCCCGGAGACGATGCTCGGCGACACCGCGGTTGCTGTGAATGCAAAGGACGAGCGCTACACGCACCTCCACGGCAAGCACGTTTTGCTGCCGCTGATGAAGCGCGAGATCCCGATCATTCTCGATGAGGTCGCCAAGCCTGAGTTCGGCACAGGCGCGGTGAAAATCACGCCCGCGCACGATCCCAACGACTTCGAAGCCGGCAAGCGTCACAACCTGCCGCGGATCGATGTCATGGACCTGCACGCGAAGATGAACGAAAACGCTGGGCCCTATCGGGGCCTGGACCGCTACGAAGCACGCGATGCAGTGCTGGCTGACCTGAAAGACCAGGGCTTACTGGTCGCCGAAAAAGCCTACACGGTTCCCTTGGGCAAGTGCGACCGCTGTGGCACGGTGGTCGAGCCGCGCCTCTCCGAGCAATGGTTTGTCAAAATCGAGCCGCTCGCCAAGAAAGCCATAGCCGCCGTCGAGTCTGGTGAAATCACGATCCTGCCGGAAATGTACAAGCAGATCTACCTGAACTGGATGTACAACATCCACGACTGGACGATCTCGCGCCAGCTCTGGTGGGGACACCGCATCCCAGTCTGGCATTGCACTGGAGAAGGCTGCAACGAAGTCATCGTTGCCCGCGAAACGCCAACCGCGTGCCCGAAGTGCAAAGGTGCAAAGCTTGAGCAGGACACCGACGTTTTGGATACCTGGTTCTCGTCAGGCCTGTTGCCGTTTACTACGCTTGGTTGGCCGGAAAAAAAACGCGACGCCGAAGTTTTCTATCCGACGACGCTGCTGATCACCGCCTACGAGATCCTGTTTTTCTGGGTCGCGCGCATGATCATGTTCGGGTGCCACTTCATGGCAGGCCACCATCAGGATCCGGCGATCAAGAAGGCCAGTGGCGACAGCGAGAAGAAAGACGACAGCGTTCCGTTCCGCAACGTTTACATCCACGCACTCGTCCGCGACGCTGAGCGCCAGAAGATGTCGAAGACCAAGGGAAACGTCATCGACCCACTCGAAATCATCGACCGCTTCGGCACCGATGCCACGCGTTTCACGCTGGCGGCCATGGCTGCGCCCGGAACCGATATAGCGTTCAACGAAAGCCGCACTGACGGTTATCGTGCCTTCGCCAACAAGATCTGGAACGCTGCCCGGTTCATGTTCATGAACGTGGATCGCATGGGACAGGCATTCCTGCCTGCCCAATCGGCTGCGAAGGGAATTGCGGGCCTCTCGGCGGCCACTCTTGAAGACCGCTGGATTCTTTCGCGCTTCAATCGAGCCACAGCCGATATCAACGATGCCATCGCCAGCTACCGTTTTCACGAAGCCGCCAACCGCATCTACGACTTCTTTTGGGGAGAATTCTGCGATTGGTATCTTGAACTCATTAAGCCACGCCTCGCCGAAAGCTCCGACCAGGCAACCGCCGCTCAGGCCTGCCAGAATCTGGTTGAGCTTTTCGACAGCGCACTGCGGCTGCTGCATCCTGTGATGCCATTCATCACTGAAGAGATCTGGCATGCGATTTACTCCGGCAATCCGCCGCTCAAGTCCATCGCACTCGCCCCGTACCCGAAATCGGACGACGCACAAATCGATCTCGCCGCCGAAACGGAGATGTCGATCCTGCAGGACCTGATCGCGAGTGTTCGCAACCTGCGCGCTGAGCTTAAGGTTGAGCCCAAGGTCAAGGTGCCGGTTGAGGTTTTTGCGCACGAGCAAGACGTTCGCAGCTTGATCGATCAAAATCGCAATGCGGTTGAACGTCTTGCCAGCGTTGAGGCATTGAAGTTTGTGGAGACCTCGCTCGCCAAAGTGGCGGGTGCGCGCAGCACGGCCCGCTTTGATGTTCACGTGGTCTACGAAAAGAAAATCGACGTCGCAGCGGAACGCGAGCGTCTCAACAAAGATCTCGAAAAGATCGAGAAAGAAATCGCCAATGGCCAGCGCCAGTTGGCGAACGAGCAGTTCCTCGCGAAGGCCCCGGCAAAGGTGGTCGAAGGTCTGCGCTCGCGTGCTGAGGAACTCAAGATTCTGCACGAGAAAACAATCGCTAGAATCAAGGAACTTGGTTAGGGACAGATAGTCGTGCAGACGATCGGCACTGACAACTGAAATTTGAGACTGACAACTGCTTTTATGGACTGGAACAGCAGACGCATCTCCGCCATCATTGAAAACGCTCTGAACGAGGACCGTGCGACGCGCGATTCCACCAGTTACGCCTGCGTCGACCCGAACCAGCGCGCAACGGCCACGATCGTCGCCAAGCAGGAATGCGTCATTGCTGGCCTCGGCTCCATTCCTCGCATCCTTGACGTTTATGCGGCGCTTGACGGCGCGGTCATCGCGCACTACGAGGTCACCAGCCATCCTTCAATTTTCGATGGGGTTCGCGTAAATGCGGGCCAGTCGATCGCGGTCATCCGGCACAATGCACGCGTAATTCTTTCGTGCGAGCGGGTTATTTTGAATTTTCTGCAGCGCATGGCCGGGATCGCCACGACTACGCGCAAGTTTGTGGACGCTGTTTCGGGTACGCGCGTTCGCATTCTCGACACACGGAAAACCGCGCCTGGTCTTCGCGTCATCGACAAGTACGCGGTGCGCTGCGGCGGCGGACAGAATCACCGACTCGATCTCTCGGATGGCGTTGTGATCAAGCACAATCACATGACGCTGGCGGGCGGCACGGCGCCGGCGCTGGAACGCGCTCTGCACAACCGCCGCGGGAATCAGCCAGTCGAAATTGAAGTGCGCTCGCTGGAGGAGTTGCAGCAAGCTCTCGCACACGGGGCCGAGGCGATTCTGCTGGACCACGTCAGCGTCGACTTGGTGCGCAAAGCAGTTGAGATCTGTTCGCACCATTCGCGCCGCATTCCTCTCGAATGCGCCGGCGGAATGACGCTCGAGAATATTCGCGCTTATGCGGAGACGGGTGTCGATTTCATTTCTGTCGGAGCGTTGACGCAGTCGGCGACGGCAGTGGATTTGAGTATGAGAGTGATGCCTGCTTAGTCGACCAACGACTAACGACCAACGACTCGCTATAATTCCCATCATCACGAGTTCTCGAAAAAGTCGAGGAGCCCCGAGCACGCATAAAGCCACCGACGTGCGCTTAGGCCGTATTGTTCGGCTGCTGATGGATCACGCCACTGTCGTTGCCAGCGGAACAAAAATCGCCGACGAAATCGGCACCAGCCGATCGGAGGTCTGGCGACTGATTCAGCAGTTGCGCGGCTTAGGTGTCGATGTCGCCGGTCATCCCGCAACCGGCTATCAATTGCGCGCGGTTCCCGATCTGCTTCTGCCCGAGATGGTCGCGCCGCTCGTCAAGGGAACGATTTTCTCTACGGCAGATGCCCGTAACGAAACAAAAACTTTCCATCACTATTACAAGACCGGCTCAACTAATACTGAGGCGATGAATGCAGCCGCTGAAGGCGCGCCCGAAGGCAGCGTCTTCCTCGCCGAGGAGCAACTCGCAGGACGCGGTCGCGGCGCGCATTCCTGGCATTCAGCGCGATCGAACGGAATCTACTGCTCCGTCATTCTTCGACCGGTGGTGCCGCCATCCGATGCGTTGTTGCTCTCGCTGGCCGCGGGATTGGCTGTTCGTGCGGCGGTGGCCGAAGTTGCGGCCGCCGTCTCACCAGACCTGAAGTGGCCGAACGATCTGCTGATTGGAGGCAGGAAGTTCTGCGGCATTCTGACAGAGATGAACTCTGAAGCGACACGTGTTCGCTACGTCGTCGTTGGCATCGGCATCAATGTCAACCAGACCAAATTTCCTGCTGAGCTGCGCGAAGTCGCCACTTCGTTGCGCCTCGAAACCGGCACCGAGTGGTCGCGCGTCGAGCTGTGCGCCGCTTTGCTAAAATCACTCGACCGCGAATATCGCGCGCTGATCAACGACGGAGCGGCCGCGAAGGGCACAATCCTCAAGCGTTTCGAGGAGTATTCGTCAACGGCGCGCGGCTGCAAAGTGCGTGTCGAGGAAGAAGATAGTCTCGAGGGCGTAACCGAAGGTCTTGATGCGCGAGGATTCCTGCAAGTCCGCACGGCAAGCGGCTTGCGCACCGTTCTGAGTGGAACGGTCAGAACAATCGGTAATTTGTAATTTCTAATTTGTGATTTGAGAGTGCGATTTTTACGAATCACCAATTACAAATTTCTATGCTGCTGGTCATCGATGTCGGCAACACAAACACGGTCCTCGGCGTGTTCGCGCCTGTGGAAAACACTCGTGCGGGAGACGACCTAACCGCCGAACCGGCGCGCTACGAGCATCTATTGGCACACTGGCGAGTCGGATCGCATCTCACGCGCACTGTCGACGAATACGGGATCATCTTTCGCAACCTGTTTGCGATTGATGGCATCGACGTCTCCAGCGTGAAGGGCATCGCCGTTTCTTCCGTCGTTCCACCTCTGGATGGAGTTCTGCGGCAGGTCTGCGAGCGTCATTTCAAAGTCAAGCCGCTGTTTATTGAGCCCGGAGTCAAGACCGCAATGCCAGTGCTTTACGACAATCCCGCGGAGGTAGGCGCAGATCGGATTGTTAACGCCGTTGCTGCATTCGAAAAATATGGCGGGCCATGCGTGATTGTGGATTTTGGCACGGCCACGACCTTCGATTGCGTTTCGAAGAAGGGCGAGTACATGGGCGGCGTAATCTGCCCCGGCATCGGAATTTCCGCGGACGCTCTTTTTCAACGGACTGCACGTTTGCCGCGAGTCGAAATTCGCAAGCCGGCGCGCGTGATTGGGTCGACGACCGTGGGTAGCCTGCAATCAGGCCTTTATTACGGCTATCTTGGGCTCGTGGATGGAATCCTTGAGCGTTTGGTCGACGAACTTGGCGAAGAGACGCGCGTGGTGGCGACTGGCGGCTTAGGGTCGCTGATTGGCACCGCGTCGCACTTCATTAAGGACGTCGACGAATTCCTGACGCTAGGCGGATTGCGCATCATCTGGGAGCGCAACCAGCCATTTCGTAAAGATGCGCCGCCGCGCACTTCGAAGGTGGCAAAAGGTGAACAAGTGAATGCGAAACCGTGGCCGTCCGAAAAACCTCCAAGGTCACGCTAGTATTGATTCATTGATCCATCACCTCTGTCGTGGAAAATTACTTCAATTACTTCACTGAAATCGAGGAGCACTATCACCGGCGTCGCGGGACGACGCTCCTGCTCTCGACGCTGGATTGGGCCCTGATCGAGACATGGAAAAGCGCCGGCGTCCCGCTCGAAGCTGTGCTGCGCGGGATCGACGAAGCATTCGATAAATACGATCGGAAGCCTACGAAGACGCAAAAGGTAAACAGCCTTGCGTATTGCTCACAAGCCGTATTGACTGCGGCCGAAGATATGAGGGAAGCCGCGGTGGGCGCGGTGTCCCCAGAGCAGACTACGGAACCAGGATTTGACGCGGCGCAGATTTCGGCCTTCTTACGGGAAAACGCGGAGCGTCTCGAAAAAGCCGAATTGCCGGAGCGTTCCGGGTTCGCAACCAAGCCGCTCGCGCTGGAAACGGCTTCAGCATTGCGCGAGATGGCGAGCGCTATCGAGCAGAGTTCTAAACTCCCCAAGCTTGAAGACCTAGAACGGCGGCTGACCGTACAGGAGGAAAAACTGTTTGCTGTGCTAATGGCGGCAACCCCGGACGACGACCTCGTAGACGTGCGCGCGCAAGCCGATCGCGACCTTGCGCCGTATCGGAGGAACATGACGGCCGAGCAGATCGAGCAACTCCACAAGCAATATGTGCGCAAACGCTTGCTCGAACGCGGAGGAGTTCCAAGGCTCAGCCTGTTCTACATGCACTGATCGAGTGGGACGGACACTCGTGTCCACCCTTGGTGGTGGCCCGCGGCAAAGTTCCTTAGCAAATGGTTTGAAAAGTGCCGCGGGCGAGGGCGCCCGCGCTACACTCAAGCGTGCTTCTCTCGATTGAAAAACTGGTCTACGGTGGCGATGGTCTTGCTCGCACCGAGTCTGGCCAAGATGGACGCAGCACCGCTGTCTTTGTGCCGTTTGTGCTGCCCGGGGAAACGGTTGAAGCTGAAATCCGGCAGCAGAAGCCGGGACTTGCGCGGGGGCAGGTCTCGCGGCTTGTCAGCGCTTCCGCTGAACGCGTGGAGCCGGACTGCCCCTACTTTCAGCGCTGCGGGGGATGTCATTATCAGCATATTCCGTACGCGCGACAGCTCGAATTCAAGGCGCAGATTCTGCGGGAAACGCTACAGCGCATTGCGAAGATCGAACTGTGCGATGAGATTCACCTGCACCCTTCTCCACCCTGGAATTATCGCAACCGCACGCGGTTTCAGGTTCGCGCAACCCCGGAATTTTCCGTCGGCTTTTTTCGTTTCGGGTCGCACGAATTTTTGCCGGTGCGCGAATGCCCGATTAGTTCGCCGTTGATTAATCGCGCGATTGCACAGCTTATCGAATGTAGCGGACTTGACTGCCCGCCGGTTGTCGAAGAAATCGAACTGTTTGCCGATGGCGAGGACGCGAAGATGTTGGCTGCCGCGTTTTGCGCTGTGGGTGCACAGAAGAAGGATCTCGAACGTTGGGCAAACTTACTGCTGAGCGAGATTCCAGATATGGCGGGCGTCGTCTGCTTGTCTTCACGAAAGCGCTTCGACGAAGATGCGCTGACCGACCCTAAGCTAATCACGCGAGCCGGCGCGACATCTCTGCCGTACAGAAGTCGTTATGGGACATATCAGGTCAGCGCAGGGGCGTTCTTTCAGGTCAATCGTCACTTGCTGGAAGAGTTAGTGTCCGTGGTCACCGGCGATGCGTCAGGCGAGCTTGCCCTAGATCTGTACGCGGGTGGTGGTTTATTCACGGTGCCATTAGCGGAAAAGTTTCATCACACTTTCGCTGTAGAGTCGTCACAGACATCTGTCACTGACCTGCGCAAGAATGTGCCCGCGAGCGTGAAAGTAATTAACTCGCGAACCGAGGAATACCTGAGGAACCGGCAGGCGCGCCATTGTCCTGACTTGGTCGTCCTGGATCCTCCCCGCGCCGGTGCCGGCAAGGCGGTGACACGCTCTCTGGTAGAACTCGGAGCGAAGCGTGTGCGCTACGTTTCGTGTGATCCGGCGACGCTGGCGCGGGATTTGAGCACCTTTCTCTCGTCCGGCTATCGCATTGTGGCAACGGATTTGTTTGATCTGTTTCCCCAGACGTTTCATATCGAAACCGTCGTGCAGCTAGCGCGTTAAGCATTTTCACGTCCGCCCAATTTTTCTCCTGGAAGACGGGTGGTTGCCGGAATCCCGCACTCAGATGACGGATTGGGCTCACCGCCGCCGTGCTGCCACCCGGTTCTTGCAGAGTGCCCAACTGGCCTCGATGATGGGGCGTCCCTTCAGGGCTTCCGTCGTGTCGCCTGCGACGCCGCGCACAATTAATATTGCCCCGCCAGAGGCGGCTGAGGATACATCGAACCCATCTCGCCAGCCTCTCTTCTGGGCTGCCATCCTTTTCTCGCTCGGACATTGGTGCGGACTGCGGGTGTGGCGTCCTCCCGCCTGGTGGGCCGTTGCAATCGTTGTCTTCGTTCTGGGGGCATGCTGGTTTGTCCCGCGAAGAACCTGGCCGGCGCGATGCCTGGCACTCACAACCTGGGTTCTCTTCGGAGCTCTACTGATTCAGGTCCGCGGCCTCCCTCACGAAGATCCAAACCTCAATAAGTTCTCGGATGGTCAACCGGTCACGCTGACGGCGCATGTGGTTCGCGAGGGCTACTCCCGTGCGGGATTGTTCGATGCCAAAACGACTATCGATGTGGAGAGCGAGACGATTGAAAATGGTGGCGGCGTGGTTCCGGTTCGCGCTGGAATCCGGCTTACGTTACTTGAGCGCGGAGAGAAACTTGCGCCCTCTGAAAAGTTGAATGCAGATCCGGCAGGGCGTAGTCAGATAACCATTAGTTCTACGTCAGAAGAGCCGGCGCAACCTCCATTTCCAAGCTTTCAATATGGCGAACGGCTTCGAATTCACACCAAGCTTCATAGGCCGCGAAACTTCCGCAACCCGGGCACCTTCGACTATGAAGGCTACCTCCGCGACAACAGCATCAGCCTGCTTGGCTCAGCTGCGATGCAAGACGTTGAGAGGTTGCCGGGATTTTATGGAAGCCGCGTCTCGCGCTGGCGCGCCCACACACATGCCAGCATCATCGCGAAAATTCACCGACTCTGGCCCGCTTCGCAAGCCATCCTGCTCGACGCCATGGTGCTCGGCGAAGAATCGTTTCTGCGCGGTTCCATGCGTACCGAGTTCCAGAGGTCGGGTACATATCATCTTCTTGTCGTCTCTGGGATGAACCTGAGCATCCTCGCAGTCGCGATCTTCTGGACGCTCCGGCGATTTCGTCTTGACCCGGCGCTTGCGGCAGTGGCCACCGTCGTCGTCTCGTTTACTTACGCATTTGTGGTGGGAGTTGGCCCACCCGTGTGGCGTGCTGCGCTGATGTTGGCGATCTACCTGGGAGCTCGACTGCTCTACCGTGGACGCAATATGCTAAATGCGATCGGAGCCGCCGCCATCGGCGTTCTCATCGCCGATCCCGACGCCCTGTTTGGCGCCAGCTTCCAGCTTACATTTCTGGCTGTATTCATCATTGCCGGAATTGGGCAGCCACTTCTCGAACGCACGACTCTGCCTTACGCGCGCGGCTTGAGGCTGCTTGGCCTTACGAGCTACGACGTCCATCTGGAACAGAAGGTTGCGCAGTTACGACTGGACCTGCGCTTGATCGGTAGTCGGCTTTCGAGATTCATAGGAGACGGCCCCGGGCTGCTGCTACCGGCGTCTTTCCTCCGCGGCAGCGTCTTCCTAGCGGAACTGGTTTTTGTTTCCGCCCTGATGCAGGCAGGGCTTGCGCTTCCGATGGCGTACTACTTCCATCGCGCAACCACCATGGGGATGCCGGCCAACCTCTTCGTCATCCCCTTGACGCAGGTGTTGATGCCTGCCGCCGCCACTGCGGTGCTCCTGGGCGGTGTCGCCCTTCCACTCGGGAGGCCTGCTGCGTGGATTGCCGGGATTGCCTTGGAGGGGATCACCGGAACCGTTCATTGGCTGGGCGGCGCGCAAACAACCGGCGGGTCGATTGCCGACCTGCGAGTAGCAATGCCGTCGCTTGCGACCACAGCGGCCGCGGTCGCGGCACTGGTTTTCGCAATGTGGGCGGCGCGACAGAAGCGTGCCGCAGCTCTCGCCAGCCTTGCCGGGCTGGTTGGGGTGGCATGCTGGATTACTTTTGCAGGATCGCACCTCGGCATTCGGCCAGGCGTGCTCGAGATGACTGCCCTTGATGTGGGCCAGGGCGATTCTATTCTCCTGGTCACGCCGCAAGGGCGCACCATGCTGGTTGACTCTGGCGGCTTGCCCATGTGGATGCATTCTGACTTCGACATGGGAGAACAGGTAGTCTCCCCATATCTTTGGTATCGAGGCATCGATCATCTGGACACGGTCGTGATTACGCATCCCCATGCCGACCATCTCGGCGGCATGCCTGCGATCATTGCGAACTTTCATCCGCGAGAACTATGGATCAGCATGGACGAGCCGATGGGTGAACTGGCTCCTGTCGTCGCCCAAGCGAAACGCGCGGGCATGAAGGTGTACACCAGAAAAGAAGGCGACGAGTTCGACTATGGAGGCGCGCATTTTCGCCTGCTTGCGCCGGGGCGCGATCAGGCTACAGGAACGATGCGCCCGAACGATGACTGCCTGGTTTTCACCGTTGCTTTCGGCGCGACTGCTGCGCTGCTGGAAGGAGACGCCGAGAGGCCGGTTGAACGCCATCTTGTCGAACTGCATCCTGAAGCTGTGCTGCTGAAGGTTGCTCATCATGGAAGCGCGAGCGGCACTTCATCGGCGCTTCTGTCCACAGTTCATCCACGATATGCCGTAATTTCAGTGGGAGCGCGGAACGTATACGGCCATCCTCGGCGGGAGGTGTTGCAGCGCTTGCAGGATGCCGGAGTTCTTACTTACCGCACCGACGAGCAAGGGGCCACAACCTTCTACCTTGACGGAAGAAACGTTGTCCCGGAAGTTGCAACGATTCACTAGAACTCGAAGTCGAGAGCGTGGACTGCACTCGCATTGCTCTACTAGCCGGCGATCTCAGCGGTCTCATCATCGCCCTCATCGAGCGGAGGAGACTCGCGGTATTCTTCGATGATTTTCGCGGCTTCCGCTGCGTCTTCCTCACCCACGAGAATGATCGTTCCGCCTACCCCCGGGAAAGTCTCCTGAACCGCGTCGAGAGACTTCAGATCACATTCAATGCCAGCCGATTCGAGCAGACCCTTCACAACGATAGCCTCGGTTTCCTGTTCCGTATCGAACACTTTCACGAGTTTCTTGTTGGGATCGGGCTGAGCGGAAGGGGAATTTTCGTCAGACATGGCATCCTCCGTAAAAGAGCTGCTTACAGATTACGGCAGTCACTCCGTATCTGTCTCGCGGATCACGAAAGTCTAGCGCGAATGGCAGGTTGCATTGTGACGTAAAGATGACACAATGCCTGTAACGCAACGGGTGTGGGCGAGGCGACATCCAAAAGACGTGGGGCCGGGTGATGGCCGCGAACCTCGGGGGGCAGCATGGAAGTGTGGGCCGATAGCGATGGCGAAACAAAACGTGACGATCACGCTCAGCAGATCGAGGACGAAGCCAGACGAATCCGCCGCCTGCAAGTCATGATGAGCATGGTCATGTCTGTCATCAGCCAGGACCCCAATCTGACTCTCGAAGAGGCCTCTGAGATGGCGGCTAACGCGCGCCGCGCCGCCTTGAGCATGTTTCCCGACAAGGAGCTGGCGTACGACTTGATCTACCGCCCGCGGCTGAAGCGGCTGATGAACGAACGTTTTCGGCTGCACTAGGGCCCTGCTCCTTTGAGCGTTTACGAGCTATCTCTCTGCGCCTGTCGAAGGGTGCTATCATATCGGCATTCCTCCGCGCTGATACGGTGGATGCGGCCTTCGCCGACCTTCGATGCGCTTTCGACGCAGACTCCTCATTCTGATCGTTGTTCTGTTGATTGCGGGCGCTGTGGCCCTGCTCGTCACGCTGCGCAAGCACGCGCCGCCCGAAGCCGCCCGGCTGTTGCCCGGAGCCGATGGTTTCTTCTACGTCAATTTGAAGTGGATACGGACGTTCAACGCCAGCGCGCCGCTGCCCCCTATTTCGCGCGACCCGGAATACGAAAAGTTCGTCGAAGAAACCGGCTTTCAGTTTGAGCGCGATCTCGATCAGGCTGCTTTCGCGGTCCATTATCCGCAGAGTTGGGGCGAAGGCACGGCCGGGACCGCCTCCGAGCCGCGTTTTTCCGAAATTTTCGTAGGCAAGTTCAACTCGTCGCTGGCCCTCGCGTACCTCAAGCGGCACGCCGCTGCGGTCGATAACTATCGCGGCTTCAATATCTACAGCATCCCAAACGAGGGGCGCATAGTTCGCGTCACATTTCTTTCCTATGACAGCGTCGCGATCTCCAACCATCCCGATCCTGAGGTGATCCGCGGCGTGATCGATCGCTCTCGCAAGCTGGCCTCGCCCTTTAGCGGGCCTTCACTGCTCCGCCGATACTTCAAAGAAGTGCCGCTGACCAGCCTGTCGTTTGCCATTCTGAAAGTCAGGCCGGAGGCGATGACTTCGCTGGAGGGGCTCGGTAGTTGGGCGATGCTGTTTCCCAAGCCGGCGGTGGCTGTCGTTTCCGCGCGCTACCTGAGAGCGCTTCATCTGAAAGTGGAAGCGTTCACTGCCGCGGAAGGAGATGCGCAGGCCATCGTCGATAAGGCAAATGCTTTCCTCGCGCTATTTCACGCGGCCGAGAGCAGCGTTGGCACCCACGGCACCGATCCTGATGTGAAAGCGTTTTTCGACAGCCTGAAAGTTCAGCGCACCGATGACCGCGCCGTGCTCACGGCCACTGTGCCGCCAGGATTCGTTAAGAAAGCGCTCGCGGAAGCGCCGACGGAGAATGCGCCGGCAACCACGCCGCAACCACCGGCGACTCCGCAACCTCCTCCCGTCAAGAAGCCCGCAAAACCCGGCAAGCCCTAAGACATAGCTGCGGCAATCCTGGGTATGCTTCCCCTTCAATGAAACATCGAGGCGAAGAAGTGTCCGAGTTTGTGAAAAAAACCATGCGGACGGCCATCAGGGGATGGACTCCCAGCGGAGGTTTGAGTACTTTTTAACTTCATTGACGGCGGTGGCATGATGACCGGCTCTAGCGCCCCGGACACGTGCGCATCCAGCGGCAGAGCGCGAACATCTTCGACCGGAGCAGGAGGCGGGCCAGTCGCCTGGAACACCAAGGGTGCCGAGATCTGGACGTGCATCTCGTTGGGAACAGGGGGGGCAGATGGCGGCTGAGCTTCGCTTCCTGAGGGGGTTTCGACGGAGGGTTCCACTTTTGGCGGAGCCGCCGGAGTTGTTGGACTCGGTTTCACGGGAGCCATCATCTGGACGGGCTGCGCATTATTTTCAGACAGGTTATTTGCGGCCCTCTCGATTGCCTGTCGAGGAGGCGGGCAGCCGCATTCGAGCGGCACATTCATGTCGATGCGATCGAGGTGGCCGGCTCGAAACACGAGCTGATCGGTGGCTTTGACCTGATAGGTTCGGTCGCCAATCAACTCTGTCACGATGGCCGATGACGTGTTTCCCGGCAGCGCGCGCACGCAAGTGTTGCCCTGCGCGTCTGCGCTGAATGCGTAATGAAACTCACCTGGCCCCACGAGAAGAACGCGGAAATCCGGCGTCATGACCGAGTCGGAAGAGGCATCCAGCAGGAGGTGCGCTTCGAGTCCTCCCGTGCTCATGCCGAGCATCAGGTTGTGCTTGTTCTGCGAAGGAGTGATCGAGAGCGTGGTTCCGGGGCAAACGCGAAGCTCACCGCCGCTCGAAAGGCTTACCACAGCCGTGTCCGCCCCCGCGGAAAATGTCGATCCGACGCCAGTGGCATTTGAGGCGAGCGAGAGCGGGCCCGCTGCGCGCACTGCTTTAACAACCGGCTGAGGCTCGGGGGTGAGGCTCGCTACCGTCGGCGCCTGAAATGGCGAATGGCTGGCCTCGCTCGGATTTTTCCCCAGGTGAATTACAAGGCGATTTCCTACGGCTTCCCACGTATAAGTGCGGGGCGCGAGCAAGTCCAGCACAACGCGCGCCACCGGAGGGCTCGCCTGGAACTGATCCGCGCGCACAGCGGTGATCTGGTCGGACTGCACCGCCATGCGCTTTTGAGTCGTGTCGAGACGAGCGTTCGCCAGATCAATGACCAGCCGTGTCGGATCGCTGATCTGCTGTATGGCAGGAACCATTGGATGGGTCGCCAGAATTTCAAGAGCGGGTCCGGACTTCTCCTGGATGATACGGAAGCTTTTGATCAAGGCGATCGGGGTGGCAGTGTTTTTCTTCGCGGAGGGGATGCTCGACTTGCTGGATGGTTGTTGTTGCGCCGCAAGCAGGGAGGCTACACACGTGAGCGTGGCGAATACGAGATGAAGCGTTCTAGTGCGCCACAACGCGAAACAGTTATTCCGCTGCGCGAAGGTAGTAGCGTACTTGCGCCTCGCGAGTCGGACGAGACTGATCGGCGGGAACTGATTCACTTGAGCGCTCGGTGTTTCCTCAACCATACCACTCGAGCGGCATCGAAAGAAGCGGTTGGAACGTGAAGACTTGATGACTCTGGATGAACTTGCCGCCATCTGAAGCTCTTTGGGCAGCGAGGTTTCTAGTTCTCGGCAAGAAACTCGTATTCCTCGATAACCGCGGCGACCGCCATCTTGTTCGCTGCGTTGTCACCCTCGACACGCACGACCCGGCCCTTGCAGCGCACTCGGATGGCTTCAGTCAGCGTGATTTCAGGCGGCAAAGTAAGAGTGAAATCGATGGCAGCGCCCGCCTGAACGGCGGAGTCGATGTAAAAGCAGATACCACGAGCACTGACGTCGCGAGTCTGCGCTGCGTGTTCTTCGGCGGTTTCGCCGTAGCGCACACTCACGGGTAACCGCAGCGCAAACCGCCGCGTCGCTCGTTTATCTTTTTCCAGCTTTTCCTTTGCCTGGGTCTCGGCCATCGGTCCTCCGGAACCCGATAAGCATGGCGGTTGACATCTTCCCTGTCAAGCACTTACGACAAGGCTGCTCGATGGAAGGGAGGGCGCCTATAGGGATACGGAGGCCGTTCGATCCGGGGAAGTCCAGCAACGCGGTTTCCTTGCCGCGATAAAATAGCAGCGGTGGTCTTCGTCCTCGACAATTACGATTCGTTCACTTACAACCTTGTCCAGTATCTCGGCGAACTGGGTCAGCAGGTTGAGGTGCGCCGGAATAACGAGGTCACCGTGGCGGAGATTGAAGCCATGCGCCCCGATCGCATTCTCGTCTCCCCCGGACCCTGCACTCCATATGAGGCTGGAATCAGTATCGAGTTGATCCGGCATTTCGGGGGCAAGGTGCCACTTCTGGGAGTCTGCCTCGGACATCAGGCGATTGGCGCGGCGTTTGGCGGCGAAGTTGTGCGGGCGAAAACGCTGATGCACGGGAAAACCAGCGCCGTCGAGCATGATGGCCGCACTATTTTCAGCGGCGTCGAATCTCCAATGACCGCGACCCGGTACCACTCTCTGATCGTTCGCGAGGAAGACCTGCCGCGCGACCTTGAAGTCAGCGCCTGGACTCGCGACCCGGGCGGCACGCGGGTCATCATGGGCCTGCGGCACCGCAAGTTCCCGCTAGAGGGCGTGCAATTCCACCCGGAAAGCGTTCTTACCAGCCATGGCAAGCAACTAATTGCGAACTTCCTGAAGATTGGTTCACATTCTCCGGCCTCCAGTCCTCAATAATTACGACTTTTCGCCGATTAGCGCTCATTTCCCGTTCCGTTCCATGGCCTGCGAAGTTAGAATGTCATACCTCGCAGGAGGCCAGGAACCATGCGATCTAAGACCAGTTTCAGCTACTCCCCAGTCGCGCGTTACATAACCTTTCTCCTTTTGCTCGCGGCCTTCTCGACGTCGACTGCCTTCGCTCAAAACGGTTATGTAGGAGTGTTCGGCGGCGGCCCGTTCTATAACAACGCGACGAACAACATTCGCGAAATCCAGAACTCCGGCTTCACCGAGGCGATCGTCTGGAGCGTTGAAGTAAAAAGCAACGGTGACCTGAATCTGAACGGCGAGTTTCCCCTGACCTCGAACGGTGTCTACATTGGCGATCAGTTGCACCCTGACTTTGCCGCGAACATGGCCGCCTTAAAGCAGGGAAACGTGAAGCGAATCACCTTGAGTATTGGGTCTTCCAACGTGGGCGACTGGCAAGACATTACGGCGCTGGTGAACTCGCAGGGCACGGGTCCGGGCAGCATCCTGTATCAGGATTTTCAGGCGTTGAAGACCGCGATCCCGGCGCTCGACGCCGTCGACTTCGATGACGAAAACAGCTTCGATGAAAGCACGACAGTTCAATTCGCGGTCATGCTCGGTAACCTCGGCTATCACGTCCTGCCGGACGCCTACAACAACAGCAGCTATTGGACGAGTGTAGTCTCGGAGACCAACAGCCAACTGCCAGGAACGGTGGACGGCGTTCACCTTCAGGTCTACGCGGGCGGAGCGGGCAACAACCCGTGCGCTTCGAACTGGAACTTCGGCTCGGTTCCAGTCTATCCGGGCCTGTGGGATCACATGGACACACCAAAGCAAGTGCAGAGCCGCATGAAAACCTGGCACAGCCAGTGCGGAATTGATGGCGGTTTCATGTGGATCTACGACGACTTTGTTGGCAATGGAGATGCGGTCAAGTACGCGCAGGCGATGAGCGTGGGCGGGGGTTACAGCGGGTTCGCGCTGTCCGGATCGCCGACTGTTTTTCTCAGCCAGAATTCAACGGCGAAGGACACGGTCAAAATCACAGACCTTGGCGGATTCAAAGGTACGGTGAACTTGAACCTGTCATCACTGCCGAGTGGCGTTACGGCTACCATCCAGGGAAGCGGGAATAGTCAGAAATTGACGTTCAAAGCCACGGCCCAGGCTCCGACCGGGTTCTCCACGGTCGTTGCCACCGGGACCTCGGGCGCAGTCACGTCGAACTTTACGTTTACGCTCGCGATCAGTGCCGCGAAGGGCACCAAAGGCTCGGGCCAGGAGGTTGATCTTTCATCGGCCTTCAACGTTTTCGGAATCTACACCGACGGAACGACTTACTCCACCGGTGGGCTAGACGGCGCGGGCTATTCGTATTCGACAAAATTGCTCACCAAGGCGCGGAGCCTGAATCAGGTTAGATTCAAATTCGGGCCGGCCAATCAACCGGATGCGGTGGGTGGTCACGGGCAAGTGGTGAGCTTGCCGCAGGGCAAGTTCTCAACCTTGATGTTGCTCGCGACTGGCGTGCAAGGAAGTCAAGTGTCGCAGACGATCACGGTGAACTACACCGACGGAAGCAGCGCGCAATTTACGCAGAGTTTCAGCGACTGGTCCTTGCCGCAGGGTTTCGCAGGAGAGGCCGAGGCCGTTGCGATGTCGTATCGCGATTCCGCCGATGGCACTGAGAATAAAGGCACCTTTAATCTCTATGCCTACGGCTTTGCGCTGGACTCGAGCAAAGCAGTACAAAGCGTGATTCTGCCCAATGATCCGAATGTAGTGGTTCTGGCGGCGACGCTGGTGCAATGAGCGGTACGCGATACTGTGCTGTGTGGGAGTTTCAGGTCAAACCGCAGGCGGTAGCGGAGTTCGAGCGCGTCTACGGGCCTGACGGTTTGTGGGCGCAGTTGTTTCGGAGAAGCTCCGCGTATCTCGGCACCGAACTCCTGCGCGATGCGGGACACTCGGGACGATATCTGACCATTGACCGCTGGACTACGCGGGACTCACTTCGCCAATTCAAGCAAGAGTTCGCGGCAGAATACGCCACTCTCGACCAACAATGTGAGAGGTTGACCGAGGTGGAAAAGCTGATCGGAGATTTCGAGGAGACTCAGTAGCGTCTTTCTCGTAAAGTACACACTGCCTGACCACGAAAGAACGCCTACGGTTTCAGCGAAAACACCGTACCTGATCCATACGCACCGCCCGCCGAAGCCACTCCGTAAATAGTTCCTGCGGCCGAAGTGATGTAGCGTTTTCGCCTTCCCCTTGCGTGTGATCTCGAATACTGTGCCGTGTGTGGACTGGCCGTTTAGGGACTCGAAGTTGGTGCCCTAGAGGTTGCCTTGGCTGTCTAAAGTCAGCGGACCGGCAGGATAGCCGCCTTTGGCGGGATCCCCAAACGTGTAAATCGTCGCAAGAGTGTTACTGGATGGTGCAAATCTAAACACAGTCCCGTATGGGGTTGACGAAGATAGCAGAGGCGCCGCCGGTAAAGTTGTACAAGATTCGCAGTTGAGCATTTGCCGAGAAGCTGGCGAGCACGATCACGAGCAGCCACAGCATGTTGCGATGTTGATTGTGATTGGTGGGCCATGATGCCTCCGCGAGGGGGTCGGAAGTGGGGGGCGCATCGAAGAGTAGGCTTGGCCGAAGCAGCTGTCAAGACCCGAAAAACGCCGCTGGAGGGCGATTCCGCGAGGTTAGTCGCGGCCTGAGCGAGCTAGTTCAACAGCTCGCAGGACGGCGCGAGCCTTGTTCTCCGTCTCCTGAAACTCGCTCTCAGGATCGGAGTCGGCAACGATTCCTGCACCCGCTTGCAGGTGGGCTTTCTTGCCTTTCATGAGCAGTGTGCGGATGGCGATGCAGGAGTCGAGATTGCCGGCGAAGTCGGCGTAGAGAACCGAGCCTCCATAGACTCCACGGCGGGCAGGTTCGAGCTCTTCGATGATCTGCATAGCGCGCACTTTCGGGGCGCCGCTGAGGGTGCCTGCCGGGAAGCAGGCGGCGAACGCGTCCATGGCGACGAGGTTCGGGCGAAGGCGCCCTTCGAGCGCCGACACAATATGCATGACGTGCGAGTAGCGCTCGACGTACATCAGGTTGTGCACCTTGACTGAGCCGTACTCGCTGACGCGACCGAGATCGTTGCGGCCGAGGTCGACCAACATGACGTGTTCAGCGCGCTCCTTCTCATCGCCGAGCATCTTCTTCTCGAGGGCCGCGTCTTCGGCTTCGTCTTTGCCGCGCGGATGGGTTCCGGCGATGGGACGGTATTCGAGCTTGCGTCCAGCTGCGCGGACCAGCATTTCGGGCGAGGAGCCGAGGACGTGTAAGACTCCTTCGCCTCTTGCTTGACCACGCTTGTCGCGGCCGGGGGCGCCCGCGCTACCCATGCGGAGGAAATACATGTAAGGAGATGGATTCACCGTGCGTAACGCGCGGTAGAGATCGAAGGGCTCGACGGCGGGCTCGAAATCCCAGCGCTGCGAGAGCACGACCTGGAAGATGTCTCCGGCGGCGATGTACTCCTTGGCACGGCGGACACTGTCGAGGAATCTGGTTCTCGGGGTGCGGGCGCGCACCTTCAACTTCGTCTTGGCAGATCGGGATGCGAGCCGCGACTCTGCCTTGAATGGTGTAAGAGACTTCCATCCGGCGGCGAGCTTGCGCTCGAGTTGGGCGATATCGCGAAGGGCCCGGTCGTAGGCGGCGCGTGGCTTCTCGGCGGAAATGTCGGCGGAGGCGACGATATGGATCTGGTGGCGCAGATGGTCGAAGGCGAGAACACGGTCGAAGAACATCAGGACGCAGTCGGGAACGTCGAGATCATCTTGCGCTCGCTCGCCGATATTCTCCAACTGGCGCACGATGTCGTAGGCGCAGTAGCCGACCGCTCCCGCGGTGAAGGGCGGCAGGCCTTCAACCTGAGCGGGACGGTGCTGATGGAGCAGTTCCTTGATGACCTCGAAGACGCTGGCCGTGCGGGTTTCGATTCTGGGGATGCGAACGCCCAGGTTGGCGTCCACAGAACGGGCGCGAACCTGGGGCACAGCCGCTCGAGATGAGGCGCGGTGGATCGTGATTTGATCTCCGCGGGACTCGAGGCGCAGGAACGGACTTACTCCCAGGAAAGTGTAGCGGCCGATCTTTTCGCCGCCTTCAACCGACTCGAGCAGAAACGCGTCCGGTTCTCCTTCCGCGACCGCCAGAAACGCTGAAACTGGAGTGAGCAGGTCGGCAGAGATGGACTTCGCGACCGGCACCAGAGTGGCGTCGCGCGAGAGGCGCGCAAACTCGTTATAGTCGGGGCGGATCATGGGAATTGCAGATTGCAGAGGTGAAACCCTTCATCTCCACGAATTCGATTATATGGAAGCTGGTGCGAAAAGCGGCGACTTACGCGCTCGCGGCATTCTCGCTGCCTAGCGGCAGGAAATATTGCGTGCCCTTGATTGGAGCCGAGACCTTCTTGAGCAGTTCCTGCAGGTCTTCATTGCGGTCGACGAAGTCGATTTCGCTCGTGTTTACGATCAGCAGATCCGATTGCGTGTAGTGAAAGAAGAAGTGTTCGTAGGCCTTGACCACTTCCATCAGGTAGTCTTCGCTGAGCGCCTTTTCGCCGCTTGCGTTCTTCTTCTTGAGCCGCTTTTTCAGTACTTCTGGCGTTGCCTGGAGGTAAATGACGAGGTCGGGGGTCGGCAACTGCTCGCGGAAATAGTTGAAATAGCGGTTGTAGGTTTCGAGCTCGTGATCGTTGAGGTTGAGGCAGGCGAAGAGCTTGTCCTTCTCGAAAATGTAGTCGGCGACGACGGTCTTATTGGAGCGCGGGCCGAGATCGAGCGCTCGCAATTGATCGAAGCGCCGAATGAGGAAAGCCAATTGGGTCTGGAACGCAGCTCCAGGTTCGCCCTCGTAGAAGGCCTTGAGGAAGGGATTGTCTTCAGGTTCGATGACGCGCTGGGCGGCAAGCCGCTCGCCCAGAACCCTGGCCAGCGTGCTCTTGCCGACTCGTATGGGGCCTTCGACTGCGATGTAACGGGGAAGCTCGAAAAGCTTGGCCATGAGGAGACGTGAGCAGAATATATTGGTTGCGGCGTAGACGCAATGAGATTGCAGATTGCAGTTTCAGATTGCAGAAGTGAGAACCCAAGCGCCATACGACATGTGTAAACTCGGGCTTTTACCTCTGCAATCTGACATCTGCAATCTGCAATACTATCCTTATGATTCCTGCTCTCGTTGGCGCCGCCGCGCTGGCTTCCGCTACTGCGCTTGGCTATCAGTCCATGGCTCCAACTGGGCAGTGGTTTGGACGGACGTTTGCTTCGGGCGCTCGCGGCAGCAGGCAGATCGCGCTGACCTTCGATGACGGACCGAACGATCCGCATACGCTGCGATTGCTCGACGTGCTGGCGAGGCATGATGTGCTGGCAACGTTCTTCATGATTGGGCGGTTTGTGCGCGAGAGGCCTGACATTGCTCGCACAGTTGCTTCCGCTGGACATGTCATCGGAAACCACACCTTCACGCATCCGCTGCTGATCTTCCAGTCGGCTGCACAAACGCGACGCGAACTTGGTGATTGCCGCATGTCGCTGGAAGACGCGATTGGTGCGCATTCGAAGCTGTTTCGTCCGCCGTTTGGCGGAAGGCGTCCTGCGACGCTGCGCATTGCTCGCGAGCTTGGGCTTGAGACTGTGATGTGGAATGTCACAGGCTATGACTGGAATGCTCATCCTGCGTCGACAATCGAGCACAAAGTTGCCCGGCGGATTCATGCGGAGGGAGGAGACATCATTCTGCTCCATGATGGCGGACACAAAGCGATGGGCGCGGATCGCGCGCAGACGGTGACTGCTGTGGATAGTTTGATTCGGCGGTGTAAAGAGCTGGGACTTGAGTTTGTGTCCGTGCCTGAAATGATGAGAGCTGTCAGCCGTCAGCTGTCAGCCGTCAGTTAAAAAAACTGCGGAGCTTCGTTTCGTTATCCGTGAAGCTTACTAACTGAGAGCTGACAGCTTCTTTATGCGTGCGCGGCCACCTCGAAGGCTTGCCTGGCTGCTTCGATCGTTTCTTGTACATCCTGCTCGGTGTGAGCAGCGCCCAGGAATGCCGCTTCAAATTGCGAAGGCGGCAAATAGATTCCGTTTTCCAGCATCGCGCGGAAAAAGCGGCCGAAGGCTTCGGTGTTGCACTTCGCGGCTGATGTCCAGTCGGTCACCGGTCCGGGCGCGAAGAACCACGTAAACATGGAGCCGACCCGGTTGTGGCACATCTGCACACCCGCTTCTTTGGCGGCGGCGTTGACGCCGGTCACGAGTTCGCCGGCCAGCTTATCGAGCTTTGCGTAAATTTCCTTGTGCTCGCGGAGGTAGCGCAGGGTCGCGTAGCCTGCGGCCATCGCCAGCGGATTGCCGGAGAGTGTTCCTGCCTGATAGACCGGACCGAGAGGCGCGATCATGTCCATGATCTCGCTTGATCCACCGTATGCGCCGACCGGTAAACCTCCGCCGATGATCTTGCCCATGGTGGTGAGGTCAGGCTGAATGGCGTAGAGTTCCTGCGCTCCGCCGTAGGCGAGGCGAAATCCGGTCATGACTTCATCGAAGAGCAGGAGAGCCTTGTCGCGCGAGGTGATGGCGCGCAGCGCTTCGAGATAACCGCGGCCCGGCGGAACGCAGCCCATGTTGCCGACGACCGGCTCGACGATGACGCATGCGATCTGATGCTTGAACTTCTTGAAGGCCTGCTCGAGCGCATCGGTGTCGTTGTAAGGCAGAGCGAGGGTGAACTGCGTGAATTCCTCGGGAACGCCTGCGGAGCCTGGGATTCCGAGCGTCGCAACGCCGGAACCAGCTTTCACCAGGAGCGCGTCGGCGTGTCCGTGATAGCAGCCTTCGAACTTCACGATGTACTTGCGCTTGGTATAGGCGCGGGCGAGGCGGATCGCAGACATGGTCGCTTCGGTGCCCGAGCTGACGAAGCGCACCTTCTGCATGTGGGGGAAAGCGGAGATGACGAGTTCGGCGAGATCGGCTTCGGCGGGCGTGGAAGCGCCGAAGCTGGTGCCGCTGCGTGCGGCGGAGACGACCGCCTCGATGACCGTGTGCGCGGCGTGGCCGAGAATGAGCGGTCCCCAGGAGCCAATGTAGTCGATGTACTCGTTGCCGTCGGCGTCCCAGATGCGCGAGCCTTGTCCGCGGACGATGTAGAGCGGATCGCCGCCGACGGAGCGGAAGGCGCGGACGGGCGAATTGACGCCTCCGGGAATGAACTGCTCGGCGCGCTTTTGCAGGCGGTGAGATTGTTCAGTTTTGCGCGTCATGGAAGTTCAAATATAGCAGCGGGAACGGAGAGGCGCGCTGCGCGGGTGATCACAGGGTGGTGTGATGGATGAACGGGGAAGCCAGGTCACGGGTCACAGGTTAACGGTCACGCTTTTGTTTTGCTGCGAGCAAACTGCAGATCCCTCGCCCACTCGCTACGCTCGGGTTCGGGATGACAATCCCACTCTACCTGATGAACGACAATCTCTCTTTACCGAAGAATGGAAAACCCCTTTACCCGATGACAAATGTTGGACGGAGTTTTTCATCGGATTTTCACGGAACCGCAACCTTCTAGAAACGTCTCCGGGATATCTTGTAGGCAGTTGCCCTTCTAACCGGGAGGGATCATAAGGACGGCCTTGGGGGGCTCCGGGCTGTCCTTTTTATTTTGTTCTGCAGCACCCCGTACTCGTAATGCTCATGCCACTCCGCGCTGGAAAGTCTGTTCCGAAACACGGCCGTCCCTCCGGGACTTGAATCATCTTTCTCACTCTACCCAGCGCCGAGGCGCTGGGCTAAGCTGGGTCGCCCCTGCCGGGGCTGGGACATTGCCATTGCTCGTCCACAGCCCCGTGCCCCCGTGCCCAAAACCATTTCTCTGGCACATCCTAGGGGGACCCCCCTCCCCCCATCGTCTGTGTATTTTTTACCGATTTTTGCTAAGGAATTGGAAGGATGTGGGTTATCGGTTCCACTTTGGGAACGCCCGCTTTCATTTGTCGCACCACTTGGCCGTCCCCACCCGACCGCTGCCGGACTTCACCCGTTCGGAGCACCCGGGCGTCCATGCGCGCTGAACAGCCAGCTAATTTTCAAAGAGCTAATCCCCGTTTTCGGTTCCCCCGTGGGAGGGTATTTTTCGAGGCGAAAGAGTGCGTTCGGCCCGTGCATGGACATGAAGCCTCGCTCTGCCTCTGGAGGCGAGCGAAGTTCTCCCTTGTCACATGTCAATTCTTATGTTCGCCCAGGGCGGAGTTGAAGTCCAGAGCGACGTGCCAGGAAGGGTGGAGAAATCAATATTTGTCTTCCCGAATTGGGAGTGGCAAATGAATCCCAGCAATGCCGCGAATCAAAGTTGCCGCTGAACCGCCTCTCGTCAGTCCTTCTTCTCGGGCTCTTTCGGCAGTTCGATTGAGCCGGCGAGCGCTTTTGTTGTTAGCGTTGCGAGTGGCGTCAGGAACATCTGGAAGCGGCCAATCTGGGTGAACGGATCGACTCCGCGAACGAGCAGACGTACATGAATCGACTTCGTGATGGAGCCGGGCTGGAAGACTCCGCCGGGCAGTAGCGAACTGAAGTCCCAAACTGCGCCTTCCGCCGGTTTTTCCTTGCCACCTTCCTGGATGGTCACATCGCCCACGTAGGAATCGACATCCAGAATTCTGACTTTCAAGGGGCTATGAATCGTCGCCTTGCTGGAATTTCGCAGCCGGAGTTCGAAGTCTACGGTATGGGTTTTTGGATCGTAATAACGATTGAGAAATTCAAGACGAACCAGCTTGCTCGCATCATCCAACTTGGATAGTTCTGGAGTTCCGTTGCCCACTACCTTGCCGTCGACCGTAATGGCGGAAGTCCAAAGTTGAGGGATGCCTGTCGGATTCGCGATCCAGAGCGGATGAAATCCGCCATTGGCGTCGGCGGCTAACCCAGTGGTGTGACCGCCATGAAAAACAAACCACGGAATGGAGAGCGTGTTGGTGGATTGGACTTCCAGGCCCTCGGCGCCCCCGAACAGGTAAGCCTGCCCGCGACTGGGATCGTAGTCGATATTCGAAGCTCTTACGCTGGGGAAAAATGTCTCTCCTCCGTCCAGCGAGGCGCGAAAGCGCACAGCCCAACCGAGATTATCCGTAAAGTCGCGCCGGTCAAACCACATGACGCCGACTACGCCTTGGGGATTGACAGCGACAACGCCGTGAAGGTCGTCGGGACCATTGATTTTGTCGCCTACCTGGCGCGCCACGTCGTCGTCGATCGTTCGCGGATGCGACCATGTTTTCCCTTTGTCAGATGAGAATGACAGTTTTACCTGGGACCTGTCTGAGGAGCGGTCTTCCCAGACCATATAGATGCGGTCGCGAAAGGGTCCATCGCTGCGGTCGACAGCGAGAGTCGTGTAATAGCTGCCGTTCGGCTCGAAATCGGCAAACCAGGGCGCAACGGTCGATGTCTCAACCTTAAGAGGCCAGTTGTCCTGCTGGAAGTTGAGGCGAACCATTTGAATCTGCGCCGGCAGGCGAACGCGAAATCCTTGCTGCGACTCTTCCGGCAATTGCTTCATCACGGGCATCGGGAACACCAAGGTGCCGTCGGACAGAATCGCGCCTGCTCCCACGTTTACATCGTGAACGCCTCCTTGTATGGGGACGATCTGGGTGAAAAAGGTCTTGCCGTGGTCCACGGAGTAGCCGACGCGAATGCTGTTCATGTCGTCAGTCAGGCCGTAGAGATACATTCGGCCGGTCTGTGGCCCGGGGCGGTCATCCACAACGATGAAACTGCGCTCCGCATGAATGACGGGAGTAAAGGTTTCCCAGGTCTTGCCGTTGTCGTTCGAGCGATCGATCCGGTCATAGCCATCCGGATATTGCGGCCCTGAGCCTTCGGAGAGTGAGTAGAGCACATGACCAGGACCGAAGCGGCAATCGGGATCCCAACTCTCGTGACCCTCCTGTCCTGCCGTTCTCAAAACGAGCTTCCACGAACCTCCTCCATCGGAGGAGACGTAGGTTGCCACTTCGCTGGTCGGCGAATCGTTGGGGAAGATCATGGAACACGCCACCAGTTGGCTGGCAACCTCCGGATTAGCCGCAATCTCAGTTTCGCCATGCGGCTCCGCGGGCAGGTCTTTGCTTACTTGAACGCTTGCGCCTACGTGCATGGCTCCGCCTGACCCGGGTGCTTCTTGTGCGATCACCGGCAGAGTCCAAACGAGCAGTCCCGTAGTTATCGATAGGATGAGGCTGCATAGGTAAGACTTCCGAAGTTGGCGGTAGAGCTGCTCAGCAAACCAATATGATTTCTTCATAGCCGTTTCGCGATCCTCGCGCTTCGCTTTGATATACAGCGTTTATAAACGAGCCACAATCCTGTTGCGGCCAATCTCGTCTTAGCTGGGGTGCTTGCACGAAGACTAGGAGTATCGTCTGGTTCCTGTAAAGAGCCAGAATCGGGTTCATCGGCGAGTCCACCATAGGGCTTATGGGTTGAGCAGACGGAGATCGATCCTCCGGGTGGGCGAGCGACTCAGGAAGGGGGGCATGACTCTCTGGATCACAATTTCGGGACAAGGAAGATACCGTCGGCCACTGCGATTGCATATGAGCCAGTAGGGGTCCTTCGACTCCGGAAAGAGTTCGCTTCGCGAACTTTCTGCTCCGCTCAGGATGACATCGCTGAGAAATGGCAACTTCTTCGCGGGCAGGAATGCCCGCGCCACACTAACTCTAGCGGGCGGCGGCTGGGGTCGGAACTGTTTCTTCTACGCTGGCTTCGCGCAGGAATTTTGCTGCTTCTTCTGGCGGCGTTGGGTTGATGTAGAAGCCTGTGCCCCATTCGAAGCCCGCCGTCTTTGTCAGCTTCGGCATGAATTCTATGTGCCAGTGATAGTGCTCGTTGGTTGGGTCCTGGACCGGGGACGAGTGCACGACCAGGTTATACGGCGGGTTATCGAGAACTCGGTCGGCTTTCATCAGCAGGAGCTTTAGCGATTTCGCGAGGTTCTCGAACATGTGCGAAGACGAATTTTCGAAGGCGGATTCGTGGCGCTTGGGGAGGATCCAGGTTTCAAAGGGGAAGCGAGGGGCGTAGGGAGCGAGGGTGATGAAATCTTCGTTCTCAGCGACGATGCGCGTGCCGCCGTCTATCTCCTGCGCGATGGCGTCGCAGAAGACGCAGCGCTCTTTGTAGATGAAATATTGCTTGGCGCCCTGCAGTTCTTCGACTACGTAGGCGGGAAGAATGGGAAGGGCGATGAGCTGCGAGTGCGAGTGTTCAAGGGAGGCGCCGGCGGCTTCGCCGTGATTTTTGAAGAGCAGGATGTACTTGAAGCGGCGATCTTTTTTCAGGTCGAGGATACGGTCGCGGAAGGCCCAGAGTACATCTTCGATGCGCTTGGCCGGAAGCTGGCCGAGGCTCATGTTGTGGTCGGGCGTCTCGATGATGACCTCGTGCGCGCCGATGCCGTTCATCTTGTCGAACATGCCTTCGGCCTGCTTGTTGAGATTGCCTTCGATGCCGAGGGCGGGGAATTTATTGGGAACGACGCGGACCGTCCAGCCGGGCGTGTCGCGCTGCGGGTTGCTGCCGTTGGTGCTGGGGCGGTAAGCGAGGATTTCGGGAGGAGTCTTGCTCTCGTTGCCGTAACAGAAGGGGCAGAAGCCACCCTTGATGCGCATGGTGTCGCGGACGAAGTCGGTGGGACGCTTGGCGCGGTCGGTCGAGATGATCACCCAACGTCCGACGATTGGGTCTTTGCGTAATTCGGGCACAACGAATCCTTTCGCTTACTAAAACGGTTCAGTAGGAACGCGCAAGTTCACGATTGTACGCCATAGGAAAGGCATTTTGGAACAGCTCGAATGTGGGATCGCGGGGATCGCGGTCGTAGTAGACGGCGAGGACGTCGAAACGGCAGCTTGGCCGCGTGGGAAGACGGCCCAGGAAGTCGCGGGCGACGTGGCGAAGGTCGTCCTGCTTTTCGCGGTCGACAGCGGCTTCGGCGGGTTTGATGGCGCGGGTGGTGCGGCTTTTGACCTCGATGAAGCAGAGGGTGTCTTTGTGGTAGCCAACGAGATCGAGTTCGCCGTGGTGGTTGGGCGAACGATAGTTGCGGGCAATGATTGTGTAGCCGTGACGGCGGAGATAGAAGTAGGCGTCTTCTTCGCCTCGGCGTCCAGTGGCGATGTGCGGGGCGGCAGGATCGGCGGGGAGGAATTTGGCGGCTAGCCAGTCCAGGGCGCGGATTGTCGACTGAGTGACTGCGGCAGGCAGCATGGCTGAACTCTTCCGTCAGGTTAGAGAGGGCTTCGATTCGGCGCGGTGAGAATGGTCACTCTTGGTTGGGTCGGTTTTGGTTTGGTAAACCCATCAACCACCAAGGGCACTAAGGGACACGAAGGAACACCGCTCCGATGAAAAACGGATTACCACAGGGTTCACAGGGTGACCTTAGTCCGCGAGAACCGAGTGTGGGCTCGAATCTTCTTCGGCTTGGGTTTTGTCGTGGCCCATTGTGTTTACCAGGACCACGCCGACCAATGCTACCGCGCCTCCTACGAGCGAGACGACCTTAGGGACTTCGCCGAGCCATACCCACGCGATGGCTATGGCAATCACGGGCACGAGATAGAGAGCAGTAGTGATGCGGCTGGCTGAGCCGTGCGTGAGGACGTAGGACCAGGCCAGGTAGGCCAATGCTGCGGGGAAGATTCCGAGATAGATGCCTGCGGCTGTGGCGGCTAGAGGGGCTGAACGCAGCGTATGCGGGAGTCCGGCGGCGAAGGGGAGCATCAGCAGCGTTCCCGCCCAGATCGAATAGGCCGTGAATTCGAGGGCGGTGTAAGTGCCGAGGTAGTGCTTCTGCAATGTGATGTAAATGGCGGAGGCGATTGCCGCGGCGAGGATGATGAGAGCTTGAGGCGAGAGATGGATGCCTTGACCTTCGCCGCTGGCGATGAGGGCTACTCCGATGAAGCTGATGAAGATACCGGTCCAGCCGAAGGCGTTCAGTTTTTCGTGGAGGAAGAAGCGAGCGGCGAGGGCGGTCCAGATGGGCGCGGAGCAGATGAGCATGCTGGCGGCTCCGGCGGGGACGCGGGTTTCTCCATAGTTGAGCGCGAAGTTGTAGAACGTGATACCGAGAGCGCCGGTGAAGATGAGGCCGGGGAGGTCGCGCAGCTGCGGCCGGCGGAAGTGGGCGACGGCGGCGTAGAAGGCGAGAACGATGGAGGCGACGAGAAAGCGCAGCGTGGCGAGGTCGGCGGGAGGGTAAGAGCGAAGCCCCGCGCGGATTGCGGCGTAGGCCGAGGCCCAGAGAATAAGGGAGCAGGCGAGAGCGGAAAGAAATCGAGGAGTGAAGCGGGGCATGTGGCCTCCTTTCTGGATGGGCTTTTCGTGAAAGTACTGTGACCAGGCACCTTACCAGGTGTCGCTGCCACGTTGCGGAGGCCAGGCGCCAGCCTGCCGCCTAAGAAGAGCGATTTGGCCGAGGTGATAGCTGTTATGGACGACAATCTCCCAGAGCGCCTGATGCACCGTGCATTGGCGCTGCGCATCGGTGGGTTCGGCCTTGATCACGATGCGCCCGAGCGTTGCGGAATCAGATTCCGACAAAACAACAATGCGTGCTAGCAGCCCGCGGAATTGTTGAACAGCGAGTTGCCATTGGTGCTCTGTATCGGGGTCTGTGGTTACGGGATGGTCGGGCCAGCTTTCGAACGCGTGCTGTGGATAGGGAGGTTTGTCGCCGGCGATGGTGCGCAGGTCGTAATCCATCCAATAGTTCAAATGCGAGACAATCTGCCAAATGGAGTGGGGATAGCCGGGCACGCGACGCGCCGCGATTGCCGCAGAGATGTCTTCGACGCAGATGAGAGGATCGACGTGAGCGCCTTTGCCGTGTACGAGTCCGCGGATGATTTGGTCGCCCATGATTGCCTCCTCCCACTTACTGATGACTTCACAATGGCGGGCAAGACGCCCGCCCAACCGCCGCCAGGATGGCGGCGCTACGGCCGAGATGCCGCTTCGGTAGCAACGGCTGTTATAGGGTCGCCGGCGCGGATTTTGCCTTCAGTCAGGATTTGGGCGCGCAGGCCTCCGCGATGGAGGAGGGCTTTGATTACTGGCTTGCCGGTCAGGCGCTGGAGATGGTCGCATGGTTCGCAGAGGCGGATGCCGCGGATGCGAACATCACCGATGGTGAATTCTCGGCCGACTAGATGATTGAGCGCGATGCCGCGCGTGACCAGGTTCCGGCGGGCGTCTCCCGAGGGGAGGTCGATGGAATAGTCGCGGCGGATGGCGTCAATGGCTTCGGCTTCGATTAGAGTGAGTTCGAAGTCGGGCTCGGGCTTGAAGAAGGTGCCTTGCTTCAGCGCGTAGCGATCGCCATCGAGGCCCACGCCGGGGATGGCTTGGACGGAGTCGACTGCGTGCGTCGGGCCAGTGGCCGTGGCGGCGATGTAGATGGATTCGACGATTCCGGTGGACATAAGATAGACCTCTACCACGAAGGACACTAAGGGACACTAAGGAAACCCCACTCACTCGCGATTCACGCGAATGAGTGGGCACTCTTCCAGGTGAAATCAGTTAGCGATTGGCTTCGGCGGCGGAGATTGACTCCTCCAGCACGTCGACCGCGATGTCGGCTTCGTCTTTCGTTACGACCAGAGGCGGCGCGATGCGCACTGTGCTGGGACCGCAGCCGAGGAAAAGGACTCCGCGCTCGAAGGCCTTTTCGACGACCCTGTCGCGATCGGCGTTGGCGTACTCGCGCGTCTTCTGATCTTTGACGATGTCGACGCCGATCATCAGGCCGCGGCCGCGAACGTCGCCGACGATGCGATGCTTCTTCGGCCAGTCGGCCATGCGCTTGAGCATGTGGTTGCCGACTTCTTGCGCGTTGCGGACGAGACCTTCTTTCTCGATCACGTCAAGCGTGGCAAGCGAGGCTGCGATGCAGACGGGATTGCCGCCAAAGGTGGAGGCGTGCGAGCCAGGCACCCAATCCATGATTTCGGCCTTAGTCATGCAGACGCCGAGGGGCATGCCGGAGGCGATGCCTTTGGCCATGCAGACCATGTCGGGAGCGACGCCGGTGTGCTCAACCGCAAACCACTTGCCGGTGCGGCCGATGCCGCTCTGCACTTCGTCGACCACGAGCATGATGCCGTGCGTGTCGCAGATGCGCCGCAGTTCCTGCATGAAGATGGTGGGAGCGACGACGTATCCGCCTTCGCCCTGAACGGGCTCGACGAAGATAGCCGCGACCTCTTCAGGCGCGAGAACTGTTTTGAAGAGCTTCTCTTCGATGTAGCGCGCGCAGCCTAGCGCAAACGCGTCGGCGTCCTGCTGGCCGCCCACGCATCCGCGATAGACGTCGGGATAGCGAACGTGAGTCACGCCGGGAACCAGCGGCGAGAAGCGGCGCTTCTGCTGCGGCTTGGAAGCAGTCAGAGAAAGCGCGCCCATGGTGCGTCCGTGGAATGCGCCGAGGAACGCAATCACGTGCTGCCGCTTAGTGTGATAGCGGGAAAGCTTCAGCGCGCACTCGATCGCTTCGGCGCCGGAGTTGCCGTAATAGATCTTGTGCGGGCCGGGCATGGGCGCGATCTTCGAGAGGCGCTCGGCGAGCGTAACCATGCTCTCGTAATAGAAGTCGGTGCCGGACATGTGGATGAGTTCGGCGGCCTGGCGCTGGATGGCGGCGACAACTTCGGGATGGCAGTGGCCGGTGGAGGTCACGGCGATGCCGGCGGAGAAGTCGAAGAACTCGTTGCCGTCAACGTCTTCGACGACGATGCCGCGGCCGCGCTTGGCGACCATCGGATAAGAGCGAGTGTAGGAAGGTGAAATGAACTTTTCGTCGCCCGCGAGCACTCGGCGAGCGTTGGGGCCAGGAAGAGCGGTTTGGATCTTCGGGCCGATAGTCAGAGTTTTGGTGGTCATGGCAGGTTCTCCTGATTTCGTTGACTTGACATTTGTGGTGGTGGCGGAACTCGTGGCTGGTTAGCTGCTGTTGAGCAGCCTAGAGGCTTCGAGCTACGAGCTTGAGCTACGAGGAACCCAGAACGTTGAGGAGAAAGAAATTAGTCGCTGCCGAAAAGATTGGCGCGCACGTGGGAGGGCAGGACAGAGAGATACCGGCGAGGACAGGAGCGTCCTTCGATCCAGCCGTTCGCCGAAATGGAGCCCTTTGAGCGCATAAAGAAGTCATAAAAATTATAGCTTGGAACTGGCGGCGGCGTAACCCCCAAAATCGTTACGGAAGAGTGGATTCGGGGTAACGGCGAGACGGGAGTCCAGTGGCTCAGTCTGCTCAAACCTTTAACCGCGGAGGTCGCAGAGAACTTCCGCAGAGGACGCTGAGAGTCTAGGTGCGCTCAAAGACTACCCAGTCGCTGAGCAGGAAATTTATCAGGGAGCAGATGGCGATGGCGATCAGATTGGCGAGCATGTATTGCATGTGAAACTGGCCGACCAGGGCTCGCATGATGAGCAGATTACCAACAATGGATACGCCGCCATTTGTCGCGTTGAACTTGAGGAAGCGGGCTAGAGACTGGCGGCGGTGGGCTGAAGGGCGATCCCTCCAGGTGAAGCGCTCATGCCAGAGGAAGTTGTGGATGACGGCTACTTCAACGGCTAGTGCGGTAGCGAGCAGATAGTTCAGATGAAGGGCCGAACGGAAGAGAGCGAGTGCGGCGAGCTGGACGAGGATTCCGATTCCACCGACGAAGTTGAACTTCAGCCAGCGCAAGACGGTTTCGCGGGGTGCTTTGTGCTCTGAATTCGCCGACTGGATCTGCATCATTCCGTTCTTACGCCCCTTCGGGGCTAATTCGCGTACTTGCGATTCTGTTACCCACGGCTGGCGCCGTGGGCTGCATTCTGACACCGCTCCGCGGTTGCTGCGGGACCGCGCTCACTTGATTCTCTCCTCGCGGTAGAGCCGGATGGTGTTCTTGAGCGACGAGGCAATCAACATAAGCGACATGCCGATCAGGCCGATGGCGCCACCGATATCGAAGAGACGATAGCGGCCGTGGATTACCCATGCCCAGCGAAAGAGCGCGAGATTGCCGACGGCAAGCAGGATGCGGAGTTCGGTGGGGCCAAACTTCCAGAAGGAGAGGTGGAATTCGCCGATGGTGTAGGTGGCTAGGTAGGACTGAATGGAGAGCAGAAGGAACGCGATCAGGAGGCCGATGGCGATGAACGGATGCATGTATCCGGAGTAGGCGAGGCCGAGCATCATAGCGGTGGCGCCGATGGAGTCGATCATGTGGTCGACGTAGAAGCCGTAGCGCGGCCGCTGCTGCTGGCGGACGCGGGCGAGCGTGCCGTCGAGCGAGTCGCCGAACCAGTTGAGGGCGAGGCAGACGATGGCCACTAGCAGCCAGCGGCGGTCGCGAGAGGCGAGGGCGTAGCAGGCTCCGGTGGCGAGTTGGGCAGCAAAACCGAGCGCGGTGAGGTGGTCGGAGTTGATAGGGCGCGGAATGCGTTCGGCAAGCCAGATTAGGGCGCGCTTTTCGGCCGCGGCGAGGAAACTCTGGTGGATGCGGGCGGCGTTCTGGAAGCCTGTAGAGACGGGCGGGCCCGCCAGGGTGGTGCCTTCCTTTGTTTGCACAGGTACTCCGACGTGCATTGTCGTTCAATTTGCGGTGAGTCGCAATGGAAGGGTCCCCCAGGAGCGCGTCGGGATCGAATCTGAGGAGAAGCTCGCCATATGGATGATTCGAGGGCGGGGACGCCCTCGTAACCGCCGGCGAGACGCCGGCGCTACGGTCGGACGGGTATCATCTGTGCATGTCGTCTTCGCCGAGCGGACCTGGAGTAGTGAGCTTTGAAGTCGCGCGGCGCGTTGTGGAGGAGCATGCTGCTCGGGCACGCGCGGCGGCGATTGAGTCGCGGAGCACTGAAGCTGTCGATCTGACTGCGGCTCGTGGGCGGGTACTGGCTGAGGCGTTGGTCGCGGATCGGGATTTTCCACCATTTGCGCGAGCTACGCGGGATGGGTATGCGGTGCGTGCGAAGGATGTGGAGCGGGTTCCGGCACGGCTGCAGGTTGTAGGGGAAATCAAGGCAGGAGATTCGGCGGAGAAGATTGCAGTGGGCGCGGGTCAGGCGGTCTCGATCATGACTGGCGCGCCTTTGCCTTCGGGTGCCAATACTGTGGTGATGGTGGAGAACACGGAAAATCCCCACCCTAACGCGGCACAAAACGCCGCGTTAGGATGGGGCACCGTCGAGAGGTCGGGATCCGCTAACGGATTTGTTGAAATTCTGCGTGGAGTGATTAGCGGGGAAAACTTTGTGCCTCGGGGGGCTGAGGCTCGGGTAGGACAGACTTTGGTTGAGGCGGGACGGCGGTTGGACCATTCGCTGATTGCGATTGCCGCTTCGGTGGGGAAAAGCCGGTTGCAAGTGTTTCGACGCCCTCGGGTCGCTGTGCTTTCTACCGGCGACGAGGTGGTTGAAATCGGAGCGACGCCGGGGCCGTCACAAATTCGGAATTCGAATTCATATTCGTTGGTCGCGCAGATTGAAGACGCGGGAGCGGAGGCGGTGCGGTTGGCGATTGCTCCGGACGAGCCTGGGCGCTTGCGCGAGTTGATTCTCGAAGGATTGGCGTGTGACCTTTTGCTGCTTACGGGCGGCGTCTCGATGGGGAAGTATGACCTGGTCGAGCAGGTACTAAGCGAGTTAGGAGCGGAGTTTTGCTTTACGGGCGCGAAGATTCAGCCGGGAAAACCGGTAGTGTTCGGGGCTTGCAAAGTTGAAGCCAGTGGTTCCCACCCTAACGCGGCACAAAACGCCGCGTTAGGATGGGGCACCCACGGGAGTGATAGTGCCGACATCTCGCGGGCGGGGGCGCCCGCGCTACACAATCGGTACTTTTTCGGATTGCCGGGAAATCCGGTTTCGACCATGGTTACGTTCCGGCTTTTTGCGCAGCCTTTGCTTGCGGCGCTGAGTGGAGCATCGCCGGAGCCTCTTGTTTTTCTCAGCGCCCGATTGAAAGGCGATGTGCGCACCAAGACTGGACTGACGCGATTCTTGCCAGCGGTGATCTCCGGGGAGTTTGCGAATGCGGAGGTTGAGCTTGCGGCCTGGCAGGGGTCCGGGGATATTGCCGCTTTGGCGCGCGCGAATTGCTACCTGGTTTTGCCTCCCGATCGGGAGCGCGTTGCGGCGGGAGAGATGGTTTCGGTGATGGCGCCGTAGTTTCCACAAACTTAGAAAAAATCAAACCACGAAGGACACGAAGTTCAACGAAGGACTTCTTTTGACTCGTCCTGGGATGCTGTACCCTGTTTCTGATGCCGAAGAAACTGTCGCACTACGACACGTCGGGGCGGGCGCGCATGGTTGATGTTTCGGCGAAGCCCAAGACCGCGCGCGAGGCGGAGGCTTCGGCACTTGTGCTGATGTCACGCGCGGTGCTGGAGGGGTTGCCTTCGAATCCGAAGGGCGATCCACTGGAAGTGGCTCGGACTGCGGGAATTATGGCGGCGAAGCGCACTTCGGAGCTGATTCCCATGTGCCATCCGGTACCGCTCACGCACATTGCTGTGACCCTACGCGTGTGCGAGAATGGCGTGGCTGTTCACTCAAAAGTAAAGACCACTGCGGAGACGGGCGTAGAGATGGAGGCGATGGTTGCGGCGAGCGTCGCGGCGCTGACCGTCTACGACATGTGCAAGGCGCTCGATAAGGGGATTGAGATTCGCGAAGTGGTGCTGGTGAAGAAGTCGGGCGGGAAGAGCGGGGAGTATCGGCGCGCGAAGTGAGTTGCTTGCCTGCAGCACGTGAGAGAGTATGGGTCCTCCGACTCCGCGGAACGATTCGCTTTGCGAATCGTTCGCTCCGGTCAGGATGACATCGCTTCTAAATCGAATTGATATTCGCAGATAGATATGCCGAGTAATGTGAAACTGCTGCTGGTAGATGACAACCCCATGGTTTTGGGGATGCTGCAGCAGGCGCTTGCTTCGTTGGCGGAGGTTTCGACGGCGAATGATTCGGCGGATGGGTTGTTGAAGGCGGTAGAGGAGGTTCCGGATCTTCTGGTCAGCGACCATCGCATGCCGGGGATGGATGGCCGGCAGCTGCTCGAGAAACTGAAGAGCAGGCCCGCGACGGCAGGGATCTCCGTAATCCTCATGGCCAGCAAAGGCGACATCAGCGAACGGTTGTCCGCGCTTGATGGCGTGGAAGATCTGCTGGAGAAGCCGTTTTTCCTGCGGGACGCTGTGCGCAGGATCAAGCGCGTGGTGGACCGGATCGCGCTGGAGAAACTGGCGAAAGCGCCCACCGCTGCGGATGGTGTATTGCGAGGAAGTCTGGCACAGATGAACGTGATCGATCTAGTGCAGTCGCTGGAAATGGGGCGCAAGAGTTGCCTGCTGACCATGCTCAACGGCGATGACCGGTGCGAGATTTATTTCACGCAGGGGCAGGCGAAGCATGCGGTGTATGGTGCGACTCTCGGCGACGAGGCGGTCTTCAAGGTGCTGCGCTGGACGGAAGGAAATTTCGAGATCGATTTCACCAAGAGCACGACGCAGGAGAGCACGACGCTGAATACGCAAGGGTTGCTGATGGAAGGACTGCGGCTGCTGGACGAGGCGGCGCGCGACGGGGCGGAGAGTGGTGGCAGCACGGAAAGCGATGCAGAGGGCGAAGATGTCCTGCTCGACACCTGAGGGCTTGGGGCACGATCGTTCGGCGGCGGTGTTGACAGTGAGCGACTCGTGCTCGCGGGGTGAGAAAAAGGACCTGTCGGGTCCGGCGGTGGCGAACGCGCTCGAACGGCACGGGTTTCGCGTGGTGGAACGCGGGATCGTCGGCGACGAGTGGGACGCAATCCAGAAAAAATTGATTACTTTGTGCGGCGTGGCGCGGCTGGTGGTCACGACCGGAGGGACGGGAATTGCTCCGCGCGACGTTACGCCCGAAGCGACGCGGGCTGTGTGCGAGCGCGTGATCGAAGGGATTGCTGAGGTGATGCGAACCTCGGGGAGGGCCAAGACCCGGTTTGCGGCCTTGAGCCGGGGAGTTTGCGGCGTGCGCGGAGCTTCGTTGATTTTGAATTTGCCCGGGAGCCCGACTGGCGCGGTGGAGTCGCTTGAAGCGGTGGTGGATTTGCTGCCTCATGCGCTGGAGTTGCTCGCGGGTAAGACCACGCATTCGTAACGCTGTTCATCGCTTGCTCGACGACCCAAGATCATAACCACAGGGTACACAGGGAAGCACAGGATCGAGCTTTTTCGCGGGCGAGGGCTCCTTCGGCTTCGCTCAGGACAGGTCGGCGCTACACGTTCCTTAGCCTGCCTTCGCGTAAACTGTCAGGTTGAATAAAATCAAACATTTCCTTCAGCGATATGCGGAATGGATTCGGCATGCCTTGGCTCCGCTGGGGCCTTGGGGAATGCTGGCATTTGCCGCGGTGGATGGATCGTTTCTGGGGATGCCGCTGGACGCCATCTTTTGCGGGTACGTGTACACCGACCGGTCGCGGTTTCTGCTTTATGTGCTGCTGGGGTCGATCGGATCGGCCCTGGGAAGCATTGTTTGGTATGTGATCGGGTACACGGGCGGCGAGGTTCTGCTGCGCAAGCGACTCCCACCGGAGAAGTTCGCGAAGATCCACGCGTCATTTGAAAAGCACGAATTCTGGGCGCTGATGTTTCCGGCGATGCTGCCGCCACCGACGCCGTTCAAGATCGTGGTGCTGGCGGCGGCAGGATTTGAGATGAATTTTTTTCATTTCCTACTGGCCATTTTTGCTGGGCGGTTTGTGCGGTTTCTGATTGAGGCGCTGCTGACGTTGTGGTTCGGGCCGGAGGTGGTGACGATCTCGGGTAATTTGTTCGCGCATCATTATTGGGGAGTCTTGATTGCGGTTGTGATGTTTGTGCTGGCGTGGGTGGCGTGGAAGCGGCTGAGCGGGAGCAAGGCTCGAGGCGTGCGAAGCGCTGCATGAGAGCAGTCCTTCATCCCCTTAGCATTGGTTTTTGAGGATGTGGCGGCGAGACGCCGGCGCTACGATCAGGCTGTTGTCACGTGGCGAATTTCGTCGGAGTGGGCAATCGCTGCGGCCAGAGCGGGCAGACCGAAGATCGCCGCGGCGAAGAGCAGGTCGCCTTCGAGCGTGTGACGGAAGAATGGGACGCCCGCAGCGTAGCAGGTCATCAGTCCAGCGAAGCTCTTCGGATAAGTCGGCCAGCAGGCCCAGACCGCGAAGTTACTCACGATAAAGAATGAAACTGAGCCGGCGAGAGTTGCGCCGCCGACGCGCAGCCAATCTTTCGCCTCGCGGAGGCGGGTGTTTTCGCGCAGGTTGGTGCCCAGCCGGAGGATCGCGGCGTACCAGAGCCAGGTGAAATAGTGGTCCCAGGTGAACTGGTAGCCGTAGACGAACCTGGTGAGGATCACGTCGGAGGCCGCGAAAAGGGCAAAGGGGATCCAGAGCTGGCGGCGAGAGCCACGCGCGCCGAAATACAGAAGAGCGGCCGCGACCGGAGTGAAGTTCCATGGATGCGGCAGGAACGGCATGCGCATGGCGATAGCGAAGATGACGAAGATGTAAGCCAGCATGATCACCTCACAGAGTTAACTCTAGGATTGTGGCGCGTGGGACGGTGGTTGGTCAAGGTGGATCCGCCGTACCGGTTCCGCTCAAGACGGCAGCGGGTCTGGTCCTCATTTAACTCCGCGACTTCCATTGCTCCGCATACCCATGTCTTCGCCTACGACCTGAAGATCTTTCGTCAGGAAGACGCTGGCGCCTAGCGGAGCTCTTGCGCTTTGGCCGGGATAGGCGTAGCGGAGATCGCGGAAACGGACCCGGTAGGCGGCCTGGTTGTTGGCTATGCCTGGGTCTAGTTGTTCGACCTCCACGAATGGATATTGCGCCCAGCTGAGGTAGACCTGGCCGAGATAGGTCTGCTTTGCGGCCAGCGTGACTGCCGTTTCTTCAGGCTTGAAGCGGATTTGCATCTTGCCAGCCGGATCGACCTCCGGTGTCGCGGAGTTGACGTCCATGGTGGCGAAGAAGGCGGGCGTTTCGGCCACCGCGAACCAGCGGAGGGGATTCCAGGCGTAGGAATAGGCGGAGACGCGAAGTGCGTCGACGCCCTGGTACGTGCGCGCCTCCAGAGCGGCGACCGCTCGGCGATGCTCGTAGTCGCGAAGGCCCCAGAGTGCGATCACGATGATGATGGCAGCGGTCGCGGCTATCCGGCCGGGAGGATTCTTGCCGCGGCGGCCGGAGGCGATCTCCTGGTTGATCAGGGAGAAAAGAGATGGAACAGTGAGGCCCAGAAACAGCGCAAGGAGGATGAGCGGGTCGACGATATAGACGATGTCCCACGAGATCCAGCGCTCGGAGAATGGCCACCAGGGGCGGACGCCGTAGCTGTTGGTGAAGTCAAGAAGGATGTGGCTTAGGCCGGCGAGGCAGGCGTAGAGGTAGAGCAGTCCCCAACGCGGCGGGAGGCTTGGATTGCGGGTTTTGCGCTTGCGGAGACGCCAGATTCCGTACATGAAGGCGACGACCACGGCGGCGACCATGGGGACGCCGAGGAAGGAGTGAGTGAAGCCGCGATGATGATTGAGTGCGAAAGCCGATCCGCCGAAGCGACTGAAGACGTCAAGGTCGGCGGCTTCCGCGGCGAGCGTGAGAGTGGCGGTGGCGAGAGCCGTCTTGCGGTTGAGGCCGGCGCGGCCGAGATTAGCACCGAAGAGGAAATGGGTGACGGGTTCCAAGAAGAAGAGTTTAGACGAGGTTGGAGGTTAGTGGTAAGAGGGCAGAGGTGAAGGACCTTCTTTGCAAGGTAAACAGCAATAGCAGATGCTATCCGAGGATAAGGTCCAACCCCGCGGTAGTTACAAATGCACGAAAGTCCTTGTCTCGAGTGAGCAGGGAAACCCGGCTGTCCACACAGCCTTGGGCGATCAGGGCGTCAGCAAGCCTGGCTCGACGGCGGTCTGCCAGCACCTGAGCACGCAATAGACCAGCCCGCTGCCAGTAACCCGGTGCGATATCGAGCAGTGGAACATCGGCAAGCGTGGCGGCAACTCCTGGATCAAGCTTTGGATCGCTGAGAAGTTCCGAGAGAACTGGGGGTACCATCACGACCTGACGATCTTGAAGCGCACGCTCCAAAAGCTCGACATCGTGGCCAGGGTTTCCCTGAAGAAACGCGATCCAGGTGCTGGTATCGGCTGCGATCATCGATCGGTTTTGAGTTCGCTCAGAGGACGCGAAAATTGAACCTTGCCACGCAGCTTGCGAAGCCGTGCATAGGTTTCTGAGGCGGCCACTAAAGTAAGACCGGCTCGTACTGTCTGCGTGATGCCCGTGCCGCTGGCGCGCTGCGCCTTTTGGAGGAGGTCGGCGGGGATCTCAACCGTGATTTTGCGGGCAGTCTCCATCACCTAATATTACCATATTGAATACCAGTGTTCAATATGGTATCAGCTAGCCGGCAGCACGTGGAACAACCAGCGAAAGCGCGTCAGGGACGACGGTCATACGGGCGGGGAGGCGGCCGAGGAGTTCGCCATCGGCCTCGACGTAAACGCGGCTGTTCGGACCTGTTTTTTCGGGCAGACGGCAGTTGATTTCGGAGCAGTTGACGAGATCGATGCCGGGAATGTCGCGACGCCAGCCGAGGAGGGCGCCAGCGACATATTGCAAATATGCGTTACGGCTGGCGGTGCGGCACATGACGGTGCGAAGGTCTAGACGATCGAGATTCGCTCCCGGGACCAACTCTCGGAGAATGTTGCCGAAGAAGCGAATGCGGACCGTGAGGAGTTCGGTGAGTTCGGTGTTTTGCTTGTGACCGGAGCCATTGGAATACTCGGCTTGGAAGCGCCGCATGTCGTACGTCGCCCAGAGATGCCAGGCTTTGAGATAGTAGGCGGCCATGCCGGAACGATTCTTGATGTCGGCAGTGAGCTTGTAGAAAAGATGTGCGTCGACGCCGATTCCAGCGGCCACGATGAAATAGCGCGCGGCGGGCTTGCCCTTGAAGTCTTCGAACTCGATGCGGCCTAGGGGGATGCGTCGGGATTTACCCTTGACGATCACGCGCGCGGCTTCACTCGGACGCGACGGGAGGCCGAGATCATGTGCGAGAGCGTTGGCGGTGCCAAAAGGGAGAATGGCCAATGCTACCGGAGTTCCGGCGAGTTCCTGAATCACGTCATGGAGGGTGCCATCGCCTCCGCAGGCGAAAACGGTGTCGCTACCGGATGCGACAGCGTAGCGAGCGTGGATCAGGGCCTCGTGGCTGGAGTGGCAGACGGTGAGATCAGTGTGCACGCCGGCCGACTGGATGACACCGATGGCGATGCCGAGTTCGCGGTCGCGGCGCTTGCCTTTGCGGCCGGAATTCGGATTGAAGAGGATAGTAGCCTTGCGCATTGTCGCGTTTTGCCAGTTTAACGTAGGGGTAATATTGGCTTTGTGGCAGTCATGTTAAAAGCGGGGGCTAAAAGCAAAGACGTGCCGAGTCGATAAACGGCTCCACTAATGCGCTTCGCTTTTCGTTCGCTCCGAGTGCCACTCCGTGCTAAACTGAACGAAATTGATGTGACAGCCAACACTTTTCGCTCCAGCCCGCGGGTGTAGGCTTCCCGGATGTAGACGATAAAAGCTTGGAACCCGCAATTCAGAATTGAAAAATCAGGAGCAGCCATCATGGCGGATAGCAGGAATGACGAACGCAGCAAAGCAATCGATCTGGCGTTTTCACAAATAGAAAAACAGTTTGGCAAGGGTTCGATCATGCGGCTCGGATCGAAGGAAGCGATCGTTCCGATCTCGGTGATTTCGACGGGCGCGATCTCTTTTGATGCGGCATTGGGTGTGGGCGGCGTGCCGCGCGGACGCGTGATTGAAATTTTTGGGCCGGAATCGTCAGGCAAAACGACGATTGCTCTGCAGGTGATAGCGGAAGCACAGCGCGGCGGCGGGATGGCAGCTTTTGTGGATGCCGAGCATGCGCTCGATCCGGGCTATGCGAAGAAACTGGGCGTGGATGTCGACAACCTGCTGGTTTCGCAGCCGGATTATGGCGAGCAGGCGCTCGAAATTACCGAGGCGCTGGTGCGCTCGAACGCGATCGACGTGCTCGTGGTGGACTCAGTGGCGGCGTTGGTTCCGAAGGCCGAACTCGACGGCGAGATGGGCGACAGCCACATGGGCTTGCAGGCGCGGCTGATGTCGCAGGCGCTGCGGAAATTGACAGGTACGGTTTCGAAGTCACGGACCTGTTTGATTTTCATCAACCAGATTCGCGAGAAGATCGGAGTAATGTTTGGCAATCCCGAGACGACGACTGGCGGACGCGCGCTGAAGTTTTATTCGTCGGTGCGAATCGATATTCGGCGCATTGCGGCGATCAAGGAAGGCGACCTAGTGACCGGTTCGCGTACGCGCGTGAAGGTGGTGAAGAACAAGGTGGCGGCGCCGTTTCGCGAGGCTGAGTTTGACATTCTTTATGGCGAGGGCATTTCGCGCGAAGGCGACCTGCTGGATCTGGCGGTGAACAACAATATTGTGGAGAAGTCCGGATCGTGGTTCAGCTATAAGGGCGAGCGGATTGGGCAGGGCCGCGAGAATGCTCGGGCATTCCTGAAGGAGAATAAAGATACGCTGGTGAAGCTGGATGCGGAGGTGCGCAAGGCGCTAGGACTGGTGGCGGCTGCGGCTCCGGTGCCCGCGGTCCAGGCTGCAGCTGCGCCGGGTAGCGGGAAAGTGGCGACTATGCCCGCGGCTGACGCGAAGATTCCGGCGGCGCGGCGGTAGGGGTTTTGGTGAAAGCGCGGACGCGTCGCCCGCGCTTTCTGTATCCGCGTTTGTAATTCAGTGCCGTAACGCGCATCCTCGCAGCATCGACCGGATGGCCGGCGGTGCCCGAGATTGCGGATAGCCAATAGGGGTCCTTCGACTTCGCGAGCCGAGCGCTTCGCGCTCGGTTCACTTCGCTCAGGATGACAATCGTCATAGAGTAGCGGAGAAGAGCAGTTCATACCCTTGGCTCGCAGTTTCATTGCTAATCCGCTTCTTTCCCGCATACAATCTAGGCTTTCCTCATCGAGGGACTGCTTGAAGCGCATTAAAGCCATCTATCCTGGGTCGTTCGATCCTCCCACCAACGGGCATCTTGATCTGATTGAACGCGGCAGCAAGATTTTTGACGAGCTGATTGTTGCCATCCTGCGAAATCCGGAGAAAGATCCGTTGTTCAGCGTGAATGAACGGCGGCAAATGCTGGAGTCGATGACGGCCGGGTTCGACAACGTCTCGATCGATACGTTTAACGGCCTGACCGTGGACTACGCGCTGCGCATGGAGGCGCAGGCGATTTTGCGGGGAATTCGGGCCATCAGCGACTACGAGTATGAGCTCCAGATGGCGCTGATGAATCGCAAGCTGCAGCCCGGGCTCGAGACGGTGTTCATGATGCCGGCGGAGAAATATTCGTATTTGAGTTCGCGGCTGGTGCGGGAAGTGGCGCAACTGGGCGGGTCGATCGATTGCCTGGTGCCGGATCTGGTCGCTCAGAAGTTGCGTGAGAAAATGGATGTGGCGAACAAGTTCGACGACGGCGCTGCGCGCGAGGTGGGGCCGCAGGCGACGGGGCAATTGGGCGGGCAACGGGGTAGCGAACGAAAAACCAAGTCGAGGAAGAAGAAATCATGAGTAGTGTATTGAGCGTGATGAGCCGTCCGGTACAACTGGCAGAGCGGATCAACCGGATCGAGCCTTCGGCGACTATGGCTGCGGTAGCGGAAGCGGATAAGCTGCGGCAGCAGGGGATCGATGTCGTAGATATGACGGCTGGCGAGCCCCATTTCTCGACGCCAGAGCACATCAAAGAGGCGGCGATTGCAGCGATTCGCGGAAATTTTTCACGATACACGCCGGTTGGAGGCACGGCTGAACTTAAGGACGCGATCACGAAGCGGCATGCGGCGGATTTCGGTTCCGGCTATAAGCGCGAGGAAGTTTGCGCGTCGGTGGGCGGGAAGCATGCGTTGTTCAACGCGATTTCGGTACTAGTTGACCACGGGGATGAAGTGATCCTGCCGGTGCCGTATTGGGTTTCGTTCAAAGACATGGTGAATTACGCTGGCGGCAAGTGCGTACTGCTGAAGGCCGACGAGTCACAGGGCTTTCGCGTCACGGCGCTGATGGTGGCGCGGCTGGTCACGCCAAAGACGAAGCTGATCATTTTGAATTCGCCGTCGAATCCGTCGGGCGCGGTGATGAGCCCGGAGGACATGAAGGAAGTTGTGCGGCTCGCCCACGAGCGCGGGATCTGGGTGATCTCGGATGAGTGCTATGTGTATCTGAATTACACAGCGCACAATTTTTCGGTGGGATCGCTGAATGACTATCGCGATCAGTTTCTGGTGGTGGGATCGCTGTCCAAGACTTATGCGATGACCGGGTGGCGGCTGGGATATACGCTGGGGCCGGCGGCCGTGATTGCGGCCATGCAGAAGCTGCAGAGCCAGTCGACATCGAACCCGACATCGATTGTGCAGAAGGCAGCGGTGGCGGCGATGACGGGATCGCAGCAATGCGTGGCGGACATGCGGGCGGAATACATCCGGCTGCGGGATCATTTTGTCGCCGGGTTAAAGGCAATTTCGGGTATTAAATGCCAGATGCCGGAAGGCGCGTTTTACGCCTATCCGAATGTGTCGGCATTCTTCGGGAAGAGCGGGATCAAGGCGGGAGCAGATGTGGCGCATGGGCTCTTGCACAAGGCGCACGTGGCGACGGTGGCGGGTGAGGGATTTGGCACGACGGAGCATGTGCGACTGTCGTATGCGACCTCGATGGAAAATATTGATAAGGCGCTGGAGAGGATGCGGAAGCACTTCTCGGCGTTGTGAGCCATCCAATTTTTCTCGCTACCCAACCATCTTCAGTGAGGTTTTATGCATTTCCGAAGATTCTTCGCGTGGCTAATTGCTTGTCTGGTTGTCGCGCAGGTCTTATCCTCAGCGGAAGAAAAATCTCCAGCCGCTACCGGAAAGGACGAGTTCGTCGGGGCATGGCAGCTTGTGAGGGTCGAGACTATTCGTCCCAATGGCGAGATCATCTATCCGTTTTACGGCAAGCACCCGCAAGGCTTAATCGTTTACGACGCCAGCGGCTGGATGAGTGTACAGATCGTTTCTGATCCACAGCCGAACGTGCCCAAAGCAGATTCCCGCGAAGAATTTCTGTCCGCCCCGGCTAGTGAGAAAGCTGCGGCTATCGACGGCTACTACGCTTATTGGGGCAGGTGGACAGTTGATACAACAAAAGGAACTATTACGCACCATATCGAGCAATCTCTGTATCCGGCGGAGCGAGGCGAAGACGGTGTGCGCCATTTCGTGATCGAGGGCGACAAGCTGACGCTGACAGCCGACACAAACGAGATGGGAGAGAGACACCAACGCAAGCTTGTTTGGCGGCGCGAGCCGGAAAGCAAGCGATAGCTCTTCAGTTTGTTGTACCTTTCAAAGTAGAAATGTCCCGACTCTGTCCGTTGCTGATGTCGCCGATGTTTGATCCGCGCCCGTGGGGAACGCTTGATCTTTCGCTGATTTATCCCAACGCGAAGTTCACGGAGAAGATCGGCGAGGCCTGGCTTACTGGCGACAACTGTGTGGTTTCGAATGGGCCGCTCGCTAGGAGGACACTGGCGGAGTTGAGTGCTGAGTTCGGGACTGAGCTGGTGGGTTCGGCAGCGCGCGATCCGCGGCGATTTCCGTTGTTGCTGAAGTTCTTGTTCCCAGAGGAAAAACTCTCAGTGCAGGTGCATCCGGACGATTCAACTGCACAACAATTTGGCGAGCCCTGGGGAAAGACCGAGTGCTGGTATGTGGCGCATGCGAAGCCGGGAGCGCAGATTGCACTGGGGCTGAAGGCGGGGGTGTCGCGGGCAGAGTTTGAGCGTTCGATTCATGAGAAGCGGGCGGAGGAGTTGCTGAACTGGGTGAATGTGTTTCAGGGCGAGATGATCTATGTCGCGGGCGGGACCGTGCACACGCTGGGACCGGGGGCGGTGATCGTAGAGACGCAGCAGCAGTCGGATACGACTTATCGACTCTATGACTATGGGCGGCCGCGGCCGCTGCATCTGGAGCATGGGCTGGCGTCGGTGAAGGAGAAAGTGGCTTCGGGAAAGGTGATTCGGCCTGCGCCCGTGGCTCAGGGAGAGAATCGAGTGTCGTCGATGATTGCCGCACCTTACTTCACTGTCGATCTGTTTGAGTCGAAGGAGCCGCGGGAATTTTCTACGGGCGATGGCTCGGGGAAAAATTCGGTGCAGATTCTGGTTGCCGTCGAGGGATGCGGGATCGTGGAGGTCGCGGGACAGGGGCCGGTTACCTTGACCAAGGGCGATGCCGTCGTAATTCCCGCGGCGATTGGCGAGTTTGCTGTGCGGCCACAATGGAACGTGGAGTTCTTGAAGGCATTTGTGCCGGGTGTGCCTGCGCCTGAACCGGCGACGCGGAGATAGAGATCCTTCGCTTCGCCCAGGATTTCGGCGCGCGGCTCTAACGCCGCGCAAACGCCTCAACTTCTGCAATCTGACTTCTGACTTCTGCAATCGGGGCGCTACAATCCAATCTGTGCAGAAGGGCTCTCATTTCTATCCTGTAATTCTTGCCGGGGGGCGTGGGACGCGGTTCTGGCCTTTGAGCCGGAAGCGCCGCGCTAAACAATTGCTTGCGCTTGACGGCAAGCAGACGATGATCCAGCAGACGGTGACGCGGCTCTTGCCGTTGGGTTCTGCGAAGAACTTCTGGGTCATTACGAATGACGATCTGCGTCCGGCGATTCTGAAGCAGTTGCCTAAGGTCCCAACCAAGCAGATTGTGGCGGAACCTTGGGGACGAAATACTGCTCCCGCGATCGGGCTGGCGGCGTTTCTACTGCTGCTTAGCGATCCAGAGGCCGTGCTGGGATTGTTTCCCTCCGATCATGTGATTGCAAATCCGGAGCATTTTCGCCAGACATTGCACGAGGGAATTCAGATCGCAGCGGCGGGGGCGAACATTGTTGTGCTCGGAATCCGGCCAACCCGCCCGGAAACGGGTTACGGATACATAGAAGCCGGAGGCGACGCCGGTGACGGATCGTTGCGGGTACGGCGATTTACCGAGAAGCCCGACCTTGGGTTGGCAAAGCAATTTCTCGACGCGGGCAACTACTTCTGGAACAGTGGGATGTTCTTGTGGCGTGCGGATACTCTGGCGAACGCCTTGCGTGAGCACTTGCCGAAGACGGCGGCGATTCTGGAAGAGATTGCGGCGACGTACGGGACGAGCAAGTTTCCGCGGACATTTCAGAAGCTTTATCCGAAGTGCGACAACATCAGCGTGGACTATGCGATTCTCGAGCCGCGATCGGCGAAGGGTGAGGGCGCGGCGCGGATCTTCTGCCTGCCATCAGATTTCGGATGGAGCGATCTGGGGTCATGGACCGCTCTGCACGAGCACCACTCGGCCAAGCGCAAACCCGTTGACGGGAGCCTGGTGAACGCCGAAGGCAGCTTTGCATTGAATGCGCGAAACAATTATGTCCATGCGCCAGGAAAGTTTGTGGCGGCGGTGGGGGTGAGTAATCTTGTCGTGGTTGAGACTGAGGACGCGCTGCTGATTACGACGCTTGAGCATTCGCAGGATGTGGGGAAAGTTGTGAAGTACCTGGATGAGAAGAAGCTGAAGAAGCTTGTATAAGAGTCGTTGGTCGTTCGGGAAGCCGGACAGAAGCTGGCTTCTGATCTGCCCAACGACTAACGACTAACGACCAACAATGACTGAGATCAAATTTGGGACCGACGGGTGGCGCGGCCTAATTGCCGACGACTTTACGTTTGAGAACGTGCGGCGCGTGGCTGGCGCGATTGCCTCTTACGTCTTAAAACATGAAGACGCACCGCGCGGCGTGATCGTCGGATATGACACGCGCTTTGCTTCGGATCGCGCGGCGCAACTGGTCGCAGAGGTGACTGCCGCCGCGGGGATTCCGGTGCGGCTTTCGAACGACTACACGCCTACGCCGGCAGTTTCGTACAACGTCAAGAAGTCGGGCGCGGCTGGCGGCGTGATGGTGACATCGAGCCACAATCCCTGGAATTGGAATGGAGTGAAGTTCAAGGCCAGGTTTGGCGGGTCGGCGACGCCGGACATCATGAAGAAGATCGAGGCAGAACTCGCGGCAGGAGCGATGCCGCACGGGGCCGGCGGCAGGGTCGAGCAAGTCGATCTCAAGACAGACTACATCGCTGGCGTGTGTCAGTTTGCAGATCTTAACGTTATCCGCAAAGCAAATTTCAATTTTGCGATTGACTCGATGTACGGATCGGGACGCGGAGTACTGCCGGGAATCTTCGATCGAAGCGGAATTCGCTATGTGGCGATACGGCAGGAGGTGAATCCGCTCTTTCCGGGCATCAATCCCGAGCCCATCGTGCCGCACGTTGCTTTGCTGCAAGAGACCGTGGTGAAGGAAAGATGCCATGCGGGGCTGGTAACGGACGGAGACGCTGACCGCATCGGTGCTGTGGCGGAAGACGGCACTTTTGTGGATTCACACAAATGCATGTCGGTATTGCTGAACTGGCTGTTGGAGCGGAGGAAGTGGCCGGGAGATGTGGTACGTGCCTTCAACACGACCGGGATGATGGATCGGATTGCCGCGAGGCACGGACGCAAATTGCATGAAGTCTCAATCGGCTTTAAATACGCGGCGGACGTGATGATGGAACGGGAAGTTCTGATCGCCGGCGAGGAATCCGGAGGCATTGGTTACGGGCGATTTTTGCCGGAGCGGGACGGAATTCTGAATGCGCTACTCCTAGCGAATGTGATGGCGGAAGAGGGCAAGCCGCTGGGGCAGTTGGTGAGCGATCTGCAGCGCGGATACGGCGCGCATCACTATGGGCGACGCGACTTGCACATTTCCGACGAACTGAAAAACGGCGCGGTGCGGCACGCGGGCGACCCGGCGACCAACCGGATGGGCGCGTACCCGGTGTTGCGCAAGGAGAACCGGGATGGGACCAAGCTCTATCTCGGCGCTCCCAAGGATGGGAACGGGGCAGATGCATGGGTTCTGTTCCGGGCTTCCGGGACGGAGCGGTTGTTGCGGGTTTATGTGGAGGCGGCGAGTCCGGAGCTGGTGACCGAGATTCTCGAGGATTCGGAACGATTTGTCATGCAGGGGGCGTGAAGCCTGTTTTGTCGTCGTCGAACGGAGAAATACACCGCATGGACACGGTCCTTTCGCGTCTGGCGCGCGCTAAGACGCGATAAGATAATAGGTAAACCTCGGGGTCATGGGAAGCACAGAAACCATAACGCAACCAGTCCAGGCAGCGGACTCGGCAGAGTCGCGCAAGTACAACCGCATCAAGCGGTGGCTGAGCATTGCCGACACGGCGATCGGGTTTGGCTTGCTTGTTGTATTGCTGGTGACGGGCTGGACCGGTTCCTTACGCGATTGGGCGTACCGGGGCGGGTCGCAGAACTACACGTTCGCGGTTTTCCTTTACGTGCTGATGTTGATGCTGATCACGAAGGTGGTCGGGCTGCCGCTGGAATTCTATGGGTTTCGTCTGGAGCATAGGTTTCATCTTTCAAACCAAAGGTTTCGTTCGTGGTTATGGGATGAATTCAAAGGCCTGCTGATCGGGCTGGTGTTGGCGACGATCGTGGTCGAGTTGATTTACCTGCTGCTGCGGCAGAGCCCTCAGTACTGGTGGCTGATTGCATGGGCCGTGTTTATGGGGCTATTCATACTTTTTGCGCAGCTTGCCCCGGTTGTTCTCTTTCCGATTTTTTACAAGTTCGAGCCCTTGGATAATGAAGAGCTGAAACGCCGCCTTATTGTGCTCAGCGAGCGTGCCGGCACGAGGGTGCGGGGCGTCTACAAGTGGCACCTTTCAGAGAAGAGCAAGAAGGCAAATGCGGCGCTGACTGGCCTGGGCGCCACACGCCGGATTATTCTGGCTGACACTTTACTCAGTCAATATTCCGACGATGAGATCGAGGCGGTGCTGGCGCATGAACTTGGCCACCATGTTCATCGGCATATTCTGAAAAGCATCTTCATGCAGGCGGGCATTACCCTGCTTGGCTTCTGGCTGGCGAACACGGTTTTGCATTACGCCGTGGAACGGCGCGACATGTTCGAAACGCTCTCGGATTTTGCCAACCTGCCGTTGATGATCCTGGTATCGACCGTGCTGTCGCTGCTTCTGATGCCCGCGCTGAACGCATATTCGCGGTTCAATGAGCGGCAGGCCGACCGGTATTGCTTCGAATCCGTGGCGAGTGTGACGCCGTTTATCTCGTCGATGAACAAGCTGGCGGAGCAGAACCTGGCCGAGAAGACTCCAGCGCGGTGGGTGGAGTGGCTTTTCCATTCGCATCCGGCGATTGCGAAGCGCGTGGCTGCGGCCCAGGCTTGGGCAAGCGCGCATTGATTGCAGATTGTAGATTTCAGGTTGCAGAGGCAAAAGCCTAGCGCTTGCGCAGTATCTCTTCCACTCGTTTTAGATCTTCTTCGGTGTCTACGCCTACCGTGTCATGCGGCGTTTCTGCCACGTGGATCGGGACTCCATTTTCCAGAAAGCGCAATTGTTCGAGCCTTTCGCTGCGCTCCAGGGATGACTCGGGCCAACCGACAAATTTGTCGAGCGCTGGCTTGCGATAGGCATAGAAGCCGAGGTGCTTGTAGTAGGGCGGATGGGTGCCGTCGCGGTCGTGTGGAATCGTGGCACGGGAGAAATATAGGGCGCGGCCTGTGTGGTCGGTCACGACTTTGACTGCGCTGGGATTATCCACGTCCACTTTTGCGCAGGGGGTTTTGAGCGTGCCGACTTCGACTCGCGAGTCGCGTATTACATCGATCAGGCTCTCGATGTGCTCCGGGCGGGTGAGGGGTTCATCCCCCTGCACGTTGAGATAGACATCTGCCGAGATCGAGTTCGACACTTCATGGACGCGCTCGGTTCCGGATCGATGCGTCGGGGATGTCATTTGGACGTTGAAGCCATGTTGCTGGCAGAAGGCTTGTATCTCTTCGGAATCGGTGGCGACGATTGCGCTCGCGAGCAGCGGGGATCGCTCGACAGCACGGTAGACCCAAGCCAGCAACGGCTGACCGGCAATCTCGCGGAGCATCTTGCGTGGGAGTCGAGTTGAGGCGAGGCGCGCGGGGATGATGGCAATTACCTTCATTCGCAATCAGTTTCGCATGCGGGGTATCGGGTTTTATAGCGGATTAACGATCTGGGTTGGCGATGTTTGCTCCCGGCGAGGCAGCTTGAAACGGGGGCTCGAAGAAGCCAGCCTGTGGGGTGCGGGCTGGACACGAGTGTCCGCCCCACACGGGATTTCGACATCCACCGTCCTACCTGCTTAGCCTACAGAAAACACTGTAGAGCGTTCGTGAGCTTTTTTTGGTATCCATCTGCAGAGGAATACTCTTCGCCGCCCAGGTTTTGCGCCATCTGACCGGGCTCCGCGGGTGTTCAGGGTTGCGACGCCAGCAGCCTTCCTGTCCAAGTCATCATGGGGTGGGCCAGTAATCTGAGCAACGAGATCGTACAGGTTATACCCCTGTCAACGCGCCTCCTTTGGGGGAGAAGATGAGAAAAAATCGCGCCACAGCATCCGCTGAGACCGCTGGCGGAACGTTGGTCGCCCGCGAGCAGAACTCCAACGTCCCAACCGTTCTTGAACGATCACATTCTGGAAATAACGGGCATTCAAGCGCGGAATCGTCGCCGGATCTGGTGGCGATCCTGGCCAGCGTCCGTTCCGACTTCGCGGGCCACGCGCGAAACTTCCGTGAACGCGATGGCTGGCAACCTGACTGCTCAGGTGCGAAACATTGCCGAGGTCACGACGGCTGTGGCGCGCGGCGACTTGTCGCGAAAGATCACCGTGGGCGTGAAAGGAGAAATTCTCGAGCTCAAAGACACCATCAACACGATGGTGGATCAGTTGAATGCGTTTGCGGGCGAGGTGACGCGCGTGGCGCGCGAAGTTGGAACCGAAGGCAAGCTCGGCGGACAGGCTCAGGTGCCGGGTGTCGGCGGAACTTGGAAAGATCTTACTGCGCCTAATTTCAACTCCAGGAAATTTCGCTATTACCTTTCGCGAGCAAACTATCAGCGTGAGTGGGGCAGAGGATACAGGCGGCCGGGATTCGGCACGCGATTATTGGCATTCGTGTTGAAAGCGGTTCCCAAGGTCGGTCCATTCAAGGCGCTAGACTTCAAGATTCCTACGCAGCAAACGGAAGACATGTATGTGACAAGCGTGAATCACACTTTGGATAACTACAAAAGCCTGCTCCGCGAGGTGGGTGAAAAAGAGTTCAAGCTGCCGAATACCGATTTCGATACTGGAGCAACAACCCGCGCCGGCGAATATAAGCTGAGCGACAAGGCGTACGCGTATTTGCTAGGCAAATTGGCTGATCACAATTTCGACAGCGTCGGGCCGGGGCTGCGCGCGAATATCCTCGCTTTTTACGAGAACACGAATACGCCAGCTACGAAGAAAGACGACACCGGCGCAGGGCAGAAGACGCAGGACCAGTTGCAAAAGTTAAGAGATCATACTGGTCCTGAGGCCTTCGGTAAACCGGGCCAAACTGATTAGACAGAGTGTGACGCGCCTCATTGCGCAATCTCGACTGGTTTGGGAATAGCTCGCAATTTGTATCCTATCTTCACCGTCTTGATCTCGTATGGCTTGGTGTGAACCGTGACCTCTCCGTTCGACAGGGGAAGGTCTGCGATCGGACGCTCCATTAAATTCGTCTCCTGAGCATTTTGCGCGCCAGAGGGAAGATCGATCTTCACGTCGCCTTCGCGCCCCGCCCATTCATAAAAGCGAAGGATCATGCTGTCGTCATCTTCTGACTTCTTGAAAGCGGTCAGCACGACATTGTCCGCGTTTACTGAGATAAATGAATGCTCCGCAGGCAATGCGCCTTCATGTTTCTGTGTCTGCAGGGCGAGCAGGTTGTAATTGAGTTCGTAGCCCTGGCGGACCGTGAGCGCCTCACGCCAGCCTCCTGCATGCGGATAAAGCGAATAAGTAAATTCATGATGACCTTCGTCGGCGTGCGGGTCGGGCCATTCGGGCGAGCGCAAGAGTGAGAGACGCAGGACATTGCCCTTCGCGTCGTAGCCGTACTTGCTGTTGTTCAACAGGCTGAAACCATGGCGGTCATCGGAGATATCAGCCCAGCGCATCGCCGGAACTTCGAACTGCGCTTTTTCCGCAGGAGTATTACGCGTGGTCGGCCGCTCGACCGAGCCGTAGGGAATTTCATACGTCGCTTTCGGACTGTGCGCGCCCAGGGCGAACCCAACCTTCAGCAGTATATGTTTCTCGTTCCAGTCAACATGCATGTTGACGTCGACGCGCGGACTGGCGGGATAGAGCGTTACGTCCTGAATGAACGTGGAGTTCTGAAAATGTTTCTTGATGCGGATGACGGCGCGCAGTGAGCCGCTTTCGAGCAACTTCACTTCATCGGCTTGGTCGAGGTCCCAATGCTTTTCTTCGAAATCGGCATCGATATTCCAGGCATCCCAGCGCTTCGGTTTGTCGACGAAGGTCTGCAAAAGATTTCCGCAAATCTTGTCTTTCGGACCGCCAGTGTCGGTCTCGGCGGGAGCAAGAGCCTCTTGATTGTTCCGCTTGTCGAAGAGGCTGGTCATGCAGCCGGTGTGGGGGTCGATCTTTACGCGGACAAACTCATTTTCGAGCGTGTCGGCAGAGGCGTGCAATGCAGTCTGCTCCCGCATCGCAGTCATCGTGCCCCGCACAAAATATGTTTTATAGCCAAGCGAAGGAGTGCTCGCCATCAGCAGAAAGCGTGCCCGATGCGTTGCTGGATCCAAATTGACGAGTTGCGATTTAGCCACCGCGCCTGCTGCATCCGTCACACTGATGGACTTTGCGTTCCCGGGCAGTTGCACCTCGGCTTCAATGACTCCGGTCCGCGGCCAGGAGAGCGAATTGAAAACCAACAATGGCACGCCTTCGCCATGCGTGGTTCCCTGCGTGTTGACGTGCGCGGCAATTTCTTTTAGTGAGTCTTCGATTACGGTGTTTCCAAACAGGCGGACATCCTCGAGGTTCCGGCGCGCGTCGAGATAGTTCACGCCGATGCCTGAACCCGGCATGATGTCGTGGAAATCGTCGAAGAGCAGCCGCTTCCACGCGCGGTTCATCTCCTCTTGCGGATAAAACCGGCCACCGAGCATCGCCAGCGCGCCGAACTTCTCGGCATTCAGCATGATTTCTTCGCTGCGACGGATGCGCTGTTTGGTTTCGGCCTGGGTGGTGAAGACACCACGGTGATACTGGAAGTACAACTCGCCATCCCAGGTCGGCACATTCAATTCCGGCAACTTCTTTCCCAGGACATCAAAGAAAGCTGAAGCCGTTCCGAGTTCCAGCTTTGGATAAATCGTGTCCGGCGACATCAGTTGAGTTGCGTTGTCGAGCATCTCGCGCGTGGGCCCGCCGCCGTGATCGCCGACGCCGTAGAGGTGCAACATCTCCGGCGTGTCTCTGACCTTAGGCCCGTAAATCGCAGGCGCCCACACCGACAAGTCTTTGGCCATGCCGGGCCCTTCGATGCTCGCCGCGTAATCGCGTGGAAAATACGTCAGCAGTTTGCTTCCATCGGGCGCCTGCCACCAAAACACCTTGTAGGGGAACGTGGTGAATTCATGTGCCCAGAGCAGCTTCTGCGTGACAAAGTAATCCATGCCTGACTTCTTGTAGATCTGCGGCAGTTGCCAGTTGTACCCAAAGGAATCGGGATTCCAGCCGATCTTCACATCCACGCCAAAGCGGGATTGAAAGTAGCGCTTGCCGATCAGGATCTGACGAGTGAGCGATTCGCCATCGGGCATGTTCAAATCCGGCTCGACCCACATGCCGCCGATCACTTCCCAGCGACCTTCGCGAACGCGCTGCTGGATTTCCTTGAACATCGCGGGATACTTTTCTTCGATCCATTCGTAGGTTCGCGCCGAAGACATTGTGAACTTGAAGTCGGGATATTCCCGCATCAGGTCGAGGACGCTTTGAAAAGTGTTGCGGACGACTTCAACAGTCTCCGTCCACGGCCAGAGCCAAGCCATGTCGATGTGCGAGTTGCCGGCTGCGTGAATGGTGAACTGCTGGAGCCAAGGCTTTAGCGTGGCGAGCTTTGCGCGGGACGCGGTCAGCGATCGATCGAAGGCCGCCTGATCTCCGTGATCGAGCGCGGCGAAGTCGAGGGAGTTCAGCGCGCTTTCAAATACCTGTTGTCTTTCCGCCTTGCCATCCTCGTATGCCGCAATCATCGGCTGCGCCGAGAGCAGCTCCGTGCGAAGAAGCGCGGGATCGGGGCGAGTGGCTGGAGCGTGGAAGCTGAGTTCGCTCTCGTAGATCGCAGTTTTCGCAGTGGAACAGTTGATACGAACAGCGACAAGGAATTTCTGGCCGGGCTGCGGGTTCTGAGTGAGCAGGATGGGCTGCTGCATGTCCTCGTCGCCCCGGTAAACGATGCCGCCATTCAGGAATACGGTGAGAGTTTCCGCGTCGTCACTGCGAATGATGAGGCGTAAATCGATGCGCGATCCCTGGGTGGTGTAGCCGTGGACATTGTCCGGGACGGTGATCGTCTGACGGAGTACGCGCGCGCCGGTTGTCCACTCCTCGCGGACTTTGACCGCCTGCCAATCGACATCGTTTAAGGCAACTGCTTCCGGATGCGGGACGTCTGCATGGAATCGCCACTCGGGAAGCGGCATGGATACGAGCGATTGCAGATGATCAAGCGTTAGCTTGTAGGGGTCGGTGGGAGGTTGGGACGTCTGCGAAAGAGACTGAGAGGCAAGAAAGGAAAAAAGGCAGAGGAGGCAGGCAGCCAATTTTTTCATAACGCAACATCATAATGCCAGCGAGAGTTCGGATTAGGAGGGCGTAAACTTTTTCCGCTTTGTATCGCGTTCGCACTACATCGTTGACCCGATTGTTCCGGCGTGTGCGATTGGATACGGTGAGTCAGGTTGAGGCTGTTTCACGGTTCCTCTCCCCCGAGATGTCACTTGCAGAATCTTGGAACGGCCTCATCGTTTACAGTCACGTTCTGCAAACTGCGCCCTCGATACTTTTCCCAACCTCCGTAGCGCTGCCATCGCCGCATGGTAACCGCACATTCCGTGGACGCCCGCACCCGGTGGGGTCGATGCTGAACAGATGTAGATCTCGGGGGCGGAGGTGGCGTAATGCCGCCAGGTTGGCCGACAGAGGAATTGGCTGATGTCCATCGCGCCTCCTGCGATGTCTCCACCAACGAGATTGGCATTCATGGCTTCGAGGTCGGCGGGCGCAAAAACGCGCCGCGCGAGGACGAGATCGCGGAAGCCGGGAGCAAACCGCTCAATCTGAGCTTGGATTCGGAGAAGCATGTCCACTTTTGAGCCATTGGGGACATGGCAATATGCCCACGCGGTGTGATGAGCAGCGGGCGCGCGAGTTGTGTCGAATAAGCTGGGTTGTGCGAGCAAGACGAAAGGCCGTTCAGCGATCTGCCCGCTGCGCGTTGCTTTTTCTCCCGATGCAATTTCTTCGAATGTGCCACCCAAGTGCACGGTCGCGGCGCGCGCGCATTCCGGAGCCTTCCAGGGAATCGGGCCCTTCAGCGCGTAGTCGACTTTGAACACCGCGGGCCCATAGCGGAATTGGCTCAGGGTTTGACGATAGCTCTCCGACAGCCGGTTTCGGGCGACGTTGAGCAATTGTCGCGGAGTGAGGTCGCAGAGGATCAAGTCGTGGCCGTTCAAGGCCGAGAGGTTGTCGACGCGCGACGAGGTCCGCACCGCTCCACCGAGAGTCGACAGGTAACCGCATAGAGCGCTCGTGATGGCCTGTGCTCCGCCGCGCGGGATAGGCCAGCCAACGGCATGTGCGGAGATCGCCATCAACATGCCGAACGCGCCGCTCAAAGGCTCATCCAAACCGAGAAATGAATGCGCGGCGAGGCCGGCGAACATGGCGCGTGTTCTCTCGCTGCGAAAACGCTTCGCAATGCTCTTCGCCGAGGCGATGGCGCTTACGCCGAATCTCGCCATGAGAAATGGATGCTTTGGGAACAGCGGAACTGGCGCCAGCACCTCCGAAGCAAAATCGGTCCAGCGCTCCACAAACGGACGCATTAGGCTGGCCCAGGCATCGCGGTCCTGGCCGAGCGAAATTGCCGCCTGGTTGAGATCTTTATCCAAGACGACCGCGGTGCCGTCATCCAGAGGGTGAGCGACCGCCGCAGGAGAGTGAATCCAGTGCAGATCGTGGTCTTGAAGGGGCAGAGAAGAGAAAAAAGGCGACCCGACGGCCAGCGGATGCACGGCAGAGCCGAAGTCATGCAGAAAGCCGGGAAGTGTCAGCTCCATCGTGCGGGCGCCGCCGCCGGGAACGGCTTCGGCTTCGAGCACTTCGACTTGCAAGCCCGCTTGGGCGAGGACAATGGCCGCCGCCAACCCGTTCGGGCCTGAGCCGATGACGCACGCTTTTGCTGTTGCCGTCATGATTTCCGATTACACATAAGCAAATACTGCTATTACTCTCTCGGGGGCACGTTTGGCCATTCGATGACTTTAAAGTCGCCTTCGGATGTGCGCTCGACTGTCGGCGCATACAGGCCCACCAATTGGCGCCTCCACCAGTTGCCGGTCTCGCGCTTTTCCTTCATCGTTGTAAACCAATATTGCCAGAGGAGCACGCGTATCTGCTTCGGTGGACTGGTCGCGAAAGGGTTGCTCCCAAACAACTGAAGGACGTCCTTGTCGTGCGAAAGAAGACACACCTCGGTGTTGGGAACGATGGAGTCATCACGCCACGACGCGAGCGATGCAAACCACAGGTTCCAGTCAAAACGCGGCTGGTACGGTGCATAGATTCCGGGAGGCTCATTCAACGCCTGCGGTTTGTAGCGAAACGGGTAGGTGACCCAGTTCGTGCCATCCACCGAACCCTGGAATTCGATTTCGTAGCGGCCACGCGTCATGACTGCGAACAGCCCGTATCGATTGGCGATTCGGAATGGCTCGAGTGCGGTAACGGGAAACGAAGGCGAGGGAGCTCTTGCGAACATCCAGATCATTTCCAGCGTGCTTGCATAGAAGATCCAGGTCAGAATTACGACGCTGATGGAGAACTTTGCCGCGCTCCACGAATGCCCAACGCCAGCGACAGGCGCCTGAGCGTTGAGAGTAGGCGGTTCACTCTGGGCAGAGCTTACTTGAAGCCGAGCGCGCCATTTTGCAGGCAAGAGACTTTGCGCGAATCGGTCATCGAGCAGGAGAACGCCCAGCGCGAGGACAAGGTAGTTCAGAAATGTGTAGTTAGCGCTGACGATGACGCCGATCTGCCAGGCCGTCACGATAAAGAAACATCCGATGCGCCAGCGGCGAGGCAGAAAGACCATCAAGACGAGGACGAGTTCCATCACAAGTGTGACCGCGGCTGTTGCGGCATGAAACCAGTGTGGCAAGTGCTGCAAGTACCAGCCGATCCAGGTGGGCAGCGGGCCGTTCTGGTAGTACTCGTCCATGGCGGTGAAGTGGCGCCACTCCGGGTCGCCACTGAGAAGTTTGGCTGCGCCGGATTCGAAGTAGATGCGGAACCACTCCCACAGCAATAAGAACAGTGCAGCGCGCGGCGCGGGGCGTGCGCGCCCGAGGCCTGGGTGCAGGCCCGGTGGGGCCAAGAATAGCGCAATAAATCCCGCTTCCAGCAACATCCCATCTGACTGATAACCTGAGAAGTCCTGCGCGGCGCTAACGAAGGAAAGAAAACAAACGAAGCAGACGACAAGCATCGCTCGGGGCCATACATTCAGAACCAGCAGGACGGATGCCGTGATTCCTGCCCAGCAGAGAGTGACGAGCATGGCATCGCTTCCTGACCACCACAGGAGGGTCGGCGCATACCAAAGTCGCGACACGTGTCCTAGGGATTGCGCGATGGCGCCCAGATAGGCGCCGGCCGGGAGAATTCCATTTGGACCGATGAGGCCGCGGATTTGAAAGATAAGCGAGAAAAATGCCGAAAAATAGATGGCGCCCAGAGCGCGAAGAAAAAGCCAGCGCGGAATCAACCGTTCTGGCTCACCTTGTTGTGGTGCAAAGAGCCAACCAATCGAAGAGGGGACAGGCCAGCCCATGCGTCGGCATTATAGGTGAAAGAAATGGAGCGGCGATAACCACGAGTCGTGGAAGGAAAGTCGAATCGGGCGACTACGGCAAGAGCGCATCGCGCGTGCTGTTCATGAGACCATCGAGTTCGGACATTGCGTCGAGGCGTGATGCAACGCCCGGAGGATCGCACTGACATAACGTCCGCTCCGCCTCGACCTGCTCGCGAGCCAAATGTAGCTGTTCCTGCGCCGCATCGAGATACGTTCTGGCTTGAGGATGATCGAAGTGAATCTTCGCGACGGCGAATACCTGCGATAGAGATGTTCCATGGACTCGATGCGTGCGCCGACGATTGCTTGTGACGAATTCGCGCCAGGCTTCGTTGCTGTTCGATGGGACAGGTTCTCCAGTCGGTAGGCTGCATACGAAATCATTTCCGTCCAATCACTCAAGGAGAGAGACGGGTCGTCGAGGGAGCATGCACTTTGATCGGTCGCGTCGGTTCCTGAATTACATGCTTCTGATTTTATGGAATTAAGCACACGTACCGAAAAATCGATGGACGCATTCTCGAGAAGCAGGTCACTCGATTCGAGATTTTGCCTGGCGCTGTCATGTAGAAGCGCGTTGCGATATGCGCCGTCGAGGATATGAACGAGTTGGGGCAAGCGCGACAAGTATGCCGATTATTTCCAGAACTCGGTTACTGCCACCGAAGTCCATCGCCGCTTCTGCATTGAGCTGGGCAAGCAGTTCCCCGACTACAGCGAGGATCTCTGGGGCATCAACGCCTCCGACTCTCAGCACGGCTATGTCGCTTGGGGAGGCCCTCCCGCCACCGGTCCGATCGACGGCAGCGTGGTTCCAAGCGCGGCGGGCGGATCGTTGCCCTTTATGCCGACAGCCACGATTCGAGTCCTGCGAACGATCAAAACGAAATACCCGGCCGCGTGGACCCAGTACGGCTTCGTGAATGCCTTCAACCCGCTCAACAACTGGTACGACTCCGATGTAGTCGGAATCGACACCGGCATCATTCTGCTCATGGCGGAAAATCTGCGCAGCGGCTTTGTCTGGGAGACGTTTATGAAAAATCCGGAGGCTCAGCGTGGAATGGAGCGCGCCGGTTTTCATAAGGACTGAAAACTGCCCGAGCGGCAACCGCGCTGTCGACTGTGCTTAAATCAAGCCATGTTCGCTCGCAAGGTGCATGTCCAATATGAAGTGAATGGCCAGCTTCAGCCCTGTCCCCTGCATTGGCTGGACAACTTCAGCATGCGCAATTTCACCAACGAATCCGTTTTTGACGACACGCTGCCCGTAGCGGATGGTTTCTTGGAGATCGGCACGAATGTTCCGGTGGATCGCTTGCGCGATGCGCTCGAAGACTGGTTTCGCCGGAAGAGCTATTTGCCGAAGGACTCGAAGGTGACAGTCACAACTGTCTAAGACCCGTTGCCCAGAACGGACGACCGCTCCATCTTCAGCAGACGGGCGAAGAGGCGAACAATCATTCCGTCAAACCTGGTGCCGCTCAACTTCTCGAGTTCGGCGATAGCCTGCTCGTGAGTTTTGGCGGGCGCGAATGAGCGGTCGCTGATGAGATTGGCGTAGGTGTCCGTGACGGCGAGAATGCGGCCCGCGAGCGGAATGCTCTCTCCGCGCAGCCCAAATGGATAACCGGTCCCGTCGAAAGCCTCGTGGTGAGATAAGACGGCCTCCGCCACCCGGTCGTTCTCAGGCATGGCTCTTAGAATTTCCACTCCAAGTTGTGGATGAGCCTTCAGAATGGCGAATTCTTCCTCAGTGAGAGGACCGGATTTGGTCAGGATGCTGGCATCAATAAAAAGCTTGCCTACATCGTGGACCGCCGCCGCAAAAGCCACATCCGATATTTCATGCTCGGAGAGATTCAGTCCGCGGGCAATAATTCCGGCAAAATGGCGCGACTTATCGGCGTGTCCGCTGGCGTTTGGCTCGCGCAATTCCGCGGTCTGGGCCAGGATCTCGATCGCCTCGCGCATCGCGGTGGTGTTCTCGTCATCGTTGCCGCAGAGCTTGCGGAGCGTGCCGATCAACTCCTCGAGGTGCTCGGGACCATTGTGCTCGCGCTGCAGGAATCCTTCGATGTAGGACGAGAGCAATTGCCGTTGCACGGCCGTTCCCTCGCGGAACGGTTCGGAGGCGGCGACCTGGTTGCCTCCAGCGTGCTTGGCGATGTACATGCCCGCATCGGCGACGCGAATCAGGTCTTCAATGGCGAACCCGTGCACTGGGAAGCTGGCGACGCCAAAGCTGCCGGTGATCTTGTGTTCTTCAAGCATCGGATCGGTGGCCAGCCAGAGCCGCAAGCGCTCGGCCAAAACCTGGGCCTGCTCAATGCCGGTCTCGGGCATCAGGATGATGAATTCATCGCCACCGTACCGGGCCACAACGTTTGACTGCCGGCATTTCTGCTCGAGCAAGCGGCCAACGCGCGCGAGCACGAGGTCGCCTTCCAGGTGGCCCTGCGAGTCGTTCACCTCTTTGAACTTGTCCAGGTCGATGAGAACGACGGAGAATGGGCGCCCAGAGCGCGATGCGCGCTTCCACTCGGAGCTGAGTGCCTCCCAGAAGTAGCGCCGCGTTTTGATTCCTGTCAGCCCGTCGGTGATGGACTGCTGCTGCAGTTTTTGGAAGACAAACGAATTGTGCAACGCCGTGGCGAGCAAGTCGGCAAGCGTATTCAAAATCAAAACATCCTGCGGCGCGAAGGCATTTTCGGAACGGCTCTCCACGTTGAGAACGCCGAGCAGCGTTTCGCTGAACAAGATCGGCAGGCAAAGGACGGCCCGCGATTCAGGCATTACGCCAGCCAATTGTCCGGGGCCGGCATTTTGCACGAGTGCGCTGATGCCTGTGCGCGCGACCTTGCCCAGCACGCCCGTTCCGATCGGGATGCGCCGCCCGAGAGCCCGCGAGGTTGCACCCGCCTCGGCCTTGATTTCGATGTCCTTGGTGGCGTAGTCCATGATGCCGATGCCGATGTGGTCATAGCGGAAGTTCTTCTGAATTTCGCGCACGATGTCGGCCATCATCTGCTCGGCGTCTTCGCTCGAGATCGCCATCTTCGAAATGTTGTTCAGGAAGGCGAGATGGCGAGCGCGGCGCTGCTCCTCGGAGAAGAGCCGTGCGTTTTCGATGGCCACACCCAGTTGCCCGGCGGCGGTTTGCATGACCTCAAGATCGCGCTGCTGAAATAGAAACTCCTTTTCGGTGCTCAACGCCCCCATCACGCCGGCCGGACGGCCCCCGAGCAGGATAGGAACTCCACAGAAACACCGCGCCGGGTGCGCAGGAATGAAGTCCACGCCCAACTTCGAGCGCATCGACTCCAAATCGGATTGGATCAGCAGGGGTTGCCCGGTTCGAAGGATGTATTCGGTCAAACCGTTCGCTACCTTTCGTGAACGCTTGGGAAGGAACTGACCGTCTTCGACTTCGAGCTCAAAACGGATTTCGTCTTCTTCGAGGAATGCAATGTAGAACGCGGTGGTGTCAAAAATTTGCCCAAGCTCTGCCTGCACGGTGCGCAGAACCTCATCCTGGTTGAGATGGGAACTGACCGCTTGGCCGATCTCGGTGAGCAATTCGTATTCTTTCGTCCGGCGCTGCGCTTCGTGCATGACCACGTAGTTCTCGAGGGTCAAAGCAATCTGCAAAGCCAGCCCGATGAGCAGCCGCAGATTCGACGAGCCAAACCATCGACGTTCTGCATGGGGAAACAGCAAAACTCCGAAATTGTGTTCTCGAGTCTGCAGGCTTACAGCCATGAGGTCGGTGATGTCTTCCGACAACAGCGTCTGCTTGAACGCCTCAAACCTGCCCCCGGAGAGCGCGGGCAAGGGCTCTTCCATCTCCGACAGATTGCGGAAAGTGACGACACCCCCGCGCCGATATGCCAGCTCGCAGATATAATCGCCAGCCCGTGTGCGTTGCAGCTTCTCGAGGAATTCGACCGAGAATCCCTTTTGCACGGAAGGAACCGTGCCGCGCCATTGGCTCGAGATGAGAATGACTCCACGGTGTGAGGCCAGGGGTGCGACCAAGCGATCCGCAAAAGCCTGCATGCTGGGTACGAGCTCGTTGGCGGATAGCAAACGACGGGGATCGATCCCGAGCGTCGAAAACGCTAGCGCGTGTTCCTGCACCGCATTGCGTTCGTTTTCAAAGAGCACCATGACCATCGCGATGGCCATGAGCATTTGCGGGATGGGCCACAGAAAACCACCCGGCCGGCCCACTTCGAGGAAAGACTGCCGGAACTGGCCCGCGCCCATGAGCGCGCCCCACAGCGCCAGCGAAAATGCCAGTGTGCGGAAGGCGACGGAATCGCGCCGAAAACCGTAGCGGTAATAGTGGAACGAAGAGTAAAAAAGAATCGCCGCGAGGGCCGTATCCAGCCGCAAGTAAATCGGCAGTTCCGCGTTACTCGGATTGAAGGTGTTGGCGGCCATGTGTGCACGCAAGCTCACATAAGCCAGAAGCGTGCCCGCGCCGGTCAGGGTGATGTCGTACCACTGCAGCTGGAAGGGTCCTTTCGTCAGCCGGGTTGATACGAAAATGCACATGGCGACGCCGACCAGCAACATCGAGCTGAGAAAGAACAGGAGCGCGGACGGGCCGCGGAAGTAGATGATCGCTTCGATCGCATAGTGAACGGTGTAGGCGCCCCACGCCGCTTGCCACGCGCGGAAATATCCCTGCCGGCTCTGCTCATACAGATAGGTAAACACGAGCAGAACAAGGAGCGCGACGGCTCCAGGAATCAGAACCGAACCTGTGGCCATGCTAATCATCGTCCCTCAAACACTCACCCACAAAAATCCACCAAACGCTAGATGCGGGCCCGGCTGGAACAACTCGGCCTCACCATAGGGAAGACAGGTCAAAGCAATAGATGTCTTTGTTAACGTTCCGCCCTGGGCACGGCTCGTTCAAAGGATCTGCCCTAAAGTATCTTCTTGTATGATGCGCTCCCGCCAGAGCCTTTAGCATCCGCGGGATTACTATGGTAACCCAGGTAACCAGGCGGCCAAACATCTGTGGATTCTGAGCGTTGCGGCTATTCGCGCGACGCCGTCCGCTATACTCAATCGTTATGCTCCGAGTCAGGTTCGCACCGTCTCCAACCGGGTTTTTGCACGTGGGCAGCGCGCGCACGTTCATCTTCAACTGGCTTTACGCCCGCCACAACAAAGGCACCATGGTGCTTCGCCTGGACGACACCGACGTCGAGCGTAATACCGAGGCCAGCGTCAATTCGATCTTCGGCGGTCTTCGCTGGCTGAATCTCGGCTGGGATGAGGAATACAAGCAGTCGGAACGGCTCGCGCTGCATCGCCAGATCGCGGAGGCGATTTTTCAGAAAGGCCTGGCGTACCGCGACTTTACGCCAGCGCACACGGGCGACTCGGAGAAGTCAGGCGCGAATCAAACCTGGCTCTTCAATCCCGGAATGCGGGAACTCAGCCGCGAAGAGGGCGACCGTCGGGCAGCCGCGGGCGAGTCTTTCGCGCTGCGCTATCGGGTTCCACGAGGCGCGGGCGAGCAGGTTCAGTTTAACGATGCGGTGTATGGCCTCCAGTCAAAGTCCGCCGACGATATCGAAGACTTCGCTCTGCTGCGCAGCGATGGCATGCCGACCTATCATCTGGCGTCGTGCGCGGACGATATCGACCTCAAAATCAGCCACATCATCCGGGGCCAGGACCATCTTTCCAACACCTACAAGCATGTGCTGATCTTTAAGGCCGCGCAGAGCGCCGGCGCAGCTCTGCCGCAGTTTGCACATCTGCCGCTGCTGGTGGCGCCGGATGGCTCGAAGCTCTCGAAGCGAAGACACGGGCCGGTGGTCAGCGTGACAACGTATCGCGACGCGGGGTTTTTGCCGGAAGCTTTTATCAATTTCTTGTGTCTGTTGGGCTGGTCGCCGAAAGACGACCGGACGCGCATGACGATGCAGGAACTAGTTGATGCGTTTTCATTAGGGGGGATCAACCGAGCGAATGCGGTTGTGAATTTCAAAGAGCCCGCCGCGAACCCGCGCGAAACCTTTGACCCGAAGGCGTTATGGCTGAATGCCGAGCACATCCGCGCGCTGGCCGTGCCGGAACTCAGCGAAAAACTTCTCCCAATCGTTCGTGAAGCAGGACACGCAGTCACTCCGGGAAAAATGCTGGCCATTACACCGCTGATCCGGGAGCGGATCGAACTGCTGCGCGACGTGCTGACGGCCGCCGATTTCTTCTTTGTCGATCAGCTTCCGCCGTATGATCCGGGGGAGCTGGTCCCACAGAAAGGAGATGCGGCGATGGCGCAGAAAGCGCTGGTCAAGGGGCGCGACGTCTTGTCCAAAACGGAGTTCACGCACGATGCACTAGATCAAGCTCTACGAGCCGCCGCACAGGAACTGGGACTTAAAGCGGGACAGATGTTTCAACCAATTCGAGTTGCGGTGTGTGGAAGGAAAAACGCGCCGCCCCTGTTTGAGACTCTACAGGTGTTGGGAAAAGAGACGACGCTGAAAAGGATCGAACAGTCGATACGGAAACCCTAAGCTCAGGTGCTGACGCTAATTGTCTCCGCGACCTTACTCCTTACTTCTGCCCCGCCAATTCCTGAGCCTTAGCTCGCGCGGCCTCGGCTTCCTGTTTTCTTCCCGTAACGTCATAAAGATCCGCCAGGGCGTTTTCGGTGGCAGCGTCGTCCCAGGTCTGGCGTTGCCTCAACAACGCCGCAATGGCCTCGTCCGGCCTGTTCAAGCGCGCCTCAAGAACTCCAATCCGGTAATAAATATTCGGATAAAGCGAATCGATGCCCGCTACTGTTTTGTACTCCGCCAGGGCTTCCGCATAGTGGCCACGATAAGTGAAGACTCGAGCCATTCCGGCGTGACCGTTCGCGCTATTCGGGTTCAGCTTTAGAAGCTGAGTGAAAGCGGCTTCCGCTTGGTCAGGCTGTTTTTGTGCCATGTAAATCGAACCGAGATTGTATTGCGCTGTCTCATTGCGCGGATCGAGTGCGATCGCCCGTTTAATTTCCGCCGCGGCATGGTCAAAGTCCCGCTTATTGAAATACGCCTCAGCCAGTGCCTGATGAGTGTCGACAGAGTTCGGTTTCTGCTGCGCGGATTTTTCGAGCTCTCGAATGGCTGCGTCCGCATCGCCGGCCTTCAGATCGGCAAAGCCACTCTCTCTGTGTACGAGATAAGCTCGGGACCGCGCAAGCCATAGGGCTCCGCCAGTTATCAGCGCGGCTCCAAGGACGAGCACAGCAATTCTCCGAAGGATCGCATCATGCGCCGGAGCTACCCGTGCGATTAACGCGCCGAGGATCAATCCCATGATCAATCCGCCGATATGTGCGGCATTGTCGGTACGGGCGATAATCGCGCCAAAGAAGAGGTTGTAGCCGACGAACATCACCACGCTGCGCATCATTCCGGTAACGGAAGCGCGCGGCAACGAAAACTCACCGAGGTAGAACGATGAAATCAATGCTCCAGCAATTCCGAAGATTGCGCCCGAAGCGCCGACGCTCAACACAACCGGATTCCAGATCAGGCTTCCCAAACTCGCCGAGAGGCCGCACAGCAAATAGACCACAGCAAACGTCCACCGCCCGTACACTGACTCCGCCAGCCGTCCCAGATCCCACAAACACCACATGTTGAAGCCGATGTGCAGCAATCCGCCATGTACAAATAAGCAAGTAAGCAGGCGCCACCACTGGCCACCGATCGTAAGCGGTCCGAAGTTCGCGCCCCAGGCCACCAGCGCCTCGCCGGGAGGGTCGCTGAGCATGGCGCTTCCGACGGCAAGTGTCATCCCGATGAATACGGCGACGTTTGCACCGAATATGGCCTGTGTGACCAGCATCGATGGCGCGTCTCGCCGCGCCCAAGGCACAGTCTCCACCCGCTGATACTCGGCGTCCTCGCCCCGCTGCGCTGCCTCGTGCTGCTTACACCACTGGCAGATCTTCTTGCCGAAGCTCAAGCCCGGTATTTGCCGCCCACACTGTACGCACTGCGCCATACGACATATAGAATAGCAAGAGCATGAGTCCGACTAATTCTCTTTTGCCGAGCGAAATCGGCCCCGTACCCCCCGCGGAACCGCGCCCGTCCAACTTCATTCGCGACGCGATGATTGAGGACCTGAAGACCAAGAAATACGGCGATGCTGTCATTCAGACCCGTTTTCCCCCAGAGCCCAACGGCTACCTGCACATTGGCCACGCCAAGGCCATTTGCCTGGATTTTGGCATGGCGGACGAATTCGGCGGCAAAACCAACCTCCGCTTCGACGACACCAATCCCGAAAAAGAAGAGCAGGAGTACGTCGATTCGATCGAGAAGGATGTGCGTTGGCTGGGCTTCGAGTGGGAGCGTTTGTGTTATGCCTCGGACTACTTTGACCAGCTGTACGAGTGGGCAATCAAGCTGATCAAGGACGGCAAGGCTTACGTCGACGACCTAAACGCGGAGGAGATTCGCCAGCATCGTGGCACGCTCACCGATCCCGGCAAGGAGAGCCCCTACCGCAACCGCACCGTCTCAGAGAATCTCGATCTTTTCGAGCGCATGCGCAAGGGCGAATTCCCGGACGGCGCGCGCGTGCTGCGAGCGAAGATTGACATGGCGTCGCCTAACCTCAACATGCGCGATCCAGTGATGTACCGCATCCTGCATGCCGACCATCACCGCACCGGCAGCAAGTGGTGCATCTACCCGATGTACGACTACGCGCACGGGCAGTCCGATTCCATCGAAGGCGTGACGCACTCGATGTGCACGCTTGAATTTGAGGATCATCGGCCGCTTTACAGCTGGTTTATTCAAAACCTGGGAATCTTCCCGTCGCAGCAGTACGAATTTGACCGGCTCAGCCTCACCTACACGCTCCTGAGCAAGCGCAAACTTCTGAAGCTTGTGCAGGAGAAACTAGTCAGCGGTTGGGACGATCCGCGCATGCCTACGCTTTCCGGCATTCGGCGACGAGGTTACACGCCAGAGGCCCTACGCAATTTCTGCAATGCCATCGGCGTTTCAAAGACCAACGGCACGCTCGAACTGGCAATGCTGGAGCACTTCGTCCGCGAAGACCTGAACAAGCGGGCCCCGCGTGTGATGGCGGTTCTACGACCGTTAAGAGTTGTGATCGACAATTACCCCGAGGGGCAGGTCGAGCAGATGGATGCGCAAAACAATCCTGAGGACGAAAAGGCAGGCTGGCGCAAGGTTCCGTTCTCGCGCGAACTGTATATAGAGCAGGACGATTTTCGCGAGGACCCGCCGCCAAAGTATTACCGCCTTTCGCCCGGCCGCGAAGTGCGCCTGCGCTATGGTTACTTCATCACCGCGAAGAGCGTTGTGAAGGATGACAAGGGAGAAGTTGTCGAAGTGCACTGCACTTACGACCCGGCAACGCGCGGAGGGAACGCGCCCGATGGGAGAAAAGTGAAATCGACCATCCACTGGGTCTCGGCTGAACATGCCATCGATGCCGACGTGCGGCTCTACGACAAGCTCTTCACCAAGGAGAATCCGAATGAGGTCTCGGAAAGCGAGCGACCGGGCGAGCGCGACTTCACCGACAATCTCAACCCGCTTTCACTCGAAGTGGTCACAAATGCGAAGCTGGAACCGTCGCTAGCCAATGCCCCGGTGGAAAGCCGATACCAGTTCGAACGGTTGGGCTATTTCTGTGTTGACCCGGACTCGAAGCCAGCTCATCCTGTCTTCAATCGCACGGTAGCGCTGAAGGACACCTGGGCGAAAATCGAGAAGCGCGGCTGAGAGTCTACTTTTTTAAAGTGCGGATGTACCGGACCAGTTCCTCGATCTGCTCCTTTTTCAACTTGCCCTCGTAGGCCGGCATCTTTCCCCGGCCTTTCCTGACGATCTCGGTCAACTGCGAGTCCGATTGCATCTGCACGTCGGCCGAGCCCATGTCGCGGACACGCAGGTGCTGTCCGAGTTTCGTCTCGCCGCCTCCGCGCGCTCCATGGCAGGGGGCGCATTTCACTTTGAATTCGGCCCCGCCATCGGCCAGCGCGATAGCTGGCCAGAATAGTGCCATCAGGACTAGCGCAACCAACTGCCGCACGGTGGCGTTCAAGCGTATCCTCCCCAAAAAGTAAGCGGCCCTCGCACGGAGCGGCCGCTTTATCCAGCAAGACTATAACAGAGCTACTTCTTCAGCGTGCGGATCCACTTTACCAGATCGCCGATCTGATCCTTCGAGAGCTTCCCGTCGTAGGATGGCATTTTTCCCTTGCCCTTGGTGATGGCGTCCGTCAAATCCGCGTCGGACATCTTCTGCACATCAGGCGAGGCGAAGCTCACCGTCTTCATCGCTTCTTTGCCTTCACCGTTCGCGCCATGGCACATGGCGCACTTCGCCTTGTAGTCGGCTCCCGCATCTGCAAATGAATAAGTTGAAAAAACCAGCGCCAGTACCGCCATGCTCAGCAACGCCCGCACCATCATCTTCATCTTTCTTCTCCTATGAGTAAGAAATATGCGCCCAAAACCTTGAGCGCTGTCCGCTGCAACCAACCGGTTCGCACAGGAAAAAGCCTGTAGCCAACAATTTTTGATTGCAGAGGTATGCGGCAGGAACGATATCACAAAATAGATAACGTACCCACCTTTTTCCTGGAGCCTTTAACGCTCCGAATGTAAGAACCCTGATGGAGCAAGAAGTTCTGGCACGGGCAGGTAGCTTACTTTGAGGTTTGAGCACGCTGGGCAGACATACGCGGCGGCAGACCCAATTGCGGCGTGATAACTCGCAGTCAAGACTCAGATTACGCACTGTTGCAGAACGCAACGATTGATCTAATGCGCCTTGTTTCAGCCGCTTGCAAGGCAATTACAATGCTCCGAGCTTTGGCCCTTCTAGTGCCTTATAAGCGTTGACGTGCTTTGAGGGAGAGTGTCTCTTGGAACCGACGTTGGTAGTTGTCGGGCTTAATCACAGAAGCGCAGGCGTCGAAGTGCGGGAACGCTTCTGGATGAGCGGCTGCCGTCAAGCGGAAGTTCTCTCAATGCTCGCGCAAGGCGAGGGCATTGAGGAGGTCCTCGTATTCTCAACCTCCAATCGCACAGAATTCATTCTGTGGGGCGACCCGACCCTGGCGGTTAACTCGATTCTTCGCCTCCTTTCCTCGGAATACGATCTCAAGCTACAGGAATGGAATAGTTTCTATCGCCTCGTGGACGATCAGGCGTTGGCCCATGCATTCCGCGTTAGCTGCGGGCTCGACTCCATGTGCATAGGCGAAGGTCACATCGCGCGGCAGTTCGCGATGGCATGGCGGCACGCTGAGAATGCAGGGTGTACCGGGCGCCATCTTGATGCGGTCTTGCGCAAGGCGCTCGGCGTCCGGCGCAGAGTGCGAAAGGAAACAGACTTCGTCTCCCACCTGGTATCAGCTCCTTTGGCGGCTGTGCACTTGGCGGAGCAAATCCTCGGCTCGATCGACGGAAGGGACGTCGTAATTTTTGGCGCCGGCAATATGGCGGAGAGTGCCGCGCGGGAGTTGTCGCGGCGAAACCCGCGCTCGCTTTGCATTTTGAGCCACAATGAGAATTCGGCGCGGGAGTTGGTCTCTAAACTTGAGTCAGCTTCAAAGAGCATCGTCGGTGGAGTGATCGAGGAGCGCGGGAAGCATCTCGCAAACGCAGATCTCGTCATTAGTGCCACCTCGGCGGCAGAGTTTATTTTCAACGCCGATGATATGAAGCAGTTGGCCATCCAGCGCAATGAGATTGGCAAGAAAGGCCAAAAACTCGTGCTGATTGACCTTGCGCTCCCCCGAGACATCGATCCAGCGGTGCGCGCATTTGATGGAGTTCTTCTATACGACCTAGAGGATCTCGAACGCGCTGTCGAGCCTCGGCAGATTGCGCCTCGGTTAGACGAGCGGACTGTCGAACTCCGACGCGACGCAAGCAAAGACGGGAGCCAAACTCGAGTCGTCGATCCTGGCGGCAGGCGACCGGGCGAAGCCGAGGCGGAGCGGATCGTTCAGTCGGAAGTCCGGGAATTCAAGAAGATGCTGCTGCTTGGAGCGGCGCCTCCCGAGTTAGTCGCGCTGCGTGCCCGGCTGGACGAAATCTGTCGCCAGGAACTGGAATCCATTCGTCTTGAGCAAGGACCTTTCCCGAAGGATCAAGATCGCCTGATCGCCGCGGTCGGAGTGCGGATCACCCACAAAATAGCCGGCACGTTGGCAAGAGATCTGAAAACTACCGAACCTCGCGCCCCAAGGCGAATGATCATCGGGGCCTGAACGTAGACGCCTCATTCCTCCCGTTTTCCTGAAAACGAGTTCCGTTTGCCATCTTTGCAGGCGATGCCTTCCTCCTTGACAGGTCAGACTCCGGAGCGAATCATGATCCTGGAACGATTGTTAGGCGCGCCACAGATTGAAGATTTCGTCGACCGTAAGGGTAGAAGCTGGCCAAGCTTTTAAGATGACTCGCGAGCATGTCCGTTATTTCTCGTGGAGTGCACGCGACGAGAAGACATCTTTTCCCGAACTTTACACATCTTTACAAAGATTCTAGTGTTAGAGGGGATGTACAGGCTTTTCGTGATGCGAAAACGCAGCGATGGACTTCGCCCTACGAAATGCAAACCCAGATCTCAGGATGGCATTATGAAAACTTTCAGCGAATTGCGGCGTTGGGCAACTGCCCTCTCCGCGGCTGCGCTCCTGTTTGCTGCGCTCAGCCAGCGGTCAATCGCGCAAAATGGCGATGACTACGATCAGGACGATCCTCCCACTCGAGTCGCGCGTCTTGGCTATTTGCAGGGGTCAGTTTCGTTCCTGCCGGCCGGTGAAAACGACTGGGTCGACGCTGCTTCGAACCGTCCAATCACGATCGGCGATCAGCTGTGGGCCGACGAGGATTCACGCGCCGAGGTGGAACTTGGTTCGGCGGTGATCTCCATGAATAGCAATACCGGTATCTCATTTCTCAATCTCGATGACGACACCATCCAGGTGCAGCTCAGCTCGGGAGCGATCAACATCCGCGTGCGTCGCCTGGGACGGGACGATGATTTCGAGATCGATACGCCGAATCAGGCGTTCACGATCACCGAGTCGGGCCGCTATCGCGTGGAAGCGAGTGAAGACGGAACATATACCGTCGTCAGCGTTCGCGAAGGCGAGGGCGAATCGACCGGCAACGGATCGACCTACACCATCCACGAAGGCCAGCGCATAACATTCAGCGGAAGCGACCGCCTGAACGCCGAGATGGACATGCTCGGTGGGCCGGATGATTTCGACCGCTGGTGCTATGGCCGCTACGACCGCTTTGAACACTCGCGGTCGGCGCAATATGTCTCGGACGACGTCGTTGGCTACGCCGATCTCGACGATAACGGCGAGTGGGCGCCGGCGATGGGCTATGGAAATGTATGGTACCCGCGCGTGGCCGTCGGCTGGGCGCCATATCGCGAAGGCCACTGGGCTTGGATCGATCCCTGGGGATGGACTTGGGTTGACGATGAGCCTTGGGGCTACGCGCCATTCCACTATGGCCGGTGGGCATTTATTGCCGGGCGATGGGGATGGATTCCGGGGCCGCGTGAAGTGCGCGCGGTTTATGCTCCCGCGCTGGTCGTATTTGTTGGCGGCGGCGGAATGGCGGTCGGTGGCAACGTCGCCTGGTTCCCGCTTGGACCGCGGGAGGTTTACGTTCCGTCCTATCGGGTCAGTGAGCGATATCTCACGAACGTCAACATGAGCGGGACAGTCGTCAATCGGACAGTCATCACCAATGTCTACAACACGACCATCATTCGCAATCAGACGACGATCACGAATGTCACGTACGTGAATCGCGGCGTTAGTGGCGCGGTTACCGCCGTTCCGCAACGCGCGTTTGTCAGCGCTCAGCCGGTGGCACGCGCGAGCGTTGCCGTCAACGTGAAAGAAATCGCTTCGATGCCGGTCAGCGCCAGAGTTGCGGTTGCTCCCACATCGAATAGCGTCCTGGGGCTGCATGCCAACACCGCCGGGCGCGTGAAAGCTCCGCCGGTGGCGGTTGCTCAGCGCCCGATCATCGCCAAGAGGACGCCACCACCCGCACCTGTCGCGTTCGCGGCGCGCCAGCAGCAGTTGGCAGCGAATCCAGGACAGCCAATTGCCCGCCAGCAAATGAGGCAGATGGAACAGGCGCGGCCGGCGAACGCTCCAGCAGCTCGCCCGCAGATTCGGCAGGCGCCTCCGGCCAGACCGGCAACCCCGGTAATGGCTCAGCCAGGGAACCGCCCGGGGCAGGGCCCAGGCGGGAATCGGCCGGGAAATCAGCCAGGTAATCCGGGAATGAATCAACCGCCGCGCGGACAAGAAAATCAGCCGGCGCCGTACAATCGGCCGACCGAGCCGCCTGCCCGAAATGAACGTCCTCAGCAGCCGCAACAGAATCGGCCAGAGGCGATTCAACCAGAGCGACCGCAACCGAACCGGCCGGAACCGAGTCGACCGGACATGAATCGGCCACAGCCGGACAACAATCGTCCGGTTCCACCTCCACCTCGCAATGACCGGCCAAACGCGCAAGAACCTCCGCGCAATGACCGGCCTCAGTACACTCCACCGCCGGACCGGCCGCAGGCGCAACCACCGAGAGAGAATCAACCTGCGGAGCGCCCGCAAGCGAATCGTCCGGTCGAGCCGCCACAGCGTAACGAGCCCGCGGCACAGTCGCAGCCGAACAGACAAGCGCCGCCCGATAAGAAGCAGCAAGACGACAAAAAGAAACAGGATGACAAGAAGAAACACGACGACAAGCCGCCACACAACTGATTCGGGCTGGCACGCAGGTCAGCTGACTTACAAGGCGTTCGAGCAAGTCGAACGCCTTTTTTTCGTGGTGAGAGTTCGGGTGCGGAGTCGCCAGTCTTAACTTGATCCGTCTAAGAGCGTCTCGTCGAGTGCGCTCAGAGTCTCCTCGTCAACATCCCATTTCTTCAAGATCGCAAAAATAGTTTTCGCTCCAAATCCAGCCCGCCCAAGAGTACGAAAAATACGCGCTGCCTCTCGTCTGTCCTTTGGCTTCTGGAGTCGTTTTCGCTTCAGATAGGCGCGCGCCAGGTCTTCTTCCTTCACGTCCTGGTAAGCCGAATCGACGGCCTTCTCGATGATCTCCGCATGCACGCCCTTAGCCTTCAGATCGCTGGTCGCGCGCAGCCGGCCGAACTTGTCTGAATCCCGCCGGTACGAGGCATACGCCGCCGCATAGCGGGAATCGTTCAGATACCCTTGATCTTTCAGGCGAACGATAACTAGCTCAACGAGAGTTTTGCCGAACTGGGTATCGGCCTCCACGCGATTGCGGAGCAGCCGCTTCAATTCCGCCACCGAGCGGCCGCGCCGAGCCAGCGCACCAACCGCGTACTCGTAAAGTTCCTGCTCGGTGTAGAGCTTTCGAGGGCGGGCAAACGCCATGTTCAAACCTCATCGAGGCGGTTGTGCCTTAGGGGCAGTCGAGCCCGCGCCAGGCGGAGCGGCGGCTGCGGGCGCCAACGGCGCGGCTAGAGAGGTTTTCACCGAAGGCGGCAGCTTGTCCGCATTTGCGAGCAGCAACGCCATCTGCCACATCTGGGTTTCATTAAGCGACTTGCGGAAGCCGGGCATTCCGGTCAAACGAAAACCGTTGAAGATCTTCCAATACGTTTCGCCCGGTTCGTCATCGGTCACGCCTTTGCCGTGAAACAGTTGCGGCGGGCGGGGATACATTCCCGTGGCGATGGCCGTCCTTTGCGAGTCGGGCAAGCCGTGACAAACCGCACAATGCTCTTTGTAGAGTTCAACTCCAGCCAGATAATTGGCCTCTGTCGCCTGAATGGGCACGTTTTTCGGCATGTCCCGCTCGATTCGAATATTCTTAGCCTTGCGCGCCAAGAAGGATTCAAACGGCATGTCGGAGTCGGTAGTCGCCACCGGAGCGTCGCCGCTGGCAAAGTAAAAATAAAGCCCTGCGGGCACCAAGAGAAGCCCAATTACCAAGCCCACGATAAATTTCAAGTACGGATCCTGCCTTTCTTATTCCAATCTAACTTTAGCATCCGCATGGCACTTGACAGCCCGGAAGCATCTAAAATGGAGAGCCAAATCCCGCCCGCAACCCGTCATCTACGGGCACGAGTTTACAAGTTGTTGACAGTTCGGCGGAAGCTGAGGAATTATCTTTCTCCTCTAATCAGGAAGACGAAGAGCATCGGAGATCTTTTCTGAATATGCAGATCGTTGGCACAGCAAGCGCGTTTCCGCCGCATTACTACTCGCAGGACGAGCTGTTGGAAGGCCTTCGCCAATTCTGGGGAGACCGGATCGAGAAGCCAGAAGCGCTGCGCCGGTTGCACAGGAACGTCGGAGTCGACGGACGATACCTGTCCATCCCCAAAGAACATTATCTGACGATGATGACCTGGGGTGAGGCCAATCGTCACTGGATTCGCACCGCGACAGAGTTGGGAGAGAAAGCCATTAGTTGTGCACTTGCGGACGCAAGCTTGCACGCGCGGAATTTGAATGCGTTCTTCTTCACATCTGTGACCGGAATTTCGAGTCCCTCGATCGACGCGCTGCTCATCAATAAGATGGGGCTGTGCAGCAACATTCGTCGGGTGCCGATCTTCGGCCTCGGCTGCGTCGCGGGGGCATCTGGTATTTCGCGCGCTGCCGACTATGTCAAAGCGTATCCAGATCAGATTGCCGTGGTGCTTTCGGTCGAGCTTTGTTCGCTCACTATCCAGCGGGAAGACCTTTCGATGGCTAACCTGATTTCCGCTGGCCTGTTTGGTGACGGCGCGGCCGCAGTCATCGTAGCGGGTGCGGAGTGCGGACTTTCCAGCTTGGGGCCGCACGTTCTCGCCACGCGGTCCGTGTTCTATCCTGATACGGAAGAGATGATGGGCTGGGATATTTCCGAGAAAGGCTTTCGCATCGTTCTTTCCCGCGAAGTCCCGAATCTGGTGAGAAAGAATCTGGCGCGAAACGTTGACGACTTCCTCGCCTCGCGCGGGCTTGTGCGCGACGACATCGGCAGCTGGGTGCTGCATACGGGAGGCCCGAAGATTCTCGAGGCAACCGCGGATGCGCTCGAACTGCACAACGGCCAGCTCGATGCCTCGTGGGACTGCCTGCGCCGCACAGGAAATCTGTCTTCCGCATCCGTGCTGGTGGTGCTTGAGGAAGTAATGAAGAATCGCCGTCCAGCGCCCGGAACCTTGGGAATTCTTGCCGCAATGGGGCCGGGATTCTGCTCAGAGCTGGTTTTGCTTGAATGGTGATCAGAGAGTGGGGAAACGAGTCACAGTTTTGAACGTGCCGAGCAGCGTCAGCAATCCAGTTGATGTGTTTGTAGTCGGAGGAGGCCCAGCGGGCTTGGCTGTCGCCATAGCGGCGCGTCGTCAAGGACTGAGTGTGACTGTCGCTGACGGTGCCGTTCCGCCGATCGACAAAGCATGTGGTGAAGGGCTCATGCCCGATGGCCTCGCGGCCCTCCGCGAATTGGGAATTGAAGTCCCTGCTGGTGCCGGCCAGCCTTTTCGCGGCATCCGCTTTGTAAATGGGAAGCACTGCGCGGAAGCGGCATTCGCTAGTGGACCGGCCCTTGGAATTCGCCGTACGGCTCTGCATCGTGTACTTGTCGAGCATGCAGCGAGGTGCGGTGTATCGATGCTCTGGCAGACGGCCGTAGCGGGACTTCACCATGATGGAGTTTCACTGACAAATGGCTTTGTACCTACGCGCTGGATCGTTGGGGCTGACGGCTCAAACTCGCGCGTCCGGGCCTGGGCAGGTCTGGATCATCACGAGAAGAGGGCCATGCGGTTTGGCTTTCGACGGCACTATCGTGTTCCTGCATGGACCGATTTCATGGAGCTGTATTGGGGAGATGACTGCCAGATTTACGTGACGCCCATCGGCAGAGATGAGCTTTGTCTGGCGCTCGTCAGCTCAGATCCCCACCTTCGGCTCGATGCCGCCTTAGAGAAGCTTCCCGAACTCGCAAGCCGGCTTGAGCGCGCCGAGGTTGGATCCACTGAACGAGGAGCGATCACGGTCGGCCGCAGGCTGCGGCGGTTACATCGTGACAACGCGGTGCTTGTCGGAGATGCGTCCGGAGGCGTTGATGCCATCACTGGCGAGGGCCTATGTCTGGCGTTTCGCCACGCAAGCCTGCTGGCGGACTGCCTCGCAGACGGCAATCTCGGCCGGTATCAATCTGAGCACAGACAACTACTTCGCCGTCCCGCAATGATGGCTCGACTCATGTTGATGATGGGGCGTCATGCGCGTCTGCGACGGCGGGCGATGCAGGTCTTCCAATCGAGGCCGCAGTCGTTTTCCCGGATGCTCGCCGTGCACGTCGGCGGTGCGTCGGCGCGCGATTGCATTGCGAGCGGAATTTCCCTGGGATGGCAACTACTGACGGCGTGATACGGATACCCAATCCAATTTCAAGGAAGACGCAACACGCGGCAACGCTGGGCCTTGTGGTCTTGCTTGCACAATTCCTCGCCGCGCAAGCGACGCCGTCGCGAGAGTTGCAACTACAATTCGATCCAGCGCGATCCAGCGCGATCCGGCGCGAATATCCAGCTCAGCGGCAACTTTCATACGGTCGAGGGTTCGTTCGCTCTTTTGCGGGGTGTGATTCGATACGACCCAGCTACCGGCCAGGTGGGAGGTGAAGTCGCATTTGACGCCGCCAGCGGCAAGACCGGCAACGATGGCCGCGATCGGAAAATGCACAAAGAGGTTCTCGAGAGCGCGCGTTTTCCGGAGATCGTTTTTCGGCCTGATCGCGCCGAAGGCGCACCGGCCACGACGGGCGATTCGAGTCTGCAGGTTCATGGCATCTTTTCCATTCACGGCAGCGACCATGAACTCACTGTTCCGGTTTCAGTTCATTTCGATGGAGAAACCTGGACGGCGAAAGCAGAATTCCAAGTACCTTATGCGAAGTGGGGGATGAGAAATCCGAGTGTCTTCTTGCTGCGTGTGTCGGGAGTCGTCGGCGTGCAACTTCAGGCTGCGGGGAGCCTCCGCTAAAGTCACAGGCCCGCCGCGCGCGGGTATGCGTCAATCACTCCAGAAGCGGGCCCTACTTGATCACTCCGCGCTCCGACGCCTCGATGAACCGGATCAGAAGATCCACGTCCTCTCCATGATCGGCTTCGACCTTCAGTCTTTCCAGCGCCTGCGACGTGTTCAGTTTCGATGCCAGCAGCACGCGATAGGCGTGGTGGATTTTTCTGATTCTCTCTTTTGTAAATCCCCGTCGCTCGAGGCCGACGGCGTTAAGTCCGTACGCGTGCGTGCCGCGCTCGGCTGATGTCTTCGAAAATGGCAGTACATCTTGCGTAATCGTCGTACCCCCGCCGATAAAGGCGTGCGTGCCAATGCGCACAAAATGATGCACGGGGCAGAGCGCGCCCACGGTGGCCCAATCTTCCACGGTGACATGTCCGCCTAACGTCGCCGCATTCGCCATGATGATATGGTTCCCGACCTGGCAGTCATGGGCGATATGCGTGTAGGCCATGATCAGGTTGTGGCTGCCCACGCGCGTGACGCCCTCGCCCTTGGCCGTGGCCCGGTTGATGGTGACGTACTCGCGAATCTCGTTGTGGTCACCGATTTCCAGCCGAGTCGGTTCGCCTTTGTAGGAAATATCCTGCGGAGCCATGCCGATCGACGCGAAGGGAAAGAAGCTGTTGTCGGCTCCGATTTTGGTAGGGCCTTGAATCGCGACGTGCGACACCAGGTCACAACCCTCGCCGAGCTCGACGTCCGGACCAATCACACAATAGGGCCCGATTTTGCAGGATGGATGTACTTTACTTTTCGGATCGACGATGGCCGTAGGATGAATGAACATGGAATTTGTAATTGGTGATTTGTGATTTGTAATTTGCAAACGGAACCGTCGTAGCAGTTCAATTACGAATTACCAATTGGAAATTACAAATCTCCTGCTGGTTCGGTTGCAGCAGCATTCGCGACTCGCGGCACCAGCCGGCAGGTCACGGTAGACTCCGCGGCTACTTTGCCGTCGATGTATGCCTTGCCCTCGAGGCGCGCCGCGGTCCGGCGCCAGGCGCGGACCTCTACCTCGATCCGCAGTTGATCCCCGGGCACAACCGGGCGACGGAAACGTGCCTTCTCAATTCCGGTAAAAACCATCAGCATCTCGTCGCGATTCGGAACCTCCGTCAGCAGCAGAAGCCCACCGGCCTGCGCGATCGCTTCCACGATCAGCACTCCCGGCATGATCGGCTTTTCGGGAAAGTGTCCTTGAAAAAACGGCTCGGTGATTGTGACATTCTTCAGCGCCACGATGCGCTTCATGCGCTCGAGTTCGAGGACGCGATCGATGAGCAGGAAGGGATAGCGGTGCGGCAGAATCTTGAGGATGTCCGTGATTTCCATCGCTGTTTTCGGCGCTGCGGCCGATTCCGTTGTCTCTATGCTGTCAGCCATACGTTGTTCGTCTTGAGGCGAAGATTATACTGTAGCGCAATTGGATTGCAGCTTACAGCTCACGGCTCACAGGTGACCGCTGACGGCTAGCCAGTCACGGCTCATCGCTTATACAGGAGAAAAACAATGGGCATTCGGAAACTCGCACTCTTTGCGGCTGTGTTGCTTGCTACTAGGCCCGCTCTATGGGCCCAGACTGGCCAGACGCCATCTGCTCAGTCGGCGGTGCCGGCCTTGCCCGCCGACATTCCGGCGAACGCCGAGCGGTACTCGATGCTGCTCATGGACAATTTAGCGGGGCAGCAGGCCGTGTGGAGTGCTGCCGACGGGGTTCTTCATGTCTTCTTCCAGTTCAATGACCGGGGACGCGGGCCGAAGACGACTTCGATCATCAAGTTCGATGCGAATGGAAACCCGACTTCGGAAACGATCCGGGGAAATGACTATCTGAAGTCTCCCGTCGACGAGTCCTTCACGAACATTGCTGGCGTCGCGAAGTGGAAGAACAATGCCGAGCAGGGGGAGAAGAAAATCTCGGGGCCTGCCTATTACTCGCCGCTCAATGGCGCGCCGACAGACTATGCATTGCTGGCGCAGGCAGCTCTTCGAAATGGCGGAAAGATCGCACTGCTTCCGGAAGGTGAGGTCCGCATTGAACGCGTGACGGATGCGGAGCTTCAGGCCGGAACGCAAAAGAAACGCGTAGGTCTGTACTCGATGACGGGGTTGGATTTCTCGCCGACCTATGTTTGGCTGGACGACCAGGAAAAGGGACGGGAGAAATTCTTCGCCTCGGTTGACGAGTGGGGCTCAATTGTTCCGGAAGGCTGGGAGCCGGCGGTCAAGCAGTTGCTAGCGGTGCAGAATGAGGTCAAACACGGTCGAGCCGAAAAGCTGGCGGCCAAACTCGCTCACCATCCCCGTGCTAATCGCGTTTTCTTCAAGAATGTAAACGTCTTCGATTCCATGTCCGGAAAGATCATTCCCAATCAAGGGGTGCTGATCGAGGGCAATCGAATCATCGACGTCGATGTGTCCGGTTATGACGGCCCCCTTCCTGAAGTGATCGACGGAAAAGGCAAGACGCTCCTACCCGGCTTCTGGGACATGCACGCGCACGTCACCGACAACGACGGGCTGCTCAACCTCGCGGCAGGAGTTACCACCGTCCGCGATTTGGCGAACGACACCGATTCGCTGCTCGCGCGCCGCAAGCGTATTGACGAAGGTAAGGAAATCGGGACGCGCATTGTTCTGGCGGGAATTATCGACGGTAAAGGCCCATATCAGGGACCGACTAAAGTTCTCGTCTCGGACGAGGCTGAGGCTCGCGCCGCCGTCGACGATTACAAGAAACTCGGCTACGTCCAGATCAAGATTTACAGCTCTGTTCCGCCGGAAATTGTTCCCGCGATCATCGATGAAGCACACAAAAATGGGATGCGAGTCAGCGGGCACATTCCCGCGAACATGACTGCGGCGGAGTGCGTCAAGCTCGGGTACGACGAAATTCAGCACATTAATTTTCTTGTCCTGAACTTCTTTCCTGAAATCAAGGACACGAATACCATCACGCGGCTGACCAAGCCCGGCGAGATCACGGCCGGTCTGGATTTGAATTCCGATCAAGTGAAGTCGTTCATAAAGCTGTTGCAAGACCGGCACACAAAACTCGATCTCACCCTGACGGTGTTCGAAGATCAGTACATGGCACGAATTGGGCAGATTTCTCCCGGATTTGCTCCGGTCGCAAAGCGTCTGCCCGCGCAAGTGCGGCGAGGCTTGTTGACGGCTGGCATGACTCCGCCTCCCGGCATGGATGAGACCTACAAGAAGTCATTCGCAAAAATGCTGGAGTATACCGGGCTGCTCTACCGCTCCGGCCTGGCCATCGAGGATGGAACAGATAATATGGCCGGCTTTTCGCTGCACCGCGAACTCGAACTCGATGTCATGGCTGGCATTCCAGCAGCGCAGGTTCTACAAGACGCTACTCTCAACGCGGCAAAGATCATGAGCATGGACAAAGATCTTGGCTCGATTGCGCCGGGGAAACTGGCCGACCTGACGCTGGTGGATGGCGATCCCACCAAGAACATCAGCGACATCCGCAAGACCGCGCTCGTCGTTAAGGATGGCGTTCTTTACTACCCCAGGGAACTCTATACAGAACTTGGAGTAGTCCCATAGCCGTGAGCGCCGCGCGGGGGCACTCCCCGCGCGGCCATGTGCTTTGCGGTCTATTTCACTCCCTTTGAAGCGTCCCAGGATCCCTGTTCCTTGCGGACCATGACGATCTCGCCGATGTGATACGCGTTATGGGTACCGATGCGAGCGATCGTCGGAGCCCACTCCTCCAATTTCTTCTCGTCGCCGGTTTCGACCAACTTCTCCAGGTCAGTCATCACCGCGTCGAAGCGGTGCACAATATCGGCCCATTGTTTTGCGTCGAAGTTGTTGAAGGTCACTTCATTGTTGCCGTCGAATTTTGCGGTGGGCTCTCCCTTAAACTTCGCCAGGCTCCGCTCATTCCAAAAAACCAGGTGATAGGCGAGCTGCCCCACCGAGTGATTGCCATGGCCATCCGTCCAGCTCGCTTGCTCCGGAGTTACGCCCGCCATAGCCGTGTTGCCGTCCACAAACCAATCCTTTTCGTTGTGGGTGGTCTTCAATTGTTCCAGCAGAATGCTGCGCAGGGTTGGGGCAGGCTTCTTCTCTTGTGCGAGCGCCGTGAACTGGGAGGCAAAAAGGACCGCGAAAGCGACCAGCAAGAATCTCTTCATAAACATGCGACTCCTTATAGTGGATCTTATTTAGACGGATGTGGCGCGCGTTGGCTAGCAAGTGTCTTGCGTTATGTGCATCCAAAATTTCCGATAAACATCGAATTGTAGAAAAACAATAAGCTCGACCCAGAGGCCCACAAGTCATGTCCGATGTGACCCCGATTTCCGCTCACCCCAAAACTGCAATTTCCGATCATGCGCTTAATCAGCTATTTCGCGAAGCCCGCACCCATAATGAATGGCTTGCGGAACCGGTAAGCACGGAATTATTGCGTAGAATCTACGACCTCGCCAAATGGGGACCGACCAGCGCCAATAGTTCGCCTGCCCGTTTCGTGTTCGTACTATCGCCAGAGGCCAAGCAACGGCTGCGCCCCGCGTTATCTCCGGGCAACCTTGCCAAAACCATGGCCGCTCCGGTCACTGCCATCATCGCGTACGATACCGAGTTTCACGAGCGGCTTCCAAAGCTCTTTCCACATAGAGATATGCGTTCTGTGTTCGCGAGCAAGGCCGCACTGCTGGAAGAAACCGCCTTTCGCAACAGTTCACTGCAAGGGGCATATTTTATGATTGCTGCCCGTGCCCTGGGGCTTGATTGCGGGCCGATGTCGGGATTCGACGCAGCCAAGGTCAACGCCGAGTTTTTCCCCGACGGCAAGTGGAAGGCAAACTTCCTCTGCAATTTGGGATACGGAGATCACTCCAAGCTCTTCCCGCGCAATCCGCGTTTGTCGTTTGAGGAAGCCTGCCTAGTGTTGTGATCAACACCCGTCAGCGATAGAAAAAGGCCAGCGCGAAGCTGGCCTTTTGATCTTTCTGCGAAATCTCTCCGCCTATTTCTTCGGGGCGATCGAGTCCTTCGCTGACTTTGCGACGCGGAACTTTACAACGGTCTTGGCCTTGATCTGAATCGGTTCGCCGGTCTGCGGGTTGCGGCCCATGCGCGCTTTGCGGTGCGCTTTCACCAGGCGGCCCAGTCCGGGCACTACGAACACGCCGTTCTTCTTTGTCTCTTTGATCGCCGTGTCAGCCAGGTGCTCCAGGAAGGTTGCTGCAGTCTTGTTGTTGGTGCCGAGCTTTTCGGCCAGATGACGGGTGAGTTGGGTTTTGGTCATACCACTAGCCATGAAGTTCCTCCTTCGAAATGCTTACTGAATGTTGATTTCGACCGCATCTTAACGCACGATCCTGTGGAAAACTAGCAAAATATGCAGATTTTATGCGGTTTCCAAGAAAGGTACCTTCCAAAACGGGCCAAAAACGGGCTTTGTGGGCGGGTCAGACTGCCGCGGAAGCAGTTTTCCTTGCCCCAAGCCGTATCCACGTTCCATGGGAAGAACTCGTGGCCTAGCTTTGGAGTGACATGGCTGGCTGCAACCCCCGCCCGTTCGTTACACTGAACACCATTTTTTCGATCCTCAATACCAGGCAATAGGAGAACGTACATGGCGGAAGCAACTCTCAGCAGTGCGGAGTTCAAAAAGCAATTGCGTGCCGGCAATCCAAAGATGGGCCTGTTTGTGAACTCCCACAGCCCCACCATTGCCGAGCAGCTTGCGCATAGCGGCTATGACTGGCTCCTCGTCGATACCCAGCATGGCCCCATGCACTACGAAAAACTCTCCGCGATGCTCTGCGGAATCTCCAATGGTGGGGCGAAGTCGCTCGTCCGTGTCGGCGGATACTCAGATCGTCCCGGCATCCAGCAAGCGCTCGACCTCGGCGCCGATGGTGTTCTCGTTCCATATATCAACACCGCAGCAGAAGCGCGCGAAGCGGTCAGTTGCACCAAGTATCCGACCGTTGGCACGCGTTCGGTCTATTTCCCGCAGCGCAGCATGGACAAAGGTGGCTTGCTGGGCTACGCCGGCAGCTGGAATAACGAAGGCATCGTCGCCCTCCAGGTCGAGACAGCATCATGCATTGAAAACATCGCCGAGATCGCCGCCGTCCCAGGAGTGGACATTCTCTTTCTCGGGCAAAACGACCTCTGCATGTCGATGGGCCTCTACAACAAGTACGAGTTTCCCCATATGTACACGTCTCCGGAACTCAACGCAGCCACCCAGAAACTGGTGGACCACGCGCGCAAGAACAACGTCATCCTCGGCCTGTTTCTGTTCGGTACGGCGCGCGTGGGCGAGTTCCTCGAAAAGGGGTTCACTTTCATCAGCGTCGGCAATGATCTGCACCACGTGCTGACACAGACGGCAGCCTACGTGGGCGACATCGAAAATGTCGCGAAAGAAAAAGGCAAGACGTGGAAGCGCCGCCCGACAGCGCTGTTCTAGCGCTGCGGGGACAAGCGAAATGCCCGGTCCAGCACGGCTTCTGGTGACACTCCAGTGTCGCGTAAATAGCGGATGCTGAGGGCATCGCTGCGCTTGGCGAGCCGCGTACCAGCGGGATCGCGCACGAGCTCACAATGAAAATAGTTTGGTGTGGCGCAGCCGAGCGCCTGTTGCAGCAGAATTTGACGCGCGGTTGATTTCAGCAGATCGGCGCCGCGCACAACCTCTGTGATGCGCATAGCGGCATCGTCAACGACTACCGCCAACTGATACGCCGGGACATCGTCGCGCCGCCAGACCAGAAAGTCGCCGAAGTCGCGGCCGGCAACGTAGCGTTGCTCGTCAAGATTCTGATCGCGAAAACCGAACTCGCAGTCATCTGGAACGCGAAACCTCCAATTGACCCCAGAAGGCGCAGAGAAAGATATCGCATCCTCGCGAGTCCGGCACTTGCCCGGATAAATTGGCTCGTCGTCCATATCATTGGGCGCGCTCGCCGCTTGCGCCAAATCCTTGCGCGAACACGTACATGGATAAATGAAGCCGCGGTCCCGCAATAGGCGCCACGCTTCGAGGTAAAGGCTGCGACGCTCGCTCTGCGTATAGGGGCCAAAATCGCCCCCACAGTCCGGGCCCTCCGACCATCGAATGCCGAGCCACTGGAGATCGTCGATCATTGCCTTAACAAACTCCGGCCGCGAGCGTTGCGGGTCAAGGTCTTCATTACGCAGTATCAGAACTCCGCCACGTTCAACAGCGCGCTGGTAGGCGATCCAAAAGGTGCGGGCATGGCCGATATGCAGAAGGCCTGTCGGTGATGGAGCGACGCGCCCACGGTAGGGTGAAAGCGGAGTCACAGGCGAATTCTAAATTGAACTCGCCATCACGAGATGTTTGTCTAGGCCGCGTCTCCTTCGGGAGTCGAAGGCAAGGGGGAAGTCGAGGACCCGTTTACAGAATCGACCGAGGAACTAACGTCGCCAGCCGCTTGCGCGAAAGGCGAATGCTGACGCTGTGCGCAACAACATCTTGCAGGCAACGGTCCCGGGACGGGTGGAATGGCTGGCGACACGGGCTCCAAGAACACGCTTCAAGTAAGCTCCGTGAAACACATCTCTAAAACCTGTTCGAGCGGTGGTGGGATGTCACACTAGAGTCGGCTCAAAGTCCTGCAAGAGCTCGGCCAATGGCTGGGCTCTTTTATTGCCCTTTTGAGACCCCCCTCTCGACCCCCGCTGCTCTGAATACTTAGTGCTGGTACGCGGAAAAGAGGAAAGGAAGGTGCATTTTGGGCTGCGACTTATCCGCCGGACCTGACATCTAAGCGTCTCAGGGTCGAATTACTCTCGCGCCGGAGCGGATGGCAGAGGCGCGGATCAGGGGTCAAGTATGCCGATTGCGTCGAGTGGCGCAGTTCGCGGCGGATTGCTGGATCGTGTTGACGATGCCCGGCGCCGTAGCGACGAACTGTTTGGCATCGTGCGGCCGGACGCGCTCTATGAACGGCCGATCCCCGAGCGTCACCGAATTATCTTCTATGTCGGGCACCTCGAGGCGTTCGACTGGAACCTTCTGCATGGCGTCCTTCCCGACTTGAAAGCCTTTGATCCTGAGCTTGACCGGCTGTTTGCCTTTGGCATCGACCCGGTGAATGGCAGTCTGCCAGCCGATCAGCCAAGTGACTGGCCTCGGCTTGGAGCGATCCAGGATTATGTAAGCAAGATTCGCGCCGCTCTCGACGAAAAGTTGGAAGATGAAGGTTCCTTCGGTCGGGCGCCAGATGGTTTCTCCTTGGAAACCCTGTTGAACGTTGCGATCGAGCACAGACTGATGCACGTGGAGACGCTGGCCTACATGCTCCATCAGTTGCCCTGGCATCAGAAGGTCCCGCACAAGGCTCCGGCAGATCGAATCTTCCCGCCCTCAACGCCCTCAATGATTAATGTCCCCTCAGGTGTAGCAAAGCTCGGTCTGCCGCGGGCGAGTTCCGTCTTCGGATGGGACAACGAGTTTGAAGCGCACGAGGTAGAAGTGCCCGCGTTCGAAATCGACCGCTATAAAGTGACTAACCGCGAGTATCTCGAATTTCTAAATTCGGGCGGGTACGATGGGCGCGAGCTATGGCGCCTAGAGGATTGGCACTGGAAGACCAACGAGCACATCTCGCATCCGGCGTTTTGGAAAAAAGCCGGGGAGAATTGGCTATTCCGAGGAATGTTTGAAGAAATTCCACTGCCGCTCGATTGGCCGGTCTTTGTGAGTCATGCGGAGGCGTCCGCATTTGCGAACTGGGCCGGGAAATGTCTTCCGACAGAAAAGGAATGGCAGCGGGCTGCGTACGGAACTATGGAAGGCAAAGAGCGCCAATATCCGTGGGGCTTCAATCCGCCCGAAGGCGGCCTCGGAAACTTCGACTTCGAGCGCTGGAATCCGGCTCCCGTGAATGCTTTCCCGCGTGGCGAAAGCGCCTTCGGCGTGCAAGACATGCTAGGCAACGGCTGGGAATGGACGTCGAGCGAGTTCGCGCCGTTCCCAGGCTTCAAGGCGTTCTCGTTCTATAAGGGATACTCTGCCGATTTCTTCGATGGGAAGCACTTCGTTTTGAAGGGTGCCTCGCCGCGCACAGCGGTGTGTATGCTGCGGCCTTCGTTCCGCAATTGGTTCCAGCCGCATTACCAGTATGTATATGCAGGGTTTCGCTGCGTGAAGCGTTAAAGACCAACATCAAGGAAGAGAGTTCCGATCATGATCGTTCCCGCAGTGACGCCGAATGCCACCTTCGATTTCGCCGACGAGGTCCGCTGCGGGCTCAGCCGAATGGGACAGAAGGAACTCCCTTCCAAGTATTTGTATGACGACGTTGGTTCCGCGCTCTTCGAAGTCATCTGCTACTTGCCAGAATATGGCCTGACGCGAGCCGATGAGCGGTTGTTGCGCAAGCACGCGGACGAAATCGTCGACCTGATCCCTGGCCCCGTGGCGGTGTCCGAACTCGGAAGCGGCAGCGGCAAGAAGACGCGCTATTTGCTGGAAGAGTTATGCCGCCGCCAGCGCACCTCTTATTATCCGGTAGAGATATCGCGGTCCGCCCTCGACATGTGCGAGAGAGAATTACGAGACATCGATGCGATCAGTATCGTCGGATTCGAGCGTGAATACCTCGACGGACTCATGGAAGTGGCAACTTGTCGCGAGCCTGATCATCACTTGCTGGTGCTCTTTCTGGGCAGCACGATCGGCAATTTTGATCGGCCTGCCGGAGTTCGCTTCTTGAATGAGGTGCGCCGGATTCTTGAGCCCGGAGATTTCCTGCTTCTCGGCACAGACCTGGAAAAGCCTGCTCCGCAACTGCTCAACGCCTACGACGACGAGCTAGGAGTGACCGGGGCTTTCAATCTGAATCTGCTCGCCAGGATTAACCGTGAGCTTGGCGCAAATTTCGATTTGAGCCAGTTCGCCCACGTGGCCAGGATCAATCAGAAGGCTCGAAGCGTCGAGATGCATTTGGAATCCCGCAGACTACAACGAGTAAGGATTCCGGCTGCAGGTATCACCATCGAGTTCCAGGAAGGCGAGACCATCTGGACCGAGAGCAGCCACAAGTACTCTCCCATGGAAGTGCTGAAGATCGCGCATGACGCAGGTTTCCGTTGCCAGAAGCAATGGATCGACGCCGAATGGCCCTTCGCTGAAAATCTGCTCGTAGCAGCCTGAGGCTGCAAAGACACCGTCAAGAATCAATCTGCGGGTATCGGCTCCGGCAGCGGTGAACGGAAGCGCGGCGCTACGCGTTCATCGGACCGCGTCTCAAGCCACTTGCGAACCTCCGGCAGCGCGCGTCGCATTGCGAGCTCTCCGGCCTGCAATAGTTCGCCGGCGCGTTTGAAATCGTCGTACAGAAAGCCCGAGACGTCGGGCTCAATAACAAGGTCGGCGGCGCGACGCCATCCATCACTCATGCGATCTTGCGCAATCGCGAAAGATTGACCGATTACGTCGAACAGATGACGCGGCGCGCCCTGACTGCACCACTGACCCTTGAGGTGAACTCCAATCACTCGCTGCGCGCCCATTTCACGCACTGGCGCGGTCGGCACCGGGTGCGCAAGCATGCCATCAACAAACCACCGACCGTCGATGTTGACCGGCAGGAACATCCCCGGATAAGCGCAGCTGGCGCGCACTGGGCCGATCAAGGAGCCGCGCTGGAACACCTCTCCCTCGCCGGTACTAAATTCAGTCGCCACGACACCAAGAGGAACGCGCAGCTCCTCAAATGTTTTGGCTTTCAGCATCCGCGTCAGGAACGAGACCATGCGGTCGTTCGAGGCAAAACCCATGCGCGAAACCGTCCAGCGCGCAAAGCTGGTGAAGCGGACCTTGTAGGCGACCTCGACAAGTTCCTCAACCGAGAGCCCGCTGCAATAGGCTGCGCCGATCAACGCGCCCACGCTGGTTCCCGCGATGCAGTGAACCGGAATACCTTCTTCTTCGAGGACCTTCAGAACTCCGACGTGGGCGATGCCGCGCGCGAATCCCCCGCCGAGTGCGACACCAATGGCGGGAGTAGGGCCAGCCCCTCGGGACAAAGGCTTGCGGGAAAGTTCACGACCAAACGCCTGTACAGAGCGGATAACCCGGCCCAGACTCTTCACGGAACCCCACGTTCCGGTCTGCCAACGCGGCAAACCCCACATCTGTTTAGTAGGATGCCACAGCCAGTGCTTGGGTACAGTCCACGGTCGTGCCATGTGCGGTTACTGGGAAAGTTACTGAGTGGTGACGGCCGGATGACCGTAGAATCTCTAAGTAATTCACTTAGAAGGGGTTGGCCGGTTGGCTGAAATGGCTCGTCCAGAGCCGGTTTTGGAGTGGCGATCCCGGGTTGGGGCCAGCCGTCTGTCTGGTGCCTAAAATACGGCAGAACAGCTAATGAATCGTAACGACATGTTGGCACGGCTCCGGGGTCATTCTCACGTGTGGGACATGATTGTCGTTGGCGGTGGAGCAACCGGCGTGGGCGTCGCAATCGATGCTGCATCTCGTGGCTACGATGTCCTGTTGCTCGAGCAGAGCGATTTCGGCAAAGGCAGTTCGAGCCGCAGTACAAAGCTGGCGCATGGAGGTGTTCGCTATCTGGGGCAGGGCAACGTCGGGCTTGTGCTCGAGGCGTTGAAGGAGCGGGGCCTTCTTTTTGAAAATGCGCCCCACATCGTGCATGAACTCGCCTTCGTTGTGCCGAATTATGACTGGTGGGAGGCGGCGTTCTACGGTCTCGGACTGAAAGTCTATGAATTACTGGCCGGCAAGTATGGGTTGGGAGCAACGCGCATTCTGTCCCGCGAGGAGACGCTGCAATACCTGCCGACGCTCAAAACCGATGGTCTTCGTGGAGGCGCTGTTTACTACGATGGCCAATTCGACGATGCACGACTGCTAATTCACCTGGTGGCGACAGCCAGGGAGCAGGGTGCGACGTTACTCAACTACGTCGAAGTTGCCGGCCTGACAAAGAATGCCGCCGGAGTCGTGAATGGCGTGCGTGCGCGGGACGTCGAAACCGGCGAGGAATTTCAGGCGGCCGCCAGGATCGTAATCAATGCCACCGGCGCCTTCAGTGACCGGCTGCGTCTCGAGGCGGAAGCCGACGCGAAACCGATGATCGCTCCGAGCCAGGGAGTTCACCTTGTCTTTGATAGCGCTTTTCTGTCGGGTGAAAGCGCGATTATGGTTCCGCAAACCAACGACGGGCGGGTGCTGTTCGCGATTCCATGGCATGGTCAAGTGCTCGTGGGTACGACCGACACGGCGATTCAGAGTGTCTCGCTCGAACCATCGGCAATGGGGGAGGAGATCGACTTCATCCTCTCAACCGCCGGTGAGTATCTCGCGAAGCCGCCCAGTCGGAGTGATGTACTAAGTGTGTTTGCAGGTGTTCGGCCGCTGGTGCGAGCCGCCAATGGTGCGGCCACTTCGGCGCTCGCCCGCGATCATGTGATTCAGGTTGGGCGTTCCGGCCTCCTCAGCGTCATGGGAGGCAAGTGGACCACATATAGAAGGATGGCGGAGGATTGTGTGGATCAGGCGGCGCCGCTCGCCGGACTTCCTGAACGTCCTTGTCAAACGCAAAGCCTGCATATTCACGGATTTCACGAGCGGGCCGAAGAATTCGGATCGCTATCGATTTACGGTTTCGATGCGATTGCAATTCGCGAACTGGCGGAAGGTCATCCAGAGTTAGGGCAACGATTGCACCCGGCACTTCCTTATATAAAAGCGGAGGTCGTTTGGGCCGCGCGTCATGAGATGGCGCGGACGGTCGAGGATGTCTTGGCGCGCAGAACTCGGGCACTATTCCTGAATGTAAGGGCCGCGACCGAGATTGCGACAGATGTAGCCGAGTTGATGGCGCCTGAGCTTGCGTGGAACGACAGAGCGAAGGCAATGCAGGTCGCCGCATTTCGCGCGATAGCGGCCAACTACCAGGTGAGAGACTGATGTTTCTCCCCACGCGTGATGCGGCTGAGAAGCCGCTACCCCGAAGCGCCCCGGTGATTACAGGATCGACCCGATTAGCAGCCCAAAATGCGGGTGCTAAGCTCCGTAACTGAACCGGATCTCGGGAGGACTCGATGCTTTGGACGATCTTTGTGGTGCTGCTCGTGCTGTGGTTGTTGGGATTGGTGACCTCTTACACTCTAGGCGGTTTCATTCACATCCTGCTTGTGCTGGCAGTGATCACGCTCATCTTCAACCTCATATCTGGCCGCAGAAGCGCCATATTAATGCCGCGACTGCGTTGTCGAAGTAAGAAAACTGGAGGCCTTTATGAACAAGTTCTTGAAACTACTACTGGGCACGACGCTGTACGTGCTCGATCAATCCGATCGATCGACCCGAAAAATGCGCAGCCGGGCGGCGGACAATTTTGACGATCTGCGCGACTATGCTGAGGAGAAATACGAGAGCGCCAGCAATCGCGTCTCGCGGGCCTCTGACGCCCTCATGGGCGACGACAGCCGTTTCGTCGGCAACGTGCTAAGTCTGGCGGCAGGTGTCGGAATCGGCATCGGAATTGGTTTGTTAATCGCGCCCGCGAGCGGCGAAGAAACGCGCGGGGCCATCGCGGACAGAGTCCAAGTGTTCGGCGACAAACTTCCTGAAGAAGGTGGGAACACTCGATCCGGTGAGGTGGCTGGCGAAGGTTCAGGCGAGGAAATTCCGCCTGCAACAGACAGCATATGACCTCGCGACACCAAATTCATCCAAAGAGAAACTGAGAGAGGCTGTTCCGACGGGAACCGTAGTGGGTGTATACAAAAACGAACAGGAATACGGTGCAGCTCTCTATGGCAGTAAGCAACTTGAATGGATTCAGCACGAGTTGGGTGCATTTCCCGCGCCTGTGTCAGAGATCACTCCAAAAGGGCGCAAATGAGACGGTCATCAGGAACCGGTCGCGAGTATGTAGATAACCCGCCTGTTTTCAGCATATTGACAATGTAGCGGAGACGGGCTAATCTTCTTTACCCGCCGCGCGAATCCTCCAAGCGCGTTTAGGGTGGCCTTTCTTGCCACACGAATCCTCAAGCCCTGTCACGGAACTTCTCGCGCGCTGGCGGTCGGGAGACCAGAATGCTCTCGACGCGCTCATGCCGCTGGTTTATTCCGAGCTTCGCCAACTCGCGCAGCATTACTTGCGACGCGAGCGCAGCGATCACACGCTCCAAAGTACGGCGCTGGTGCATGAGGCGTACCTTCGCTTGGCGGGGAAGAATCCGCCGCAATGGCAGAACCGAGCGCACTTCTTCGGAATCGCAGCGCACTTGATGCGTCAGATTCTGGTGGAACATGCGCGTGGACATGGCGCTGCCAAGCGCGGAGGCGGCGCGACGCGCATGACGCTTGACGAGTCGCTGGTGATTGCGCAGCAGAAGGACGTCGACGTGATCATCCTCGACAAGGCGTTGGAGGAACTGACGGAGCTCGATGCACAGCAGGGACGCATCGTCGAGCTGCGCTTCTTCGGCGGGCTGACGATTGAGGATACGTCTGAGGTTCTTGGCATCTCGCCCGCGACGGTCAAGAGAGAATGGGTCACAGCGCGAGCGTGGCTCTTTCGAGCGATGACTGGCGAGGCGCAGCCTTGACGGACGGTCGCTGGCAGCTGGTCAAACAGATTCTCGACAAGGCCATCACAGCAGAACCCGCGGATCGCTCCTCACTTCTGGATCGTGCCTGCGAAGGGGATGCTGAACTGCGACGTGAAGTCGAGTCACTCCTTTCGGCGCACGATCAAGCGGACACATCGTTCCTGAAGACCGCGGCGGTGGGAACGCTCGCGCCAGCCAAGCCTTCCCGTGCGGGAGCTCGGATCGGCGTTTACCAGATTATCCGGGAGATTGGCCGCGGCGGAATGGGCGAGGTTTATCTGGCCGCGCGAGCTGATGGCCATTACACCAAAGAAGTCGCGGTCAAGATGGTTCGCGGCGGTTTCGACTCGCGCTTTGTGCTCGAGCGTTTCCTGACGGAGCGGCAGATTCTGGCTTCGCTCGACCATCCCAACATCGCTCGTCTGCTCGATGGAGGCTCGACCGACGATGGCGTTCCATATCTGGTGATGGAACTGATCGAAGGAACGCCGCTGGATGAACACTGCGATGCACGTCGACTGAGTGTAACGGAGAGGCTCAGACTCTTTCTGCAAGTGTGTTCCGCGGTGCAATACGCACATCAGCGACTGGTCATTCACCGCGACATCAAGCCTGGCAACATTCTTGTCACGACAGAGGGCTTGCCGAAACTGCTTGACTTCGGCATCGCCAAGATCCTCGATCCAGCCGATGGCGGAAAGACGACGCTGGATCGGCCTTTGACTCCGGAATATGCGAGTCCGGAACAGATTCGCGGCGAGACGATCACGACCGCGAGCGATGTCTATTCACTCGGCGTTGTGCTGTATCAGCTGTTGACTGGTCGTTTGCCATATCCGGGAAAGACGTCGACAGCGCATGAGCTGGCGCAGGCGATTTGCGAGACCGATCCTGGCAGACCCAGTTCGGTTGTACTCAAGCAGCGGGCGATGCGTTCTGGCGACACCGAGATTCCGGCAACTCCACAGGAGATCAGCGCAGCGCGTGAGAGTTCGCCTGAACGATTGCGTCGACGGCTTGCGGGAGATCTCGACGACATCGTACTGAAGGCGCTGCGCAAAGAACCACAACTGCGCTATGCGTCGGTAGACAAGTTCGCGGAGGATGTGCGGCGACATCTGGAAGGACGTCCGGTTGAGGCGAGCAAGGGCTCGTGGAATTATCGGGCGCGGAAGTTCATCGTCCGGAATAAGGTGGGAGTCGCGGCGAGCGCAGCTGTCGCGTTGGCATTGGCGACTGGGATCACACTCACGATTCGCGAGGCGCGGATCGCGCGGCGTGAGGCTGCTATTGCGAGCATGCAGAAGGCGCGAGCCGAGAAGCGGTTCAACGATGTGCGCGAATTCTCCGACTCGTTGATCTTCGAGATTCATGACGCGATCCAGAACTTGCCCGGCTCAACTCCGGCGCGGAAGCTCCTGCTTGATCGGGCTCTGGAATATCTCGACAGCGTCTCCAAGGATGCCGAAGGCGATGCCGATCTTCAGCGTGAGCTTGGCTGGGGTTATCAGCGGATAGCGGTTGTGCAGGGTAATTCCACCGAGTCGAATCTGGGAGACACTGAAGCTAGCCTGACAAGCGATAGGAAAGGTCTGGCATTATTCGAAGCGGTGGCGAAGGCGAATCCTGAGAACACGGTCGACCAACTGAATGTCGCGATGATGCACCGAATCATTTCGTCGGTCTCGCTCAATGAATCGAGCGGACGCGATGAACTCGCGAAGGCAATGGCAATCAGCGAACGGATGATCAAGAAGGAACCAGACAATCCGAAGGTGAGAAGCGAGCGGTCGCTCGAATATCAAGATCTCGGATTCGTGCGGGACTTCATGGGAGATCGTCCCGGCGCGGTCGAAGCATTTCGCATGTATCGGGATTTGCGGCTCGACATCATGAAGACAACTCCGAAATATCGGAAGGTGCAACAAGGCGCGGGAGTTTCAAGCGTTTTGTACGGAGAAGCGCTGGCGCGAATGGGATCGCGGGAAGAGGGTTTGAAGCAGGTCGAGGAGGGAATTCGGTATCTGGAATCTATGCCGAAGGGCGACGACGATATTAACGCGCAACGCTATCGGGAAGTTGCGCGACAGAAGAGCGCGGACATTCTTCTGATGAACGGAGACGCAGCGGGCGCGTTGAAGATCTATCGCCAGACGCGCGGCTCAATCGAGTCGATGGCCAAAGCCGACCCGCAAAATTCTATGCTGGCGCGCGATGTTGCGAGCGCCGATTACAACGAAGGAAGAGCGCTGGCTGTGATGCATAACTATCAGGAAGCTGCCGCTAAACTGGAACGCTCGCTCAGGGCTAATGAAAGTCTTTCTGTGTCTGGACGCGCGCCAGATGACTCGGTGAATGGACCGTTCGAGATGGAAATCTGGCTTGGCGATGTCGCTGCGGCGCAGAAAAATTTTGCGGGAGCGCTGGAGTATTACCGGAAGGCGGCTGCCGATCTTGGCGAAAAGGGTGCGGCTTCGAAAGATGACAATACGCTTTCGGATCTTTGCACCGCTTACGTGAAGTCGGGACGCGCGCTTTTGAAACTGGGAAAGACGGCGGAGGCGCGAGCGATTCTTGAAAAAGCGCTGGAACTGATGAAGCCGGATGCCGCGGTCGCACGGCGGGATGTAACGGCCTTGTATGTGATCGGCGATGCGCAGTCGGTCCTAGCCGAAGTGGTGACAGCCGAGGCGAACCGGGCGACTGGGGAACAGAAGTTGCAATATATGAAGGATGCGAAATCGGCCTCGGATGCTGCGGTGGAGACATGGAAGCAGGTGCCTAACCCTACGGGGATCAGCCCAATTGGATTCTTGGTGACTGGGCCGCTGTCTCACTGATTTAACGGGGGGTACCCCCCCCCCCATCGACTATAGATTTTTTACACTGCGGTGTATCGGGATCATTCTGCGCGGGTTAGTGGTGCTTTTCCCGAAACAGTATCACGCTCGTTCCCGAATTGGGATTTGCGGGGCTTCAATTCCCCGCCGGTGCGGTCGCGGATTGTCAAAGAGCGGCGCTTGCTCGACCTACACAGAGGCCGTTCGTCCAGTCGAGTACTTCTTCCGGACTAAGTCAAGTCAACTTTGGTAGCTATACACGCCACAGGGAGAATGCCTTGCGGCGACCGTGATGACAGATGAGCTTGTAGGGGTCCTTCGACTCGTTCGGCTCGCTGCGCTCACCTCACTTCGCTCAGGATGACACCGCTAATGAGAGTGCACAGGCTCTCAGGATGACATCGCAATTTACCAGCGGTGAAGAGTCAAAATCCCCACCCTCCGTCGCAAGAGTGCGCGACGTAAAGGTGGGGCACCGTGCGATTCGACTAACTTTTGCCGCCTAGTTTGTGGATCACTTTTTCTATGCGCTGGAAGGCCCAGTCGATTTCTTCTCGCTTGATTACCAGAGGCGGCGCGATGCGGATTACGCGGTCGTGCGTTTCTTTGCAGAGGACGCCTTCTTCTTTTAATGCTTCGCAATAGGGGCGGGCGAGACTTTTTAATTCCATGCCGATCCAGAGGCCTCGGCCGCGGACTTCCTTGATATCGGGAGAAGTTAGCGTTTGAAGCAGGCCAAGGAAATAGGCTCCCAGCTCGGCGGACTTTTTTACCAGGTCTTCCTCGACTAAAACACGCAGAGCGGTGCGGGCTACGGCGCAGCCTAGCGGATTGCCTCCGAAGGTGCTGCCGTGATCGCCCGGGTTGTAGACGCCCATAATTTCGCGCGAGGAGAGGACGGCTGAGACTGGATAGAAGCCTCCGGCGAGGGCTTTGCCGACGATGAGAACGTCGGGCGTAATGCCTTCGTGCATGTAGGCGAAGAGCTTGCCGGTGCGTCCTAGGCCGGACTGGATTTCGTCGGTCATCAGGAGGACGCGATTCTGCTTGCAGATTTCGGCGACCTTCTTCAGATAGCCGGCGGGGGGAATGAGAATGCCGGCTTCACCCTGGATGGGTTCGACTAAGAAGGCGCAAGTGTTGGGAGTGATGGCATCGCGGAGGGCGTCGGCGTCGCCGAAGGGGATGACTTTGAACCCGGGGGTGAAGGGACCGAAGCCGTCCTGATATTGGGCGTCGGTGGAGAAGCCGACGATGGAGATGGTGCGTCCGTGGAAATTGTTGGCGCAGACAATGATTTCGGCTTGGCCTTCGGGAATGCCTTTTACTTTGTAGCCCCACTTGCGGGCGGTCTTGAGCGCGGTTTCGACGGCCTCGGCGCCGGAGTTCATGGGGAGGGTCATGTCGAATCCGGTGAGTTTGTGCAGCTGCTCGTAGAGGAGCGGCAACTGGTCGTTGCGGAAGGCGCGCGAAGTTAGAGTGACGCGCTGGGCCTGCGCGGTGAGAGTGCGGAGAATTCGGGGATGGCAGTGTCCCTGGTTGACGGCGGAGTAGGCCGCTAAGCAGTCGAGATAGCGGTGGCCTTCGACGTCGAAGACCCAGACGCCTTCGGCACGCTCGATGACGACGTCGAGCGGTTTGTAGTTGTGGGCGCCGTAATTGTTTTCGAGTTCGATGAGGTGGTGGGTGGGGTGCGTGGATTCGTGTGTCTTCATAGGTCGTTTCCCTCAGCGGCTAAAGCCGCTTTCAAAATTTGGCCCGTCGTTCGAGCTTGTCTCACTCGGGGCTCTTACGCCCCTTCGGGGCTGATTCAAATCTCGTTTCTTACCCACGGCTTGCGCCGTGGGCTGCATTCTTACGCCGCTTCGCGGCTATCTAGCGCCGATATCTCGTCGAGACATGGCGTCACCTGGTCGCAGGACATCAGCGGTCCTCTAAGAGCATCGTTAACAGGGCCATGCGGACGTAGAGGCCGTTTCTGGTTTGGCGGAAATATAGGGCGCGGGGGTCGTCGTCTACCGATTTGTCTAGCTCGGCTGTGCGCGGGAGCGGATGGAGGATTAGGGCGTTGGGCTTCATCAGCTGCACTAGCGACGAATCGATGGCGTAGCGGCGAAGGCTGCTGTGCGCGCCGCCTACTCGCTCGGGATGGATGCGCGTCTGGTAGACGACGTCGACTTCGCCAATGACGCGCTTGAGATCGGATTCGAGCTCGTAACAGACGTTGTGCTCCTCGAGATAGTCGAGGATGTCGGGCTTCATCTGAAGCTCGGGCGGTGCGACGAAGAAAATTTTTACGCGCTCGAACTTGGCCAGCAGATAGGCGAGCGAGCGGGCGGTGCGGCCGCGATCGAGCTCTCCGATGATGGCGACGCTGAGGCCGTTGAGCGGGCGCTCGCGATAGATGGTGTAGAGGTCGAGGAGGGCTTGCGTGGGATGCTGTCCGCCATTGCCGTCGCCGGCGTTGATGATGGGGACGGTGGAGACCTGGGCAGCGCGGTGCGCGCCGTCGGAGGAATGATGACGAATGACGATGACGTCGCAGTAGCCGCCGAGAATGCGGATGGAGTCTTCGACCTGCTCTTCTTTGATTTCGGAGGAGAAGGCGCCGGCCTGCTCGGTGGAGAGGACGCGGCCTCCGAGGCGGAACATGGCGGCTTCGAAGGAGAAGCGGGTACGCATGGAAGGCGCATAGAAGAGACTCGCCATGATGCGGTGCTGGTAGTCGAGAGTGCCGCCGCGGGCGACGACGCGCTCCATACCGCGGGAGCGGTCGAAGAGTTCCATGAGCAGCGGAACGGTGAATTGCTGCGATTCGACTACGTGATGCGGGAGAGAGAGGTTGCGCGCGGAGAGAGAGGTGGCGCGCTCCAGCGGACGGGCCGTGATTGTTTCATCTGACATGTTCATCGACCTCCTACTGGAAGGGCTGCTTGCTTGCCTTCGAGTTCTGGCGTGGCGTCGTCGGGGAGCAGGTGTGTACCGGTTTCGCCGTGGATGGCGCGCTGAAGATTTTCCGCGTTGGCGATGATGGCGGCTTTTCCGCCGGCGCGGAGGAAGCGGAGGACGGATTCGACTTTGGGCTTCATGCTGCCGGGAGCGAAGTGTCCGGCTTCGAGGTGGAGCTGGAGATCGGAGGCGTGAACTTCGCGCAGAGGCTGTTGCGTGGGTTTCTTGTAGTCGAGGTAGACGAAGTCGGTATCGGTGGAGATGACGAAGAGATCTACATTGAGGTGAATGGCCAGGAGGGCTGAGGCGCGGTCTTTATCGATGACGGCCTCGACGCCGACAGGCTGGCCGTTTTTTCGGGCGATGGGGATGCCGCCGCCGCCGCAGGCGATGACGATTACACCGCGATTGACGAGGTCGCGGATGACTTCGAGTTCGACGATCTCGATGGGCTCGGGTGAGGGGACGACGCGACGATAGCCGCGGGCGGCATCTTCGACGATCTCCCAGCCGAGCTGGCGCTTGCGGTCTTCGGCTTCTCGTCTTGAATAAAACGGGCCGACCGGCTTGGTCGGATGATGCATGGCGGGATCGTCGAGGGAGATTACGCTTTGCGTCAGGACGCTGATTACGGGAACGTGGAGGTTGGCAGCTTCTAGTTCGGCTTCGAGAGACTGCTCGAGAATGTAGCCGATTTCGCCTTGCGTGGAGGCGTCGCAGACGTCGAGAGGCTGGGCCGGGACTTGCGAGGAGCCGGCTTCGGAGCGTAGGAGTGCGGCTCCGACTTGCGGGCCGTTGCCGTGAGTGAGAACGATGCGGTGGCCGTCGCGGATTAGGCCGACGATTTCGCGAGCAGTGCGGCGGGCGTTGGCGAGCTGCTCGGCAATGGTGCCTTTTTCGCCGGCGCGGATTAGGGAGTTGCCGCCGACGGCCAGGAGGATGGTTTTCATTGGGGGCTCCCTCGCTGGGCGGTAATGAATGTCTGTACGCGCGGCGTCGAGAGCATGGCTGGCGGAGATGCGGGCTGAAGGTGAGATTGTAGGGGTCCTTCGACTCCGCGAGACTTGCGCTTCGCGCAAGTTTCGCTCCGCTCAGGATGACATCGATTGATTGCGAAGGTCATGGTCGAAGTTTTTTGCGCCTACCGACGGCGGCGTGCGAGACGCCGGCGCTACTGTCGAACTCGCGCTACGGTCTACTGAATTCGTACCACTTACACGTGGGCTAGTTCGCGGAGTTCGGTTATGTCGGGCAGCTTTACGAATTCTCCTTTCATGAGCTCTAGCATGATGGCTTTTTGCGCGTGCAAGCGGTTTTCGGCTTGCTGAAAGACTAGCGACTGCGGCGAATCGATTACTTCGGCGGTGACTTCGTCGCCGCGATGCGCTGGCAGGCAGTGCAGGAAGATTGCTTTGCGCTGCGCGTGGTTAAAGAGGTCTTTATTGACCTGATAGGGAGCGAATAACTTCTGGCGTTTTTCTTTTTCGCTCTCCTGGCCCATGCTGGCCCAGACGTCGGTGTAGATGACGTCGGCGGCGAGGACGGCTTCGCGCGGGTTGTTGGTGACGTTGCAGGTGCCGCCGGTTTCGCGTCCGCGCTTGACGGCCCATTTGAGGGCGTCGGCTTTCGGTTCGTACCCCGGAGGAGTGGCGATCCAGACATGCGAGCCGAGTTGCGCTCCGGTGAACATCAGCGAGTGGGCAACGTTGTTGCCGTCGCCGACGTAGGCGATCTTGATGTCGTCGAACTTGCCGAGCGTTTCCCAGATGGTGAGGTAGTCGGCGAGGGCCTGGCAGGGATGGCTGTAGTCGGTGAGGCCGTTGATGACGGGGATGCTGGCGTGGTGGGCCATCTCTTCGACGATCTCGTGAGCGAAGGTGCGGATCATGATGCCATCGACCATGCGCTCGAGATTCTTGGCGACATCGTGGATGGACTCGCGCTTGCCGAGATTGATTTCAGCGGGCGAGAGGTAGAGCGAGAAGCCGCCGAGCTGCTGGATGCCGACATCGAAGCTGACGCGGGTGCGCAGCGAGGGCTTTTCGAAGATCATGGCCAGCGTTTTGCGCTTGAGGGCGTCGCTGTAGGTTCCGGGATGAGCTTTGACCTGGCGGGCGAGGACGAGCAGGTATTGGATTTCGGAGGGTGAAAAATCTTTGATCGAGAGGAAGTCTTTCCCGTGCATCAAGTGCCTCCTTATTATTTCGTTCGGGGTGGGCCCACGTCTCGAACAGCGCGAGACGTGGGGCACCCGCTTGTTAAACGAGTGCTGGTTCGTGATGCGCTGTCAGTTTGGCTAGCTTCTCGCCGATGCCGGGTTTGGTCAGTTCTTCTACTTCGTAGGTAACGCGCATGGCGGGCTTGTCGATCTTTATTACTCGCGCCAGATCGATCGGGGTAGCGATCAAGACGAGATCGCAGGGCGTGGCCGCGATGGTTGCCTCGAGTTCGTGGCGCTGCATCGCGCTGTAACCCATGGCCGGGAGCAGAGAGTTGAGATGCGTGTACTTCTCGTACGTACTGCGAATGGAACCGACAGCATAGGGACGCGGGTCGACCAGCTTCGCTGCGCCAGACTGGCGGGCGGCAACGACTCCGGCTCCGTAGGGCATTTCACCATGGGTGAGGGTTGGGCCATCTTCGACGACTAAGACGTTCTTGCCTCGGATTTGATCAGGGTTCGGAACTGTTACGCGGCAGGCCATCTCGATCACGGTCGCCTTAGGGTTGGCGAGCTTGACGTTCTGGCGAACGGTTTCGATGTCGTGGATGGCGGCTGTGTCGACCTTATTAATAATGACCACGTCGGCGCGGCGGAGATTTACTTCACCGGGGAAGTAGGCGAGTTCGTGGCCGGGGCGGTGCGGGTCGACGACGACGATTTCGAGGTCGGAATTGTAGAAAGGCGTGTCGTTGTTGCCGCCGTCCCAGAGGATGACGTCCGCTTCTTTTTCGGCCTGGCGAAGGATTTTTTCGTAGTCGACGCCAGCGTAAATAATGGTGCCGAGCTGAATGTGCGGCTCGTACTCTTCGCATTCTTCGATGGTGCAGTCGTGGACTTCGAGGTCCTTGAGCGATGCGTAACGCTGGACAGCTTGCTTGGCGAGATCGCCGTAGGGCATGGGATGGCGAATGGCGGCGGGCTTGAGGCCCTGTTTGACAAGCTTGGCGGCGACGAGGCGCGAAACGGGGCTCTTGCCGCAGCCGGTGCGAGCGGCGCAGATGGAGACGACGGGCAGCTTGGATTTGACCATCGTGTGCTCGGTGCCGAGGAACCAGAAGTCTGCGCCAGCAGCGATGACACGCGAGGCCAGATGCATGAGCGTGGAATAAGCGATGTCGCTATAAGAGAAGACGACCTGGTCGACTTTTTCGTCGGCGATGATCTGCTCGAGATTTTTCTCTTCGAAGATGGGGATGCCTTTGGGGTAGAGGCGGCCGGCGAGTTCGGGCGGGTACATGCGGCCGGCAATATCGGGAATTTGCGTGGCGGTGAAGGCGACGACGTAGTAGTCGAGATTGTCGCGGAAGTAGACGTTGAAGTTGTGGAAGTCGCGGCCCGCGGCTCCCAGGATTAGGACTTTCTTCATGAAGGCACCCCTAAGATGGCGATTACTCCTCAGCTTGCGCTTGGGCATGGGCCGGAGGCAGTGCCGTTTGTCACAAGGGGGTGTGAGGGATGGGCGGATGTAAGTGATTGATTAGGGGGGAGATTCGCGGTGCGGTGGACTTTTGTTGTGCGGCTTGAGTCGTGCTTCAGCGGGCAAGAAGCGTTAGCCACGGAGCGCCCTTCGACTCCGCTTGGGGCCGACTACAGAACACGGTGAATGAGTGCGGCGGGCGAGTCTCCCGCCGCGACTGCCGACGAGGCGCCGGCGCTACCAGATGATCTTTGCTCCTATTTGTATGTGGCGCGAACCGCCGGAGCCGATGACAGGGTTCGAGGCGGCAATGTCGGGCGTGTATTGGGCGAGGCCGAGTGACGCACCATCTGAAAGGTCGTGATCCGGGTCGGCGAAGTTCGGGTGGTTGAGAATGTTGAAGAACTCGCCTCTTAATTGCAGGCTAAAGCGCTCACCGAACTTGAAGGCTTTGCTGACCGAGAAATCCAGGTTGACGAAGCCCGGTCCGTAGACGACATTTCGCCGCATGTTGCCGAAAGTGCCGGGAGCGGGCGGGGTTACAACTGTTCCTCCAGAGACATAGCAGCCCCCTGTAATGGTTCCCTCGTCGGGTCCTCCGATGAGTTGATCGGCTCCAGCTTGCCCACCCATCGCGAATGCCTGATCGAAGCAGCGCTGCGCGGTTGGGTTCGCTCCGCTTACAGCATGGAACAATTCGTTGTCGGGATCATACTCAATCGTGTTGAATTGACTCGGGTCGATGTATGGGATTGGGATATTTTTCGACCAGTGAAGGTTGGCAGGGCTGCCCGTTATGTTCCAATGGTCGTTGAATTCTCCTGTGCCGCTGATGTCGTTGGAACTGTCATAGAAGAAAATCGGCGTGCCAGTCTGAGCGGTAAAAATGCCATTGAGGTTCCAGCCTTGGAGCATTTGCGCATATCCGGGCTTGGACGGTGGCGCATAGGTCATGGCAAAGGTAAAGCGGTGGCGAATATCCGAGTCGGCGTTGGAGCGCTCGGCGGCGGGATCGTAACTGTTTTGAATGTTGAACTGACGGTTGCTGCCCGAAGTATCGATGGCGTGTGCCCATGTATAGCCGGCGACAAAATACACACCCTTGGTGCTGTTCTGCCGCAAAGTTACTTGCAAGCCGTGATAAATGGAATCGGCACCGTTGGCTAGGGAATAGATGTAGCTGAGAGAGGGGAACTGCGCATTGAATGGCCTGCCCGACTGTTCGTCGCCTTCAGAATCGTTAGCGTAAATATTCTGGTTGATATCGCGAATGTTATAGAGCTTTGTTCCCTTGTTACCAACATAGGCGATGGTCAAGGCCGCATTCTTCCACATTGCCTGCTGCACGTTCGCGTTCCAATTGAAGATGTATGGTGTTTTCAAATTCGGATCGACACCAAATACGGGGCACAGGTTGTCCGTGTCGCAAGAGAGGTCTGAAGGTGAGAGATCGCCGAAGACTGGGTCGCCATTTTTCCAAGCTATGCTCATCTGGCTCGGAGGAGGTGACAGCGTATTGGCGGCGATGTTGCCGCCACCCGGGCCCACTGGTGCGCCAGCAACTCCAGTCGGATTGAGCGAAATCCCGTTTGCATTTGTATTGTTCTGACCAATGAATACTGAGATGTGCGGGATTTCATAAATGATGCCGGCGCCCACACGGAACACGGTCCTCCCTTTGCCGCGAGGGTCCCATGCGATTCCGAGACGCGGAGCGAAATTGTTGAAATCCGTATGGTAGGGCTCGTCAATTCCACGGCCCACCTGGATCAACCCTACACTCGGATCAAAATTCGACAGAAGATCGTGCTGTTCGTGAATTGGAAAACTAACGTCGTAACGCATCCCTGCGTCGATAGTCAGCGTCGGCCCGACCCGCCAGCTATCTTGCAAGAATGCTCCGAACGAACGTTGGCTTACGATGCGGTGGCTGTCTCCGACGAAGACGAAGTTGCCTCCTCGAGAGCGAACATCGCCAGTAGTGAAACTCTCGAGGTCGCTGAAACGGATTTCCCCGGAACCGAAAGTGTTGCGAAGGTTATCGGTATTACCCCAGCGAAACTCGCCGCCAAAGTGGAAATTGTGCTTGCCGCGAACGTAATTCGCGTCGTCGGTAAATTGCAGAGTTTGGTTGGGAGTGGTGTACAGAGGCCAGGACTGGTTGCCGCCAAGAGTGTGCTGCGTAAAGCCGGTAATGCGAATTTCCGGCATGCCAAAGTTGTTGGGGTCGAGCACGCCTGTATTCAAGCCATATGCGGTCGGATTAGTGTTGTGGTCCGCCTGGTAGACCTGCTGCCAGAAGCGGTTATACCCGATGCGGAACTGGTTGGTGAGGCGTGGCGTCGGCGCCCAGATCCATCCTCCGCCCACGACTTGAGCTCTCGTTTGCGACTGGGAAAGGAAGAGAGGATTCAGCACCGTGCTGTCTTCCTCGGTTTGGGTGCTGTCTCCGATGAAGTAGGTGCCGACGAAGGTGTGTTTCTCTGAGAAGTGATAGTCCAGTTTCAGGATCCCATTGTCTTCGCGATTACGGTTGTTGAGGTCCATATTCAGCGTGGTGTCTGGACCGGGATTGAAGGGAAGGAGGGTTGCTAGTTGCTGGCTCACGCTGCTGCAATTGCCGGCCTCCTGGCAAGCGGCGAAAGCATCCACGATGCTGTTGTCGGCGTCGCCGATCGAAACCGAGACTGGCGCCAGCACCTGGAGCGGGTTTCCTACTTTATCGCGCACGGCCTCGTAGTTGCCGAAGATAAAGAGCTTGTTCTTGAAGAGTGGACCGCCTGCGGAGGCACCGAACTGGTGGAAATTAAGCGCGGCAACAGTGGAGGGACCAGGATTGAACCAGTTGCGGGCGTCCAGGGCGCTGTTTCGATTGAAATAGTAGGTCGAACCATGGAATGAATTTGTACCGGACTTGATTCCGATATTGATGATGGCTCCGGGCTTCCAACCATAGTCGGATTCAGGACTCGACTGAATGTTGAATTCCTGAATGGCGTCAATCGGCAGGTGGGTGGCGGGAGTACCTTCGACTCCCTCGGCGTTGATTACGGTCGTTCCGTAGTAGGCGTCGTTGTCGTCGAGGCCATCGACAATGTAGTTGTTGTCTTCGGGGCGGTTGCCATTCGCGGTCGTCGAAAGGAAGCCGCCGCCCGGAGTGCGTTGTATGCCTGGCTGAAGATCGGCAAGGTTCTGGAAATCGCGTCCCAACAGAGGCAGTTCATTGATCGCCTTGTTCGAAAAAGTTCCTCCCAGCACGTCGTTTGTGGTGTTTACGACCGGGGCTTCTTCGGAAACAGTGACTACTTCGCTGATTGCCCCAGGACTTAGGGTGAAATCGACGCGAATGTCCTTAGCTACCTCGAGTCGCAGAGCCGTGCGTTCTACCTTCTTAAAACCGGGCGCTTCGGCCGTCACCATGTATGGGCCCGGCTCGAGATTGGGCGCGTTATATTCGCCGGCCGCAGTGGTGGCTAGGGTGCGCGAAATTCCCGTCGCGGTATTCGTGATTGTTACCTTGGCACCGCCCACGACTGCGCCGGACTGATCCGTGACCAATCCCAGGATTCTGCCCTGATAGGTCTGGGCCATTAATAAGGACGCTGATAGGAATACCAAGAGGACCGCGAGCACGAACGCACGGATTGCTTTCATGGGAGCTCCCTGATCTGTATTAGGCCCGACGCCAGGCCGGACAATTTCTGCGCTTACTTGAAAATGGTGAAGACTCGCCGGGAATCAGAGTCCGGCTTCTAGTTTGCCGGCATCGACCAGGAAGAGGGTTCCCTGAGGGGAGGGAGAACCGTCGGAATCGAATCTCTCTTTCATAACGAAAATCGATGCCGCAGCAGTTGCGTTGGGCAAATGTTGGGGGGAAGTCTACGGCTTCGCGCGAGATTGTGCAAGGGAGGATTTCACTCCCGACACTGCGTTCTAACGGCGCGTCGATGGCTTAACGAAACACTCAGTAGACTGATCCGTCCGACTGCGTGCTCTGGATTTTTCCGCTGACCACGGAGAGTTCATATGCGGTTCCGCCTTTGCCCCTCCAGCGCGTGTAATCGAAGGTTGCCCCAGCGGGGGCTCGATACGCGCGAATTTTTCGGAAAGTCAACGGCTGGTCTTTCTTGCAGACGTCCGGCTTGCGGGTGGGCTTTAGGAAGTATGCGCCTTTGCCGGTGCCGACAACCGTCCCTTGTCCGTTCGGTTCGAGCAGGACTGCCGACTTTTCGTCGATTGCGACTTCGCGGGGAGAGTTGGACCATCCGTCCTGCATGATGCGGGCTAGGAAACCGAGTGTGCGGCCCATGCGGTCGCGCTTGGCGAAGTGCGAGTCGGTGAGGAGATTTTCAAGGCCCGGAATTTTCAGGAAGCCGCGGACGAGGGTGACGCGGTCGAAATAGGGATTGGGAAGAACGTCGGTGGAGGCGAGATCGTTGTCGTCGGGTTTGTCGCCGAGCGCGCCATAGACAAACTCTCCCTGAACGGCGAGACCGGCGCTGGTGCCGCCAATGGGTTTGTGGGCCGCGACGTGCGCATTGATGGCGTCTTCGACCGGTGTGCCTTTCCAGGCGCGGAGGTAGTGTCCCTGGTCGCCGCCGGAGATAAAGATGACCTCGGCTTTCTTCATGATGTCGACGACGGCGGGGTCCTCGGCGGAGGCGCGGTCGGGAAGGATCAGGGTGGCGACGGAATTGGCTTTGCACAATTTGTTGATGTAGTCGTTGTAGGCGTCTTCTCCGGCGGCACGAAGCACGAGGAAGTCGCCGCCATTGCCCTTGTTGCAAAGCCAGCGGAAAGCTTCGTCGAGATCGGTGCCGCCACCCATCATGGCAGTGCCAGGGCTGGGGCGAGTTTGGACATCCTCTTTATTGCCTAGTCGAAAGTACTGATATGAGGCGGCCTGGGCCGCGGCCGTGACGAAAAGGAGAAAGCACACCAGGCGAGTGAGAGACGCAGGGAAGAAGATCTTCATTGGACACCGCGTCCCAGTGTACCGGAATCGCTCGGGGACGAAGCAGACTCTAGCAGGCTGCGGAAAAACTCTGTGGGTGTGCCTGGACAGTACCTGAGCGGCTAAAGCCGCGGTTGAAAATAGGGCTCTTATCGCAGCGCTCAAGCGCTGCGCCACCCCAAAGTCAAGGTCGCGAATGAGTTTTGTCAGCAGCCTGCTAGGCCGTTAGAGCCTCGGCTTCGTCGTACAGTTCGTCGATTTGTTCACGATAGCGTTCTTCGACGATCTTGCGTCGGAGTTTTAACGTCGGAGTCAGCGAGCCGTCGTCGGCGGTGAATTCATCTGGAACGAGTAATACCCTTTTGAGAGTCTCATAGCGAGCGAGATTCTGATTTATTTCGGCGACGATTTCTTCGTACAACTTTTGAACTCTTGGATTGGCTATGAGTTGCTTGCGGGAGGAAAAGGCAATGCCGCTGGCGCGCGCCCAGTCTTCGAGCATCGGGAAGCACGGAGAGATGATTACGGTCGCAAATTTTCGGCGATCGCCGACTACCACGGCGGTTCCGATGAGCGCATTGAGCTTGAGGGAATTTTCGATGGGTTGAGGTGCGATGAATTTTCCACCCGAGGTCTTGAGCAGATCTTTCTTGCGGTCGGTTACAGAGAGGAAGCCCTCGTTGTCGACGTGGCCGATATCGCCGGTTTTGAACCAGCCATCGGTGAACGCATTCTTCGTTTCGTCGGGGCGATTCCAGTAACTGGCGAAGACGGACGGGCCGCGCACGAGTATTTCGTGGTCGTCGGCGATGCGGATTTCGAGATTGGAGAGCGGGCGGCCGACCGTGCCCAACTTGTGGTTGCGCGGATTGTTGACCGCGATTACGGGAGAAGTTTCGGTAAGGCCATAGCCTTCGTGAATGCGAATGCCGATGGTGGCGTACCAATCGGCGAGTTCGATGCCTAGCGGTGCGCCACCCGAGACAAATAGTTCGACCTTGCCGCCCATGCGCGAACGGACTTGAGAGAAAACAAGTCTGTTGGCGAGCTTCCAAGTCAGCGATTTCGGCACCTCGCCCGCGAGGATTTTGTGCTTATGCGCGCGGCCGACAGAGAGCGCCCAGTCGTAAATGGCGCGCTTTGGAAATCCCTTTACCTTCTGCTCGACCGCCGTGTGGATCTTCTCGAAGACGCGAGGCACGCCAACAAAGATTGTGGGCAGAACCTCCATAAGAGCTTGAGGAAGGACCTCGAAGCACGGGCAGTAGGCGAGAGTCACGCCGTGGTAAAGCAGAGCAAGGTCGACATGACGGGCGGTTACGTGGGAGAGAGGAAGGAAGGAAACGCTGACGTGGCCGGGATGAACGTCGAAGCCCTCGAGAGAGCACATGATGTTCGAGGTCAAGTTGCCATGGGTCAGCTTGACGCCTTTAGAAGTGCCCGTCGTTCCGGAGGTGTAGATGATAGAAGCAAGGTCTTCGGCTTTAACCTCGTGCGCCTGCTCGTTGAGTTCGGGGTCTGCGTCCCTGGATGCCTCCTGTGTCAACCGGCGCATGGACACGACGCCAGGAATCTCCATCGGGTCCATCACGACTATCTGCTCCAAAGCAGTCTGATTTTTGATGGTGAGAACTTTGTGCAATTGGTCGGCGGTGGAAACGATGACGATTTTGGCGCCGGAGTCGCACAGAATGTATGCGGTTTGTTGCGGGGTCAGGGTCGCATAAATCGGGACGCTGACAGCTCCCAGGCGGAACGCGGCGAAGTCTGCAATCGCCCATTCGGGGCGGTTTTCGCTCAGAATGGCGAGGCGATCTCCGTGGGTGAGGCCCCGCTGACTGAGGCCTTGCGCGAGGTGAGTCACGTTCTCGGAGAATTGCCGCGAGCTGATTGAAACCCAGCGGTTGGCTTCACGAACCAACATGACGCGATCATGGTCGCGGTTCACGATCGCCGAGAAGACGTCATTCAATGTCTGAGGCTTCATAGGGCAGGGCCTCCTGACTGCCCGAACACACTGACGAAGAGCCGGTTAAAGCCCGCTATGAGGGGAACCGAAAGCGGGAGGAACGGCCGCGAGTGCGCGGGCTTTAAACCTGGGCTCAATAAACCAAGTTCATTTCTGCTGCAAGTGTCCCCAGCGGAAAGTCGGTCCAACAGCGAACCTCCAGTAATTCTGCCGAGGTACAAGTAAATCAGAGAACAAGTGCGTGTTAACCCAGTCGGTGGTGTAACGCAGTGCGACATGCTTCGAGAAGTTGATATCGAAACCACCGCCCACGCCGATGAACCACGTTGTATCCGTCTGGTGGCTGTTGGGGACAGGAATGCCCAACAGTTGGAACAAACCGATCAGCTGAGGAGACAGGCTGATGTCGGCAGCTTCGTGTATTCCACCGAAGCCGGGGCGGACAAGGAAGGTGACTTTGTCCCACTTGCGAATGTAGAACTGCGGTCCAGCGGCGAAGACATAAGTAGTCGATTTGAACGGAACCGTGACCGCGGATGGATCGACATAGGGAGCGATCAGCGGAGCGTAGACGGTTTCACTGCCATTGATGCCGCCGGCGCCACTGATGATGCCGTTGCCCATGGCACTGAAATCGGCGCCGGCGCCGAGCCAGGGCTTCAGGGTCACACCGAAGTCGCCTTCGAAGCCGCGCTCAGTGAGACCGCGGGCCGGGCTGATGAGATAGTCGAATCCGGTGAACAGGGTGTAGCGGTTGATGTCGGTCTGCTGGGCGAGAGCCGGCAGACATAGGGAAATCACGAGAAGGAAAAATAGCAAGCGCTTAAAAGGGTCCATTACTTCACCTCGTGAGGGTTATTAACGATAGAAAGAAAGTCAGACTGGGGAAGGATGGGGATTATGGGATCGCCGAGATTTGGCTTGAGGGGGCTGGGCTTCTCGGCTGCAACCGATGGAGCGGGAGAGGGTTCCGATTGCTCGATCGGAATTGGTGTTGGTGCAGTTGATGGCGCATTTTGAATTGACGGCGGAGCTACGGACTTGGGGCGCCGCGAGCGCGCCCGAACTCTCGGTTTCTTTGCTTGTTCCGGTGGGGAGTTCTGCTTTCGGCTTTCTTTGTGGGTGGCTGCATCGCGTAATTCATGGAAGCTCTCGTGCAGCAACTTCTCGAGGCGCGCCAGGTCTGGGGCGGCGTGCACGTCGCCGCTGAAACCAAAATAGGCGGCGCCGTTGTAGCTCAAGATCGCGCAGTTGACGGCCATTTCACCGCCAACCGGCACGTAGGGATAGCAATGCAGCATCATGTGGCCGCGCAGATAGAGGGGGACTTGCGGGCCAGGCACATTGGTGCAAACCAGATTGAAAGCGGAGACAGGTAAACGGCTCAGCAATGCGCCAACCATGCCCTGCATGGAGGTTGGAAACATTCCGATCAGGCCGCCGGCGAGGCTGACTAACTCTGCGGCGTGCACCTGTTTGAGAAATTCCGAGCGCTTGTGAGCGGCGGCGAGCAGCTTCAACGGAAGCTTGATGTCCAGGGGAATGGTGACCGGCACGAGCGAAATGCGATTGCCTAATTCGGAGGCAGTGGTGCTGCCGCGCAGGTTTACCGGCACCATGATCCGCAGGAGCTTGCCTTTTACAGGATCGCCATGGAGTTCGCAGTAGCGGCGAATCGTTGCGGTCATGAGAGTGAGGATGACGTCGTTTACGCTCGTGCCGCAGGCGTGGCGGATCGCTTTGATATCGGCGAGAGGAAGCTGGGTGAAGGTGAATTTCTGCGGGCCTTTGTAGAGGACGTTGAAGCGCAAGCGCTCGGTGAAGGCCGACAGCTCGGGCAGGAGAGACACGAATTCATTTGTGTCGAGATCCGTGCCGTTGGCAGCGGCGCGCTCGCCCATGCTGAGCAGATCGGTGAGCGCGGAGAGAATGCGTTTAATAAAGTCGGAATAGGATTCGACGAAGCCGCTAGTCAGGGAGGAGAGCGGGTCTTGCGGCTTATTAGGCACGCGGAGCTTCAGCCTCTTCCGCGGCAAAGGCGGTGCCTCGGGACTTGTGTCGAGAAGGACGTTCATGATTCCGACGCCGGCAATGCCGTCGGCCATGCAATGGTGCAGGCGGAAAATCAACGCCGTGCGATCACGCTTTAGACCGCGGACCAAGGTGATGTCCCAGAGTGGGTGTTGGCGATCGAGCATGGTGCTGAAGAGCTTGCCGGCCAGAGTCTTCAGCTCGGAGTCCGTGCCGTGCTTCAGTTCCACATCGCGCACGTGGCGCTTCAGATCGAACTCGGGATCGTATTCCCACGTGGGCAGGCCGAGGCCGAACGGCGCGGGGACGAGGCGCTTTATGTAGCGCGGAAGGAGTGGCAGCTTCGACTCGACGAAACGGAGGCAGTCTTGGAAGGAAACTTGCCCCTCGAAGACGCAGATGCTGGCGACGTTGAGGGGCATACCCTCGCGTTCCAGATGCAGAAAAACCGTGTCTCCCCAGGAGAGCCGGTCACTTTGTTGAAGGGTCTGCACTACAGTCTGTCCTCAGATAAAGAAATTCAAGAATCAGTTTGCGAATGAAAACTTCTGCGTCAGCTTCGTGAGCTTCAGCACCTTGTACACATCGACATTTGCGCCGCGGAGGACGACCTTTACCGATTTTTCGCCAGCAATCCGAGCGAGGTTGCCGAGTTCAAATAGCGTGACTGCATCCACCCGGCATACGGAAGAGAAGTCCAAGGTAAGTTCGCCGCCGGCGCTATCGAGCTTTCTCCTGGCCTCGCGCAGGCTGGAGGAGGCTATTTTTTCGTCGATGTTTATCAACATGGCAGATCATCGTCTCCCGGGTTAGAGCGCTTGGTGCTCCAAAATGGTCGTGGTCACAGGCCGAGTTCGTCCGTAGTATGCCTTCCAGAACAGCTCGGCGATTTCGCTCATCAGCGGCATGCGCGGATTGGAGCGCCAGGCCGGATCGTCAAATGTGTTTTTCACAAGCTCCGGCATGGCACGCTCAAATTCTTCCTTTGAAATGCCAAGCTCGGCGATTGAGCGTGGGAAGCCAAGGTCGTCGAGCAGATGCTCGGTCACGGCGATCAGGTTCTTCACCTTTTCGTCGATCGAGTGGCCAGACAATCCCAGCAGGTCGGCAACCGTGGCGTATTTCTTGTGCGCGACATAGCCCTGCGTATAGGGCGACGGCATGAACTTGGTCGGGACGGCTGCGTTGTAGGCGATCACGTGCGGGAGGAACAGAGCATTGGCTCGACCATGCGCCACGCCAAAACGCGCGCCGAAGGAGTGGGCCAGCGCGTGATTTAGCCCAACCGAGGCATTGGAAAAGGCCATCGCGGCAATGCAGGCGGCGTTGTGCATCATCGAGCGCGCTTCCTCGTCGCGAGGATTCTCATAGGCAATGGGCAGATACTTGAACGCCAGGCGAATCGCTTGCATGGCGTTGGAGTCGGTGTAGGGCGAGGCGTAATTCGAGACACCTGCTTCGAGCGCGTGAGTGAGGCAGTCGATCCCGGTATCTGCCGTGAGCCCCTTCGGCATTGACATGACAAATTGCGGATCGACGATGGCAACGTCCGGGCTGAGAGAGTAGTCGGCGAGCGTCACCTTGCAGCCGTTCGCCTTGTCGGTGAGAACCGCGAAAGGCGTGACTTCGCTGCCCGTGCCGCTCGTCGTCGCGACGGCGATCAACCGCGCGCGGTTGGTTTTTTCCGTCGGATATTCGACCACCCGCTTGCGCAGGTCGAGAAATGGCGCGGCCAGTTCTTCGAGGTCGGCATCGGGCGATTCGTACTTCAGCTTCATTATTTTTGCGGCGTCGATGACCGACCCGCCGCCTAGGGCCACGATCTGGTCCGCTTTGTAAAAGCTGAGGGCCTTTACTCCCTCGAGAATTACCTGCATCTCGGGCTCGGCATCAGGAATGACCTGGACGTGAACCTTCGTCTCGGGGGGCAAGTTCCTCCTGACGATATCGACGTGCCCGATTTGTTCGAGAGCAGGGTTGGTGACGATGATGGTGGAGCGCGAGGGAAACTGGCGGATGTTCTCCACCGCGTTCATATTGAAATAAATCTGATTCGGAACTCGGAACCACATATGGTTTTGCGTCCTGCGCGCCATGCGCTTGATGTTGAGGTAGTGATAGATGTTGACGTTGTCGGTGGTGCTGTTGCCGCCGCCTGTTCCGCAGCCAAAGGAGAAGGTCGGGACGAGGTCGTTGTAAACGGCGCCTAGGGCACCAATCGAGCCGGGTGAATTCACGATGATGCGGCCGGCATTAATCACCTCGCCGAATTTGCGAATGATGTCCTGGTTACGGGAGAAGATGACGGCGGTATGGCCGAGGCCTCCGGCATGGTTCACATCTATGCAGACCCTGAGCGCCTCGCTCACAGACCGGGCGCGGTAGACGGCTAGCACAGGAAAAAGCTTCTCTGCGGAAAGTGGATGCTCGCGGCCCACGCCGTTAATCTGCGCAATGAGAAGCTTTGTGTTGGGCTCGACCTCAAGACCAATGAAGCGTGCAATGTCCGTGGCCTTTTGCCCGACTGCCAGCGGCTGCATGAAGCCGGTCTGCGGATCAATTACCGTGCGTTCGAGCAGCCGGGTTTCCTTCTCACCGCAGATATGGGCGCCGAGGTCGGCGAATTTCTTCAGTACCGAGTCAAAGATTTCATCGTCAATCACCAGCGTCTGCTCGGAGGCGCAGATGGTTCCATTGTCGAAAGTCTTGGAGACGATGATGTCGACAACGGCAGTATTGAGGTCGGCTGTTTTCTCGATGTAGACGGGCGTGTTCCCCGCGCCTACGCCGAGCGCCGGCTTGCCGGAGCTGTAAGCGGCTTTCACGGCTCCCGGACCACCGGTCGCGTCAATCATGGCGACATCTTTGTGGTGCATTAGATAGGCGTTGTCGGGAATCGTGGGCGATTCGAGGCAGGAGAAAACGCCTTCCGGTGCTCCGTGCTTCACCGCCGTCTCATACATGATGCGAACGGCTTCGGCGCAGCAGCGCCAGGCTCTGGGATGAGGGCCGAAGATAACTGCGTTACGGGTCTTGACGGCAACGATGCACTTGAACAGGACGGTGGAAGTCGGATTCGTGATTGGGGTGACCGAGAAGAGCACGCCAACGGGTTCGGCGATCTCGGTCAGGTTGCGTTCCGGGAACTCGCGAATCACCCCGACAGTGCGCTTGTCTTTAACGAAGTTGTAAACGAACTCGCTGGCCACCATGTTCTTGATGACCTTGTCTTCCATGACCCCGATGCGAGTCTCCTCGACGGCGAGACGGGCAAGATCTTGCGCGTTTTCCAGACCGGCCAGCACCATTGCTCGGACGATGCGGTCAACGTCTTCCTGGGTGAATTGAGTGAAGACGGCTGCGGCTGTCTTAGCTTGGGAGACCAGGCTGTCGAGATAGGCAATTCGCTCCGCGGCGAGGCTCTCCGCAGCTGGAGGGACGAGAGTTTCTTCGTGCAGAGTTTCGATCGCGCTCATCGTTGCCTCCGGCCTAGCGAACGCTTACTTGAACGGAGGGGACCGTTCGAGTCGAATACAGGGAGAGGTCTTCGCCGATTGCCTTCGCAGCCTGCTTCGACTGCGCAAGACCGAATGGTGAAGTCTTGTGCAGGAAGCTACGAAAGCTGGCGCAGGCTTGTGCTGCAATCCTCAAGATAGGGGTGCAGCCCAAGGCGGGGAGCATCTTCAGCCTCGGCACTTAAGTAGACCTACCTGGGTAGAGCCGGTCTGCAGCGCGGGTCACGTTTTCCTGTGACTGATATCACCAATGCTGCAGAGCGGCAGTTATGGGAAGGCGTAAGATGACTGAAGGGGACTACGCGCGTGCGATTATCTGCCAACCTAATGCACCATTCTTGCTGCAGTGCAGCTAGAATTGCAAATTCGTGAAATGGCGCGGTTTGGCGTATCTGAAACGCGGGCGTAGCATTCGGCGGCCGGTAAGAAGTCCTGGGCGGAGAAGACGCGGAGCAGCTAGACAAAAAAAACCCAGTGGGCCGAATCCGGGGGAGACAGATGGGAAACGCAATCGGGCTGGTTATGACCGGGGGCGGCGCCAGAGGAGCGTATCAGGCTGGCGTTTTGAAGCGCATAGGTGAAATAAGAAGAGCAGAGACTGGCAATCCTTTTCCGCTTATTGGAGGCTCTTCGGCAGGGGCAGTCAACGGGAGCGCACTGGCGGCGGGATGCGATGACTTTGCTGGAGTGACGCGCGCGCTGGCCGAGATGTGGGCCAATCTTCGGCCTTCCGATATCTTCCATTGTGATTTTGTTTCGCAGGCGCACAACTCCTTAACCTGGATACTGGATCTGTCGTTCGGCGCAATTACCGGCGGAGGCCATGCGCGGTCGTTGCTGGATGCCACACCGTTGCGTCACTTTCTGAATCGCCACCTCGACTGCAGCCGGATTCAGACGAACATCCGACGCGGCGACCTCTACGCCCTGGCGATTTCCGCGACGAACTTCAACTCCGGCAGCAGTTATCTCTTTATTCAAGGAGCGAAGGGACATCCGATGTGGCAGCGGGTCCGACTGGTGGTGCTGGCGACGAAGATCACGGTGGACCACATTTGCGCGTCTGCCGCGATTCCTATGATCTTCGAGCCGGTACAACTGAAAATCCCGCGCGGGCTGGCTTACTTTGGCGATGGCTGCGCGCGTCTTCAACAACCGCTGAGCCCGGTCATCCGTCTGGGGGCGGAAAGGGTTTTCGCAATCGGCGTCCGAGGTGGTCCGAAAGTTCTTTCGGAAGTTGGCGACCAAGAAACCCGGCCTTCTTTGGCGCAGGTGATGGGAGTTCTCTTCAACGTGATTTTTCTCGATCACCTGGCTACCGATATTGAGCACCTGGAACGGCTGAATCATCTGCTGGAAAGCGGCCACATCGTTCAGCCAGATGTCGAGGGCGCAGACAAAATAAGACCGCTGAAGACCCTGCTGATCACGCCTTCAGTGACGTTGTCGGATGTCGCCGCACAGCATCAGCACGATATGCCATCTCTCATCCGCTACTTCGTCAGCAGTTTGGGGCGTGATTCATATTCCTGCTCGGACCTGATGAGCTACCTGCTTTTCACGTCGAAATACACGCGCGAACTTATCGAGATTGGCTATCACGACGCTGATGATCGGATCGATGAGGTTGAGGATTTTCTCTATTCTGAAGACCTGGATTGCGATGAAGTTCCGGGACGGCGGAAGTTGGAAAAGAAATTGAACCACTAAGATCACGAACGTACACGAAGGACGAGAAAGCGGGGCCCGTAACTCAGACGGGCCCCGTGGTTCATGAGCGAGGAATTTAAGCGGTAGCGACGGCAGGCGCCTTTCTTGCCCCCCGAGCCGGACGTTTCATGCGGCCTTCTGCTTTTGCCGCGCGATCGTGGCCATTCGGCCTGGCAATGACCTCCATCAGCGATTTCTGAGCATCCACATAGCTCCTCACCGCCTCACGCGTCAGTTCACCCAAGGGGAGAAATGGCAACGGCTGCATCAGGTCCAGAGTTCTGGTCGCCGTTTTCACGTTGGCGTTCATCTGTTCGCCCACCACATCAACGAGCTTCTTCTGGGCATCGATGAGGGAATCGGTGGCTTGGCGGGCAACCTCGGAGAGATCTGTCTTCTTCGTTTTCTTCGCGGCATTGGCGCGCTTGCCGCCTGTGGCGTTCGAGGCTTCTTCGGCAACGATGTCGAGGAATTCCTTCTGTGTTTTGACGAAGGTGTCCATGCTTTCGCGGGCGAGATCCAACAGATGCTCGGGCTGATAGGGCTTGCCGGATTTGGTGGCGTCGATCCAGCTATGGGTTTGCTTGCCAGCAAGCTTCAGGAATTGCCCCTGCATGTCGATGAAGGTGTCGAGGCTGCGGCGGAGAAGGTCGACGGCTGCTATTCTGCGCGGACACTCGCCGATGCGCTCTTTGACGCCGGTCATGAGGATTTCGTTCTGTTGCTTGCCGAGATCGAGAAGAACTTTCTGGCCTGCGAGGAAGTTGTCGAGGCCTTCCGAGGCGACTTCGCCGAAGATTGCAGTGGGAGAATGATGGGGATCCGATAGTTGTTGCCGCAGGATGTGCATGACGTTGGCGTTTTGCCGAACCGCCAAGTCGAGAAGAATTCGCTGCGAGGCGAAAAAAGTCCGCACTCCCTGCTGCGCCCAACCGGAAATGAGGGAGATCATGGAGGGCTCGTGGGAATGAACCGCTTCATGTTTGCTGGCCACTGGCATATCGTACCTCCGATTGCTGCATTGCAGCATCAGCTAAACTATACGTAAATAAAGAATTTGTGTCAAGATATAATTGTTGTGTTGTGCGTAGCAACATGGACGGAGAGCCATGAAGAACTCCGAAGTTCTGATCAAGAAATACGGGAATCGGCGCCTTTACGATACGGCCGGGAGCCGCTACGTCAACCTGGACGATCTCGCGGCTCTGGTTCGACAGGGCAAAGATGTGAAAGTGGTGGACGCCAAGAGCGGGCGCGACCTGACGCGGGTCGTCCTGACGCAGATCATCACCGAAGACGCAAAAGACAAGCCCACCGGGTTGCCGCTTGAGCTCCTGCGCCAGCTCATCATCGCCTCGGATGAAGTGCGGCAGGAGTTTCTGATGTGGTACCTGAAGTCGGCGTTCGATACCTATCAGAAGGTGCAGGATGCGGTCCAGCACCGCCTGACCGAGGTACATTCCGCGATTCTTTCGCCCGTGGACATGATGCGGCGGTTTCTGGGGACGGTGGCGCCACCGTCGCCCGCGCAGAACACTGGGGAGGGTGAGGTTGACGCACTGCGCAGACGTGTTGCGGAACTTGAATCCCGGCTACAAGAAACTACACCTGCGCCGGGCAAACGCCGCCCGCGCAAGAACAGTAGATAGCCCCTTGAGCTCCCGGCAGCATCGTATTCGCACCTTGCGATAAGGATTGATCGCGCTCAGCTAGACGCTATAATCCTTCGGGCTGATGTACGTCCGTTACAAGCCAAGCTGGCGCATGGGCACACCTGAAACAAACTTGCGACACAAACAAAAAAGGGCGAGGAGGAGTTTGCCCTCCGCTAAGGTTAGCGTGCGCGGTTCGCGGGTGCGTCCGGAGGCGGATACCTCTTTGTGGACGGAGGCGCTGATTGGCGCGGAGATCCTCATGCTGCACGCCTCGCCGGTGTACTACGGCATGGGCGTGGCGCGTGGTGATGAGTCAGGCGTCATTCTCATTCCCGGCTTTCTCGGCAGTGACCTGTACTTGATGGAGTTGAACGCGTGGCTGCGGCGCATTGGATACCGGCCTTATTTTTCCGGCATGGGCGTCAATGCGGAGTGCCCCAATCTACTGATTCAGCGTCGATTGAACCAGACGATCGACACGGCGTTGCGTGAAACCAGGCGTAAGGTTCACCTCATCGGGCATAGCCTGGGAGGGGTGATTGCGCGCTCGATTGCGGGGCAGCGGCCGAACGACGTCGCATCGGTGATCACGCTTGCGTCGCCGATTCGTGGAACGGTTGTGAATCGAGCAGTGCTGCGCGCGGCGGAGGCGGTTCGGCTGCGAATTCTACGAGAGCACGGGGATGGAGTTCTGCCGAGTTGCTATACGGGGCGCTGCACTTGCGACTTTTTGAATTCGCTTCGGAGAAGAGTCCCGGACGCGATGGAAGAGACGGCGATCTATACGAGGCACGACGGAATTGTGGACTGGCGTTATTGCATGACTATGGATCCGGAAGTAGATGTGGAGGTCTGTGGCACTCATATTGGGATGGCATTCAATCCGAGCGTGTATGCGGTTGTCGCTGAGCGCTTAGCAAGAGCAGGTTCCCGCCTTCCGTCGCAGAAAATCGACCACCAGAGCTGAAGCCCTTCTTTGATTGGCGCCAGTTGTGTGGCCCTTAAGGAGCCGCCCTTCCATGGTGATGTCAGACTGTTAACTCCTCCGGGGGTCTGCAAGATCCGCGCCCTACTCATGCTCCGATTTCTGAGATCGCATCCGGCGTTGGGTCACTGCGTGCCTTGCGCCCGAAGACTATAGTATGGGCGGCTTTTCCATGCGATGCTGAGTCCGTTCCCCATTTCCGCAGGTTTGGGGCAGCTCTCGCCGGACTCGCTACGCGGCGCTCTTGAGAATTTCCTGCCGAAAGACGTCACTAGCGAAAAGAAAATCCGTGCGATCGAAGCGGCGTTGAAAAGCCCCGCCGGTGAGGCCATGCGCGAGACGATGGCGCGCTGGATCGTCGACGAGATCGTGCCGGTCGGTTCGCTTGTTCCTGAGAGCTACTCGAAGTGGCGGCTGCCGGTGCGGGACGCCATGGTCTTCGTAGTAACCCGGCTCTCGTCCGCGCGCCTTGCGCCGAAACTTCTCGAGCAGGTTGAGCTTCCGGCCGACACGCGACCGGAAGAGCGTTTGCTGCGCCTGATTGCGAAAGTGCCGGGACTACAAAAGCTCGGACAGGTGATTGCGCGCAATCAACACCTTCGCCCGGCTCTGCGCAGAGCGCTCGCCCGGCTGGAAAACGGAATTCGCGACGTCAGCGCGGAGGAAATCCACGCCATCATTCGCCGGAATCTCGGCGAACGGATGGAGAGATTTGCAGTCAAAATCGCACCCGGAATTCTGTCCGAGGCAAGCGTTAGCGCGGTTGTGCGATTCACTTGGCACAATCCCGAGAGCGGGCGGCGAGAAAACGGTGTCTTCAAGGTGCTCAAGCCGCACATCCCCGAGTATTTCGCCGAGGACATGGAGTACCTACAAGGGCTGGCCGAGTACTTTGCCGAGCGGCAGCACACCTATGGATTTCCTGCACGTCTTATTCCGGACACTTTTCGCAAGGTGCGGAGACTCCTGCGATATGAAGTCAACTTCAGGCGTGAACAGAAGACCTTGATTGAAGCCGCTGAACTCTACCGATCAATGAGTGGAGTGCGGATCCCGCGTTTGATCGGGCCCTTGTGCACACCAGAGATGACTGCGCTGAGCGAGGAGCGCGGCATCAAAATAACGAGTGCGGTCACGCGCTTGCCAGCTACCCGACGACGGCAAGTCGCAGAGCAGTTGATCGAAGCGCTGGTGGCTGTACCCCTTTTTGCCGCGACTCAGGAAGCAATCTTTCACGGCGACCCTCATGCGGGCAACCTTCTCTATGACCAGCACACCGGGCAGTTGTGCATCATTGATTGGGCTTTGCGGGAACGGCTGGGACGCGCGGAGCGCCGCCATCTCACGCTACTCTTTCTCATGGTCAGCCTGCGCGATCCGGTTGGTGCTAGCGGCGAGATCATTGGCCTGAGCAGGCAAGGAATCAAAAGAAATTCGCCGCGGGCCAGAATGATCCATGAACTCGCCCGCGACTTTCTTCAGAGCATTCCCGCCTCGAAACTCCCGAGCGCGGCCGATGCCATGCGGTTGCTGGAGCGGGTCGCGCTCAAGGGAATCAGATTTCCCGCATCACTCATCATGTTGTCGAAAGTCATGTTCACGCTGGAGGGAATCCTGGGGGACGTAGTCGGATTGGATACCGCGATCGGCCTTGCGATTGCACGCCGGGTGGCTGGTCACTGGCTGGCGAACCGGCGCGCATATCGCTCGCCGCTGGAAACGCGGGACTGGGTTACGCTGCAATGCAGCGCGCTGCTGTATGCGGGGCGGCTGTGGGTGGAGTGGGAGCAGACGGTGCTGAATCGGCTCTTGAAGCCGAAGGGTACGAGCATCTCCGCTCCCGGAGTTGTCGCGGCCGCGACAGGCGCAGGCCAGTCCGCAGGCAAAACAAGCTAAGATTGTGCCGGCTAGACTTCGACCGCCTTTTGTTTGCGGCTGGCGTGTTTAACGCGGGGCGCTCCTTTTTTCTTCGGCTCGATCAACGAGCTGATCAGCGATTTCTCGGCATCGACGAACCTTCTGACGCCTTCGCCGGTCATGTTCGCCACGGGGAGCAGTTCGGCGGGCGAGATCTTTTGCAAGCCGCGAGTTGCGACGTCGAGATTCACATTCATCTGCTGACCAACCACATCGAGCAGCCGTTTCTGCGCTTCGATAAATGCGCCTCCGGCCTCGCGGGCTAATTGCACGATCTCCGTCTGTTTTGCGGGCTTTGCCTCGCCTTTTCCGTGGGTCGCTTTGGTGGTTTCCTGTGCTACAACGTCGAGGAAATTCTTCTGCGCACGGGCGAAGGTCTCCACGCCCTCACGGGCGAATTCGACAAGCTGCTTGGCGCGGGTGCCCTTGGCCTTTTCCGGCTGCAGCAACTGGAGCGTCTGCTTGCTGGTCGTAGTCAGCAGGTCCTGCTGCATTGTGATCAGGGTGTCGACTCCGCGCCGCACCAGGTCGGTGATAGCGACCGCCGGGACGGACACGCCGATGCGTTCTTTAACGCCGTTAAGAATGATTTCGTTTTCCCGCTTTGCGAGATCAAGAAGGGTGCGGTGCGCTTCCACAAGGTTCGAGGTTCCCTCGACCGCGAGCTCGGTCAAAAGGGCGACAGGGGAATGGTTACCGTTGGATCTGGTATGGGCTGGCATGAACTGTCTCCGTATGCTGCATTGCAGCATCAGGCAAACTCTAACGCTTTGGACCTCGCTAGTCAAGCGTCCGACTACGTTTGGATCTGGACTTTTGCCGGTGGGAGAGCTAAGGTCGCATGTTCTCGGAGGTAGTCACGCGTGAACAAACTTCCGGAAGTCGAGTCAGCAAAGACGCTAATGACCGAGGCTATGTCGTGGTCCGTGATGAGATGGCTGCGCGAGAAGAAACGGGTGCGAAAGACCGCCGACATCGCGAATGACGCCCTTGATGATTTGACCGCATCGATAAAAGCCGACTGGGACGAGGCGTTAAAGACAGCGTATGAAGCGCTCGTCGCGCAGGCCGATGCCGGATCGATTGCGGACAAGCGCGGAAAGCAAAATTCATCGGCCGCCGATCCGGCGACGATGATGCTGGCTAAGCGGGTGAAAGAGGCGGATGACGAAGCATACCGAGCCCGGATGGATGCGGAAAAAACATTCGACGAAGCCGAGCGTCAACTCAGCACGAGCCTAGCCCGTGAAGGATGCCGCAAGGCGATCCACGGGTGGGAATTGCACGAAAAAGCCATCCGCAAGGCTGAAGCAGCCGGTCACTGAATTCCCCCTCAGCGCGGATTCTTCAGACTACTGCTCATCTCGTATCACAAGCTCTGCATATTCCTTCTTCAGGCTTTCCCGCGTTGCGAGAGTCGTTTCGCGATCCAGCGATGTCTACAGGCTTTTCCCACCATCTGCACGAGGAACACGAATTTAGCAAGATTGTGACCTTTCCGTGACAAGTCCACTCACGCGCGAGGGTTAACATTTGCGCAGCTTGATTCTGCAGTCGAAGCGAGAACATGCCAGATCTTCAAGCCAAAGGAATGGATCGAGTGGCGCAGTTTGGAGACATCTCTCTGCATTTCGGAAAGATGGAACTTTGCCGTGCGGGGCGGGCGTTGGAGATTACGGCGCGTGAATTCAGAGTACTGAAGTTTCTGATCTCGAGGCCGGAGGTGGTTATATCGCGGCGCAAGCTCATCAGCGCAGCCTTTCCGAAGCGGTGCAGCGAGCTCGAATTTCCAGTTGCGGATTGAGCGCATCGATATCTTTGATTTGTTCGCGCGGCTTCGATATTTGCGGAGAGCCGTCCAGACGCCGTCTTCCATGCCGCGGCCTACAAGCACGTGCCACTCATGGAGGAGAACGTCTCCGCCGCCGTGCAGAACAACGTTTTTGGCCTGATGAATCTTCTCGAGGTTGCACTTGAGTACGAATGCCGGCGCTTCGTGCTCATCTCTTCCGACAAGGCCGTCAATCCCACCAGCGTAATGGGGGCGACAAAACGCATTGGTGAATTGATCATCGCGCATCAACCGACGAACGGAATGCGCTGCTTGTCAGTTCGCTTCGGCAACGTTCTCGGATCCAGCGGCAGCGTCATCCCCACGTTGCAGCAGCAGCTAAGAAGAAATGAACCGCTGACCGTCACGCACCCAGGAGTAAGGCGCTTCTTCATGACGATACGCGAAGCTGTCTCGCTCGTCTTGCAGGCCTCCGTCATTGGGGAGAAAGGCGACACGCTTGTGCTCGACATGGGAGAGCCATTACTGATCGTTGACCTGGTGCGCACCCTGATAAAACTCTCTGGCCGAAACGAGAAGCAGGTTGCTATCCAGTACACTGGTCTGCGCCCCGGCGAAAAGCTGGTGGAAGAACTTTTCTACACGCACGAGCAAATCAGCACGACCTCATTTTCCAAGATCAAACGAGCCCGTGGTCCGATGCGGGAGTGGACTGCACTCCTCGGGAAACTGGACGAGCTGGAAAGTGCGCTCTTCGTAAGTGAATCAGAAACTATCCGCTCCAAAATCCTGGAAATCCTTCCCGAATATTGTTACCTCTCCGACAAGCCCGCCAATCCAGCGACAGAAGAAGGCTGGCCCGCCTCCCTGGACCAAAGCGTCGCGTGACGGGTAGGAATTTACTTGGGCAAAGCCTGCCCACTCACCTTCAGAGTCCTCCGCGCCAAGTCGGCGGCCTCTGCGTTTAAAGCCTCTGCCGATCGCACAACCAGCCTAGCAACGCCGGCAACGCTCCCGCCCTTCACATCTACGATCGTACTCACGCCTTCTCCCGCGCTCGCAGATACTCCTCAATCTCGCGCTTTCCCTCATGCCTCGCCCAATCCGCGGGCGTGCCGTGCCAAAGAACGTCTTTGATGTCGAGCCGCGCCCCTCGCTCGACAAGCACCCGAACCATTTCTAAATTGCCTTTGGCCGCCGCCTGGTGCAGCGGAGTCGTATGCGAATGGCCGCCCACAGGGTTATAGCGGTTGGGATCCTCGCCGGCATCGAGCAGCATGTGCGCGATGTCGACCTGTCCATAGTCTGCAGCAACCGTAAGCGCGAGATGTCGGTCTTCGCTGCCGGCCACGGGCAGAAGTCGACGAAAATCTCCCGACCGTCCCAGCGCGGCAGCGACGGGAAGAGTCATACGGGCGCCGCGCTCAATCAGCGCATGCACAGCTTCCACTTCGCCGTGCAAGACTGCGGCCTGGATTGCGCTGTTTGGATCCGCTCCGTTGTCGCATAGCAAGTCAATCAGAGGTCGTTGTTGCCTGCATTCGTGCGGCACACTGCCGGTAGCGACCAGCATCAGCGTCTCATTGAGTTCGGCCTCATCGTTCTCCGCTCCCGCGTCGAGAATGACCGTAGCCACTTCGACGATGTTCTCCGGCATCTTGCCCCGCCGAACGGGGTTTTCTGCGACGAACTCCAATAGCGCCGGGTTGTGAAAGTAGTTCCAGCCTTCGAATGCGACGTGCTGATGCACGAGCTTCGGGTGCTTGCGCAGATAAGCCCGCAGTCCCACCGCATCTCCCGCATCCATCATCTCGACTGCTCGCCGGAATATTGCGTCTTCAATCCGCTCATGATGCGGCAAGTCAAGCCGATCCGTGAGCGTCGGCTTTTCGATGTGCCGCTTCAGGCGAGCCCAACTCGGGAATCCGGATTCGCGTGCGATCGCCAGCTGCGCGTCCGCAAGCTTCAGCTGCGCGTCGAATATTTCGTTGTCGCTCAGTCGGCGAAATCGCGGATGAAATTCCCGCAAGCGCTGCGCCGCCGTACGATCGCGCGCCGCGTGATCCTGCAAGAGATCTTTGGCCTGATACTTGAGATGGTTAAGGTTGGGATTCGAGGGCAGGCGTCGAACAGGCATTGCGAACTTCCTTTCATGCGCCCGAGGTCCGCATGAGCCGGGCAGAAAGTAAGTTCGTAAAGCTGAGTTGTCGGAACCAAGGTGGACTTCTGTCCTTTCCGCGGACCGGATGCGCCCTCAGCGCAACAAGATCTTACCACCGTCGAAGGGTAGCGAGGGGTCCGGTTGGTAGCGGTTGCATCCGATACTTCGGGTGGAGAGTTACTATAAAGCGTTGATTCTAATAGACATGACACCAATGAAATCAGGGGGAAAGGGTGCCCAGGAGCGTTAGAAAGCGCACTCTTCTCCTTTAATATAGATACGCAACACCCGCCCCTCGGTATTGAGCACAAGAAAATCGGCGTCGGCTCCGGGATTGAGCACTCCTTTATTATTAGCCCTCAGAATGGACGCTGGATTGTGGCTGGCTGCGGCGACCGCATCCGCCAGTTCCCACTCTGCGAATTTTGCGAGATTGCAAACGGCCAAGTCCATGGTGAGAACACTTCCCGCCAGTTTTCCCGAATGTTCGCACCGCCCGTCTTTGAGTTCGACGTCCATCAATCCCAGGCGATACCGCCCATCAGGCATCCCCGTGGCCGAAATGGCATCGGTAATCAAGACCGTTTTCTCTCGTCCTTTCGCCTGGGCGATCAGCTTCACAACTGGGGGATCGAGATGAACCCCGTCGGCAATCAGATCGGCCGTGATTCGGTCGTTCGTGAGAACGCTACCCGCGATTCCGGGATCGCGATGTCTGAGCGGCCGCATGGCGTTAAAGGTGTGAGTGGCATGACGCGCTCCGGCGGAGATCGCGCGCTCCGTCGTACGGAAGTCGGCATCCGAATGCCCCAGGCTCACGCACACCCCTCGCTCGACAGCCGCAGAGATAACGTCTATCGCGCCGTCCAGTTCCGGAGCGATCGTCATCATGCGAATGTGCCCTCGCGATGCCTGCCACAACCGTTCGAATGTTTCAGTCTTCGGAGGCAGCAAGTCCTGCGGCGGATGAACGCCGCGCCGCGCATGGCTGATGAACGGTCCCTCAAGATGAATGCCAAGAGGCTGCGCTCGGCCGGCGAATGATTGTCGAGCCGATATAGGATCAGGTGATGTTTCGCTTGCCTCGATCGCGGTCGCAAGCCGCTCCAACACTCGCAGAGTGCTATCGAGCGGGGCAGTGACGGTCGTCGGCAAATAGCTAGTCACGCCATGCCGTGCAAGTAATCGTTCGATCGTAGCCAAGCCGTCAGGAGCATCGTCCATGACGTCAAAGCCGCCACCTCCGTGTATGTGGAGATCAACGTATCCAGGCGCGATGACAAGACCGCCGAAATCGACAACCGAAATACCTGGCGGGAGAGCGGTCTCATGCGCATCGCTGGCCGATGTACCGATCGACACGATGCGTCCGCCGTCGACAAGCAAAAACCCATGATTGATCGCGGCGCGCGGCGTTAAGACGGTTGTAGCTGTAAAAGCGAGCATCGAAGGAAAGTGCTTGCACCAGTAGTTTCGCAGATCAAGGAGGTTTGGCGTCGGATAAATGGCGCAAACGCGAATGCTATACTATTAACGCCCATGCGATTGCGGTCGGCCGCACGCAATCCGCATCCAGCGGTATGTCGGGGAGTGGCTCAGCCTGGTAGAGCACCTGGTTCGGGACCAGGGGGTCGGAGGTTCAAATCCTCTCTCCCCGACCAACATTTTCAAGCAGATAAACGCGATTTCTGGTTTCTCGTCTACACCTCTGTAGGCAAAATTGAGGCTGAGAAATCCTCCAAGTTCAACAAGTGTCGTTCCCTTTGAGCCATCCTTCTCAACTCCGCGGACTCAGACTGCTTTCGAACGCCTAACGGCCGATCAGTCGACCATTCCTTGGGAGCGGCGACAAGTCCTCTCGCCGTCAGATTGCCGTGCGCCGATTGTGTGCTTGATCCAAGGAGTAGAGCCAATCAAATCCCCGTTTGCGTATCAGATATGTCCTGTCCCGGCTTCGGCAAGGCCGATAAATCGCGATGGCCTGCTGGTTCGCGGCAGCTTATAGTCTTCGGATGAAAGACGGCGCGCTGGTACTAGTTGATTGCCTTGGATTTCGGGGCATCTGGAACCGGGTGAATCCTCAACAGTTGATCGATAGACTGAAATTGATTGAAACGGAGGCCGCCGCGCGTGTAGTGCCCAGATACTCTTCCTCCATGTTGAGTTTCGGCCCTATCCGCTTCCATCTCCGCCTTCTATCGGACACAGTCGTGCTGAGCATCCAGTACGAGCCGGACGCCTATGCCGACGGCGCAGTGCCTGACGAACGACAGAAGAACCTTCTCGTATCAGTGGCATGTGAATCCGCAGCAGTGTTGGCCTACCTCTTTATGGACAGCGAAATGCCGTTGCCCCTACGGGGTTGCGTGTCCTTCGGAGGTCATCTGTGCGACGGCAATTTTCTGATAGGTCCTGCCGTCGACCAAGCGGCGGAATATATGAATGAGCCGGAAGGGGCATTTATCTGGGTCTTGCCTGGAGTTGCGGAACGGCACAAGACTTTTAGAGCACGGTCCTTGGCAATTACGGAAGCGCCCAACGAGATAATCATGGCGGCACAGCGCATGGCAGCCGAGCGTGGTGCCGATGTTGCGGAGGAGCTGCTGAAGCACACCGAAGCCGGCTCGGAGCTGTTCGTTGAGGCATTGCGTCTGACGTATGCTCAGATACTAGCCGCGCCGACGATAATCGAGAATTACCCGATGCCGATCAAGCGTGGTTCCGTTATTGACGCGGCCGTCATCAACCCGTTCATGGCGGCTCGAAACGAGGAAGATCGCAAGCGAATCATGAACCGGTATGACGAATTTCTGAAAGGCGGCCGCATCGACATATGGATGAAGCGCCAGAACACTCTAAAATTTCTGGCGCTGGCCGAAAAAGCTGCCGCTGAGTTCCGGCAGAGTCTCGGCAGCGGGGAGCGTCCGCAAAAGAGCCCAAAATGACCCCGTTACCGGCTAATTCCCTCGGTCCTCACATCCGTACACGGGGTTAAAAACACTGCTAGAGTTTCCAATCGAGATATTGGTCCAAAGGGTGCCCAGATGTATAGCCTGGAAGGAGAGATTCCGTTAAATTCGCGGTAGTTGCACTCTTTCTTAAGCCTTCCTTCATACTGGTTAGGTAACGATTCAGGCTTTCGGTACCCTTAATAATTTGGCTGATTTCAAGATATGCGGGCAATGTCACGGTGTCTTTCAGTTTTAGAGTCGCTAGAGGCTTACCTGATTTTTTCCCGAAGCCTAGTTCGTAGGGGACCCACCATGACTTGACCGTATTTTCGGATACTAAGCACATGATATGGGTGGAATTCGAGAGTCCGCGCTCTATAAATTCCGTGATCGCGGCGGCATTGCCGGAACTGGCGGCTCCCTGCAAGTCGTCGTCCATGGCATCTAGATATATATCGACACCACCGCGCGATGTGATGTACGTCGCGATTGCCAGAACGGCAGGTTTATCCACAGAAATGTGGGAGAGAAAAATGCAAGGGTTGCCCGAGGATGCCGACGCCTTAGCAAGGTGACGGTTCTCAAATAGCGCTCTATTGATTCCGGCCATTGTTGCGATTACTCCATTCGGTAATCAGTCCTGAGTGATCAGCCTAGGTGCGTTCACGTCAGGCGCTGTGTGAGACCTTTAAGCAGCAAGAACACAATCCCCGGCAGATTCTCACTCGTGAAAAGAAACTCATTCTCGTCTGCCGACAGGCCGTTATTCAGTCCGGCTAGGCCCTTCGATTTGAGAAACTGCAATTCTCCCGCGTAGTCGATCGCAGTGGTCTTTTTCTCTGCGGCATCCACGCTATAACGCTCGACAATCGCTTTGTAGACGGGGTCTTTTACCTGAAAGGCTTCTTTGAAAGCATCCGGGGTTCCCCCCTTCAGCGCCTCGATAATCAAACGTGTGCAACCTCCGAATCCGCCGATCAAATACAGCGGTTGGCCGGAATGGAGCGCCAACAGTGCTTCTTCGAGAAGTCCAGGATATTTTCCCTTGAATCCGGTGATCTGGCCGCCAAACATCGCAGTCAGAATTTCCTATACGATTCTCTGAACCGGATTCAGCAGGCCTATACGTCAGGATCGAATTGGGGCGAGACCTTTGGGCCGACGGCAACCGATCCCGGTGTTGCTCCTACAACGTCCGGTATAGACGCTTGGGGAAACCTGACAAATCGCTCGGGCGTAAATGGAAAGACCCTATCGGAGTCGTCGCTCAATTGCCCCGCGAACGGGAACAATCAACTCACATCTTGTGTAGTGCACCCCTCAGAACTAGACACAAGGGGCCGTGTTTGAAGTAAAGGGTTTGGGCAAAGAACTGGGCACGGGATTCGTGCGGCGTTCTGCCCCGGAGCCCGCAATGCGGGCGGTCGTGATTGTACTCGGCGATCCAGTGAGCGATGCTCCGCTTGGCCTGGTCGAAGTTCTGGTACTCGTTGAGCCACACCTCCTCTTCCTTCAAGCTGCGATGAAACCGTTCGATGTAGCTATTGCCCTCGGGATGGTTGTAAGCCGTACGCCGATGCGTGATGCCCAATCGGTTCAGAGTTTCAACGTAACGTGCTGACGTAAACTGCGTGCCGTCGTCGGTCGTCAAAGTCAAACCCATTCCACGAGAACCGAAAGGCAAAGCCTCCAGCACAGCACGATGGAGCGCCACCAGAGCTTCGTCGGTGCGGCAGCGCAAACTCAGGTCCCAGCCGACGATCTCGCGGGTGCAACAGTGGTACGCCAACGCCGCTTTCAAGTCTCGCGTCGAAAGGACTGGGGCAAGGTGGAAGCGCGGTATCCCAATCACGTCTGGCAGTCGGACATGACCAAGATCTGGGCCGGGCCCAGCGTGGGTTGGGCATATCTGGTCTCGGTCATCGCAACAATCCGCGTTCCCGCATCACGCGCAACGCTCGCTTGCCGTTGACCTTCAGTCCTCGCTTACGCTCCAACCACCAGACCACGCGACGATAGCCATAAGCCAGCTTCTCGCCACAGGCCGTGATGATCTCCTGATCCTGCGAGCGATCCGCACGGCCGATACGCGGCTGCCGCCGATAGTAGAGGCTCGACCGACTAATCGCCAGCGTCTCCGCCACTAACTTCACTTCGTTCCCTTGGGCCACCAGTTCCCGTGCCGACAAATGCGCTTGCCCGCAGCTCACTCGCCCAGCACGTTTTTTAAGATCTCGATCTGCAAATGAGAACGACCCAGTGCTCGCTCCAGCTGTTTGATTCGCTTCTCCTGTTCGGCATCGGGCTGTGCGGCTGCGCTTCTCCCCCCAGCGCAGCCTTGGCTCCCGCTTCCACTTCGTCCTTCCACCGGTAATAGAGATTGGGAGCGATCTCATACTTGCGGCACGTCTCGGCCACGTTCCCGCTCTTCAAACCTTCCAACACAATCT